>Ga0187771_10004215_pt1 | contig 10116 bp, 7 predicted proteins | sample 0116_SJ02_MP15_1_FD_133139 | JGI IMG/M metagenome (GOLD analysis project Ga0187771, IMG submission 133139) | Tropical peat soil microbial communities from peatlands in Department of Meta, Colombia - 0116_SJ02_MP15_10_MG | ecosystem: Environmental > Terrestrial > Soil > Wetlands > Peat | place... | reverse complement strand
GGGAAAGCTCTTCGCAGCCACGATCTTGATGTTCTTTTTTGGGAATTCTTTCTGCGCCACCTCGTTATACTCGAGACCGTGAAGGTCCTGGATATAAGCGATATATACACTCTTAACACCGATCTCCGCAAAGACATCGGCAAGTGCGGGTATCTGATAGTCCGCAAAGTTCAATACCTGGAAGTAGTATGGATACTTGCTTATGACGGCCTTTAGTTTCAAGGCTCCGCCAGACCCTCCCATGAGTACCATCTTGTGCTTGTTGGCAATGGGGGCTGCGGCAAAGAGAAAGGCCGTATCCCAGGGGGAGAAGATCCAGTCGACCTTATCCTCTACGATGGTCTTCTCAAGCAACTTCGTCATGGTGCCGATGTCACTCTTATCGTCATACATTGTGACATCCAGAGGTAGCCTTTTCCCATATTCCTTGATGTAAAGCCCGCCCTTTGCATTGACCTCTTCGACCCACATCTTGTACACATTTCCACTCGTGACCATCACGCCAGGGGCATTCACGCCTGAGAGAGATGTCACCCAGCCGACACGGATCTTATCTTTCGCCGGTGCCGCGCTCAAGACAGTACTGAATAAAAACATGCCAACCGGAATCACCACCAATAATCCAAGAAATAATTTCTTCTTCATAGCATACCTCCCTTCTTGATCCTAATATTCTTTTACTTATCGATCCTGAAGTGCAAGACTTCGTTGTCCCTCCCTTAGCGCGCATCACCCCCTTTCTTCCACAAACTCCACCCTATAGGTTCGTCAAGATCTCTCCGGGTTCAACTCAGGGCGCAGAACCGGTTTTATCACTACCCCTTTTTCCATATCTCCCACAGCCTTGCTTATCTCCTCAAATGGATAGAACTTGATCAACCGGTCAAAGGGGAACCGTCCCTGTCGATACAATTCAATGAGGATGGGGATAAACACATCCGCCACGGAATCACCTGCGATGATTCCCCGAACTGTCCGACCGTTCATGATCTTGTCCATATCCAGCGTAACCTCTGTCCCAGGCGCCACAACTCCAAGCAGCCCGCAAACCCCACAGCGGGGCCCACCCCGAGGCAGGGAGTCCACCGCTTGCCGCAGCACCTTGGGATTGCCAACACACTCCAGGGTGAAATCGGCTCCCTCACCCGTGATGTCCTGGATGGCCGCAACCGGATCCACTTTGCCGGAATGGATAGTATGCGTGGCGCCGAATTTCTTAGCCATCTCCAGCCGGCCCGGATTAGTATCCACGGCAATGATGGTTGTACAACCGCACACAATCGCCGCCAGAATGGCGCTCATCCCGACCGGACCGACGCCGAAGACCGCAATGGAAGCCCCTGGCTTGGGATGAAGCGTATTCATGACCGCGCCTGCGCCGGTTCGGATGCCGCACCCCATGGGGCCGAGGATCTCGACGGGGACGTCCTCTCTCACCTTGACGATGTTCCTTTCGTTGGCCAACGCAAAATTGGCAAAGGAGGATTGCCCAAAAAAAGAGCCATGGATGGCTTCGCCGCCCTTTCGCAAGGTCGTCGTACCGTCAAGACGTGCTCCGCCAAAATTGAGGGGAAAGAAATTCGCGCAATAGGGATCATAGCCAGACCTACATGGGATGCATTCCCCACAGGAGCTCCAGGCCAATACCACGTGATCCCCAGGCTTGACCTTCTTCACCCTTTTCCCCGCCTTTTCAACAACGCCTGCCCCTTCATGTCCGAAGACACTCGGGGGCGGTGGAATTGGTAAATGTCCATCCCGGGCGCCCAAATCCGTGCCGCAAATCCCAGAACCTACAATGTGAACTAAAACTTCATCATCTCTTGGCTCATCAAGCTCTATCTCTTCGATCTTAAAAGGACCTGATTTCTCCCTCACCACAGCCGCTTTGATTTTCATTTTAACCCCCTAAAATCTATTCACGGTATCTATTTCTTCCTCTGGAACATCAAAAACATTTCCACTCGGTGGTAGCTTCTCCTCCTGGAAGAACCCGGGTAACCGGTCATCCTTCTCGGTAAAACCAGCCGCATCATTGAATCTCCTCTCCGCTCTCAGCACGGACTTCCCCAACTTCTCCAAATAATGCTCATCCAGAGATTCGCCGGTAAACGCTGAAACACAGGATATGAGTGACAATTGTGGCACCGGATCGAGAAGCGGCATGCCGGCCATCATGCAAAGGCCCAGACTATCTACGGCGGCCATGAAGGTCTGCATAAACTGCGACGGAGTTGCCTGTCCGCTAGGAGACCCTGGATGATATGAAGGGTTTCCAGGATTCGGCAGAACAATGCCCGCAGTATGATCTCCTCCCATGGGCGAGGTTGCATAGGTCACCCCTAGACCCTTCAGGCCCCTGGGGTCGTAAGCAGATAGACATTGACCCTTCACCTGAGGGATCCTTTTCACTTTCAACTTCTCCCCTGTAAACTTACAACCGTTGCCAATCATTAACCCTCGATCCGAAGCTTTTTCTATCTCTTTGACAAGGCTGAGGGCAGCTTTTCCATCCCCCCATGCCAACAGCCCTGCCTCCATCGCCACCGCGATCGCTCCGCCAGTGTCCATCGTATCGACTCCAACATCATTGCAAACTCGGTTCATATGGGCAATGCTATCGAGGTCGGCGATCATGCAGTTCGAGCCCATGAGCCCGATCGTCTCATACTCAAGCCCGGAGACAATGACATCCCCTTTCTCATCTGTGTATACGTTGGAACAACCGACAATGCACCCGTCCATGCATCGATGGCTGGGTTGGGCGTTGGGCCGCTTCTTCATCAACTCTGCCATGTATTCTCCGGAGATCTTCTCTGCCCCGCCGAATTGGCCGAGGGAGTAGTTTTTCGTTGGAAAACATCCAAAGGAATTGATCATCATCACCAAAACAGGCGTCCCGATGTCCCTGAACCCCGGCCCCAAGGGATCGGCCAGAATGGCCTTGGAGAGTGCGGCGATGGATTCTCGGAATTTGGCGTTAGCCTTTGCCTCGACCGGACTGCTCCCGGTGTCATCGATCAAGAGGGCCTTAAGATTTTTGGAACCCATCACGGCACCCAACCCACCTCTTGCTGCCACCCTGATGTGAAAATCGGGCGTTGTCACCATCACCGAAGCGGCCTTCAATTTCATCTCACCGGCCGGCCCGATCGAAACGATCGAAATCTTATTCCCATGTTCCTTCCTCATTCTCTCAATCAGTTCATAATTTCCAACCCCTTTCAGAGAGGAAGCGGGGCTAAAGGTTGCCCCATTCTTGTCAATTTTCACCAAGGTGGGCTCCTTTGCACGACCTTCAATCACCACGGCTTGAAACCCAAGCCTCGCAATCTTATGCGCCGCAGATCCTCCTGCATTGGCCTCTTTGACGCCGTTGGTCAAAGGGCTCTTGGCCCCTACGGAGAGCCTCCCGGTGTTGGGAACTGTTGTGCCGGCCAAAATTCCTGCGGAAAAAATCAATTTGTTTTCAAGACCAATGGGATCCGCCTTTGGGGGTACCTCTTTCCCAATGATATGGGAGGACAGCCCTCTCCCCCCTAATCCCTGGTACTCCTTGGGCATCTCTTCTATCTTAATCTTCAACTTTGACAGATCGATCCGCATTATTTTTCTCACGGCCCATACCTCCATTCATGAAATAGACTGCTTACCCGATGTTTATTCTTATCGTTTTTAACTTGACAATTCAGTATCTCTGTTTTTCTTTTGTATTTTCACGGGTTCATGCTAAATGGCAGGGAACGGCGTCTGTTTATCTAATATTAGATCCGTTCTCAATTGTCAAATGAAGAATGGCTATTTATCCAAATCCAAATTCTGATAGGTATCCGCCTTCTTAATTCTATTCAGCGCTTCATGCACAGCGTTTTTTGTAAGCACCCGAACCATGTCCTTGCGGTACTTGGGTGATGATGCGGTATTGGCCACTGGGTGAGCTACTTTCCAGGCTATTTGGGAAGCCTCCTCTATCAATTTTCGACTAAGCTTTTTCCCGCACATTACTTGAGCTGCTTCTTCAACGACAAGGGGCGAAGGTCCAACAGCGCCCAGGACGACGCGAATATCTTTACATCTCCCATCTCTTTCTTCTAAATGCAAAAAGACAGATACCCCCAGCAAGGGGAAATCGATCGTGTCCCGAAGTCTAAGTTTCTTATAGGAGCATGCTGAGTGCTCCGGGGGAACAGGAATAATAATCCCTGATAGGATTTCATTAAACTTTAGAATATTGGGCTTCACTCCCGATTTAGAGAAGAATCTTTGTAACCCTATTTCTTTGGCAGAGCGGCTTCCTGTCACTTTCACTTTGGCGCCCAGGGCCATCAGGGGAGGGGCTATATCTCCTGAGTAGACCGCATAGCAAGAATCTCCACCTTTTACAACATGACAAGTGCTTCCTCCAGTTTTAAAGCAAGGCTCCCATCTTTTTTTAAAAAAAGCGGACTGATTGTAATAATAACATCGTGTCTCCAGACATAGATTGCCGCCAACCGTGCCCATATTCTGGAGTTGCGGAGTGCTCACCAGAGGCACGGTTTGACTTAAAATCGGGAAGTGTTCTTGAATAATCGAGTTCTCCTTGAGTTGTGTAAGCGTGGTTAAAGCTCCGACACGTAATCTCTTTTTCTTATCCCACTCAATCCCCTTTAGTTCTGAAATCCAATTGAGGTCGATTAATAGATCGGGACAGGAAATTCTCTCTTTCATGGCTACAAACAGGTCTGTCCCACCAGCAAGGAACTTCCCTGACTTTTTCTGCAAGGCGATTGCTTCAGCGACGTTATGTGGGGCAACATACTGGAACTTTGGTAAACCCATCTTATACCTCTCCTTGACCTTTACCTTTCAAAGCGCTCAATACGAGATCTGGGGTAACAGGTATCCTTTTAAAGGCCACACCAATTGCGTCATAGATGGCATTCACAATGGCAGGAACAACAGCTACCTGAATGCCTTCTCCCGATTCTTTCGCACCGAAAGGACCCACGTCATCGCGCGTTTCCGTATGGTAAATCTCCATTTTACAGGAGTCCAGGGTCGTGGGCATTCTGTACTCAAGAAAAGAGGCATTCATTGTTTGGCCCTCTTTGCGAATAATCTCCTCTGTCAGCGTATGCCCTACTCCACCGATCGCTGAACCCTCCAACTGCCCCTCCATGAGCATCTCATTGATGGGTTGGCCGCAATCATGAAGCATGGCCATCCGTTTCACCTCGATCGATCCTGTTTCTGTATCTACCTCGACCTCTGCAACTTGGGTTCCGAAAGAATAAGCCGCCGACATATTGCCCCTACCCGTCTCGAAATTTGGAACCTCAAGTCCTTCAGGAGCCCAATATCCTCGTCCGATGATCGTTTTTCCCGCTCCAGAATATTGCGCGATCTTTACAAGCTTACTGAAGGACATGCTTCGATCCGGACTCCTAGCCGCATAAACCTTGCGGTCTTTGAAAACGATATCCTTGGGATTGGTTTCTAACGCATCCGCAGCCACTTCCGCCAATTGATTTCTCACATCCTCAGCAGCAATCCGCGCCGCATTTCCAGTAATGAAAGTTACCCTACTTCCAAACGTTCCCGGGTCCAAAGGAGTGATATCCGAGTCCACCATACCATACCGAATATCCTCCAGATGCACCCCTAAGACTTCTGCAGCAATTTGAGAAAGGACGGTATCCGATCCCTGACCCACATCTGTAGATCCGGTAAACAAAGAGATACCGCCATCTTCATGCACTTTGATCACTGCACCTGCCGTATTGTGTCCGGCCATTCGCGGACCGGAAACATATCCATAGCAGCCAATACCAATTCCTGATTTCTTCTTCCTGTCGCCACCTTTTGGCCTTTCCTCAATCCACCTGGCTATGGTCCTCTTACTTTGCGTGATGGATTCCTCAAGACCACAACTCGTAATCTTGAATCCATTGGGCGTTGTCTCTCCAGGCTTCAAAGCATTCTTCAACCGAATATCGATGGGATCAAGTCCCATCTCCCTGGCAGCGATATCCAGTTGCACTTCAGCGGCAAATCGGGACTGGGGAACTCCATGTCCGCGCATTGCACAGGAAGGTTGCGTGTTCGTATAAACACGGTACCCTTTCGCCCGCATATTAGGCAGTCTATAAGGGATGCAAAAAAACGCACACATCAGGTAAAGACTCAACGCTCCGATGCTGAGATACGCCCCTCCATCTGCAATAATATGTGCGTCAATAGCCATCAGCGTACCATCTTTCCTCAGACCTGTTTTGAGGTCAATGATTGTGGGATGCCTCTGACGGTATGCATAAAAGACTTCTTCTTGACTTACCACAATCTTGACCGGCCTGCCCGTTTTTTGGGAGAGAAGGGCAGCGCAAAAATCCACATCAAACATTTCGTTCTTGCCCCCGAAGCCGCCCCCGATATAAGGTTGTACCACTCGAATGCGACTTAAAGGAACATTCAACGCCTTCGCCATATTTCGGTATGTAAAATAGGGACTCTGTTTAGAGCCCCAAAAAGAAAGCCTCCCGGAATGATCCCAACTGGCCAGGGCGGCATGAGGCTCTATAAATCCGTGTCGAATAGGAGCCGTCACAAATCGATCCTCTCTCATATAGTCACATTCCTTAAAAGCCCTATCCACATCTCCGTATGAAAGATCGGTCTTAAACGAAATATTCCGTGGCGCATGATCGTGAATCAATGGAGCATCTTCGTTCATCGCAGCCACGGGGTCCACCACCGCAGGAAGCTCCTCATATTGCACCTCGATCAAATCCAGAGCCTCTTCGGCGGTTTCCTCGTCAATGGCCGCTACGGCAGCGACGGCATCTCCAATAAAGCGAACTTTGTCTAAGGCAAGATAAGGTTCGTCCCCCACGGTTGAAATGCCGCCTGCCTTAAAGCCAATAGTGTCTTTGCCGGTCACTACAGCTCGAACCCCAGAGAGTCTTTTCGCCTTGTCCGTATTGATGTTAAGAATCCGGGCGTGGGGGTAAGGGTTTCTCAATATCTTTCCATGAAGCATCCCGTGGATGGAAAGATCGCCAGCAAATTTTGCCTCCCCCGTAGCCTTGACAATTCCATCGATGCGGGGAAGTCTCTTCGCAATATTCACATAGTCCTCTTTCATCGCTGGCTCTCCGTGGTTGAGGCCTTTTGAACGGCGGCAATAATTTTTGTATATCCTGTACACCGACACAAATTTCCAGATAACCCTCGCTTAATTTCTTCTTCAGATGGATGCGGGTTTTTTTGCAGAAGGGCTCGCGAGGCCATGATCATTCCAGGCGTACAAAAGCCACACTGGATGGCCCCATACTTCACAAAAGCGTCTTGAAGGGGATCCAGTTTTCCATCCTGAACGAGGCCCTCGATGGTTAGGATATGCTTCCCTTGACACTGGATAGCCAATACTAAACAGGAAAGAATAGCTTCGCCATTCATGATTACCGTACAGGCCCCACATTCTCCTCTGTCACATCCTTTTTTAGTGCCGATCAGACCAATTTCATCTCGTAGAACGTGAAGTAAAGTCCAGTGAGGTTCTATTAGGACGTCATACTCTACGTCGTTGACTTTTAGTTTGATTTGCTTTTTCATGGGATGACTCCTGATTTTCATTTCCAGTTGGCCTTGGCATGCCTTACAATACTATGATTAGAAGACTACTTCAAGTTTCAGTGATTGTCCATTTTGCAGTAGATAACTAAGTCTACGATCTCAGTTCCGCATTAAGGACATTTCAACTCCAGTTTAGTCTCACATTTCTGGCAGAGCTTTTTCCCCCACGGTTATCAGTTTGCACCTTGGGCATCTGACTTCCGAGCTCAGAGGAATATCACGGATTACAATCATGCTTTTATTCCTTAGGATTTATCACCTGGGATACATGCCACCAGGATGGAACGGCATGAACGTTAATTTTCACCGCCTGCATAACAATCATTCCTGGGACTCCGATCCACTCCGGTCTCTTCATTTTCTTTGCCGTTGCCAATAGGCTTCGATATAACGTCTGTGCCTTGAATTTGAGCGCCCCCTTTGAGCTTAACACGATCCGTCAGGAACCCATTGATGGGATAGAATTCATAGGCCAGAGAGGGCGCAAGAAGCTTTGAACTCTTCACTTCGCCTAAAATTTCTTTGAGCAAATTCATGATCTGGGGCCGGGGGTTTCTTTCGTTTCCAATCCCCTCGCGACGTAAAACATCCTCAATGCCTAATTCCAAACATATGTCACGCACGACAGGCATGTCTTGATCCCTCAGGCCTTTGTCCCTGGAGAGATTCCAGCATCAAGAGGGCGCAGGTGCACTTCCTCTCTTTGACCATTGCAATCTCAATCCCTTCGGTATCTATTTGTAAACGCCGTATTCTTTGGTGAAATCGATCATCGCGTGGATATTTTCCGGCTTTGCATCCTCAATTACAGTCCCGTTGCCCAGTATATAGCCACCGCCTTTGGCGCAAGTATCGATGAGCTTCTTAACGTAGTCCTTCACTTGCTGGGGTGTACCTACAGCTAATAAACTGGGGGGTACGTTGCCACCGATGCAGGCAGTGCTGCCGACTATTTTCTTCGCCTTAGCCATATCTGTCCGGTCTAAAAACCATATCACCTTGCCTTTAGGTAAATCCCGGATAATTTCCAGACGCGAGTTATAGCCTCCCTCAACAAAACCATATGGTACGATTCCTTCAGCGATTAAACCCATGAGGAGTTCTCTAAAGGTAGGCCAGTAGAATTTCTTATATTGCTCATCGGAGAGGAAACCATCGGCGCCTTTATGCATAACGATAGGCACTATGGGGACTCCAGACGCCTTGACCCCGGATACCCCCATCTTGATCGATAACGGCGCTAGTGCTTCCATGGCTTTGAGGAGCTTATCAGGCTGGCGGTACATATCCATCATTATCCCCTTAGTTCCCCTGAGGGTATCCCCAATTAAGTCAAACGGTGGCTTAGCCGGGCCGTCCCATAAGGCAGGAAATCCGTTGGCTGCCATTTCAGCACCATGGGCGGCTATAAATCCTACCCACTTCAAGGCTTCAGCGCCGGCCTCAAAAAGAGCTTTATAGGCAGCCTGAACCGGGGGTAGGCCAAACGGTATAAAATTGAAGCCAGCCCCATACATTTCGAGTATGTTGGTGAGACTAGGGGCCGTGAAGGCCTGTAACGCGCCGAATATGCGCGGTAGGTAGACATTACTGTAGAAATTGGACGGGTCCTCAATCAGGGCGCCATATTCATCCGCCTTCATATATTCGCCTTCGTTGAACTGATAGCCATATTTAGGTGCGACTCCGTGACCAGGCCAAGAATATGACTTGAAGTCAAGAATGTCAAAGAGCTTTCCCGGGCCAGGTACAACCGCGCCAATATGTGCATCCGGGGCAAAGTCCAGCATGTATTTTTTCCATGCTATGTTACATTTGTCGTAGTCATACATCACTTCTTGAGGGGTGAAACCGGCATAAACAGCGGGAAAAAAACCATAAGTGGTAAAGACCGGCACCCGGTCCGGCAATTTCTTCATTTGAATGGCATCTTTTAGCCTGGTTGCCCTCTCCTTGTACGCCTTCTCGGCTTGGGGGCTGACAAACTTTACCCCCTCCGCCGAAACCCACTTTTGTAACTGAGCCTCCTGCCTTTCATCAGAAGACATCTCTTCCCATTTCTTTTCCATTGTCTTACCCTCCTATCCAGCCCTTGGCTAATTTAACGCCCTCCATGGCGTCTTTTCCATAAGCATCCGCTCCTGCAAAGGTTTTCACTTGATCGTCGATCTGGCCGCCTCCGATCATGATTTTTACCTTGTCACGAAGCCCGGCCCTCTTGATTGCCTCGACCGTGTCCTTCATAGATTGAAAAGCTAGCGTCAGGAAACCGCTCAGTCCGACCACCTTGCTGCCGGTCTCTTTGATCTTATCGACAAATTTCTCCGCTGGTACATCAATGCCCAGATCGAAGACCTCAAACCCGTTGACGTCGAGCATGAAGACGACAATATCCTTGCCGATATCATGGATATCTCCGGCCACCGTGCCCACAATCACCTTACCGAGACGCTTGGCCTGCGCTGCCTTGCTTATCTTCGGTTTCACCATGTCAGTTATGCG
>Ga0187771_10004214_pt1 | contig 10118 bp, 5 predicted proteins | sample 0116_SJ02_MP15_1_FD_133139 | JGI IMG/M metagenome (GOLD analysis project Ga0187771, IMG submission 133139) | Tropical peat soil microbial communities from peatlands in Department of Meta, Colombia - 0116_SJ02_MP15_10_MG | ecosystem: Environmental > Terrestrial > Soil > Wetlands > Peat | place... | reverse complement strand
CGCGCAACTGATTGAATCCTGCTACGAGACCTCCAACGACCGCGCGCAAAAGAAGGATCTCAGCCTCACTCTGAAAGTACCTAGTCAATTGCCGGATGTGGCCGCGGACGCGCGCCGGATCCAGGAAGTGCTGCAGAACCTGCTGGACAACGCGATCCAATACACCCTGCCTGGCGGAAGGATCGTGCTCAGCGCCGAATTACGCGGCGATGAAGTGGTCTTTACGGTGTCTGATACCGGCATCGGCATACCGCAGGCGGACCAGCCGCGAATTTTCGAACGCTTCTATCGGGTGGATGTGGCGCGGTCGCGCGAGGCGGGCGGGACCGGGCTGGGTCTGTCCATTGCCAAACACTTGGTGGAAGCCCATGGCGGACGGATCTGGGTACAGAGCGAAGTGGGCACGGGCTCGCAATTCCATTTCTCGATTCCCGTCTTCGACCCCGAGAGAGCCTATACACGATCGACAATCACCGCGGGCGCGGCGAGCCGTTCACTGCGCGGCGGCAGCCCTCAGCAATAGCAAGCTGTGTCTCCAGATATTTATCTTTGCGTGAACGCGTTGTAATGATTGCGTAGCATGCTTTGGCTAGCGCGTGAGGGTGTGTTCCCCCGTGCGCGGGAGGCATGATGTCCACAACTGCCGGACTGACCGAAGCGGTCATGTACGATGCGCTGGTGAATTACCTGGTGTCCATGGCGCGGGTTGTAGAAACAGCGATGAATCGCTCGCTCGACGCCATTATTGGCTTTGACAATCCGCGAACGGCTGGATTGCCCGGCGAGGTATTTCTTCTGGAGCCGCGCATCAACGAAATGGAAATCATGATCGACGAGCACGCCATCCGGCTGTTGCGGCGAGGCTCTTACAGCGATGACGAAATGCGGCTAATCGTGGCGTCGCTAAAGATCACAAATGACCTGGAGCGTATTGGCGACATCGCGGTAAACCTGGCTGAGCGCGTGATCACTCTCCGCGATATGCCAAACGCCAAAATGCCGGAAGAACTCATGCCGATGGCGGAAGCGGTACGTTCGATGGTTAGCCGCAGTTTGGGTGCGCTGATTTTCCGGAATGCGGAACTCGCGGCCCAGGTGCTGGAGAGCGACGACGTGGTCGATCGTTACCGCGACCAGATTTTCGAACACCTGCTGCACAACATGACGGAAAACGCGGCGCTGGTGAGTCCCGGCCTACAGTTCGTGTTGGCCACGCGGCACCTGGAGCGCATCGCCGATCATGCCACGAACATCGCAGAGGACATCATTTTCTGGGTGCGGGGTCTCGACGTGCGACATGGGCGGGGCCTGATGGTACGAGGCGAGCAGGAGGCTCCCGACCAGGCGGCAACTGCAGAAGAGGTCACCGAGAATTCACATGAGCTTCATCCCCAGGTGACTCCCGGGTGCGAAGCTCAGGGCGTTTGATCTTCACTCCACGTCCTACCTGGGGACCGGTGCACCCCTGGCGCCGGTCCCCTTCTCCTCTCCTGTAACCAACCGAACTATCGCGATTTTCACGGCTTTTTCGGTATTCCGCACACGCCCGAGGGCATCCCCTTGACCGATAAGGCGAGTCAAATTAATGTGGTTAGTCTGAGAGGCAGATGGGTCCGAGTCTTAGTCTGAGGCCGAGGTTTCAGTTCCCGCCCTGGCGGGTGTGCATTTGTGTGCTCCTTATCGGGCTGGTGATCTACAACCCGTTTGCTGCCTTGAACGGGTCATCCGGCAGACTCTCCTACGACAGACTCGCCCGCAACCGCGCCGCGGTGGGCTCGAGCGAACTTCAGCATTTCAGCCCAGTCTCCAATCCGGATGTACCAAACGAAGTTGAAGTGGAAATACGAGGCGTTCAGCCGGTGCGCTGTGAGCAGGAGCATAGCACGCCCCACGAGGACGGCCGAGCGGTGCCTCAGGAGCCAGCGCTCTTGACGGGAGTCTGGTTCCGACCTCCCCCCTCCCTGTAGTTCATTATCCTATCCAGGCCACGAAGTTGGGATCTGCGGTAACGCCGGAAGGCCGATTGCGGCGGAGGCTCTGCATTGATGGCAGGTTCGTGTAGGTAGATGAGGCACCGCGCGGTGAGGGATGAACATGACCGTAAAACGAAAATCGATAATCGCGGGCGCGATGGTGGCAATAGCGCTGCTGGTGTGGGGAGTGTTCCGTCACTCGAAGACCGAAGCTGACGATGGACATGACCGCGACACCGTTGCGAGCGCGCCAGTGGCAGCCGTGGTCAAGGTGGAGCGGCGAACGCTAAGCGCACCATTGACGTTAGCGGGCGCCTTTAAGCCGTTCCAAGACGTCGACGTGCATGCGAAGGTGGCGGGCTATATCAAGAGGATGTACGTCGATGTCGGCTCGCACGTGAAGGAAGGGCAAACGCTGGCGGTGCTGGAAGTGCCGGAGCTCCAGGCGCAACTGGCGGGAGCGGATGCCGCGGTTCGAAGGGCAAAAGAAGAGATTCGCCGGGCGCAAGGGGATGTGGAACGGGCCAAGTCAACGCATGTCGCGCTGCATGCGATGTATGAGCGGTTGAATCAGGCGGCACAGCAAAAGGCAGGTTTAGTGGCGCAGCAGGAGGTGGACGACGCGCAGGCGAAGGACCTCGGATCAGAAGCGCAAGTCTCGAGTGCGCAGGCCGCGCTGGATGCGGCGGAACAGGCGCTGGAAGTAGCCGAAGCCAACAAGAATCAGTATTCCGCTCTTTCGGATTACACGAGGATCACCGCGCCGTACGACGGGGTAGTGACGGTACGTTACGCCGATACAGGCTCATTAATTGCGGCGGGGACTTCGGAAAGCAAGCAAGCCGAGCCGGTGGTGCGCCTGGCACAGATCTCCGTGTTGCGGCTGGTGCTGCCGATTCCGGAGTCGATTGCCGGGGCGATCCGGCTGGGCGACCCGGTGAAAGTGCATGTGGACGCATTGGGGAAAGATTACGTCGGCAAAGTGACGCGATTCGCGGATGCGCTGGATGAGCAGACGCGGACGATGCACACGGAGATCGATTTCCAGAACTCGGACGGACAGCTCATGCCGGGGATGTACGTGGTGGCGACGATTGCGCAAGTGGAGAAGAAGAATGTGCTCACGGTGCCTCTTGAGGCGGTGTCGATCAAGGAGAGCGATTTGGGCACGGTGCTGTTCGTGGATCCGCAGAACGTCCTTGAGGAACGCGAGGTGCGCCTTGGAATGCAGTCCAGCAATCGCATTGAAATTGTCTCTGGCTTGAACGAAGGCGACCGCTTAGTGGTCGGCAGCCGCAACGAGTTTCGCAGCGGGATGAAGGTGGTGCCGAAGCCGATCGACACCAGCGAGCCCGGCGTGACGGGAGGCGAGTGATGCCGAAGTTCGCGCTCGCATATCCCTATTTCATCATCATGCTGTGCTTGGTCGTGGCCGTGGTCGGCGTGACCACCACCGTGCGCATGCCGGTGGACCTGTTTCCGCAAGTGAAGATTCCGGTCGTGGTGGTGGCGACTTTCTATGCAGGCATGCCGCCGCAACAGATCGAAGCGGATATCACCAATACATTCGAACGGTTTTTCACACTAGCAAGCAACTATGATCACTCCGAATCACGATCGTTGACCGGGGTGAGCCTGATCAAGGTGTATTTCCAGCCGGGAACCGATCCCAATGCGGCGCTGAGCAGCATCGCGACGTTGGCGATGGCGGATTTGCGGCGCTTGCCGCCAGGAACGCTGCCTCCAGTGGTACTGAAATTCGATGCCTCGAGCCTGCCGGTGTGTCTGGTCACGCTGAAAGGACAAGGGCTGAATGAAACGCAACTGAAAGATCTGGCGCAGTTCCAGGTGCGGAACCAGATTGCCAGTGTGCCCGGAGCTTCCATACCGCAACCGTTTGGAGGAACCTACCGGCAAATCCAGGTGTTCGTGGACCCCGTGAAACTGGAAGCCCACCAGTTGAGCCTGATGGATGTGGTGCACGCGATTAACGATTCCAACCTGATTCTGCCGGCGGGCGATGTGCGGATTGGCAACCGCGATTACAACATCTATGCGAATAGCCAGGTGCCGACGGCGACCGAGATTAACCAGATTCCACTGAAGAGCGTGGGATTGGGATCGGTACTGGTTGCCGATGTGGGAAAAGCGGAGGACGCCGGGGCGATTCAGACGAACATCGTGCGCATTGACGGCCAAAAGTCCGTGTACATTCCGATACTGAAACAGGGCGGCGACAGCAACACCATCGAAATCGTGAATGGCGTCAAGAAGACTATCAAGAGCCTGGTGGATGTGCCAGGAGTGCTGCGCACCGCAGTGGTGTTCGATCAATCCATTTTCGTGAAGACCGCGCTGAAGAACCTGCTGAAGGAAGGCGGAATTGGCCTGGCACTGACGGGGCTGATGATTCTGCTGTTCCTGGGCAGCCCACGCGCCACGTTTGCAGTATTGCTGTCGATTCCGTTATCGGCACTGACTTGCTTCATCGTGATGAACGCGATGGGCGGTTCGATTAACACCATGTTGCTCGGAGGCCTGGCGCTAGCGTTTTCGCGGCTAATCGACGACTCGGTAGTAGTGCTCGAAAACATCTTTCGATTTATGGAAAATGGCGCCGCGCCGCGCGAAGCCGCCGAAAAAGGCGGAATGGAGGTGGCGCTTGCAGTTTTGGCGGCGACGTCAACGACATCGATCGTGTTCTTCCCGGTGACGTTTTTCTATGGCGTGAGCAAGTATCTGTTCACGGACCTGGCGCTGGGCGTGGTGATCTCAATTTTCGCATCGTACATCTTCGCAATGACAGTGGTCCCGCTGTACTGTGCGTATTTCATTCGCCTGCATACGCATGAGACCAGCGAAAGCCATAGTGACCAGGAAAAGGAAGGGCTTGCGGAAGAGGCGCACGCCAAGCCGTGGCGATTCTTTGGCCGCATCGTGGAAGAGTTCAACCGGCGTTTCCGGCAGTTGCTCGAGTATTACGGATATTGGGTAAACCGCGCGCTGGTCAACCCAAAGCGCACTGCGGCGTTGATTCTGGTCGGGCTTGCGCTGGTAATCGGTGTAATGTTCCCAATCGTCGGCAAAGCCTATTTCCCACGGACCGACCCCGGGCAATTCGTTGTGAACCTGAAAATGCCGACAGGCACGCGCCTGGAAGTCTCAGAGAAATACGTGGCGCGCGTGGAAGAGGACATTCGTTCGGTCATCGGCAAGCGAGACCTGGATATGATCGTCTCGAACATCGGCATCACACCGGACTTGTCAGCCATTTACACGTCGAACTCGGCCATGCACACGGCGTTCGTGCAGGTGAGCCTCAATGAAGACCATCAGATCGGCAGTTACACATACATGGAGCGCGTGCGCCGAAAGCTGGCGGACGATCTGCCGCAGGTAAGCACGTATTTCCAGGCGGGAGGCTTGGTGGATTCCGTCGTGAATCAGGGCCTGCCGGCTCCCATTGATATTCAAGTGAGCGACAACGACCTGGACGAAGCGTATAGCATCGCGCGCAAACTCGGGCTGCAACTGAGCGCCTCGAAGAAAAACGTGAGTGACGTGCTCATCCCGCAGGATATCGATTACCCGGGACTGGAGCTGAACATCAATCGCGAGCAGGCCAGCTTGCTCGGGCTCAGTCCGAAAGATGTGGTGAACAACGTGATCACCGCGCTTACGTCGGACGGAATGATTGCTCCGAGTTACTGGATTGATCCGAAGACCGGGAACAACTACATGCTGACGGTGCAGTACTTCAACAAGCAGATCAGTTCGATGACCATGAGCGATTTCCGCAATATTCCTCTGCGCGCTGCGAATTCGCCGGAATACACGCCCCTGCAGTCGGTCGCGAACATTGAGCCAATCAACACGCCGACGGAAGTGGACCACTATCAAATCCGCCGGGTGATCGACGTGTACGTGATGCCGACCAAGGAGGACCTGAGCCGCGTGAACGCGGAGGTCCACAATCTGGTGGGCAAACTCAGACTCCCGAAGAACGCCATCGTGAAGGTGAATGGCGCGGTCGTAGGAATGAAGGAGTCGTTCACGCGCTTTGGGATCGGGCTAATTCTTTCCGTGCTTCTGGTCTACCTGATCCTGATGGCGCAATTCCGGTCGTTCATCGACCCGTTCATCATCCTGATGGCGATTCCGCCGGGGCTGGCGGGCGTGCTCGTTTTTCTGTACGCAACCGGTTCGACGCTGAACATCATGTCGCTGATGGGCGTGATCATGATGACGGGGATCGTCGTGTCGAACAGCATTTTGATCGTCGAGTTCGCTGGAATCCTTCACCAGCGCGGCATGAGGCTGCAGGAAGCCGTGGTGGAGTCCTGCAAGATTCGCCTACGCCCCATTTTAATGACGTCATTAGCCACGCTCCTGGGCTTGCTGCCAATGGCGCTGGGCATCGAGGAAGGAAGCGAACAATACGCGCCGCTGGCGCGGGCGGTAATCGGAGGCCTGGGCGTGTCGGTGGTCGTAACTGTGTTTTTGGTTCCGGCTGTGTACCTGATCATCCATGGGAGACGCAAGGGCGGTGCAGCGGAGGTGGCGTCGTGAGGAGAGCGGTTCCGTCGTGGGTCCTGCTCCTTGTAACAATTGGAGCAGTGTCAGCCGGAAAAGAGACTGTAGCGCGACAAAATCCCGGCTCTCCGGCGCCTTCGCCCCAACAAAATCCGGCATCCGGGCCTCCCTCGAGAGCCACAGCTGCAGGTCGCCCGCTGACGCTGGAGGAGGCGGAAGCGATTGGCTTCAGAAACAACCCACAAATTACGGTGGGTAAACTGCAAGCGCTTCAGGCGCAACAGTACTATCGGGAGACCCGTGCGGCCCTGATGCCGCAAGCCTATATCGACCTTACCGGCGTCGGAGCGAATAACGGGAGCCGCCTGGCGGCGGGATACCTGACGAGCGGCAGACTGTTTTCCCGGGCCGCGGGCGGGGCAACCGTGAGCCAATTGATTACCGATTTTGGGCGCACGCCGAATTTGCTGGCCAGCTCGCGCTATCAGGCAAAAGCGGTTGACGAGAGCGCGGTAGCTACGCGGCAGCAGATTACCTTGGCCGTGGATCAGGCGTTCTACAATAGCCTGGAGACCAAAGCGCTCCTGATCGTAGCTGACGAGACCGTAAAGGCGCGGCAAACCCTGGTCGATCAGGTGGATGCGCTAACGAACGCCAAGCTTAAATCGGATCTCGACCTTGCTTTTGCGAAAGTCGAGCTAGCGCGGGCACAGTTGTTTCAGTTGGACGCGCAGAACAACTACGACGCTTCCCTGTCGGCCCTCTCGGCAATCCTCGGCTATCCCGACCAACAGGATTTCGTGCCTGTGGAGCCTTCGACCCCAATCACTCCGCCAGCGGCCGACCCGGCGCCACTGATTCAGCAGGCAATGGACCTGCGTCCGGAGATTCGAGGGTTGAAGGATGAAGTGAGCGCGGCGGAGAAGTTCGCCAAGGCGGAACACGATCTGTTGTGGCCCACGGTGCAAGGACTCGGGGTAGTGGGGCAAGCGCCGGTTCGAAACGAAAACATTCCCGCGTGGTACGGTGCGGCTGGCGTCAACGTCACTATTCCCGTCTTTACGGGCTTTCTATTTAATGCACGCGCCAAAGCAGCCGATTTCTCAACGGACATAAAACGCAAGCAGCTTCAGGACATGCAAGACAACGTTGCCCGCGATGTGCGCAACGGCTGGCTCGATACCGGCAAGGCGTACCAGCGGCTCTCGGTTACAAGGCAATTGAGAGAGCAGGCGGATTTAGGGCTAGAGTTGGCCCAAGCCAGGTACAAGCTCGGTCTTGGCACCATCGTCGAGTACACTCAGGCGGAACTCCAGAAGACCGATTCCGATATACAGGACACCGACGCGCACTACCAGTATTTGCTCTCGCAAATCGTGCTGGCCTATGACATGGGCTTGACGCGCTAGGAGACAGCGCCGGGTTGGGTCCCGGAATAAGACAGTTCGCGTCCTCCGCAGGCGCGTTTCGGCTCTGTCCGGTTCATGCAGAAGACGCGCATAACTAACTGAAAACAAAGCGGCTCAGGCCGCGATGCCCTCGATTGTTACAGATTCTTCACATTGAATTGACATACCCGTAAGACTGTATTTCTACCCTCTCGAACCGGGGTGTTCGCTTCCCAGGAAGAATCCATACAAGTTGTTTTGCGAAAAAGAGAGAGGCAATGAAAAAACTGGCAGCACTGACGTTGTCGCTGTTCCTATGCGTAGGCACAGCTCTCGCTGATTCACCTAAAGACACACCAAAAGACCCGGATGCGCAGCCCGCGAAATCCTCAACCGCTGCGAAGCCTGCCGCTGCGAAAACCAATGCTGAGATTGCGGCTGAGATGGAAGAACTCCGCCAGGCTCTGCAGGCTCAGCAGGAACAGTTGCAAATGCTGAAGGAAGAGCTGGCGAAACGCGACCGCGAGATCGAGGCGGCTCGCGAGGCGGCAGCTGCGGCGAATTCCCGCGCTTCCGAGGCCAACGTAAAGGCAACGGCAGCCGAGGCCACATCGAACGAAGTGAAGTCGACCGCGGCGGCGCTCAATACCTCCGTGGCCGACCTGGCAGCCAGCAATGCCGCTATCGTGAACTCTTCTGTTGCCGCGCCGGCAGACGGAAAGCCCCCGGAGGAAAAGGGCCCGGCGACGATTCATTTCAAAGGGATCGATATCACGCCGGGAGGGTTCATCGAAGCTGCCACGATTAATCGTCAGCGAGCCCTTAGTTCTGATATCAACACGCCTTTCACCTCAATTCCGTTCAGCGGAAACTCGACGGGCAAACTGACCGAAATGAACTTCTCCGCTCGTCAGTCGCGGCTCAGCTTGCTGTTTGGCGCGAACGTCGGCAGCACCAAACTCACCGGCTACTATGAGGCAGACTTCCTCGGAGCCGGAACGACTTCGAACAACCGGCAGAGCAACTCGTACGTGTTCCGCCAGCGCCAGTTGTGGGCGCGCGCTGATTTTGCGGAGGGTTGGGCGTTCTCAGCCGGTCAAATGTGGAGCCTGGCAACGGAAAACCGCAAGGGCATCGCCAACCGCGCGGAGTGGTTCCCGGCCATGATTGACCCGCAGTACGTCGTGGGCTACACGTGGCAGCGCGCAGACGCCGTCCGTTTGGCCAAGAGCTTCGGTGACAAGTTCACTCTCGCCGTTTCGGCCGAAGGACCACAGACAACTCTTGGCGGCCGCGGCTTCAGCTCGGTTACCACGGCAATCGCCGGGACCGCCGCCACTACCACCGCCCAGAACTTCTTCGTGTTCGCACCGGGCGCGGGCGGCGGCTTGTACAACGCGTTCGATACCACAGGCTATTCCATCAACAAGACTCCCGACTTTGTCGTGAAGGCCGCACTGGATCCAGGGTGGGGGCACTACGAGGTTTTTGGAATTGTAAGCGAGTTCCGCAACCGCGTGTATCCATGCGCGGTGGTGAGTATCGCGGCGTCCTCAGCTGACGGCACTAAGGTTCTGTCGGGAACGAACGTGGCGACTGGCACGGGCGGAGCGACCTGCACGAACACAGCGCCGGCCGTGACTGGGGCGCTCAACGATTCGCGAACCGGCGGTGGCGGTGGCTTCCACTTCCATGGCCCGGTATTCAACAAGAAGCTCGATGTCGGCGCAACCGGATTCTACGGCGACGGCACCGGCCGGTTTGGGTCAGCGCAGCTTGCCGACGCCACGGTTCGTCCGGATGGGACCCTCTCGCTCATTCGCGGGGGACATTGGCTGGGCTCGCTGGATTGGCACGTTTCGCCGAAGCTCGACGTTTACGGCTACGTAGGCGGTGAGTTTGCGCGCCGCGCGGCATACGTCGGCTACACCACCGTGGCCATTACTACGACACCCGCCGTTCCGGGATGCGGTGCAGCCGGACAGCCTGCTTGCGTCGGCGTCCCCGCGGGCACAGTGCAGGGCGGCGTTCCGGCAGTCTCCACCTACAAGGTCACGCTCAATGGCATTGGCGGGTACGGGTCTCCCTTCGCCAACAACTCCGGCTGCGCCACGGAAACCTTGCCGACAGGCAACGGCACTCCGGGCGGCGGCGGGAGCTGCGCAGGCGACATCCGCTACATCGGAGAAGGCACGCTGGGCTTCTGGCACAAGCTGTACCAGGG
>Ga0187771_10004213_pt1 | contig 10118 bp, 10 predicted proteins | sample 0116_SJ02_MP15_1_FD_133139 | JGI IMG/M metagenome (GOLD analysis project Ga0187771, IMG submission 133139) | Tropical peat soil microbial communities from peatlands in Department of Meta, Colombia - 0116_SJ02_MP15_10_MG | ecosystem: Environmental > Terrestrial > Soil > Wetlands > Peat | place... | reverse complement strand
GGGCGCAAGCTGAAGCGCGGCGGCCCAGCATCCGCAGGTTCCAAGCGCCAGGGCGGCCGCTCCCGCAACCAGGGCAAGCCGCATCAGGGAAAACTTTGGCTTCAGCAGCGCGATACCTGCAAAATCCCTCATTTTTTCCGGCCGATCACCAGCGAGGACGTAAACGGTGGCGTCGGCAGCGGGTCACGGTGGACATCACGGAAACCAGCGGCGCGGAGCCATTCGCCGACCTCACTAAAACTGTAGTCCCGGCCGCGGGTGGTTAATAGCAGGTAGAGCGAAAAAATTGCTCCGGCGGCGGGCTCGGTCAACTCGGGATTCATGATGTGATCCTTGATCACGAGCAAGCCATCCGGACTAAGCACGCGAAAGCATTTACCAACCAGGGCTGCGTTGGTCGCTTCATCCTCGCTGTGGATTATGTTCGACATGAAGACTACGTCGGCCGGTCCGGGTAGTTCAGCTTCGCGATAGTCGACTGCGCGCAGCTCGATACGCTCGAGCGCCCACGGAGCGTGCTCGCCGATAATCCGTCGCGCAACCTCAAGTGTCGCTGGAAGATCATAGATTGCGCCCCGCGCCTGCGGATTGACCCGCAAAAACTCGACCAGGTAGGTGCCGGGACCGCCGCCAAGATCGACAATCGAGTGCGCGAAGCCGAGGTCGAGATGCTCGGCGGTGTAGACCGCATCGCCGCGGGCCCGCACCAAGCTGTCCATTGCGCGGATAAAACGCGCGGTCTCCTCGGGACGCGACTGATACATATCGGGCGCTCGCGCAGGCTCGCCCGAGCGAATTGATTGCTCGAGACGATCCCAGATGTTCCATAGCGCCCCGTCGAAAAGGATCATGCCGCCGAGATATTCCGGCGAACTCTCGATGAGCATCCGGCGCGAGGATGCGGTTAGCGCGTATTTTTTGCCGGTGAGGCTGAGAATCTCGAGGGCGGCCAGCGCGTTAGCCAGCAGCATCGTGGCTCGCGAGTCGCAGCCGAGCGCGTGAGCGAGGGCAGAAGCCTCGCATTCGCCGTCCTTCAGGGCTTCGAACAGGCCCAGCTTTAGTGCGATTTGAATCGCCCGCGCTTCGGCGTGCCCGCCGGCGAGTCCTGCGAGACGGGTGAAGTCCATCAAGGGACGACCGGGCGAGATCCGCAGTCCTTTTCTTGCGGCAGACGGTCAAGCCCTCGTTGGTGCATGCGCGGTTGTCGATAAAAGTTCAACTAGCGGATGAAGTCCTCGGTTATGTAAAAGTTGCCTTGGCTGCTCCTCCCGATCCCTACTGCGCTGACTTGAAAACGCGGCGAGAGCAGGTTGGCGCGATGCGCGGGGCTTGCCAACCATGCCCTCACAGTTCGGGCCGGCAGCCCAGCCAGATCGGAGCCATCGTCGGCGTAGAGGGTTTCGCCAAGCTCTTGATAGGTGATACCGGCCCTGCGTGCGCGATCCGCTGGAGTATCGCCGGCGGGCCCGTCGTGACCGATGTAACCGTGGATGGCCATGTCAGTGCTGTGCATCCGTGCTGCTATCGAGAGGCGCGGCGCAAACTGAAGCGGTGGTGCATCCGCCCGTAGACGCTCGTCGTTCACCAGCTTCAGGATCTGAAGCTCCTGCACGTTCACCTCAGACCTCAATCCGCTGTCGTTCCTTAGGACAGGATGGAACCCGCGGAAAGTGTTTGCGCGCGTGGCGAGCGCCCCGCATACACCCAACGCGATACCGATCGAGGCGACTCGCATGGCGCGGCGGCGGCGCGGCCCCCTTGGGTTCGGGAACGGGATTATCTTGGCAGGGCCTCTCGGTGATCCCGCAACGCCGTGACCGTTGGCAGACGAAACCTTCATTGGCCCAATCACAGCTTCCGACAGCCAACTAGGCAGGGATAGGGCTTGCCTCGAACGCTGCCCGCGGCCGTCCCGGTGAAACACCGGAACTAGCTGTTGTTACAGTCTCGCCGCGTGTGCCGCGCTTGTCAACGCGCTGGCGCGCCGCCGCACGAATTCGGCCCCCGATCGAGCAGGCAAACGGCTGCTCGACGCCGCCTGAGCCGGAGGGGCTACGGAGTGAGCACCAGCTTGCCGACTGATTGCCGCGATTCCATGAAGCGATGGGCCTCTGGAGCCTGGGCCAGCGGATAGGTTTTCCCGATCAGCATCTTCAATTTACCGTCCCGCATCAGGTTGAAGCATGCCTCGGTGCCCTGGCGCATCAGGTGATGCTGCGATGAGGCAGTGAGCAAAACAAACCCGCTCACCTTGACCGCGTTCTGGAAGAGCCTGAAAACGTCCAGCTTGTCCGGGGGACCGCCGGCGCGACCGTATAGGATGACGTGGCCGAACGGCGCCATGCAGCCGATCCCTTTCTCGAAGGTCGGCTTGCCGATCGCGTCGAGATTGAGATCGGCGCCCTTGCCGCCGGTTATGCGCATTACTTCCTTGGCGAAGTCGTGAGTCTCGTAGTTGATTACCTCGTCGGCGCCGTATTGTTTGGCAATCGCGATCTTGCTGTCACTGGAGACCGTTCCGATCACGCGCGCCCCCGCCGCCTTCGCGATCTGCATCGCCACGATTCCTACGCCGCCCGCCGCCGAGTGGACGATCACCGTCTGCCCGGGCGTCATATGATGGCAGGTGTGGATCATGAACCATGCCGTGAGGGTCTGGATCGGGAAGGCTGCTCCTTCCTCGAAGCTGACGAAATCAGGCAGCGGAATCGTCTGATTGGCGTAAAACAGCGAATATTCGGCGTACCCTTTAAGCCCGATTCCCGCGACGCGCATGCCCGGCTTGAGCCCTTCGACCTCCGGGCCGACCTCGTCGATTACGCCGGCCGCCTCCATCCCCGGAGTGTCGGGCAGTTTGGGTTTGATTTGGTAGGTCCCCTGGCGGAAGAAATTGTCGGCGAAGTTGATCCCGATCGCGTGATTCCGCACGCGCACCATCCGCGGCCTTAGCTCCGGCTTCGGAATATCGACCAGCTGCATGACTTCGGGACCGCCGACCTCTTTGAATTGAATCGCTTTCACCGATCTTGCCTCCCTGCCACGATTGCGGATTGCCGCCCGTGCGCACCGGCTATTGCCGTGCACTGCAAAATGGGGTTAGCAAAATCGCTTCCTGGCGCGCAACGATATAAGATTGATTACAAGATGCTGGATCTGGTCATGTTCGACGCCGACGGCGTTCTGTTCGATTCCACGGATTCCAACACCGCCTATTACAACGCGATCTTTGCCCGTATCGGTGAGCCGCCCATGAGCCCCGAGGAGGAGAAGGCCGGCGTCTTCATGTCGGCGCCGCAGGTGTTCGAACTGCGCGCGGCTGGCGACCGTCAGCGAATCGAGCGGATGCGCGAGGTTGCGCGTGCGATGGACTCGACGCCGTTTTTCAACTTGTTGCGGCCGCACCCGGAGTTGCGCGCGTTTTTGCTCGGCCTCAAGCGCCGCTATCGCATCGCGCTGGCGACCAACCGCTCGGCGACGATTCCGGCGATAATCGACTATCTGGGGCTTGACGGCGTGTTCGACGCTGTCGCCAGCGCGCGCGACAAAGTGCGTCCCAAGCCCGCGCCGGACATCCTCGAGTTGTGCCTCGCGCGGGCCGCGGTGGCGGCCGGACGTGCGGTCTATGTCGGCGACAGCGAGACTGACCGAATCGCGGCGGAGGCCGCGGGCATCCATTTTATTGGGGTCGGCGAGCGCGCCGCCCACACTATCCAGATTAAGCTGCTGGACGAACTGCCTGCCGCGATTGAGCGCCTCTTCCGCGCCTGAGACCGATCCGAGCGCGCCGCCGCGGTGCGAACCGCTTATCGCGGCATCTCCGGCTCCCCGCTTGCGGGCTTTGAAGGGCGTTTGCGTAGACGCGCTCGTAACGGTGCCTCGGCCAGCTCCGTCCCTCCGCGCGCCCGCTCCGCACCCGCCAGCATCCGATCGATCTTCATGTTAAGATTGGTCAACTGACCATTCAGATGGTCGAGCCGGGACTTCAACTCGCGGAAGTCGCGCTTGGATGGAAGGTTGACGAAATCCAGGATCGTTTCCACGTTGCGATCGAACGTTCGCTTGTTGGCAAGGAAGCTTTCTCCGGCGCGGCCGAGACGCCGCCTCAGCGCTTCATTTGCCATCACCTCGTTGAAAAAACTCGAGATGCCCTCTTCGCTCATGTGGCGCAGCTTTGATATCAAGCTTTCAGCTTCCCGGCGTGCCATGAGTGCAACTATAGCGGGACGGCCGTCAGCGGCCAAACTATGCAAACGCTCGCGACCATACTAGGCCTTGTTTCCGGCTTCACGCTGATGGGCTACCATGAGCCACCCGCCGAAATCATTGCGACCTCGCTGATAATCGACGCCTCGCTGGCTCCCCTTACCGCCGTAATCGCGGCGCGGCGTGGATGGTCGCCGGCGCTGTGGTCCGTGCTCGGCTTTGCGCTTGGCGTGTGGGCGTTCGGATTTGTGCTGCTGATGCGGTCTTATGGTGCCGGGCGCGGGGAACCGCCGCTTCCACCTACTTCTGACGCTGCCTGAGCCATTGCACCGCGGGAGCAAAAACCTCCTGCTCGGCATGGGAGCCGCAAATCACGTCGAGATGACCCCATCCGGCCAGCCGCTTCACCGTGACGTCGGAGCTGCCGGTCGATGCGGCCGACTTCGTGACCCGCTCCGCCCAGTCCGGCGCGATATTCGTGCTACTGAACGCGATTACGGGAATCTTCGAATTCGCAAGCGCCTTCGCATGCTCCGTCCCTGACGCATCTTCATAGTCCTGCACGATCGGCCAATAGCGGTCGTAGCTGATCAACGTCCGCGCGAGGGCGTCGAGGTTCGAGAAGCCGCCTAAGGGGTTGGCTAGTCCGCCCTTGCCGCCGAAGCCGGCAGAGTAATCGACCACGTGCTCCAGGTTCTCGCTCGCAGTCTTGTATTCGGGGAGTGGCGCGCGCCCGTTCGGATTCTCGATCACCATCTTGAGCAGGGTCTGCCGCTTGTCCCACGTGAGATGCTTTCCGCCCACGTCGCTCGCATAAACCCCCGGCGGCGGCGAACCCCGACGGTCATCCAGGATCAAACCGTCGAACACCAGCAGGCCCTGAAGGCGCTCAGGATGCTCCGAGGCATAAAGGTACGCGAAGCTGGCGCCGCGGCTGAACCCTGAAACGAAAATACGGCTGCGGCCGGTTTTCGCGATTATGTAACGCGCGGCGGCATCGATATCGGATTCGAACAATTCGTTCGTCCAGTCCTTGAGTTCGGCGAGCTGCTCCGCCGGCGTCTGCGGCGGTATGAAGTGGGTGCGGTAGTCGAGCGCCCACAGGTCCACGCCATGCTGCGCGAAGTAGAGCTTCAGCGAATACCGGGGATCGTCGTCCTCGGCTTCTCCGTTCATGTTGGTGCCCGGCAGATAAAGCATCACTATCGGCGGGTGCGCGGGCGGCCGCGCGCCGCTGGTAAAACGATGAAGTGCGATACGATCGAAACGCGACGGACCCACGGACGCCTCGAACACAAATTCGTGAACGCCGGGTGCAAGCTTGAAGCTGCGCGCCTCGCCTGGGGAGGTGAAATCACGGGCCGCGGCTGGATCGGAGCGGGCGGCAAACGCCGCGATCAGCAAAACCAGCACCGCGAGCGCGCATAAAATGCGCCCCTTTAGCCGGCCGGCATCTGACGCGGGCGCATCTCTCCTGTCAAGGCGCATCGGTCGCGCAACTCCAGAACGGGTCTTCATACGTGACCTCGCGATCATAGAAATTTGCGCCGCGCTTCCGCAACCTGATGGCTTCGCGGTCGATAACTCGATACCGAGGCGTTGACCGGTCGTCCGCGCCATGCGAAACAAGGCTGAACCCGTGCCGCGCGCTTTCGCCGGGCGCGGTCCGTTTCGCAACGAATCAGATCAGGGAGTCCATCGATGCCCGGTAAAATTGGATTTGGCCTCTTCTCGCCGCAAGCCGCAATGTCATACAAGGCGATGCTCGACCGCGCTGTGAACATCGAGCGGCTGGGGTACCACTCGCTATGGTTGGTGGACCACTTCTGGAACCGCGGCGTTCCCGATGCCGACGTACTCGAATGCACCACCATGATGAGCGCTCTCTCCGCGGGCACCGAAAAGCTGCGCATCGGCTCGCTCGTCCTGTGCAATTCCTTCCGCAATCCCGCGCTGCTCGCCAAGGAGCTCGCGACCATCGACAATATCAGCAACGGCCGGCTCGAAGTCGGATTGGGCGCGGGCTGGATGGACGAGGAATATCGCGCCTACGGCTACGAGTTTCCCTCGATGGGCACGCGCCTGCGTCAGCTCGAAGAGGGCGTGCAAATCCTGAAAGCGATGTTCACGGCGAAAAAATCGAGCTTTCAGGGCCGCTACTATACGGTCGCCGACGCCTACAACAATCCCCAGCCCGTACAGAAGCCGCATCCACCGATCACGATCGGGGGCAGCGGCGAGAAGGTGATGCTGCGCATCGTCGCGAAGTACGCGGACCGCTGGAATTGCCCGGCCGGCTACCGCAGCTTCGAACAGAAGCTCGGCGTTCTCAAACAGCATTGCCAGGCGGTTGGCCGCGATATCAACTCGATCAACATCTCCGAGCAATTGCTCGTGTGTATCGGCGCGAACGACGCCGAAGTCGAGGAGAAGTGGAAGATCTCGCAGCGGCTGCCGTTCTGGCGCACCGCGATCAAGGGCACGCCCCCGCAAATCGTCGCCGCGCTGCGCGACCGCCTGAGCAAGGGCATTACCTTCTTCACCATAATTTTCGGTGACCTCAATTCTCCGCAGAGCATCGATCTGTTCGCGCGCGAGGTGATGCCGGCCTTCGCCTAGCGCACTGCGCTCATCGAGCCGTTACTAGCCACACGCCGTTTGCGTGTATAAGGACAGTGGGCTTATCCAACCATCACAGGAGCGAAGACGATGCCGCTTTACCTCGATGAAATCTATTTCAACATGGGCAGCAAGGAATCCTTCAAGCAGGCCGTCGAGCTGATCGGCGGCGCAATCAAAAACGGCTTCCCGCCCGGCGTGACTCTGAAGGCAGGTCCATGGGCCTCGAATGAGGAACCCAAGATTGTTCTCATCCTCGATATCCAGGACCATGCTCTCACCTTCAGCCCGTTCAGCGGCGCGCTCGCCCGTGGTGTCGTTTCGAAACGGCGGCTGACCCCGATCGTCGATTGGGCCACGGCCGAGAAAACCGCGAAAGAGCTCTAGCGCGGCGATTGCATAAGCCCAAGCGCGGCGCGGGCCGCGATCAACGGGGGGCGAAAAATGTCCTACGATCTGTTGATCAAAGATGCGCGAATTTGTGATGGCACCGGCGCGCCGGTCTACTCGGGCGCCCTCGCGGTCGAGGGCGGCAAAATCGCCGCCGTCGGCAAGGTTTCGGGCGCTGCCCGCCGCGAGATCAACGCGAGCGGTCTGGTCGTCGCGCCCGGCTTTGTCGATATCCATACCCACTACGACGCGCAGGTTTCATGGGATCCTCTGCTCACCTGCTCGTCGTGGCACGGCGTGACCAGTCTCCTGATGGGCAACTGCGGCGTCGGTGTCGCCCCGGTCCGTCCGCGGGAGCGGGCCACCATGGCATGGGATCTCGTCAACGTCGAAGCGCTGCCACACGACGTCCTGATGAACGGGGTGTCGTGGGAATGGGAAAGCTTTCCCGAGTACATGTCCGCGATCGAGCGCCACGGCGCCGCGCTCAACACCGCCTTCCTGGTGCCGCTTTCGGCTTTGCGCTTCTACGTGATGGGTGACGAAGCCGCCCAGCGCGCGGCTACCGCCGAGGAGACGGCGCAGATGGCGGCTTTGTTCCGCGACGCGATGCTCGCCGGAGCCTATGGCTTTTCCTTGAGCCTCGCGCCGCAGCATATCGGCTTCCAGGGCCGCCCGCTGGCCTCGCGGATGGCGAGCCGCGAGGAACTCGGTGCGCTCTGCCGCGTCATGCGCGAGCTTGATCGCGGCGTCATCGAGATTCTCCCGAGCCGAGGCGGCGCTAGTATCTCGCCGTCCGACGGCGGCTTTGACCTGCTGGTCTTCCTCGCCGAACAGAGCCGGCGTCCGCTGACCTTCCTGGCGATTCTCGATTTGCCCGGTACTCCCCTGAAGGCGCACGAGGAAACCATCGAGCGGTTGAAGCCTCTGCTCGCGCGCGGCCTCAGGATTTTGCCCCAGGTGACACCGCGGCCGATTCAGCAGTATTACACGCTGCGCGATCCGTTTATTTTCGCCGCGCTCGATTCCTGGAAGAGCGTCTTCAACCGCAGCGCCGAAGAGCAAAAGGCGCTCTTCCGCTCCCCGTCGTTTCGCCAGGCCTTCAAGGACGAGCTTCGCCGCGGCGCGATCAAGGCGGTCTTTCGCGGACGCTGGGACTGTGTCCACGTCGTGCGGGTCGAGCAGCCGCAGAACCAGCGCTTTCTCAACATGAGCATCGCTCAACTCGCCGCGGCGCAGCAGAAGGATCCGGAGGACGCGCTCCTCGACCTCGGCCTCGCCGAAGATCTCGCGCTCGGCATCACGCTCTCGGTGATCAACACCAACAAGGACGTGGTCCACAAGCTGCTGCAATTGCCCAACACGCTGATCGGACTTTCCGACGCGGGCGCGCACGTCGCGCAGCATTGCGACGCCGGTCTGCCCTCTTATTTGCTGTCCGAGTGGGTCCGTGAGCGCGGCGCGCTGACGCTAGAAGAGGGCGTGCGCCGCCTTACCTCCGAGCCCGCTGACTTTTTGGGTCTGGGCACGCGCGGGCGCATCCAGCCCGGCCTCGAGGCAGATCTCGTGCTGTTCGACGCCGATCGGATTCGCGCGCTCCCGCCGCAATGGGTCAACGACCTGCCGGGGAAACAGCCGCGCCTGATCGAGCGCGCCGACGGGATCGAGTACACGATAGTTGGCGGCCATGTGCTGTTCGCCCACGACACCTACCAGGGCGGCATGCCCGGCAAGGTGCTGCGCAGCACGGCGGCTTGAGTACGGCGGTTTGAACGATGAATGGTGCTGAGAGTCTGATTCGGACCGCGTTGGCCGCGGGGGTTGAAGTCTGCTTCGCCAATCCTGGCACGACCGAGATGCCTTTGGTGGCGGCGCTCGACGCCGTCGAGGGGATGCGTGCGGTGCTCGGGCTGTTCGAAGGCGTCTGCACCGGTGCGGCCGACGGTTACGCGCGCATGGCCGATAAGCCCGCGCTGACCTTGACGCACCTCGGGCCCGGATTCGCCAACGGCATCGCGAATCTGCACAACGCCCGCCGCGCGCGTTCGCCGGTGGTCAACGTAATCGGCGACCAGGCAACCTGGCATCTGGGTGCCGACGCTCCGTTAACGTCAGATATCGTCTCGCTCGCGCGCCCGGTGTCGGCATGGGTGCGCGAGGTGAAATCCGCGCAGGCGCTGGCGCGCGACACTGCCGAAGCGATTGCCGCGGCCGGCCGTGGGCCTGGCCGGGTCGCGACCCTGGTCGTGCCCTCGGATTGCCAATGGAATCCGGCTGACGGGCCTGCCGCACCGCTAAAAGTCGATGAGCCCGCGCAGGTTCCCGATAGCGCGGTGGCGAACTCCGCCGAACTGCTCCGAAAGCACGGCGCCAAGGCGGTTTTGTTCATGGGAGCGCAGGCGATTCGTGCGCGCGGTCTCGTGGCCGCCGGCCGAATCGCGGCAAAGACCGGATGCACCCTCATGTGCGAAACCTTTCCTGCCCGGATCGAGCGCGGCGGCTCGATGCCCGCGGTCGCCAAGCTGCCTTATTTCCCCGAACAGGCGCTCGAACTCCTGGGCAAGTTCGATGCAGTCGTGCTCGCCGGCGCAATCGCTCCGGTCGCGTTCTTCGGTTACCCGAATATGCCGAGCGCGCTGATCCCCGCAGGCCGAGTCGCCGAGACGCTGGCCGCGCCCGAGCAGGACGCAGCATCTGCGCTCGAGGCGCTTGCCGATCAGATCGGCGCGCCGCGCGACGCGAGTTTCTCGCCACCGGCTAAGAGGCCGCCGCGTCCCGAGGGCAAGCTTGACGCCACGACGATCGGCGCCGCAATCGCCGCCCTGATGCCCGAGAACTGCATCGTGATGGATGAGGCTGCCACTACCGGCCTGCCGTTCTTCGCCGCCTCCGCCGGCGCTCCCGCG
>Ga0187771_10004212_pt1 | contig 10119 bp, 12 predicted proteins | sample 0116_SJ02_MP15_1_FD_133139 | JGI IMG/M metagenome (GOLD analysis project Ga0187771, IMG submission 133139) | Tropical peat soil microbial communities from peatlands in Department of Meta, Colombia - 0116_SJ02_MP15_10_MG | ecosystem: Environmental > Terrestrial > Soil > Wetlands > Peat | place... | reverse complement strand
TTGGGCCCTGCCGCCGCCCCGAGTTGTACCGCGGGTGAGAACCTGGTGGACAACATCCTGGGCACCGCGAACACTTTTAACAAGAGCGGATACACCTTCACCTTCGCGCCGGTTGGTTCGGGAACTCCCCTAACTGGATATACGGTCAACGCCAACCCGCTGGTGCCGAGCTCGACTGGTATAAATTACTTTTGTACGGACCAGACTACCTGGGTTCACGTCAACCCATCAGCGCAGGCCAGTTGCACTACCGACCCGATCCTGCAGTAAGAGGCTGCCGCCGGACTGTGCAGTTCCGATTGGGAGGAGCAGGGCCAATACCTGCCCCTCCTTTTTCTTTTGCCGCTGGCGCTCGCAAACTCCAGACGATTTTGTTCTCCCCCGTGAGGCCCATGTAGCGAGTTCGCACCAGACGCAAGCCGGCCCGCAGCCATCGGGAAGTGAGGCCACTTGCTGTAACTCCCTCTGATTCAATGCGAATGTCTTTGCTCTTAATGCGTCACATTCCCGCGAGCACTTCAAGCGGCGTTGACGCTTGCCGGTGAGGCTGCTACATTGCTGGTTTTGCGCGTGAGGAGCGTAAATCCCTGAAAAGACGGGCGCGAATCTGGACGGTTTCAGCGGCGCTGGCTGCCTTGGCAGGCGGGTGTGGCGGCGCTGTCCAGAATCGTCAGCAGGTGCGGCCAGGAGCGATGCTTGCCGCGAAAGAAGCCTCCCCGGCGGAACTCATTGCCAGCTACAACCGCATGGCCCAAGGCCTGAAGAGCTTGAACGCGACGGTGGAGCTAAAGCCTACGGCAGGGTCAGCCTATAGCGGCGTCATTGAGGAATATCACCAGGTCAAGGGTTTCATCTTGGCCCAGCGCCCGGCAATGATTCGCGTAATCGGACAGGCGCCGGTGGTGGGAACGAACGTCTTCGACATGACCAGTGATGGGCAGACCTTTCGCATCTACATTCCCTCGAAACATGAGTTCATCGTGGGACCCGCGCGGCTGGAGCGGCCGGCCAAGAAACCCATCGAAAACCTCAGGCCGCAGCATCTGCTGGATACCCTCTTTTGGGCGGGGATTGGCCCCGGGCAGACGGTCCTGTTCGAGGAGTTCAACGAGCAGGCTGCGCGCTACTACATTCTTACTTTGCTGGGGGACGGCCAGCCTGCGGAGATCGCCAGGCGCATCTGGTTCGACCGGGCAAACCTCCAGGTGGCGCGCCTGGAGATTTTCGGCAGCGGCGGGACACTCCTGGCAGATATTGTCTACCGCGATTGGCGGGAGCAAGCTCCGGCGAAGGCGGCCGAGCAGCCGGGTGAAGCAGGCCCGGCTATTCCCTTTCCTCGCGAAATCGTTCTCACGCGCCCGCACGACGATTACACCCTCGATATCCGCGTGACGAAGCTTCAGATCAATGCACCGATTGAAGCGGGACGATTCCAACTGGAACAGCCCCCCGGCGCCAATCTCGTCAACCTCGGAAAAGAAGGAGAAGGAGCAGGGCCATGAAGCGCGAACTGGTTGTGCGCAACCTCCTGCACCGGCCGCTGCGCACGCTGGTGAGCGTAATCGCCGTGGCCGTGGAGGTGACCCTGGTGGTCATCATCGTGGGGCTGACCACCGGCTTGATGCGTGAAACGGCGAAACGCATTGAAGGGATTGGCGCAGACATCATGTTGCAGCCGCCATCGGCGTCAGTCTTTTTGGCATTCAGCGGCTCGCCCATGCCCATGAAGATCGGCGACCGCGTGGCGGAGATGAAGTACGTGCAGGCGGTGGCGCCCGTCCTGTTGCAGTTCAGTTCCGCGAGCGGCGTGGACATCATTTACGGGATCGAGCAGAAAAGTTTTCACGCGGTTTCCGGCGGGTTTGTGTTCCTCCAGGGCCGGGACATGCAAGGGCCGGATGATATGCTCGTGGACGACTGGGCCGCCAAAGCCAAGCACATCAGAGTTGGCAACACGTTCCAGACGCTCGGCCACGGCTGGCGCGTCGTAGGCATTGTGGAGCACGGGAAGGGCGCGCGGCTTTTCGTGCCTTTGGCCACCTTGCAGGATTTGGTGGGCGCGCGCGACAAGGCCTCCATCTTTTTCATCAAGTGCACCCGCCCGGAACACACCGCGGACGTTATGGCCCAGTTGCGCCAGGTTTTCCCTCGCTACGAGGTGCGGCCCATCAAAGACATGCTTTCCTTGATGACCTCGACGAACATACCCGGCCTGGAGGCTTTCATTCAGGTCATGATCTCTTTGGGAGTGGGTATCGGATTCCTGGTGATCTTCCTTTCCATGTACACCTCGGTGATCGAAAGGACGCACGACATCGGCGTACTAAAATCGCTGGGAGCGGGGAAGGATTTCATCGTTGGGGTTTTGCTGGCGGAGACCACGGCGGTGTGCCTGGCCGGGTCGGTAGCAGGGGTGGGCTTGAGCTACGTGGTGCGCGCAGCGTTTCTGCACCACTTCCCCACGCTTTCCATTCTGATTCTTCCCGGATGGATAGCCCGAGCCGGGGCCATTGCCCTGCTGGGGGGAATGATGGGAGCTTCCTATCCCGCCTGGATAGCGAGCCGGAAGGACCCCGTGGAAGCCCTGGCTTACGAATAAGACAGCCGCAGAAGGCTCCAGAAGGGCGGGAGGAGCGGACTAGGCACAGATGCGAAACGTGGCTACAATACCTTCGCCCTCGGAACTATCCTATGTTCTGAGAGATAGAAGCTTGGATCCGATCCTCAAGACGGAGAACCTCTGGAAGGTATATAAGACCGGCAAGGTGGAGGTGCCGGCGCTCCGCGGCGTGAATTTCGAGGTTTTGCCCACAGAGTCGGTGGCAGTGATGGGCCCCTCGGGCTGCGGCAAATCCACGCTGCTGTATGTGATCGGCGGGCTGGCGCAAGCCTCCCGCGGCCGCGTTTTTGTGGATGGCAATGATCTCGCGGAGATGAGCGACGCCGAGCGCACCAGGCTGCGGCGGCACAAGATCGGCTTTGTTTTCCAGCGGTTCAACCTGCTGCCGACGCTCACGGCCCGCGGCAATATCGCCATTGCTCAGCACATCCACGGAAACGGCTTCGACCCCCATCGGTTCGACGTGGTGACCAAGATGCTTGGTCTCACCGGCCGGCTGGGCCACAAACCGGCAGAGCTTTCCGGCGGGGAGCAGCAGCGCGTGGCCATCGCCCGGGCGATCATCAACGAACCGAAGATTCTTCTGGCGGACGAGCCCACGGGCAATCTGGACTCGAAAAACTCCGAGGCGGTGCTCGGAATGCTGCGCCAACTGAACAAAGAGCTGGGACAGACGATCGTCATGATTACCCACAATCCCGAGGCCGCCGCCTACTTTGACCGCGTGGTGCACATGAGGGACGGGGTCGTCACGGACGGCGTTCCCGCTGATTGACATGCGAACGCTTTGGCGCATTCTCGTGCGCACGGTTTTTTGGTCCTACGAGCGCGGTACGTGGCAGTACGACATCGCCGTGCTGGCCATCGTGGTTTTCGTGCTGTTGACTCCGCGAAGATGGTTCCACGATCAGCCGCAGGTGGGCGTCCCAGGGGAATCAGGGAAAGTCGTGCTGGTATCAGACAATGGGACGGCGCGAACATACCGGGTGGACGCACAAGCCCTCGCTCCTCCCAAGCGTACGCCGGAGCTGGCCAGCGATCTGCACGGAGCCCTGCAGAAGGGCGTGCCTGCGCTGCAAGGCAAGCGCTTCACCATTTTGCGCATCGAGGTGGTGAGAGACGCGGCTGGGGCCGTGACCGCCTACGATGTACAGGTCAAGCAGTAAGGCTGGCGCCGCTTTGGCGCTTTGGCCTGCCGGTTTCGGGTGGCTGGCGCTCAAGAGCCAAGGCTTCGCCCGGTTGTGAATTCGAGGTGATACGTTCGTATGCAGCGACCCATCCAGGTCATGAAATTCGGGGGCACCTCCGTGGGCGACCCGCCGGCCATCAGGCGCGCCGGTGAACTCGTGAGCCAGGCGGCTCGAGAAGGCCCGGTCGTAACCGTTGTATCCGCCATGAGCGGAGTGACCAACTCGTTGGTCGCCGCCATGCGCCGCGCCGAAGCGGGCGATGAGGCTGCTCCCGGTGAGTTGGCCGCCGCGCTGGCGCGCACTCACTCTTCCGCCATCGAGGTCCTGATCCCAGATGAGGCTCGGCGCGCGAAGCTGCTGGCGGAGGCCAAGGAGTTGATTGCACAGGCCGAGCACTGGTGCCGCGGCGTGGCGTTGCTCAAGGAACTGACCCCGCGCGCCGTGGACGCCATTTCCGGGATCGGTGAACGCCTTTCGGTGCGTGTCTTCGCGGCCACACTTGGGGAGGCGGGTGTGGCGGCAGCGGCCGTGGAAGCTACGGAACTGATCGTCACGGATAACGCGCACATGCAGGCGCTGCCGCTCATGGATCAGACTCGCCAGAAAACGCGCGAGCGCCTCCTGCCCATGCTGGAGCGCGGCGGCGTGCCCGTGGTCACCGGCTTCATCGGCGCAACCTCCGAAGGGGTGCCCACGACGCTGGGGCGCGGCGGCTCCGACTTCACAGCAACGATACTGGGGGCCTGCCTGGATGCGGAAAAGGTGATCATCTGGACGGACGTGGACGGAGTTCTGACGGCGGATCCCCGCTTGGTGCCCGACGCAGCTTTCCTCCCCGCGGTCTCCTACAACGAGGCCGCGGAACTGGCGCACTATGGGGCCAAGGTCCTGCATTCGAAGACGCTGAGGCCGGTTGCGCCACGCGGCATTCCCGTGTGGATTCGCAATAGCTTTGCCCCGGAGAAACCCGGAACGCGGATCGGACCCGCCGGCCCCTCCGCCCCGCGCGGAGTCCGCGCCATCACGGCCATTCGCGACGTCAGCTTGGTGAATATCGGCGGGCCGGGAATCGTGGGCATCCCTGACTTGGCGGCAAAGACCTTCGCCGCCACTGCCGGCGTTGGCGCCAACCTCTTGCTCATCACTCAATCCTCGGCTCAAAACGATATGTGCTTTGTCGTGCAGACGAGCGATACGGCCCACGCTGTCGCTGCCGTGCGCAAGGCGCTGGCTTACGATTTGCGCCATCACGACCTCGAGCACATCACGGTCAACCCGGGAATCGCCATCGTGGCCGTCGTCGGCGAACAGATGCGCGGCACGGTGGGCGTAGCCGGACGAGTCTTCAGCATCCTGGCAAGCGAGGGTATCAACATCATTGCCATCGCTCAGGGGTCATCCGAGAACAACATTTCCTTCGTCGTCGAGGAAGCCGCGGTGCAGAAAGCGGTCACGGCCATCCATCGAGACCTGGGGTTGGCAAAGCTTGGGCCGGCCGCCAAAGTCCAAGACCCGGGAGCACAGACGAAGGGCGAGGCTTAGCGGCTTCCCCAGGCGCTCAGGGCGCCCCGGGCGCAGCCGCGTGCCTCTTCAGAAACAATGCAACCGGACGACCCCGTTTTTCGTCGGATGAAGTGTGGTAGGATGCGGCACACTCAAAGCCCAGCGGCGAAAACAATGAGAAGGAAATCGTTTGGCGCAACCTGTTGTGTTCCGCTCTTTCTGGTGCTGGCCGGCACAGCCGTTTCCTACCCGCGCGCACGCGCCCAGGCGGCAAGGAATTGGACTCTGGATGCTGTGCTTGAACAGCTCGACCGCGCGGCGCGCGATTTCCGCAGCCTGACGGCGGATATAGAGCACACCAAGGTGACCGTTGCCGTGGACGATACCTCCACGGAGACCGGCCAAATCTTCGTCCGCCGTGACGACAAGATGCGCATCGAAATCACCGCGCCCGCTCCGCGCACCATCCTGCGCAGCGGCGGCGCCCTCTACGTCTACACTCCGGGAATCAAGAGAGTCGAGGAGTATGACTTGGGAAAGCGCAAGGAGCTTGTGGACCAGTACGTGCTACTAGGCTTTGGCACCCGGGGATCGGACCTCAAGAAAGCCTACGTGCTCACGCTCCAAGGCGAAGAGAGCCTGGACGGCCGGAAGGTTCTGCGCTTTGAATTGACCCCCAGGTCGGACCAAGTCCGCGACCAAATCTCCAAAATCGAAATGTGGATTGACGAAGCCACGTGGGTCCCCGTGGAGCAAAAGTTCTACGAAACCGGCTCCGGGGACTACTTCGTCTTCCATTACACCAACGTCGCGCGGAACACGCCCATCAACGACGGCACTTTCAAGCCCGAATGGCCCAAGGGCGTCACCAAAATCAAGTCCCGCGGGTGAGTTCCCCCGCAGGTTGCTGATGTCAGCCTTGTCCCCCTGGTCCCGGAACGAGACTTCTCGATTGTGCCGGCAGTAGCAAAACGTTATGACTTGCCCCGGAGATCCACGGCCGCGCTCTCGAGAGCCAAAAGAGCGCGCTTACGGCCGAGTCCCCAGCGATAACCCCCCGGAGAACCATCCGCGCGCACGACTCGATGGCAGGGCACGACTACGGAAACGGGGTTTGCGGCGCAGGCGCGCGCCACAGCCCGCGCCCCGCGAGGCTTTCCCATGGCGAGCGCCACTTGGGAGTATGTGCGCGTGGAGCCCCAGGGGATGCGGCGCAGTTCCTGCCACACGCGCTCCTGGAAGGCTGTGGCCTGAACGTCCAGGGGGAGATTGAGGCGTGCCTGCCGTCCGTGCAGGTGCCTCAGCAGGGAGCGCACCCAGCGCGAAAAATCGGCTCCGCTCCGCCTCAGTTCTGCGCGCGGATACTCCCCCCGCAGGGTCTTCACCAGCGACTCAGAGGACTTGCCAAAGCATACGGCAGAGATTCCCCGGCGCGTGGCGGCTACGAGCAAGGGCCCCAGCGGCGAACGAACGATGGTGTAACCGATGTGCATGCCTTCTCCTCCCCGGCGATAGGCGCCCGGCGTCATGCCCAGGCACGTATTGCTGCGTTCATAAAGCCGGCTGGATGAGCCGAAACCCGCTTCATAAACTGCTTCGGCGACGCTCGCCCCGGCGCGCACCAAGGATTTGAACCTTCCCAAGCGAAGCGCTTCGGCCAGTTGACGTGGGGAAACGCCCAGGGCGCGGCGAAAGGTCCGTTGCAATCGCCCCGTGCCCACGCCCAACGCTCGGGCCAGCTCAGCCAAGCGAACCGGCCCGCGGGCGCGCGCCGCGAGGTATTCCGCCGCGCGATTGGCTAGCGCCGCCTCGCCCGGCAAAGCCCTCTCTTCATGGGGACGGCAGCGGCGGCAAGGACGAAAACCCTCCCGCTCCGCGGCTGCAGGCCCGCTAAAGAACAAAACCTGTTGGCGTCTCGGCCGCCGCGCTGGGCAGGAGGGCCGGCAATAGATGCCGGTCGAGCGCACCGCAAAAACGAAGCTGGCGTCGCGGCGAAAGTCGCGGTCGAGTACGGCGCGCCAGCAGGCCTGAGGCGACAACCGCGGAGAGGAGTTGGTTGCGCGAGCTGTGCTCTTTGCTGCCACCAAGCCAAGATAGGACAGGTCACGCCCTCAAATCTATCCGAATCCCGCGGGCAAACTCGCCTCGGCGCTGCACCTCGAGAGCCGGCGTTCCCTTGGATACACCTCTCGATGCGGTTTCAAGGCCGCGGAAGCAAGTCCAACGCAAACATGGACAAGGGGAGAAGTCTAGCGCCATTATAGGCTTGGTCAGCAAAGGCGGGCCGGTCTGGTAGTTGGAGCGTTTGTCGGGCGCTGGCCTTAGTGTTTGCAGTTAAAACACAGGCGGGCGCTTGGTGATTGACCGGCGTGAACTTCGGATGAGATTGTTTGGCTTCCGTTAGGATGCGGCGCTTGCGCGTGGGGGTGAGATGAGCGCGGCTGGGCCACTGCAAAACAGCGCTCTAGCAACAAAGCAGGATCAAGCAAAGGCCGCTGGCGAGGCTGGTACGGGGGCGGCGGGCGCCCACTCTTTGCCGGAAACGTCCAAGCTGCGCCTTGTGCCTTCGCGGCGCCCTTTGTCTCCGCATGGCTTCGCTCGTATACCCACGCATGCCATCGGATTCGTTCCGGAGCACCGGCTGTGCCCTCGAGCCTCGTTGAAGCTGCCTCTGCGGCTCCGTTCGGTCGCGGGAACGGATCTCAAAGAGCCGGTGCGCCTGGTCACGCGGGACATCAGCTCCACCGGCGTGTACTTCCTGAGTCCGCAGATGATTCCCCCTGGATCGCCCATCGAGATGGAGGTCGTTTTGGTCGAGCGACCCTTGGGGCGCGGCAACGTGACCCTAGCCACCTTGGCGCATGTTCAGCGCGCCGAGCCTGCCGCCACGCCCGGCTGGTACGGCATCGCGGCCTCCTTCGACGACATGGAGTTTGACCGGGACGACCTCGTCCCCGCGCGCTTCCTCAACGCTTAACCTGCGGAAAGATGCCTACTGCCATCCAGAGCGAAAGCGGCTTTCCGACGTACAAATCAAAAACCAAGATGACGATCGCATACTGGATGCCCAGCGCGATAATCGCTATCAAATCTTCCATATGTAGCCCTTAGGGTTTTTCCCGCTGGGCCCTGAAGGCCTCCAGCGTCCAGTTGTCCTGTGTCCCCTCATGCCGCAAGACGTAGCGGTTGCCGTCGTCGGCGAGCACGCGAAAGTAGATAGCCTCCGGCGAATACCATTGGTCTTCCACTTCCTGCACCTCGAAAACACGTCCCCGGATTGAGAATCTCAGCGGCCGTTGGTCCGCGCGGTGACCCGCGTAACATTCCACTGCCACCCGCAGTTCCATCACGGCAGTCTCCTCACGCCCGATCGATCCCGGGCTGGAGTTGAGCATTCCATGCCGCGCCAACAAATACCACCAGCGCCGAAATGTACATCCACACCAGCAGGCCGATCACGGCAGCCAGACCCCCGTACACCGCGCCGTAATGAATCCTCTTCACGTAGAACCCCAATAGCGTGTTCACGCCCCACCAAAGCAATGTGGCCAGTATCGCTCCGGGAAAGACCGTTCGCCAGGAATGCGCCCCAGGGCGCGCCAGCCGGTAAATCACCGCGAGCGTGGCCATGGCCAGCACCATGACCCCTACTACAAACAACAGGTTCCACAGCACATGGAGCTGGTAGCGCGGCCCGAATCCACGGAGCAACCAGCGTCGCAGCGGCCGTCCAAACACGCTCAGCGTGGCCGCCGCCAGAAACGGCACAATGGTCGCGCAAAGCAGCAATAGGCCTTGGAATTGGCGACGTACGAACGAAAACCCTCTTCCATCCCCGTAGATTCGCCCAATGCCGTCCATGATCAGCTTCATCGCTTGCGAGCCTGCCAGAAGCGTGCATCCCAGGCCGAACAGCGTCCAACGCCAGGCATGCGGCGCCCGCCGGAGGATGTACTCGGCCACCAACTGCCGGCTGCCGGGAGGCAAGTAAGCAGTGAGATGTTCGATCAGTTCGCGCAGGCCCGTTTTGCCTGCCGCCGATCCCGTTGCCAGACCTGCCGCAATGAGCAGCGTAGGGAAGAACGCCAGAAACATGTTGTAGGCAATCGCCTGGGACATCATCCCGCAGCGGGAGAAGGACCGGCTCAGCGCGACTCCCAGGGTCTTGCTTGCCGCCGCGAAACTCATTGCGCCGATTATATGCGCAGTCCCAACCGCCGGCCAGCGTTTGCTCCTGGTTTGCCGCTGCTGGCGCTTCGGCGTACACTGCCGTTCACCAGGTGGCCCGCGCATTTGAGCACGGCTATCGGCGAGGTTTAGAGGACTGCCAGGTGGGAAGAATCGCCGGGCTAATTTCCCTGTTAGGTTTGATCGCCGCGACTGCGTTTTCCGGCGCGCCCCAGACCATCATCTGGAAACCGCTGCCGCAAGCGATTCTTCTGTTGGACGACAAGCCCCCAAAAACCTGGAACGCCTACAAAGCGGAAAAACACGATAACTGGGTGCTACTCCTGCTCTGGCGGCGCTATCTGCTCGTTGATTTGCGCGAAGAGGCGGTCTACGACCTCGATCCGCAAAAGCTGAAGCACTCAGGCGATTCTCTCGAGTGGTCCGAGGCCGATAAGCCGGCGGAGCCCATCGTCATCTCCAACTGGGACTCGCGCGACGTCGGGCTCATGCGCCGAATCCGCTTCCAGTTCGGCAAGAACGGCAGCGTCCTGGAAATCCAAGTTCCGGAGAAGCCCGACCTGCGCCCATTCTACATAAGGTCCCGCTAGCGCGAACCTATTGGCGATAGACGCCGTA
>Ga0187771_10004211_pt1 | contig 10119 bp, 9 predicted proteins | sample 0116_SJ02_MP15_1_FD_133139 | JGI IMG/M metagenome (GOLD analysis project Ga0187771, IMG submission 133139) | Tropical peat soil microbial communities from peatlands in Department of Meta, Colombia - 0116_SJ02_MP15_10_MG | ecosystem: Environmental > Terrestrial > Soil > Wetlands > Peat | place... | reverse complement strand
CACGAGAAACGCCGGCAAGTCAGCGGCCTGCACGACGTAATCGCCGGTTTCGACCGAGGCGACGTCATTGTAGTCGGCCATCACGATCGGGTTCCCGTCTGTCGCACGCACTCGGAATTGACGGGATGAAGGTTCGTAACTCGCGTAGCTGAAGCAGTGTCCGATACAGGCGCGATCCACCACGTGTAAAAGTTGAGGCCTGGTCTGTGAGGGAATGCGAAGGAAGCCGATCACCCGGCTGTGTGAGGGGAGTTGCGCCAGAACCGCATCGAGTTGGTCCTCGATGCGGTTAAGTTTCTGTCCGTCTTGGAAGACGAAGGCGAAGAAAATCAGCGCGGTTAGCGTGAGAATCACTTTTTCGTGGTGCTTTAGTTGTACCTCGGCCAGCAGCGCGAGAAACATAACACCCGCGGCCAGGGACAGCCGAGAAGTAACAAAGCTGAGCGGCAGCGCATACTGAGGAAACGTGATGATAGCCTGGATGATCACCACTGCCGCAACGGCAAGAGCCCAGCGTTGGAAGGCTAGGTCTCCCAGAACAGTGCGCCAGGGGTGGGCCTTAACGAAACGCCAAAAGATCATGATCCAGCCTGCCAAGAGCAATGCATACGGAATGGAGTACTTTCGCTCGAACAGCAGCAACTGGTTGGCGCCCGTTAAGAACCAAGCTTGATCAATCGACCACACGCCACGGTAGGCAACCCTCAGCCAAAAATGGACGCCCAGCAGGACGACCGTTGCAACACCGGGCAAAAGTACCCGTGCCCGCGCGGGAAGGCGCTCTGCCAGTACGGTATAGATCGCCAAGCCTGCCGCCCACACGACCGGAAGCGGGTGGGCAAGCCAGGCCAGAGCAAGCAGAGGCGTAATCAGCAAGCGTCGCTGCCAGCCGCCGGAACAAAACCAAGCAAGATACCAGAAGCAAATTCCCAGCCCCAGATAGAAATTGAAAAAGCCATGGTGGAAGACAAAACCATAGGACAAGACCGCGACCGAAGGCAGCACGAGCCACCAGTTTCGCGGGCGGCAACGCGAAATTAGCAGAATAGCTCCCCAGGAAAAGATCAGTACCGATATGGCGACCGCAATCCGCTGGGCCGCAGCCGCACCGAAACGCGGAAGCAGCCAATCCAGCATGACGTCAAAAAGCACGTTATTTGACTGGTGCGCGATCCACAGCCCCGGCGCCTGATTCTGGGCAATCAGCGAAACCAGCCAAGCGTTGTAGATGTGGCTGGAAAGATCGATGGATTGAATGCGCGCTTGCCAGAAACATGGCAGCAGAAGCAAGACACTGACAAAGAGCACGGTGTGCCAGGGGAGCCGCGAGGCTGGCTGCCGGTCGCATGGTTGCGTTTCAGGTGAGATGGACCGCATTGGCACCTGTTCCCGACTCGGCATAAGAGATGGTGACAGTGTACTCGCCGGAAGACGAATCAGCTATTGCATGCCAAGTGTTTCGTGGCGAGTGGCGATACAATGCGAGATTGAGCGAGTACTGCCGAGCTGGGGTCCAGATGGCAAACTCAAGCACAAGCGCGAAGCGAGGATTGCTGCTGGCTTTTCTGGCTGGGATGGCGGTCATTCATGCGGCCTTGTTCTGGCAAAACCGTGAAAAGCTGCACGCGGGATATCAGGACTTCACAATTTTCTATACCGCCGGGAAAATGCTGGGACGGGGTGATGGTGCGCGGCTTTATGACGATGCGCTGCAATATCGAACGCAGCAAGAATTCGCGTCAAAAGTGAAGATTCGCGACGGCCCGTTACCCTATAACCACATACCGATCGAAGGCGCGATCTTTGTCCCACTGGCAAAGCTAGCGTACTTTCCAGCTTACGTTTTATGGGATCTCTGTAGTTTCATGGCGCTCACCGGAGCGCTGGGCACTTTGCGACGCCGGGTGCCAGCGTTTCGCGACACACCACTCTTACTGTGGGTGGTGATGGGAGTGGCTTTCTTCCCGACGTTTGTTGTGCTGTTGCAAGGGCAAGACAACCTTCTGTTGCTGTGGTTGTTCGCGCTGGCATATTCGGCGATGCACGAGGGCGCGAATTTTTCCGCGGGATGCTGGCTGGGCCTGGGGTTGTTTCGATTCAACTTGACGTTGCCGTTGCTTGCGCTTCTGGGCTTGCGCAAGGGTCGGCGGATGGTGGCAGGATTCGCGACAGCCGTGGCCGCGACGACACTGGCGTCGGTTGCGCTGGTGGGTTGGGAGCAGATGGTCCGATATCCGCAGTATGTGTTGTCCGGGGAACGCACAAGAACCGGCTATATCGTCTCCGGGCTGATGCCAAACTTGCGTGGTCTGGTCGAAACCATTGTGGCAGGCGGGAACTCGACGCGCTTGTCTGTGGGGACTACGGCACTCTTGTCTGTGGTTTTGCTCTGGTTGTATTTCCGACGCTCGCAAACAAGTGACGCCAACCAGCAATTCGACATGCGCGTTTCGCTGGCAATCGTCACGGCCGCGTTGGTCAGCTATCACGCTTATCTGCACGATCTGAGTGTGCTTTTGATTCCGGTAGTCCTAGTTCTTAACTATTGCCAACTTCGACCGGAAGCTTGGAAGCGGTGGGCGTTGGTCGCACCGATGGGTATCTTGTTTGTGTCGCCGATCTACATTGCCCTGTGGTTTCGCATGAAGTTATCGTGTCTTCTGTCAGTCGTGCTGCTGATCTGGTTCTTCGGGATTGCGCGAGAACTGTCGCGGCATGCACGCAGCGGAATCGTTGGCGCGAGTTGCGGTTCCGTGGAGCAGAGTGAGGTCTCACCCTGACTAACAGTATTCCCGCGAGAAAATGGCGAGTACTGGTGGCGTTCCTGACTGCCATGATCGTCCTCCATGTGGCGTTATGGTGGTCAGTTCGCGAGAAGCTGAGAGCAGGCTATCAGGATTTCACGATTTTTTACGCGGCTGGAACCACCGTCTTGCAAGGAGGGGGTTCGGGCTTGTACGACAGCGGATTGCAATCCAAAATCCAGCGAGCGGTTGCGCCCGATGCGGCTTTGCACAAAGGGCCGCTGCCGTACCTTCGGATACCGGTCGAAGCGGTGATTTTTGTTCCTTTCGCAAAGCTCCCCTATTTCCGCGCGTATCTCCTGTGGGATTTGCTCAACCTGCTGGCATTGTTTATCGTGTTGCTGACACTGCGACCGCACCTGAGCGCATTTTCCGGCCAGCCATTGGCGCTTGGGATCGTTCTTGCGTTGGCGTTCTTCCCGGTATTTGCTGGGCTGCTGCAGGGGCAAGACATTCTGCTGCTCGTGAGCCTCTTAGCCTTGACATATCGGGCGCTGCGCCGGGATGCGGGGCTTCTGGCGGGGTGTTGGCTGGGACTCGGGTTGTTCCGATTTACCTTGGTGTTGCCGTTGGCGCTGATTTTGGCGTGGCGTAGACCGTGGAAGCTGATGGCGGGATTCGGTGTCACGGGCGGACTGATGGGATTGTTGTCTATCGCAGTGGTGGGATGGAAAGCTGCGCTGCACTATCCGAGCTATGCAATCCGAGCTGAACGAGCGTCGATGCGTCAATTAACGCCGTGGAACATGCCCAACCTGCGCGGCCTGGTGAGCGCGGTGCTCCGGCCGGTGAGTTCGGGCAAGATCGTCGCGGAGATTGCCGTGCTGCTGACTCTGGCGCTGCTTTGGTATTGCTTGCGGCAGTGGAATCGGAATGCTGCCGGTGACGGGTTGAATCTATGGTTCTCTCTCGCGACCGTCGCGGCAGTCTTGAGCAGTTATCACGCATACGCGTACGATTTAAGCGTATTGCTGATTCCGATTCTGCTGGTGGCCAACGACTGCCTCGCGCGGCCCACGGTCACCAAGAATTGGGCAATGATGGCTCCGATAGCCGTATTGTTTTTCACACCCCTGCATGTGATTCTCTGGTTTCGCATGCAATTGGCTTCCTTGTGGGCGGTGGTGCTGCTGTTTTGGCTGTGGGCCATTGCTCGGGAAATCTCCCGTGCCGACTTTCGTTCCGCGAAAGCATACCCCGGCAATATGCCATAACGCGAAAGAAGCAAGAAGCAGTACCACTGGCTCGATCGGATGACGATAGCTGGGAAATGTGTGAGTCACGTAGTAGATCAAGGGGAAAACCAGCATGGGTACGGCATATGGCGAAGCTGAGGCCGGGTCACGACGAAGCGCCAGGACCAACCCAATCCAGGCCAGCAGGCTGGGCACAAACCACCAGGAACCGCGAGGTTCGGTCCAGAAGTAAGCAAAGCGGTAGGCGGAAAGGTGCAAGAAGCTAGCCGGATGCTCGCGGATGAATTGCAAACCGGCGTGCAGTTTCACTTCCATGAAACGAATTTCGCCCAGTTGGTTGTATTCGGTCGGATCAATCAGAGGAAACGCCCGAGGGTACGGGGAAGGTTGCGCCTCACTCGCCTCTTCGTAATTGCCGACCCAGAGCTCCAAGCCGAAATTGTCACGCAGTGGAACAACGCGGTGAAACACGCGGTAATTGCGGATGGACCAAGGGACGAGGGTGAGAATGAAAACCGCAATGGAAGCGACGACGAGTCTGCGAGGGATCGGCTTCCGCGTCTTTGGGTTGATCCAGAGCCAAGCGTAGAAGCACGGGAACATAACCAGCATCGTGGTATTGGTGTGAGCGGAAAGCCCAGCCAACACTCCGAATAGCCACCACTGCCAATCGCACCGCGATTCTGCGAGCCGTGGCAGCCACAAAAGCGTAAGGGAAAGTAAGAGTCCAGTCAGGCTGCTCTCCCACAGGCGAACGCAAATTACTGCTTCATACAGCCAGACTGACCAGATCCAGGCCGACAGAATCCCCGTTGCATCGCCAAAATCGCGTTTCCCCAGGCGAAGAATCAGCACTGCTGTGCAAGCCGAAAACAGGGCATTCAAGACCGTAGCAATCCACAGCGAAGTCAGGCTGTACGCGCCTGCGATCTTGAAGATTCCAGCCATCAGAAGCGGGAACACCGGCGGCTGCTGAGCGGTGGGGGCAATCGGCGTGCGCGGCCATGGCGAGCTGTAGCCGAATCCTGAGACCAGCGCCCAAGCTATGTGCGAAGGCTCGTTCCAGGGATAGAAGTTAATCCAGGCGTGGGAGGGCAGAAGTTGCCAGAGAACCCGAATTCGGGCCGCGAACGCAATCAGGAATATTAGAGTTGGCGAGCTGGCGATCTGCTTCCCAGCGTGAACCCAGCGTGCAGTAACCATCTGGCTGGCATTGTAGCAGTGGGGACGGGGAGTCGGGCCTCACGGGCGGGAACAGGAACGGTAAAGCATCTCCAGCGTGCTTGAATGAGCTGTCATTCCGGTTCAGCGGTCGGAAGGCACCCAGCACCCAATCTATGTGGCATGACGGTGCAGAGATTGGCGTCAGCAGGAGCGATACCGTATGCTCAGCTTGTAGAAGAGGACACTTTTGCGCCGTTTGTTCGGCCTAAATAGCGCGAATGGCCACAGCCGTGAATCGTAAGCCATTCGCTAAATACTTGATGTGTACCGCTGCTGCTCCTACATAAATGCTGTGGCAACGGCACACAGGTCAAGGCTTAGTTTGCCCGCGGGGCGGGGGGTGTGTGCGATGGCTGGTCTTAAATCCGTACAAAAAGAAAGGGTATTTGCCGTTTTGCTGAGCGTGGCATTCACTCTCGGTCCGTTTGGATTCGGTGTTTCCACCTATTGGGCGTGCATCTGTTGGGCCTTTGCATGGATTTGCTTGGTGTTTGTAGTCTGGCAATATCTGCCGTTTACGAATTCAATTACGATTGCGGCCGCGATTCTGGCCATGCTGGTCTTGGCTTGGGTTTCGTATCCATCAATTCACAAAAGATATATCAGAGAGAAGGCGGTTGCCTTGAGCGGCGACTTGGTAGCAAAGGATGACGGGAAAGATCACACAAAGGATCCACCCATCCTACAGATTGGTCCTGGCGGTCAGATGATGGCATGGACAGGTGATCCGAATGCCACGCAAGTCACGGCATATTACGACAAGATCAAGATGAGAATGGTGAATGGCAGGGTATTACTAAGCACAACTGTTCGCGATGACGCCAAGAATCTCATCGTGGAAATAATTGATAACCACTGGATCGTTTCATCTTCGACTGCATCATGTTGGGACAAGAATTATTCAGGTGATTCGCTAGAGGTGCGAGATGGTCACGGTCGAGTTGTGCTCCAAGTAAAGATCACGCCGAATGTGGTTCAACTTCAGGAGGAATGGCAATGGAATCCAGGAACCAAAAGCGGCGGGATCGTTGAAACCGGATGGTATGACGAGAAGGAAGGCATAAAACGCATTTTCAAATACCCCAGCGAGCTTTACTGGGGGCAACTAAGAGAAACGCCGGGTTATGATTGATCCTACTTCGCGGTGGGCCTAACTTCTCGCGGTTCTTCGGGTTCTTGATCTTCACGCCCTCGCGCTTCACGGGTCTCGTATCCAGCAGGCTGCGCACAATGCCCTCGAACTTCTTACGATCCACTTTGAGGCTCTTCGCTTTTCCCGTTGCTTCTGCTTTCATCCGCAGACCAAAGAAACGCCAGTGCTTCCGGGAAGCGCTTTGCCCATTCGCTTTCGTTATGGGCAGCGCCTTCGTCGATGCGCACTCGCAAGCGGTTGTCGCCTACGCCGGCTTGGTGCAGGCTGCGCTCGAGCTTTCGTACATCCTCGACGTATTGCTGGTCGCGGTCGGCGCGTCCGCTCTCCCGTGTGCCGATGCCGAGATAAATTCTTTCGGGCCACTCACGAAAACGGCGGCTGCGCTTGAGCAGTTGCCGATGGGAGACGTACAGGGACGGGCTTTCCGCTAAAAGCCGGCCGACAAGGCCGGGACGTTCCATCACAGTGAACAGCGAGATCAGCGCGCCGAGCGACGATCCTCCCAACCCGGTGTTTTCCGGCCCGCGCGCGATCCTATAGCGTTGTTCGATGAACGGCATGACTTCGTTGAATAGGAACTCCGGATAGCGCTTGCCCAACGGACGAAGAACCGGGGGCCGAAAAGAGCGATACGGCAGGAACTCTTTGATGCGCTCGGCTTGCGCATTGTCAATGCCGACCAGCACAAGTGGCGGAATTTTGCCCTCCCGGATGAGGATTTCTGCTGTCTGGCCCGCGCGCCAGTCCACGCCGGTGAAAGAAGTCGCGGGATCGAACAGATTCTGTCCGTCGTTCAAGTAGAAGACCGGATACTGGCGCTCGCAATTCTGCGGGCTTTGATATCCGGGAGGCAGCCAAACCCGCAGCTTGCGAAGGTTGCGGAAGACCCGACTGGGGAAATCAAGAATCTGAACTTCTGCCTGGGAGATAGTGCTCTCAGCGGTCGCCGTGGACTGTGGCTGCAAAGGCGGCCGTGGTGTGATTTCTTCCATGAGCGAATGAGATGAGCTATGGCTCAGGCACGGCGCATGGACTGTGCCACGAGGAATGACGCCAGGACCGTAATCAATACGATCATGGCTAAGGACGAGAGGCACAGAATGCACCACGTTCCCAGCACAAAGCCTTCAATGTAGGTCAGGTAAAGCGCAAAGCCAAGTCCGGCCACGGAGGCACCCAGCAAAACCTTGGGCGTATCCACGCGGTCGCGATAGATGGTCGCCAATATTCCTATACCTGCGTATCCCAAGATGCCGATCAGCGCCACTGGAATTCCGAATATGGTTGAGTACACGCTGCGATTGACAATGTCGCAATTGAAGGTCTCGCCAAAATCACAGTAGTCAGTCTTGGAAGTCTGGAAATGATGGTAGAGCGAAACCGAAGACACGACGATTCCGGCCAGGGCAAGCACGGCTATGAAAAAAAAGACTACGCGCACAGCTCGCGTCATGGCAGACTGCACCCGGTTTGGTCGCTGAGAAACTCCAGCGATTTCTTCCCTTCGAAACGCGCGCCGTTGGCGAAAATCCAGGTGGGAAAATGCTGAATGTCGGCGTCTTTGCAGACCTGCTGGATCCCCTTTTGACCAGTGATACCACACTCGGTGTAGGGGGCGTATTTGAACGACGCCCCGAACAGCTCTTTCTGCTCGGCACAATGCGGACACCAGAAAGCGCCGTACATCTTCGCCTGCTTGGCGCCCAAACACTTGGCGAAGGCATCGTAGCGAGTGTTTTGACGATACCAGCCGATGAAAATGCCCAAGGCAACCAAAGCGAGAATACCCACAATCACCAAAGCTTTGAGAGACGGCTTCGGCAGAGTCCTGGGCTCGTCTTTCTCCAACCGCTCCTGCTGCCGCTTTCTGCGCTCTTCAGACATAGCAAAGAATGTTTATACCATGATGTTCAAGGCGGACGGCAGCACGTCCAGGGTCTGACACTGCAGCGTTAGCACTTCGCCGTCCACCATAACATCGACCGGGGCATCGAGGAAAAAATCGATTTGCCGGGCGGCACAGCGCTCCGCAAGCGGATGGTTGATGTGTGTGCCGTCGTACAAAGTGGGCAAGTTGCGAATGAGGCCGATGCGTCCGATGGGGCCCCAGCGAACATATTCAATCAGCCCGTCATTCACTTCTGCTTTGGGGGCAATCATCATGGTGCCGCCCGTGAACTTGCTGTTGTTGAAAGTGAGAAACAGGCACGGACGGCGGTCGATTTCGCCCTGCTCGTCCACGCGCAGTGGAAATGGGCGGCGGCGAAAGCGAGCCAACGTGAGAAAAATTGCCGACTGATAACCTAGCTCGCCCCATCCGCTGAACCGGCGGGCGCGCAATGTGGCCACGTCAGCGGCAAATCCCATGCTCAGCAGGTTGATGTAATGGACCACGCCAGTGGAGTGGCGTAAGCGCAGGACGTCACAGCGTTGCGTGCGCTGTGCGAGCAGCGCATTGGTGGCGTACTCCACTCCGCGATCGCTGAAATCGCGCAGAAATGAGTTCCCCGTACCCAGCGGAAGGAACGCTAATGTCGGTGGTTCAGCCGGATTGTCATGCGGAAAAAGGCCGTTGACAATTTCGTACGAGGTCCCGTCTCCGCCGACGGCAATAAATTTTCGATAGCCTTGAGAATAGGCATCGCGCGCGATCCGAGTGGCTTGGCCGGGCGCGGAGGTTTCCGCCACGCTGATCGCAACTCCTCCGCTGCGCAGGCGGGCCAGAGTCGAAGGAAGCAATTTGCCACAGCGCCCACCGCCAGCCGCGGGATTAACGACTGCCAGAAAAGCCTCGTTCACAGGTCAACCACCGCGCTGCGTTCAACCGCGCGACCGACTTCCTCGGCCAGGACGTTACGCTTGATCTTGAGAGATACCGTACGAGGAAAGTCCTTTTCCGAGATGAGATACCCGCCAACCCGCTTGTAATCAGGCAGCCGGCAGTTGCGCGTCGCGATCTCCAGTTTCAAACCATCGCTGAGTTCCTGGTTCTGGTCCAGACGCAGCAATAGCAGCAGCATCTCTTGCCCCAGTTCTTTTGTAGGCCAGATATAGTTGGCAGCAAAAACGCAGAATTCCTTGACCGGCAGGCCGTCGAAGACGGTTTCAATGTCTTCCGGGTAAACGTTCTTTCCGCCTTCGGTGACGATCATGTTTTTCTTGCGGCCAAAGAGCTGCAAGTGACCGCGAGCGTCAAACCGCCCCAGGTCGCCGGTGCGCAACCAGCCGTCCACGATGGTTTCGGCGGTTAACTCCGGGTCGTCGAGGTAGTGCGACATGACAGCCTTGCTGCGCGTCACCACTTCGCCGATGCCGTCGGAATCCGGATTGAAAATACGCAATTCAACTCCGGGAAGCGGCTTGCCAACCGTGTCGGCGCGGAAAGGTTTAAGGTCGTTCAATGTCAGCGCGGTGCAGGCTTCGGTCAAGCCGTAGCCGTTCACCACCGGAATTCCCAAGTCATAGAAGAACTGTGCGGTGGAGGGATCGAGAAACGCACCTCCGGTAATCATGGCGAGTAGCTCCCCGCCAAATGCGCCATGCACCTGACCGAGCAGCCTGCGACTCAAAGCAACCTTGGGACGTCTGCGCGTCAGCATCCGATTAAGCGCAATCAGGCGATTGAGCAAAAAGCGCTTTGCCGGCGGGAGTTCATCGAACTTGGCCTTGAGCCCACGTTCCAGGTTCTTGATGACCATCGGAACCAAGCTCACGTAAGTGATTTTGTAACGGGGAAACGCAT
>Ga0187771_10004210_pt1 | contig 10119 bp, 8 predicted proteins | sample 0116_SJ02_MP15_1_FD_133139 | JGI IMG/M metagenome (GOLD analysis project Ga0187771, IMG submission 133139) | Tropical peat soil microbial communities from peatlands in Department of Meta, Colombia - 0116_SJ02_MP15_10_MG | ecosystem: Environmental > Terrestrial > Soil > Wetlands > Peat | place... | reverse complement strand
CTTCTACGACATCCTCGATGAACACTTCAGCCAGGATGAAGTCGAGCGCCAGTTCGACACCGCGATGAATTGGGGACGCTATGCAGAGATCTTCGACTTCGACCGCGAATCGCACCGCCTCGTCCTCGCCGAACCGCTCTCCGAGCCGCATCCGCCGACCACTCCGGTGAAACCTTGAAGCGTCCAACTCTCAGGCGTTCGCCGAGAATCCGTTTTCGGACCCCTCTTCGTATCTGGTCCTTGCTCCCGCGTCCGGCGAGCAGCTTGCCCGATCTCCTCATGGCTGCGGCTGGCATCGCGCTCTTCTATGGAGTCGTCGAAGTCGGCCGCAACTGGCTCGGACCTTATCGAGCTCAGGTAGAAATCAGCCGCAGCGCAGTAGACCTTCCGGTCTATGCTGGATATTCGCTTCTCCGTATCGCAGTCGCCTATTTGCTAAGCCTGCTGTTCGCCGTTGCCTACGGATACATCGCTGCGTACCGACCGCGTGCCGAGCGCTTCATGATCCCGTTGCTCGACGTGCTGCAGTCAATTCCCGTGCTCAGCTTTCTTCCGGGCGTCATGCTGGCCATGGCTGCGCTTTTCCCAGGACGCCAGCTCGGCGTTGAACTCGGAGCGGTTCTTCTCATCTTCACCGGCCAAGTCTGGAACATGGCTTTCAGCTTCTACGCCTCTCTCAAAAGCATTCCTCGCGAGATGCGCGAAGCGGCCAGCGTCTATCGTTTCAACTGGTGGCAGCGCTTCCTGCAGATCGAACTGCCTTTCGCCACGATCGGCCTTGTTTGGAACTCCATGATGTCGGTCGCCGGAGCCTGGTTCTTCCTGATGGCCTGCGAACAATTCGGCGATTTCCGCCTTCCTGGCCTCGGCTCTTATCTCCAAGCCGCAGCCGATAGCGGTGATACGCGCTCCATTCTGCTCGGCATTCTCGCCATGATTACCGTCATCGTGCTCATGGATCAGCTCATCTGGAGGCCCGTCATCGCCTGGGCTGAGAAGTTCAAGTTCGAGCAAGTCGAAAGCGCGAGTGCGCCAACGTCGTGGGTGCTCGAATTCCTGCGCCACTCCCGTGGAGTCGCCTTCTTCCGCAAGCGCGCCGTTCGGCCCTTACGCGAACAACTCATTCACTTCTTTGCCCACCAGAACGAAGTCAATGTGCAAACTGAGCCTGAGAGCCAGACGGCTTTGTGGTTTTGGCGCGTCCTGGGAATCGCCCTGCTCACAGCTATTGGTTATGCCGTTGTCCGCGTCGTCATAATATTGACCGGCCTGGATCGCATCGAATTCCACCAGATCGGCCTTGGCCTCGGCGCGACCTTTCTTCGCGTCAACGTCACGCTTCTACTGGGTGCGCTCTGGACTATCCCTGTCGGCGTGGCTATCGGCTTCAGCCCGCGCCTAGCCCGCATTGCTCAGCCGCTGGCACAAATCGCTGCATCCGTTCCAGCCACAGCTTTGTTTCCGGTCGTGCTGCTCATCCTCATTCGCCTCGGCGGAGGACTTGGTCTCGGCTCCATCGTCCTGCTTCTGCTGGGCACGCAATGGTACATCCTGTTCAACGTCATCGCGGGAGCCATGGCCATTCCCACTGACCTCAAAGAAGCCGCGAGCGTTTTCGGTCTTCGCGGATGGGAGCGCTGGCAGAAACTGATCCTTCCTGGCATCTTTCCCTTCCTTGTCACCGGCCTCATTACGGCATCTGGAGGCGCGTGGAACGCCAGCATCGTGGCTGAGTATTTCCACTTCAAAGGCCAGACTTACTCCACCATCGGCGTCGGCTCCCTGATCTCGGCCGCTACCGACGCTAAGAACTTCAATCTCCTACTTGCTGGAACCATCGCACTTGCCGCCGTTGTCGTGACCGTCAATCGCCTCGTTTGGCGGCGTCTGTATCGCCTCGCCGAAACACGTTTCAAGCTCGAAAGCTAGCGTTCTGGGTTGGCCTTCAGCTCAGTTGATCCGGGTCCGTGGAAGCGGTGCAGAGGCGCTGAGTGACCTTCGTCACTGCAGTTTGTGACGTTTTTCCTGTCTGAGGCCAGTTACCTTGGAGAATACTGATTCACGAACCGTTAACCTCTTCTTCATAAAGTTGCAAAGTAGGCCGAGCAAGAATCAGTCATGCCGAGATTGCCAGTTCCGCATCACGAGGAGTCAGGCGTGCTCGCACAGTCGCCGCCGCTTCCAGGCTTGCCGGAATTCGCGGGGAAATTCATGCCTATGCGGCAGGCGCGCGACCTTTACCGGCGCGTCTGTTCTGCTCCGCAGGGATTTCGTCTCGAAGCGCTGCTCGCCGAGATGAAGATCGAACTCGACGTCCGGCCGGCTGATCTTGAGCGTATTCCCAGCAAGGGTCCGCTGGTCGCCATCGCCAACCATCCCTTTGGCGTTCTCGATGGCGCGGTTCTCGCCGTTCTGCTGTCCCGCGTGCGTTCCGATGTTCGCGTACTTGCGAATTCGATTCTGGCTGGCATACCTGAACTCCACCGGTATTGCATCTTCGTGGACCCGTTTCACACGGCCTCATCGGCCGACAACAACCTTAAGTCTCTCAAGCAGGCCATTGACTGGCTGCGGCAGGGCGGCGCGCTGGCCGTGTTTCCCGCGGGCGAAGTTTCTCAGCTCATTGTCCATGAGGCCCACATCACCGATCCTGCCTGGAACACGGTTGCCGCCCGCCTTGTCCGCAAGACCGGAGCCGCAGCGCTGCCCGTGTATTTCTCCGGCCGCAACAGCATGACTTTCCAGTTACTCGGACTCATCCATCCTCGCCTGCGCACTCTTTTCCTGCTCCAGGAGTTCCTGCAGCAGCGCGAGAAGCGAGTCCGGGTCCGCATCGGCAAACCAATTCCATCCGAGCTGATCACGAGCCTGGACAGCGACGAAGAAGCGACCGAGTATCTTCGCCTGCGCACGTATCTGCTTTCCCATCGCGGCAAAAAGCCCGTTTCGCTGCCGACCAAGGTGCGCTCGAAGCTGTCGCATAAGCCGCTGGCACCCATTGCGCCCGCGGTGCCCACGCACTTAGTCATTGCCGATATCGCGGCCTTGCCCGCTGATCGCCTGCTCACCGAGAACGCGGAATTTGCGGTTTACTCCGCCCGCGGCGCCGAACTGCCTCACCTGCTCGACGAACTCGGGCGGCAGCGCGAGATTACTTTCCGCGCCACGGGTGAGGGAACCGGACGCAACTCCGACGTTGACCAGTTCGATCCTTACTACTGGCATTTGCTGTTGTGGAACAAAGAGAAGCAGGAGTTAGCCGGAGCTTACCGCGCTGGAAATACGGATGAGATCATCCGCGCGCACGGCCTGAAGGGCCTTTACACGCATAGCTTGTTTCGGTATGACGAACGGCTGTTCCTGAAGATCGGTTCCGCGCTCGAGCTTGGACGTTCCTTCGTTCTTCCTGAATACCAGCGGCAGTACGCTCCGCTGGTGCTGCTGTGGAAGGGCATCGCGCAGTTCATTGTGACTCATCCGGAAACGCCTGTGCTTTTTGGTGCCGTCAGCATCAGCAAGGAGTACAGCAGCCTGTCGCGCGAGATGATCGTCCGTTACTTCGAGCAGCGCGACGACGGCCGCGATTTCACCGATCTCATCCACCCGCGCACGCCTTTTCGCGCTCCCAGGCTTCGACGTTGGGATTGCGGCGCCATTTTGAACGCGCTGCGCGATCTCGACGAACTGGCCGAGCCTATCTCCGATTTGGAAGAGGACGGCAAAGGGCTTCCTATCTTGATCAAGCAGTATGCGAAGCTCGGAGGCAAGCTGATCGCCTTTAATCTCGACCGTAAGTTCTCCGATGTGGTGGATGGACTCGTCTTAGTAGATCTTCGCCAAACCGATCCCGCGGTGTTAGATCGCTTCATGGGCAAAGAGGGACATGCTGCCTTTCGGCGCTTCCATGGGATCAATTAAGTACTCCTGAGAATCCGTGCTCGAGCTGCGCTTCTGCAGAGTTGGTCTCGACCTGCCGTTTACTAGTTAGTACCGGACACCCTCCTAAGGCGGTCTTTTGGAATCAAAGACTTAGAGAGCAATTTCCTCTAGGTCTTTGAGGAATAAGGAGTTATACACGAGATATGCCGAGATTGCACGTAATCTATTCTGGAATAAGGAGTTAACCTCGATTCTTGCATGATTCCTGTTGTTATTGAATAATATAGTGACAAACTGCCAGCAACGTCTTCCTTTCGGGCCGTTCGCCGCAAGTTATTGATAAATAATGTCTTATTCTCTTGCCGCTGGAAATGAAGAGCTCGGCGACGTTAGAACGCCGCGGATTTGACCGCCAGGTCTTTGAGAAATAAGGAGTTATGCTCAGATAGCGCGGCCGGATGACAATGCGTATCAACTCAAAGCGGCCGGTACTTGCCGCCGGGCGTAAGGATTCTACGGCACAGGAGTACCGTGACGGCTCACAATTCGGACGAATAATAAGGTGGGTAATTCCCCACGCCGCTCGCCGGCTTCCAATCCCGCGAACCTCGACCAAACAGCTACGCTTCGGAGGGCCGCTTGCGCGCCCCTCCGAGCTCAACGCAAAAAATGAACTGCAGCTTAAATCGCCAACTACCTCCGGCGAAACGCTCCAGCGATGGCTAGCAAACCGGTCCCCAGCAGTCCCAAGGTCGCCGGTTCAGGAGTGTTCAGGTGCGTTTGGCCGAGAAGGATATTCCCCTTGTGATCGACGATTTCCTGGTTCTTGTACGTCTGAATGAACTGCGCCGTGGTTCCGGTCACATAGCGGCCCGTCCAAATCGTCCCCGCGATGTTGCCGTTCAGTTCGTACTCGACGTGGTACTTGCCCGACACGGCCACAACCGTCCAGTTGATCGGTCCGACGAAAGCGCCGGTGAAGATCGCGCCCCTCGGCTCGCCGTACATGCCCCGGCCGGTCACGTCAAAAAAGGAGCCTGAATCGGAGAAAATCCCACAGGCGCCAACGGCGCCGCACATCAGAGACCCGCTAACCAGAGCGCCGGTCCCAAAGTCAACGTGGCCCAAGGCACCGTGCGCGGGCGCCTGGATGCCGTTGAAGCTCATCAGCAGCGACCCCCTGGTTGTGATTCCTGAACTCAGGATCGTAACCGTGCCGTGTTCGTTGGTTAGGTCAATCCCGCTTGCTCTGGCCGCGATTGGCAACACCAATGCCAATAACGCCAGAACCAACATTGCTTTTCTCATTGGTCCCTCCACAGAATTACGTGATCCCTCCACGACCTGGGGGCGGGTCATGAAGATCATGTCGCGTGGATCGTTAGCGTGCTTATCCCTTTAACAATCGAGGGTGCTTAACTCTTGACTTGCGAACAGCCCTGGGGAGAGCGTCGCTCGCCATCCTCCCACTTTTTCCGATTCATTTATGTGATCGGCATCACGCTTCTCAGTGATAACGTGCGATGAGGAAAGAATGGGTTTCTTAATGTGCAAGATTTTTCTCACCCGTGGAGCCAAGCGGCAAATCTAGCCCGCGCGGTGCTCCACTGCCCAAGATCGTGGAGGGCCGCTGGCGCGGCCCGTGCGACATCGTCACCAAAACCAAAATGCAGCTTAGCTTTCTAACTTCCTCCTCCGAAACGCTCCCACAATAGCCAGCAAACCGGTCCCGAACAATCCCAGGGTGGCTGGCTCAGGAATGTTCGGGTGCATGAAGCCGAGTCCGATGTTGCCCTTGTGATCGACTATTTCCTGGTTCCTGTAAGTGTAGATAAATTGTGCCGTGCTCCCGTGTATGAAGCGGCCCTTCCAAGTCGTTCCTGCGATGTTGCCGTTCAGTTCGTACTCGACGTGGTACTTGCCCGACACGGCCACAACCGTCCAGTTGATCGGTCCGACGAAAGCGCCGGTGAAGATCGCTCCTCGCGGCTCGCCGTACATGCCGCGACCGGTCACGTTAAAAAAGGAGCCTGAATCGGAGAAAGTTCCACACAGCCCAACGGCGCCGCACATCAGAGACCCGCTGACCAGAGCGCCAGTCCCAAAGTTAACGTGGCCCAAGGAACCGTGCGCGGGCGCCTGGATGCCGTTAAAGCTCATCAGCAGCGACCCCCTGGTTGTGATTCCCGAACTCAGGATCGTAACCGTGCCGTATTCGTTTGTGATGTCAATCCCACTTGCCCAGGCCGCAGTTGGCAACAACAGCGCTAACAATGCCAAAGCTAACGTCGTTCTTTTCATCGTTTCCTCCGCAGAATTCAGCTGATCCCTTCGATGTCTGAGGGTGGATCAGGAAGGATAGATTGTTACATGCGTATTCTCTAACGATCTACGGTGCCTAAAGATCCGACTTGCGAGCAGTCCCAGGGAGAGAATCGCGACCATTCTGCTACTTTGTCCATAGCATAGAAGTGATCTTTATCACGGTTCGCAGTGAGGACCGCCGACTCCAGTTTCAGGGCAACGCTAAACCCGACAGCCAAGAGCTACCGCCCTCTCTTCCTTTACTAAACCCCTCTCCTCCGTTAACAATGATTAGTCCCGGTGGCGACGGACTTTCTGGCACACCGGGTAAGCGAGGAGCAATCATGCCTGCTACCGGAGAACTCATTCGGCTGATGAATTACGTGGACGACATTGCCGCCATTCTGCGCCGCATCAATGGCGCCCTTCCCGCCATGAACGAGGAAGAGCGCGCTCGCCTCGCTGATTACATCCGCAAATCCGAGCCCAGCCTCGAGAGCATCCTCACCCAGCTCGACAAGGGAGCGAAGTAGTGGCCGAGATCAAGACTGTAGCCGTCATCGGCGCCGGCCTGATGGGGCAAGGCATCGCTCACGCTGCCGCGCTCGGCGGTTATCGCACCATCCTCGAAGACATTCTTCCGAATGCCCTGCGCAAAGCGGAAACTGAAATCCGCGCCAACCTCGAAAAGGCAGTCGAACTCGGCAAAGTCAACGCCAGAGAAGCCAACGCCGCTTTCGCGCGCATCGAATTTGCCAATTCGATAGACGAGGCCGCGCGCCAAGCCGATCTCGTGATCGAAGCCGTCCCCGAAGAGTTGGAATCGAAGATCGAGATCTTCACTCTGCTCGACAAAATTTGCCGTCCCGCCACAATCCTCGCTTCCAATACGTCTTCGCTGAGCATTACCGAGATCGCCAGCGTGACCTACCGCGCGAAAAAATGCGTCGGCATGCACTTCTTCAATCCTGTACACAAAATGAAGCTGCTTGAAGTGGTGCGCGCGCTCGAAACCGACGCCGACACACTTGCCGCCGCAGTCGAAGTCGGCAAGCGCATGGGCAAAGAAGTAGTCGTGGTGAAAGAAGCGCCCGGCTTCATCACCAGCCGCATCAACGCCATGATCGGCAACGAAGCCTTTTACATGTTGCAGGAGGGCATCGCCAGCGCCGAAGACATCGACAAAGCCATTAAACACGGCCTCAACCATCCCATGGGTCCGTTCGAACTGGTAGACGTGGTTGGGCTCGACACGCGGCTACACATTCTTGAATACCTGCACAAAACTTTGGGAGAAAAATTCCGCCCCTGTCCGCTGCTAGTCCAATACGTAAAAGCCGGAAGGCTAGGACGCAAAGCGGGACGGGGTGTTTTCGAATACCCGGAAGCGGGCAGCGCAGCCACGTTTCGTTGACGTCTCGGGAACCGAATGGGAGAATACCTTCTCCATGAAGTCGGCGTCCTTGTTTTTCGTTGTCTTCTTCTTCGTCGTGGCCTGCGGACATTCCTCTCTCGCTGCCGATGACGAGCCGTCCAACCCACAACTGAATCATTATCGCGATGGGTTTGTCGTTTGCTCTGATGGTGAGAACGACCAAACGGTCCCGATATATCTCTTTCCTTGCCAGGCGCATTCCAATCGCAGCCTCTCCTGCGGAGACAAAGTCAGTGTCGTGCGCCGCTACAAGGACGTTCTTCGCATCCTACTCCCCAACGGTGCTGCACGGTACGCGGCTGCGACCTCGATTTCGCAGCGGCCCGATAGGTTTGTTCCCTTCGATAGTGAGTCAGGTGTTCCGGATGGCGGCGTGGCCGAGTGCCCTCCTCAGGCGATCTACATGCCTGGGCCGGAGTACAGTGAAAAGGCCCGCAAGAAGAAAATCAACGGCACCGTTGTGCTGTCGCTGACGGTGGGAGTCGATGGGAAACCACGCGACATAAAAGTTGAAAGGAGACTGGGATACGGTCTCGATGAGAAAGCGATAGACGCCGTGAGCCGTTGGAGATTCGAGCCAGCGCTTAGGGACGGAGAACCGTTCGAGAAGCAGATTGACGTTGAAGTGAGTTTCCGCCTGTATTGAATCGGGGTTCCGCCCACCTATTTCAACCGTTCGTTAGTTGTGGCTGGTGTTGGACCTCACAGCGCCGCCTTTTCCCGCTCTGCTAGAATCAGCCCGTCATGATCGAAACTTTCCTTGTCCCGGAAAAAACTGTGGCCACCACCAAGGGAGACGGCTCCACGCTCGACCTTAGCGCGGCCACAACCCGCGTATTCCTGTTGACACTAGACATCACCGACATCATCGAGCAGGAAGCACTCGATGTGAGCATTCAAGGCACTTCCGATGGCGCTGCGTTTGATCCCAAGCCCGTGGCCGCCTTCCCGCAGAAGTTCTATCGCGGAGAAACTCCGCTGCTTGTGGATCTATCCTCCAAGCCAGAGGTGAAGGCGATCCGCGCGCACTGGGAAGTCAACCGCTGGGGCCGCGGCACCGAAACTCCAATGTTCGAATTCTGCGTGACGATTCGCGAGGTGCCACGGGAGATTATTCAGGAAAAAGTGGGACAGGCGAGAACGCAGTAACTGGACCGAAGCTCTGAGGACTCAGAACTGAGGGACGAATTTCGCCCTTGCAATCCGCGCTCTAATCCCTAACCCCCGATCTCACGCAGACAAATCTTCGCTATAGTTAAGACCTCATGTCTGCCTCCACTGTCATCGTCCGGCCAGCGCGCGGGGTGCAGGGCCTCGTCCGCGTCCCCGGCGACAAGTCTATCTCCCACCGCTACGCCATGTTGGCCGCTATTGCCCGCGGCACTAGCCGCTTCCACAATTTTTCCGTCGCGCACGACTGCGCGAGCACGCTCGGATGCGTGGGGGAACTCGGTGCCCAGTGGCGACGCGCCGATGACGGTGCGATTGAAGTTACCGGTCCTCAGGGGTTAAAACCCCAGTCAAACGCGGCACAAATCGGCATGGCTGGAGCCCTCCACCCCAGCAAGCTAAAACCAGGCTTGCCGGGGACCCCGGCCGTGCCCTTCCCAAATTCGCGTGGCGCCTTGCGCGCACCATCCTCTCCCCTCGACTGTGGCAACTCCGGTTCTACCATGCGCATGCTCAGCGGCATCCTCGCAGGCCAGCCATTCACGAGTGAACTTTTCGGCGACGACTCCCTTTCCCGCCGACCGATGGCCCGGATCATCAAGCCGCTCTCCGAAATGGGCGCGAAGATTATTTCGAGCGAGGGCGGCCGTCCTCCCCTCAAAATTCACGGCGGCCCGCTGCACGCCATTCACTACAAGCCCGAGGTCGCCAGCGCTCAAGTCAAGTCGTGCGTCCTGTTCGCCGGTCTTTTTGCCGAGGGCGAGACGGTTGTCGAAGAGCCCATCCGCACGCGCGATCATGGAGAACTCGCGCTCCAAGCCTTCGGCGCTGAAGTTGAGCACAAGAAAGCCGAGCGCGGCGGCAACGTAGCAAGCATTCGCGGAGGCCAGCCGCTCTCGGCTATCGAAGCGCGCGTCCCGGGCGATCTCTCGAGCGCTGCCTTCTTTCTCTGTGCGGCTGCGCTTTTTCCCGGCTCGCATATCTCGCTGCCAGGAATCCTCATGAATCCCACCCGCGCCCGCCTGCTCGACCTTCTCATGCAGATGGGATTGAAGATCTCTGTGACCCAGATCGAGCAGCATCACGGCGAACTGGTCGGAGCGATCGAGGCCATAGGCGCAGAATGGCGAGGCGGCACCATCGCTGGAGCTGACACTGCAGCTCTGATTGACGAAATCCCCGTGCTCGCGGCGGTCGCCCCCTACACCGAGAACGGCCTCGAAGTGCGCGACGCCAAAGAATTGCGCGTGAAGGAATCCGACCGTATCGCTGCCGTCGCCACCAACCTGCGCAAGATGGGAGCCGACGTGGACGAGCGTCCCGACGGCCTG
>Ga0187771_10004209_pt1 | contig 10121 bp, 10 predicted proteins | sample 0116_SJ02_MP15_1_FD_133139 | JGI IMG/M metagenome (GOLD analysis project Ga0187771, IMG submission 133139) | Tropical peat soil microbial communities from peatlands in Department of Meta, Colombia - 0116_SJ02_MP15_10_MG | ecosystem: Environmental > Terrestrial > Soil > Wetlands > Peat | place... | reverse complement strand
TGTCCGCAACCTCGCCGTTGCTATCGTTTGGAAAGCATTCGTCCGCAAGGTAATCGGCGAGCCTGTTCACGTCCATATTGTAGGTGCGTTCGTCGACATCCACGAATCGCGGCAGGGCGCCACACTGAGAAATCGCCTCGGCGGTAGCAATGAAAGTATTCGGCACAGTGACGACGGCATCGTCGGGGCCGACCCCCGCAGCCATCAACGCGAACCGCAAGGCGTCCGTGCCACTGCCGACACCGACGGCGAACTTGGCGCCGGAGAAATGTGCAAACTCGTCCTCGAACTGCTCCACCGCCGGCCCGCCGATGAAGGCCGCAGATCTCAGTGCACTCCTGAAAATCCCGACCAGTTCTTCTTCCAGCTCGGCGTGCACACTCGCCAAGTCGAGAAACGGTATCTTGTTTGTCGCAGTCACTTTGCCTCCCCCGAGGAAATTGAACGTAGGAACTTGGCGGGATTCCCCGCCACAACCGCGTTGGCGGGCACGTCTTTTGTCACCACCGCACCTGCCCCCACGATCGCGTTTTCACCGATCGTTACGTTCGAGAGAATTGTTGCGCCGGACCCGACCGAAGCCCCCTTCTTGACCACGGTCCGTTCGACCGTCCAGTCCTGCTCAGTCTGCAAAGTACCATCCGGGTTTGCGGCCCGCGGATACGTGTCGTTGATGAATGTTACGCCGTGGCCGACGAAAACACAATCCTCGATTGTCACACCCTCACAGATGAAAGTGTGGCTGGAGATCTTGCATCTCTTGCCGATTTTCGCATTCTTCTGCACTTCCACAAATGCGCCTATCTTCGTCTCGTCGCCGATTTCACACCCATAAAGGTTGATGAACTTGGACATCTTAACATTCTGGCCGAGCTTGACATCAGGAGCGATGCATTGGTAAGTGTTCATAAGCTGACGGGCTTCCCCCGTTCTTTCAACGACTTGTCGGCGGCCTCGAGCATCTTGACGACCCGGAGGCCCGCAATCCCATCGTTGAACGGTCTCTGGTTCTGGGAGATACATTCGATGAAGTATTTGGTCTCTGTCCTTAAAGCTTCGGCCTGCTCGAGGCGGGGTGCCCACATATCCCCAGAACGATAACTGACCAGCAATTCGTAAACCCCATTTCCACTTGTCATCTCCACGCCCTTGTCGTAGACCTTAAGTTTCTCATCAGCGTCCAGGTCGTTCCACACCAACATTCTCTTCTCGCCCCCGATCAGGGTTGTCCGCACTTTGACCGGCGAGAGCCAATTAACGTTGATGTGGGCGATGATGTTATCCCGGAAATAAATGGTGATATACGCCAAGTCCTCGAGGCCGTTGACGTGTGATTCGCCCGTAGCAATCACTGTCTCAGCCTTACCCTTGATGACGTGGTCCATGATGGAAAGATCGTGGGGAGCGAGATCCCAGATGACGTTGACGTCGTGCTGGAAAAGCCCCAGGTTCACTCTGGTCGAGTCATAGTAATAGAGCCTGCCTAGAGCTCCTTCGTCAACCAGTTGGCGGATTTTCCTCACTGCTCCCGTGAAAAGAAAGGTGTGGTCCACCATGATTTGCAGCCGCTTCTTGTCGGCCAGATCGATCAACTGCTCTGCCTGCGCGACTGTGGACGTAAACGGCTTTTCTACGAAGACGTGCTTTCCATTCTCCAGCGCCGCCTTGGCCAATTCGAAATGCGTCCAGACCGGGGTGACCACGACCATTGCGTCAACGGTCGTCGCAGACAGGGCTTCGCCGACGTCGGAAGTCACTTGCACGCTCGGATAGGCACGTTTGGCGCGCCGCAGTGCTTCCCCGTTTTTGTCGCAAACCAGAGTAACTTCACACTCTTCCAGGTTGTGAAAGTTTCTGACGAGGTGAGGACCCCAGTAACCGTAACCGATAACGCCGATTCGAATCATAGTTTCTCCTGCTGGGTCAAGATCGCGACTCGTTTGTCACGACTAGAGAGAAAGAGCGAAGGGTGCGACTACGAAAGATGTCTTGCTCCGCCGCGACTCGACCCCGATTGCTGATAGGTGATTGCGACGTGTCCGACGAAGGCCGTACGCGAGAGCAGGAACGTCCGGGCTGGCAATGTGCCGCCGTGCAGTTAGGCCGGCACCGTAGCTCTACAACTTCAATCGCCATTATCAATAGGCGCCGTCTCCCCTGAAAACCGCCTGGGGGGTTCGCAAGAGGATCTTGATGTCCAGCCAGGGAGACCACGTTTTGGCGTATCGGAGATCCAGGCGAACCATCTCGTCGAACCTAAGCCTGCTTCGGCCCTCCACTTGCCACAAGCCCGTGATCCCAGGTTTCACCTCCAAGATGCGGCGTCGGTGCCATATCTCGTAGGCGTCAACCTCGTAAGGAATGGGGGGGCGCGGTCCCACCAGAGACATCTCCCCCTTTAACACGTTGAAGAACTGAGGAAGTTCATCCAGACTGGTTTTCCGGAGTAGTCTCCCAATGCGTGTAACCCGAGGGTCGTTCTGGATTTTGTACACGCCTCCATTCTTGTCCGGCCGCATGCAGTCTTCCTTCCCGGAAATAAGCCGTTTGACGTAGTCCTGATGAATCTTCGGATTGCTCTGGAAATACATCGATCTGAACTTCAAGAACGTGAACTTAACCCCATACCGTCCGAGCCTTACCTGTTTGAAAAGAATCGGCCCTTTAGACGTTATCTTGATTGCAATGGCAATAGCGCACAATGCGGGGGAGAGCAGGATCAAAGCGATAAGGCTCCCGGTAATGTCTATTGTTCTCTTGATCAGACGGGAGGCTTTTGCTGCGTGGTCCTGTGGCTGCAAATCGGGATAGAGTCTGAGGTCCGCGGGACGACCGCCACTTTGGAGGTTCAGGTCATCGGGGAACACATGGAAAGAGATCTGAATCACATTCATCTGGTGCAAGTCGAGGTTGCTCCGCAGGGCGGCGCGCACTTTGGTTTCTAAAGCACTGAGTACGGAGGTGATCTCCGCCGAACCAATCTCTGTGCAGATGACCCCAATGACTGCGCCGTTGTGGTACCAGCCGCGCAGATCCGTTTCCCTGGTTGAGGTGGAAAGCGCCCTTACTATTCCGCCAACTACTGTCTCCCCCCCGTCGGCTTGAAGAAGCTCGCCGGCATGCACGAGCAGGAGCACGAAACGCTGGCGAGAGCGTTCACTCCTTTTTCTCTCCAGAGACAGAACCTTCCTAAATGGCTCTTCGGACATTAGCATCAGGCTGTCGTCCTCGGCACGGCCAACGTGCTCGCGGGAAGAATGCATCGTTGAGCTGTCGCCCGATCTTGTCTTGCGCGATGTTCTCAAGGTGAGAATTTCCGTAATCCTCATATCCATCCTGCGTCGCCGGTTTAGCGAGGTAGAGTGACCTGGGATCGGACCCTGACTACTGGGTCCGTGAGCAGAAGATACGCGCTTTAGCTGAAAGTCAGATGAATGAAGAGGGGGAGTACTGAGTGCCCCAGTCCTCTCGGGCACGCGAACAAGCTGAACTCTTAGGGACCTTTTCTGTTTCTATCCCCGTAACAGAGGCTCAGATCCGGCCGCAGGGCTATCGCCCCAGTGGAATTGACCTAAATCGGTAGTCGACACCAATAGTTATCCGGTTGCGGTCGAAACTCGGAAACAACAGAACCCCTTTGCTCAACTGATGCACCGTCTCGTAGGTTGCATGCAATGTCGCGGCATTCCCTAAGGGTCGATAAAAACCGCATACTCCGATCAGGGCATCAGTCGTTCCACTGGCGAGCTGAAAGAGCGACGTATTCGCACGCGCTGCGTCGATGTGCACCGAACCCTGCCATTGCCCTACCAAGCGCCGCCGGACGCCGAAATCCAGATTGGTGTTTTTCACCAGAGTATAGAACCCGCCGCCATCGGTGACAATTCTTTGCGCCGATAGCTCCAGCGCAGTCTTCTGAACTTCCCAGGTGATACTCCCCCCGCCAGCGGGTTCAACCTGCGCCGAGGTACCGGCTGTTCCTGAGGTCTGACCCATTATGCGGACATCTTGTGGTCCGCCGAAAACAGTCGCCGTTACCGTCGCGGACAGGCGTGAGCTGACGGAGAAGAATATGCTGTCGCTTTGAAAGCGCAGGTTTTGGCCAAAAACCTGGCCTCCCCTGAACGTAGAATCTTGATGAACCGCGAAAAGGCCGACCGTGGTATGCTCGGTTGCGCGGTACTGATACTGCAGCCCGCCATCCACTCCCCAACTGTTGTACAACGATTCGCCCGGGATTTGCTGGTTCCCGAATTGCCGCCGATCGAAGCCGCTGGTGAACCCAAAGGACGTGCGGCCGCTCTTCGCGTAGGTGAGGTCCAGCCGAACCGTGTTTGCCAAGGTTCTGATCGCATACGGATTAAGCGACTCATTCAGGGCAGTGGGCGCGCCGAGCCCTGACAAAATCTGCTGGCCACTGAGAGACTGATAGAGTCCGTTTTGATAGGTGAAGGCGTCCTGCAACCTCACATTGACGTGTGAACTTAGCTGGAGGACCGCGTTCAGATTGGCATTGTGATTAAGTCTATCGAGCTGATCGACCTGCCGATACAAGACGAAAAACGGTGTGTACTCAAAATCGACCTTCAAGCGGTCGGTTTGCCGGTATGCTGCAAGCTGCGAAGTAAAGGAAAGAGCTTCATCGCTCTGCCGGTTCAGGTTCGTCTGTAGGACGTTGTCGTCGTAGAAGGTTGCAACACCCATGCTCAGTAAGACTTGGTTAGCGGGCGCGGTCTCTCCCGTAAACTGCAGTGGGGTCTGCACTCCGCTGCCGTACGCAACCACAGGGGTTTGGGCCGGTGCGGGGGGAGGAGTTGTTTGCGCTGCAAGGCCGGCGGCCAGCAACGTCATGAAACCAACAAAGGAAACGCATGCACGCAACTTCCCTCTCAAGGAATAACCCGCGCTCCAGCCATTCTCGAACTCCAGGTTCGGACTCATATCGCGATCCTCGGTCACTTACCTGCGGTCAGAGGCAAGGAGGTCTTGGAACCATCGTCCCCACGCCTTGGAACCTCTTTCTCTCCGCCGCTTGGCGTCCCGCAGGATGACAGTCCCCTTGGGCTTTGTCAACATCGTGCTTACGTATCAGTGGACCTCTCCCCCCGGGCCACGCGATATCCACGAATTGCAACCGCAAGGGCCGGCGAAAGACCCGACATGGAACTTTCTTCGATGCGAACCACTGCTCCCCTACAGACAATTTCCCCCGGAGCCTCACCGAGGACCGTAGCGGGGAGTCTAAGCCGCATTTCGACTGAGGTTTTTGGCAGCAAGGGGAATTCGGTGCGAAACAGAACTCCCGAATAGCTGATGTTTTCCGTCCTCCCCTCAAACCACTTCGAACTGCGTGGTTCGCGGTAGCGGACAGGAATGCGAATCGCAAAACGCTCAGCGCGTGTCAAACCTTCCGGCGCCCGGTCAAGTCGAGGGTTGGGCATGGGGGTATTTGCGGTCCCGGGGACCCGCTCCGATTATCCGTCGTGTTCGTTCTTTACAATTCTGCTCAAAAAGCGCAGCGATATAAGCAGAAAAGCCAGAGTCGGCAGGACCATCAAGAAACGGAGCAGCACCTGGAGCATTCCACCTTCAACAGCCTTCGTCCCTTCCCAGAACATAAGCAGCCTCATCCGTGGAACAATGGCGGAGAAAGTGATGTACGAGAGGGAATGAATACGGACTTAGCCAATCCAAATGCCTATAGGCCCGCCGAATAAGTACGAGTGCACATCGAAGCCAGGCTCTCCCGGAGCCAAAGCCATACTCTGCATGATTGAGCGTTCTCTTTCCTTCCGGATAGATGGGACACGCGCTTTGCAGGAGTATCACGCCAGTTTAAGGGTAAATGTCAGCAAGATGAATATTGACAAACTCTCGGACGGCAGCACTCTGCTCCCCTGACACAACTGTACCGACGGCAAAGTCGAGGTTCGCCCTCAGGATGTCACGCAACGACTCAAGTCGCCCGTAAGCGAGTACCGATCCGCTTGCCGGTCATGCTGTTCTGCGGCAAGGGCTACGGCCTCCAGGATCGATAAGCCGCGCCGCACCCAGACTTCATCCCTTGGTTCGCGATGCGATTTCGTCTTCTACGTCGCAATAACTGTTGCAATGCGCGTGGTTCGCCTTGAGACGGGCCATCCATCCCTGGGTGTATGGAAGCAGCATGGCCAGCGCAGCCCCGCTTGCGTCCAACCCACAATCAAAGAGCGAAGCATGTCTTCCAGGAACAAACAACTGGTGGAACTCATCGCTCAGGGCATAGGCGGCCGCGAACACAATACAGAACAGCGCCCGCCGTGGCCGCCAAAGCCCGCGGCTCGTTTCTACGGGAAGGCCATAAAGAAATAGCGCGAAGATAGCATATTCAATTACATGAGCTGCCCCACGGAGGGAGTCATGAAGAAGCCTGAATGTATGCCACGAGACGGGGAGCCGAAGAAGATCGAATGCCCAGGCCAGCAAAGCTCGTGACAGATTGGGACCGAAGGCTTCGGTCGAGAGGTAAAAAACCAAGCCGGCCCATGCAACGCACATGGTCCACCAGAGCACCGCGATGGGACGGGTGAGTTCACTCTCCATTTGTCCTTGGTCTCAGGTGTCCTTTGACTTTGGATATTAGCTGCCTCACGCGCGGATCGATCTTAGACCTGATCAGCCTCACGCCGGCAGTGACGTCGGAAATCGCCTGCCGGATGTGATCCTCGGACTTCCCGTATCCATAGTATTTGGAGTAGGCGCGATCGAGCCCTTCTACGCCGTTGAGAAGGATTCCGACGATGTGGCCACGCCCTAAGTTCTGGGCCGATTCCTCGATCGCCTCGCGCGGGGTTTGTCGTGCGCGAGCTACCAGCAAGGTGGCATCGGCTTGCGCCCTCAGCACGAGGATGTCAGCAATGGGGGTCGTGGGAGGGGAATCGATCAGGATCCAGCAAAAGGAGCTCGAAGCAAGACTCTTGATCAATTGCGAGATAAAGTCGGACTGGAGAAGACTGCTGCCATCCTCCGCAGGTTGCCCTGCCGGCAACAGATAGAAGCCCAGGGGATCGATCCGCCGGATAGCCAGCATCGGGTCAATCTTGCTCTTGAAACATTCCGTCAGTCCAGGCCATGGCTCGAGACCCAACTTCTTGAGGAGAGTCGGCCGGTGCACGTCGGCCTCGAGCAGGAGCACGGGGCATTTTCCGTTATCGGACAGACCTGTGGCCAGATTCAAAGCAACCGTGCTCTTTCCGTCCTCGGGCAGAGGACTGGTAATAAGGACGCTCTGCAACTTCCTCAAAGTCTGCATGCTCCTGAGCCGTATCTGCACCAGTCGGAACCTGTCCGCACCGGCGCTCCTCGGATCGGTGTGCACGACAAGACGACACTCCTGAGGAAGCGGCGTACGGCCAATGGAGACGGCCGGGTACACGTCGTCAGCCCTCTCCAACGCCGCGAGAATCTCTTCCGGGGAAGCGGCGGGCAGCTCGTCCTTCTCTGTTTCCGGCTTGAACACATCATTAGACATGACGGTCATCAACTCCCATTCATCTCCGAGTCGCGGAATTCCGAGAGCGGGTTCCGCGCTCTCTATTAGCCCCGCCGATAAACATAGAATTCAGTGGCGCAAACAAGCAGGGACAAGGTAGCCCCCACAAGCCATTCGAGTGCTTTTACCCGCGAACGGCTCCGTTCTTCACCGGCGCTCAGCATCGTGGGCAATCCCACCATCAAGGGGAAGGCAAAAAGCCGGCTCAGATCCTTTTCATCACCAATCGTGTGATCTCTGCTCTCAGCCAGGAAAGCCAAGGCCACTCCCACGGCAATGCCCGCCACCAATCCCCCCAAGCCGATTTGCACATGGTCCGGATTTGAGGGCTTCATCGGGAGGCTCGCCGGGTCTATGATGCGATACTGCTGATCTTGTTGATGTCTTTCCAAGTTGGTGGCCAACTGCGATTGCGTTTTCTTGCTCAACAGGTCGTCATAGTTTTGTTTTGCCAAGTTGTAGTCGCGGAGCATGTCAGCGAGTTCCTGCTCGCGAAGGGGAGTCATGTTGAGGCGGCGCTGGTAGTCCTCAATTCGAGACTGTAATTGCTGTTGGTCCGCCATGGCATTCTGGATTTCCAACCGGTTCGCTTCATATTGGCTTTTGATTTGAGCGAGGGTTGTGTCCCGCGCCAAGGAATCGGCCGGGTTGGAGTTTTCCTTGACGGTTGCATCCTTCACGGGCTCTGAAGCTTTCGTCAAAGCTGCCAACAGGGCTTCCGACTCCTTAATTTGTTCATCAATCTTCACAACGTCCGGATACTTGTCCGTATAGCGGGACAACAGATCGGCTCTTTGATTTTTCAGCCGAGTCAACTCCGCGCGGACTGCTTCGGCCGGACTCACAGCAACTGGGCCTGTCGCCGCCACCGGCGCAGGAGGCATGTTACGGTATTGGGAAAGCAGAGATTCCAAATACACCTGCTGCTCGCGTGCGTGACTTAGAGCGGACATGGTGTTCTGAAGTTGCATGTGTAAGCCGGTAAGGATTTCCAAGTTTCCCTGCTGCTGTTCGGGGAGCTCACCGAGATAATGCATCTTGAAATCCCGAACCCGAGCCTGCTGCCGTTTCAGGTCTCCAGCCGCAGTCTGGAGCTGCTCCTCCAGAAAGCTAGTCGTCCCCACCGACTGCTCTTCCCGCGACCTTTGGTTTCCCTCAATAAAGAGAGTCGTGAGCTTGGCAGTCACGTCTTGAGCCAGGCGCGGATCAGCGTCAGTGAAAGAAATCATGAAGGCGTTCACGTTCCTGTTCTCAGGACCTCTCCCGACGGGCGCGATCGTGATGTTTCGGCGCATCAGATCCACTAGATCTTCGGGAACCCCGCGCTTCCTCACTTTTGGATAGAGATCAAACTCATCTATGATCTGCAGTAGCCGAGCACGCGAAAGGATTGCCTCTGTCATGACCAAGAGCGCCTCCCTGACATCATAGGACGTATTGGGAGCGACAAAGCGTTCGGCTTCCTGCTGGTGTTCCACAAGTATCGTGGCCTCTGACGTGTAACGGTTGGGGAGCAGGAGGGCAATGACGCAAGCACTCATGCCAAGAACAAAGGTGGGCACGAGCAACCACCACCGCCGTCGGAGGGATACCTCTAGAACTTTGTTCACAGCCACATCGAGTTTTATGTCTTGTTCGGCCAAAGAACTCTACCTCCACGTATAGATGGCTGGGCACAGTAAGCAGTAACTCTCACGTCAACGCCCTGGCCCGGACATGGGCCGGACATTCTCCGTTTTGCTTGCCTCATAACGTCCCTTAATTCTACCGCTTTCCGCATCGTTTGCGCAAATCAGGCAGCACATTTGTCACGGCGCCTTGGCGCCGATTCTGGCAGCTCCGGCCACGGGAGCTAGTCTAATGTGCTCGTTCCCGATATTCACAATTGACTGCTGCACTTCTAGCCCCGCCCAGGCGATTGCTGCCGCACGGACCACCATGCGGATCGGCCTCTGGTCGTGCCGCGTCTTGAATAGCAACAAATCCACGGGAACTGCAAAGAACAGGTTCGCCATCGGGTACATGAGCGTCTTGCCTGCAAATGGGCGCAATAGCGGGTCTGCCTCAGCCGGCCTGAACCCGTCTGGGTGGTGGCGAAAAAAGTGATTCGTACTCTGCGCGTCCCACGTTACCGCACCATGGACGGCTACGCAAAGGACCATAAAGAGGACTTTGTCGCGCCTCTCGTCTCCACCCTTCTGGCTCGCCGTATAGGCGAACGCCAATTCTTCGGCCCTTGAATGAGATCCCTCCGACTCGGTGCGAGCCACCCACGGCGTTACCGCGGAGGCATGACCTGTTCGGTCGAAGCCGGCGGGCAGCGAGGGCCCGGACACAATCCCTTCCCCCGCCAGGGGCTGAAACCCAGCGAGCTGACAAGCGAGGGTTTCGGGCAGACTGAACCTGGAGTGAGCACCTAACCCGTAACTCGAAACTGGGTCGAGGCTGCGAATGAGTTTGTCCCATTGGTCGGATTGGGCGTAAGCCGGTGAAGAGAACGCGTAATCAAGGCTTTCCCTTCCACAGCCGCCCCCGCTAGGCGTTGCGCTGTTCGGGGCGAACGAAAATGCTATCTCCCCGAGTCTCCGCT
>Ga0187771_10004208_pt1 | contig 10122 bp, 10 predicted proteins | sample 0116_SJ02_MP15_1_FD_133139 | JGI IMG/M metagenome (GOLD analysis project Ga0187771, IMG submission 133139) | Tropical peat soil microbial communities from peatlands in Department of Meta, Colombia - 0116_SJ02_MP15_10_MG | ecosystem: Environmental > Terrestrial > Soil > Wetlands > Peat | place... | reverse complement strand
GGTCAGGAAGCCGGGATTCTTGAATGCGCGCAAAATTGCGCGGCCGGAATTGTCGGGGCCCATCGCGATGAAGAACGAGGCCGAGACGCCCTCCGCCGCAAGCATCCGCGCCAATCGCGGCACACCCTGGCCGAGTCCCTGATGCGTATCGACGTCGATCTTGAGCGCTACTTCCACCTTGCGCGGGACCTTGAAGTGAACATTGCGGCGCTCGCGGCCGCTTCTATGCGTTCGCTTCCTTCCTGAACCATTCCATCGAAAGGGCGGTGCCCTCGCGCAGTGAGACCCGCGGTTCGATGCCGAGCAGCTTGCGCATCTTGGTGTTGTCGGGAACGCGCCGCGGAATGTCCTCGTAGCTCTTGCCGTAGACCTCTTCCTGGGAGACGAAGCGAATCTTTGATTTGGTCGGCCCGTAGAGCTCGAGCATGAGCTTCGCGAAGTCGAGCACCGAGGTCTCGACGTCCACGCCAATATTGATCGCTTCGCCGTCGACTGCGGCATTGAGCCCGGCGGCGACGGTCGCCGCCACCGCATCGGTCACGTAGGTAAAGCATCGCGTCTGCTTGCCGTCACCGATAACCGTCAGATCGACTCCGCGCAGCAACTGGCCCATGAAGATGGTGAACAGCCGCCCGACGTCGACCTTGTCCAGGCGAGGCCCATACACGTTGAAATAGCGGACGACCGTCACCGGCAATCCGAGCTTGTGGTAGGCAAAGCAGAAATGCTCGCCGACCGCTTTCGAGGTCGAATAACACCAGCGATCGATGGTGGTCGCGCCGAGCACGCGGTCGTCGTCCTCGCGCCAGGGCACCTTGGGATTGCGCCCGTAGACTTCCGAGGTCGAGCTGAAGACGACCTTCTTGCCATACTTGTAGGCGGCTTTCAGTACGTTTTGAGTACCATTGACGTTAACGTTGAGCGTTTCGTACGGGTCCCCGACATAGTGTTCGACGCCGACCACCGCCGCCAGGTGATAGATGAGGTCGGCGCGCGCCGCGAGACCGTCGATCAGTTCGAGATTGAAGATCGAGTCGTGAATATAGTGGAAGCGCGGTTCGTTCAGAAGGTGGCGCACCTTGGAGATCGATCCGGTGTCGAGCACGAAGACCTCGTCGCCGCGCGCGATGAACGTGTCCGAAAGATGCGAGCCGAGAAAACCCGCGCCGCCGGTAATCAGAACTCTCATTAACTGCCTCCGTCTTATTGCAGGATGCGGGCGCCGGCCTGGGTCGCGGCACCGAGTACGCGCGGGGCGGCTCCTTCGATAGCGCCTTCGAACTGCGCGCAGGTAAGGATGACGCTGCCCTCGCCCGCGGCGATCTCGATCGATTCGGCCGCCGCGCAGGCGATTAGCATTCCCGGCCGGCCGCAGGTCCCCCGCTCTCGCCCGATCCGCGCGCGCCATACGTAAAGCTTCCGGCCGTCCACGAAGCAGAACGCGCCGGGGTACGGATGGGTCACTGCGCGGACGAGATTGAAGATACGCCGCGCGGGCCAGTTCCAATCGATGCGACCGTCCTCGGGACGGCGGCGTCCGAAATAGCTCCCGGCTTCGAGGTCCTGCGGGCGGCGCGGGGCGCGTCCGGCCACAATCAAGGGATGATATTCGCGAACCACCGCGGCGCCGGCGGGCACGATCTTTCGGTAGAGCGTCAATGCATCATCGTCGTCAGTAATCTCGACAGCGCGCTGTGCGACGATGTCGCCGGCGTCCGCACGCGCCACCATGTGATGCAGGGTGACGCCGCCTTCGCGCTCGCCGTTGACCAGCATCCAGTTGACCGGCGCGCGTCCGCGATATTTCGGCAGGAGCGAGCCGTGCAGATTGAATGCGCCCAGGGGCGCCAGCGCGAGCACCGCCTCGGGCAGCAGATTGCGGTAGTAGAAGGAGTAAATCACGGCCGGCCGCATCGCCGCGATTTTGGCGATCAAGGGAGCATCGATCCGATCCGTCGTGTAGACGGCGATCGCGTTGGCCAGCGCGAGTTCCGCACACGAGCGCCACCAGATTTCCTCGCCGGCCGTATCGCGATGGGTGAACAGGGCTGCGATTGGGGCGCCTAGGGCAAGCAGTTCTTGCAGGCACGCATAACCCATCTCGTGATAGGCGAAGAGGACGCATCGAGCGCCGGCGACGCCTGCTGCCGACATCTCGGAATCGCGGCCGGTCATCGTTCAGCGGCGCGGCGTCTCGAACGCGCTGTCGGTGGTGTGATCGCCGTGAACTGCGCGCACAATATAAGTCGGACGCCGTCGCACCTCGAGATAGATTCGTCCGACGTACTCGCCGATCAGACCCAGCGCGAGGAAAACCATCCCGACGAAGAAGAACAATACCGCGAACAGGGTCCACAAGGCGCCCTCCTGCTGCGGACCGTAGAGGAGGCGATGTCCCAGCAGGATCGTCGCCAACAAGGCGGCGAGAAATGAGATCAAGATGCCGGTCAGGCTGAGCGCGCGGATCGGGAAGTTCGAGAAGCCGGTAATCAGGTTGAGGCTCAGGTGCGCGAGCCGGAAGAAATTGTACTTTGATTCGCCCGCGGCGCGTTCCGCATGTCCAACGCGAATTTCGGCGACCCGTTTTGCGAACGAGTTCGCCAGCGCCGGCACGAACGCCGCCTTCTCATCGCAGGCCACCACCGTATCGACGATATGGCGGCGGTAAGCCCGCAGCATGCATCCGTAGTCATGCATCGGCACGCCCACGATCGCCGAAGTGACGCGGTTGTGCATTCGCGACGCGAGCCGCCGATAGGTTCGGTCCTGGCGCTCCTCGCGCCATCCGCCGACGACGTCGTTGCCTGCGTCGATCGCTTCGATCAGGCGTGGAATATCCTCGGGCGGATTTTGCAGGTCGGCGTCAAGCGTGACCACGATATCCCCGCGGCAGTTGCGAAATCCGGCGAGCAGCGCCGAATGCTGCCCGAAATTACGCGCCAGCTCGACTACGCGCACACGCTTGTCGCGCGCCGCAAGTTCGCGCAAAAGCCGCAGCGAATCGTCGCTCGAACCGTCGTCGACGAACACCACCTCGCACGCCCGCTCGAGGCGTCCGAGCACCGCCTCCAACCGCGCCCACAACGCGAGCAGGTTCGAGGCCTCGTTGTAGACCGGTATTACGACCGAAACCGTCTCGGACGGATCCGCTTTGGCGCCGAACAGCGGCGATATTTTACCCGGAGAGCTCAACAATTCTCGGGCTGTGAGAGCGCCCTCGCCTTGGTCCGGCAATCCTCGGGAGCGGCACAGCCGCATGCATTCTGACAAACGGCGCACGCCAGTTAAAGACGACCCCCGCCGATTGACGAACGGGCGGTTGACCGCAATAGCCGGCGCTTGGACACTGCATCGAGCATGATGCATTTGACTCGGTCTCATCGCTTTCTTCTGTGCGGAAGTATCGCCGCTTTGCTTTACCTGACCGGGCTCGGACGCCCCGCCTTGTGGGAGCCGGACGAGGGGCGCTATGCGGAAATCGCGCGAGAAATGGTTGTGCGGGGCGATTACGTCACGCCGCACAACGACTGGGTGCCCTACTTCGAGAAGCCGCCGCTGGTCTATTGGGCTACTGCGGCGTCACTGAGGCTCTTCGGCCGGAACGAGTTCGCGGTGCGGCTCCAAGCCGCGTTGTTCAGTATCGGTCAGGTAGTCGTCACCGCCGCACTGGGTGAGGCGATGTTCGGCGCCGCGGCAGGTCTGCTGGGCGCGTTGGCGCTGGCGCTGAGTCCGTTGTTTTTCGCCTTCGCGCGTTTCGCCACGCCCGACCCGGCTCTTGCCTTCTGGATCACGAGCGCGCTCGCGGCCTTCTTCATGGCTTCGCGAGCCCCGCATATTGGAAAGAGTGCCGGTCGTCTCTGGATGATCGCAGCCGCGGGGATGCTTGCCCTGGGAACACTGGCGAAAGGACCCGTCGCGCTCGTCCTCGGCGGCGGCATCGCGCTCGGATGGCTGATTTCCCAGCGGCGCGGGCGCGATGCGCTCAACATCCCGTGGGTAGCCTGTGGCCTTGTCTATGTGGCGATCGCGGCTCCATGGTTTGCGGTCGCGGCACGGCGCAATCCTGGTTTTCTCGAGTTTTTCTTCATCCACGAACATTTCCAGCGTTACCTCGCGAATACCGAGCATAGCTGGGGGCCATGGTTCTTTTTTCCGGTGGTCATCGGTGGAACCTGGCCCTGGTTCCTTTTCATTCCCCCTGGAATTCTTGCGATTCGCGGCAACGGTAATACCGCTGCCCCGCGCGGCGCCTTAAGCTTCCTCCTGATCTGGTTCGGTCTCATCTTCGTCTTTTTCTCCATCCCGCAATCGAAGCTCGGCGAATATATGCTTCCCGCACTTCCGCCTCTCGCGATCATCGCCGGCTGCGGTATCGCGAGTCTTGATACGATAAGTTCTGCGCGCGCTCGCCGCCTGCTCGGCTGGCTCGTCGGTCTCAACGGAGCGCTCGCCTTGGCGGTGACGGCACTAGCTATCTCAGCCCTGCGGCGAGGGATGAGCTCCGCCCTTGTGACAGAGGCACTCGTCGCAGCATCCGCTCTATTGATTGGGGCTGCGGCCGGATACTCGCTCGTCCGCCGGGGACCGAATCACAGCGTTACGGTGCTTCCCCTGGCTATTGGGGTCATTGGGCTCATGCTGGCAGGGATAAAGGCGAGGGAAGATGGGGCGTCGATGTTCTCATACAGGTCGCTGGCTCGGGCCATCGAACCTGTCACCAACAACGGCTGCGTACTGGCATCCTACCGACACCACGTCCAGTCCTTACCCTTCTATACCGGCGCGCGCGAACTGCTGGTTAGCTATCAGGGCGAGCTTGCACCATTTGCTCACAGCACTGACGCTAAAGAGAGCTTTATTACGACTAATGCACAATTAAGCATGCTATGGTCGTCGGGTACTTGCGTCGTTCTTGTGGCCAATCGAAATGACATAGGTCAACTTTTACGGCTGCTGAAGCCAACTCCGTCCATCATCGGATGTGAGGGTAAGAAATTCGCTCTTTACAATCGCGTCGCGTCGCCATGGCTGAGGTTGCCAAGCGAATGCCGGTCGGGGATCCCCCATTTGCCACCGTAACAGGCTGGCAACGATTAGGGCTTGGTTTAGCCACAACGCGGCTATAGATTTTACGTTGTATGCGGAGGAATCGGGTGTGGGTTGGGGTAATAGCCGGGATCTCGGCGGCGGTCGCGTATGGCTGCGCGGCAACCCATCAGGACCGCGCCCACAGTTTCTATATGGAAGGCCGGCTGGCCGAGGCTGATTACGAGATCCAGCAGGCACTCTCGGACGATCCCGACGATCCCACCATAGCAAACCTGGCCGCCCAAATCTTTACCCAGGAAGGAGTTGCCAAGTACAAGAGCGGCGATTTGGCCGCCGCGGGCACTTACTTCCATCGGGCGATCGACTATTTTCCAACCTATGGACCCGCGTACGACTACCTCGGGCTAATCGCCTTTGCTGAACACAACTGGAAGGACGCGATCCGCTACGGCAGCGAAGGAGCGGCGTATTCGAGCCAACCCGTACCCGGTTATGTCGCACAGGCAAAGATGGAACAGCACAAGGTAGATACGGGAAACCTGTTCGCCGGACACGTAACCAATCCGCCGTCGCGTTCAATGCCTTTACCCGGAGACACCAGGTGAAGGCCGGGGATGAGGATGAGGAGGGGAAGGGGGATTAGGGGCGATGAATAGCGCCAAACGTGAGGATTGGAACCAGTTGAGCGAGAAGAAGCCAGAACGGTCGGAAGTCCCGCCTGAATCTCCCGATGGCGCGGAAGAGAGCGGCGAGCCGAATCTTGGGCGGTTCCTGTCGGAAGCGCGGGAACGGCGCGGTGTCGCTCAGGATGCTGCCATCAGGGAGACCAAAATCCCTGAACATTACCTGCGAATGCTCGAGAGCAATGACTACTCGATGATCTCTGACCAGCTCTATCTGCTGCCCTTTCTGCGCCGCTACGCGACCTATTTGGCGCTTGACCCCGAGGAGATCGCGATGCGTTTTGTGCGCGAAGTTCAGCGGGCTGACAACATTCCGCCCGCTCGCATCGACGAACCGCTGCTGCCGGAGAGCCGGCTGCGACACTATAACTGGATTGCGATCGGCGGGGTCGTGGCTCTACTGGCGATTATCGCATTCGCGTATGCGGCTATCTCGAAGCACCGCCAGGAGGCCTCGATTCCGGCGGCCTCCACTTCCGCCGGGAGTGCGTCTCCGGATTCGCAGCGCGCACCCTAGGATGGGCCTCCCATTCTCGGTCACGTCCGCGCGGACTGCTCGAGTCCGCGAGAAAACGAATAGAGGCAAAGTCAGCCGCGCGCGTCGACCGGTGCGATAGTCCCCTTGCGAATGCTGCTGCTATAATTAGTCTAGGTTGCAGCAGAAAAGCCCAAGGAGGAGACGGCCATGTCGAGTGAACCGCGGGCCCGCTATCAATCTCGGGAACTCGACCGGTTCCGGCGCGATTTTGAAGATCTCTGCGACCGTTTCCTCGGTGGCCGAGGTGCCGGTGAACCGCGAACCAAAGGCGGCCCGGTGCTCGAATCGTTCATCGAAGCCGGAAAATTAATCGTACGCGCGGATTTGCCGGGGATCGATCCCAAAGAAGTCGAGGTCACCGTGGACGGAGACCATCTAACGATTCGCGGCAAGCGCGAAAGTTCACGCGAGGAGACAGGTCGCGACTATACCCATCGGGAGATCTACTACGGCAGTTTCGAACGGACGATTAAGCTCCCCGAGGGGGTAAAAACCGACGACATCAAGGCTTCCTATCATGACGGCGTGCTTGAACTGACTATCCCGATTCCCGAGCATGCAAAGGCACACAAGGTGCCAATCGAGATTGTGAGCAAATCCTGAATACCAGGATTTGTGTGTAACGAACGCCGCTGGGGCAGCGCTCGCGCCGCTTAGTGCAGAACCGCGTTTGCGATGTTTTCGGCCACTAGCTTCTTGGCCTCGCGTACATCTTCCCCCGGCTGAGTCACACCCACCACCGTCATCTCGTCGGGCGCACCGCTCAGCGTCACGCGCGCGACTATCACCGTTTGATAGGCCGCGTCGTCGTGAGAGAAGAAACGCCTGACCGAGGTTCCCTGCTGCATGTACTGCTGCGTGTCGCCGGTATAACCGGGACTGTCCGGACGCGGACGGGGGGTAGGTTGCGGGACAGGAGCGCATCCCGGCCCGGGTGGCGCCTGCGGATCGCACGGCACCGGCGGTCCGAGTTCTCCTTGCGGAGCCTCGAATTGATTAATCAATTGCTGCATCGGATTGTCGTGGGGCACCATCAGGCGCTGGGCTCGCGCACGGGCAATCGCGGCCTCGTCGGATTTGTCGCCGGTATCGCCGATCGGCGGCGGCGTCGCTCCGGCGGCCTTGATCAGGTCGGCTACCTGTGGATCGCCCGGCGCGAGCTGATTCAATGAGACACCGGGCTTGAGCTGTTGCTGGCTTACGGTGACAGTCACCGTAAGCGGCGAAGGAGTCCCGGCGGATGCGCCCCTGTGTGCAGCGCCGAAGTCCTGACCAAGGACCTCCGCAACCGTCGGATCGGTTGAAAAAGGGACGAGAGCCGCGTCAGCGGGAACCGTCAGCTTGCCGGACCTTTCGATTTGCACTGCGAACGCTGCCCGAGCGCCGCCAATCCCAAAAACTGCGCTCAAGGCAAAGACTGCTATCGCTCGCCTCATGTAACGATTTAATTCTTGGATTAGCTCGGGCGCAACCGTGTAGCTGGGCCACTCCAGCTTCATGGAAGGGTCTGTTCGAGCAACTCCTTGGCTCGTGCGGCGCGCCAGGCCTGTAGTCGCTCGGCCAATGATTCGTCGGTCAGTGCGATAATCGCCGCGGCGAAAAGCCCTGCGTTGGCTGCGCCCGCCTTTCCGATCGCCATCGTTGCGACCGGCACCCCTCGCGGCATCTGGACAATCGACAGCAGCGAGTCGATTCCGTTTAGGCTGGTGGTCGGCATTGGAACGCCAATCACTGGTAAAATGGTCTTGGCCGCGATTACGCCGGCCAAATGAGCCGCACCTCCGGCACCCGCGATGATTGCGCACAAGCCGTTGGATTTGGCAGAAGCCGCATATTTCAAAGTATGGTCGGGCGTGCGATGAGCGGACAGCACACGGACCTCATGAGCTACTTTAAGTTCGTTCATCACTTCCGATGCACTAGCCATATGCTCCCAATCACTCTTGCTGCCCATTATGACGCCGACCAGAGGTTTCCCCGCCGAAGCCATCGCCGCTAACCTCCGTGATACTGCTAGAATTGAACGAGGTTGCTTGCTCGCCTATGACTTGTCAAGTTTCCAGGGAAACGGATGCCTCGCGATGCCGGCCAATTGCGCGGTTCGCGACCGTCGCGTAGGGCTGGTGGTGGGGGGAGGTTGAATGGCGACACCGATTCCGCTCAACCAATGTGGGCTGACTGCCGATGAGGTTATCCGGGCCACTACGGCTCAGCCGTCCGGCGGGGCGACGAACATCCGCGCGGCCTGCGTGAGCATCGACACGCGCACGATCACTCCGGGAGCGCTCTTCGTTGCCCTCCGCGGAGTTCGCGATGGTCACGAGTTTCTCCGGACCGCGGCCGAGCGCGGCGCGGTTGCAGCGGTCGTCGAACGTGGCCGCGGATCCAACGCCCTACCCTGCTTCGAGGTCGATGACACGCTCAGCGCGCTTCGCGCGCTCGCCCGCCATCATCTGGAGCGGATGCGCGCCGCACAATCACTGGCAGTAATCGCAGTGGGCGGAGCAGCCGGCAAAACTACAACCAAGGAACTCAGTGCCGCCGTGGCTCGTTCACTCTTTGGCGAAACTCTCGCGACGCCCGGGAATCTGAACAATCTCATCGGGGTTCCGATGACGACCCTCACCTTGCGGGAGAACCATCGCGCGGCGGTGCTCGAATGCGGCACGAACCGGCGGGGCGAAATTCCCCTCCTCGCGGAGATGGTCCGCCCTGAGGTTGCGCTCGTGCTCAATGTCGACATCGAGCACACCGAGGGGCTCGGATCGCTCGAAGGGGTCGCCGACGAGGAGGCCGCGCTGTTCGGTCCGGCACGCGTGGCGGTTACCAGCGCGGACGAGCCGCTCCTGATGGCGCGCGTACCCGCGGAAAAACGCCGGTTTACGTTTGGGACCGGTTCCGATGCCGACGTGCGATTGACCCGCCGTACGGTCGTGGCACCGGGCCTCCAACAGATTTCGCTGGCTTTGCCGCCAGCGACGGTCGCGCGTGGCGTCGAACCGAAACTCGACGCCACGCTGAATTTGCTCGGCGCCGCATCCGCGTCGAATGCGGCGGCTGCAGTCGCCGCAGCGATCGCGGCGTGGAACCGCCCCCTCGGCCATGCGGAACTCGCCGCGATTGCGATGGCACTCGAATCCATAGCGCCAGTGGAGGGCCGGCTGAGGACGCGTCAAGCCCGCGGGCTTGTAATAATTGATGACACTTACAATGCGAATCCGCGGTCGGTGAGGGCTGCGCTCGCCGCAGCGCGCGAAACTGCCGACGGGCTAGAGGCCCGTCTCATTGTCGCGCTCGGTGACATGCTCGAGCTTGGCGGGCTCTCCGGAACGATGCACGCGGAAGCGATTCGCGACGTCCTGGCCGCGCGGCCTTCGGCCTGTATCGCCGTGGGCGGCGAGATGGCTGCGGCAGTCAACGCGTGCGCAGACGCGGGAAGTTCGAACCACCCCGTGACTATGGTCGCCCCCGACAGCGAAGCCGCCGCCTCACTCGTTCGCGACATTGTCAGACCCGGCGACGTCCTCCTGGTCAAGGGTTCGCGCGGAATCGCGATGGAGCGAATAATCGAAGCGCTTTGCGCGTCAGACGCTTCCTACAGATCCCGACCATCGGCAGCATGATCTGAAAGGGCTCAAATTCCGTCACCATTGGGCATAGAGATTTCCTCCGTGAAGCGCCTTCCTTAAGTCCATAAAGAGCACCCGCGGGCCTGAATACCTTTCGATTAGCAAATCGCCCCTGCAGCAGCTGGTGGCGGGCAAAAAACCCAGTAAAATACGCGACACGGAGGGGTGGCCGAGCGGTTGAAGGCACCGGTCTTGAAAACCGGCAGCGGCGTGAGTCGCTCGT
>Ga0187771_10004207_pt1 | contig 10124 bp, 9 predicted proteins | sample 0116_SJ02_MP15_1_FD_133139 | JGI IMG/M metagenome (GOLD analysis project Ga0187771, IMG submission 133139) | Tropical peat soil microbial communities from peatlands in Department of Meta, Colombia - 0116_SJ02_MP15_10_MG | ecosystem: Environmental > Terrestrial > Soil > Wetlands > Peat | place... | reverse complement strand
CGGCGTGCTCTACACCGGCGGCCCGCGGCCCTACGGCTACGAAGGCCTCGGCGAGGTGTTCGTCTTCCTCTTCTTCGGCGTCGTGGCCGTTGCCGGCTCCTACTTCGTGCAGCGCAAGGACCTGCCGTGGGAGGCGTTCGTGCTCGCGATCCCGGTCGGTCTGCTGATCGCGGCGATCCTCGTCGTAAACAACGTGCGCGACCTGGAGACCGACCGCCGCGCCGGCAAGAAGACGCTCGCGGTACGGCTTGGACGCCGGCGCACGCGCGCGCTCTTCGTCGCGATGCTGGCTGTCGCCTTCGCCTCCGGCCTGATCACATGGATCTGGGGACCGCTGTCGCCCTGGCTGGCGCTCACGCTGCTCGATGTCCCGCTGGCGGTCAAGGTCGCGCGAACCGTGCTGACGCATTCGGACGGCCCGTCGCTCAATGGCGCGCTCGCGCGCACCGGGATGCTCGCCCTCACCTACTGCTTGGCGCTCGGCGCCGGGGTGCTCGCGAGTTGAGGGTCCGCCCGGACGAACCCTGATGCGCCTGGAGCTGACGCGCGTCACGCATCGCTTCCGCGAGCCGCAGGAGACCGCGCACGGCACGCTGCGCGCGCGCGAGCTGATCGAGGTGACGCTCACGGCCGACGACGGCTTCGCCGGCCGCGGCGAGGCGGCGCCGCTGGCCTCCTACGACGGCGTCTCACTCGATGACGTTCACGCCGCACTCGAGTCCTACGCTCCCGCGCTCGCGGCGAGCGGCCCCGGGACGCCGCTCGATCGCTGCCGCGAGATCGCGGAGGTGCCGCAAGCGCTCGCGGCGATCGACATGGCGCTGTGGGACCTCGCCGGCCTGCGCGCCGGCAAGCCGGTCTGCGAGCTGCTCGCCGCGCGCCCGGCCCCAGAGGTCCCGGTCAATGCGACGATCGGCGCTGGCGCGCGCGCCGACGCGGTCGCGCAGGCACGAGCCGCCGTGGCGGCCGGCTACGCCACGGTCAAGCTCAAGGTCGGCTTCGGCGACGACGTCGAGCGCGTTGCCGCGGTGCGCGAGGCGATCGGGCCCGACGTCGGCCTGCGCCTCGACGCGAACGGCGCCTGGAGCGTGGACGAGGCGGTCGCCCTGCTCGAGGCGCTCGGCAGCTTCGCGCTCGAGCTCGTCGAGGAGCCGGTCCGCGGCCTCGAGGCGACCGCGCAGCTGCGCGAGCGCGTGCCGGTGCGGATCGCGCTCGACGAGAGCGCCTCGCTGCCGGGCGCGCTCACGGCCCGCGTCGCCGACGCGATCTGCCTGAAGATCGCCCGCTGCGGCGGCATCGGCGGCCTGCTCGCGGCCGCCTCGCTCGTGCGCGCGAGCGGTGCCGAGGCCTACGTTGCCTCGACCTACGACGGCCCGCGCGGCATCGCCGCCGCGCTGCACGCGGCCGCCGCGCTCGCCCCGCTTCCCCCGTGCGGTCTCGCGACGCTCGAGCTGTTCGACGGTGAACCCTCGCCGATCGAGGTCAGGCGCGGCGCGATCGCGGTGCCCAGGGGGCCGGGTCTCCTATGACCGCGCGGCGATGATCGCGTCCGCGACGGCTTGCGGCGCCTCGAGCGCGAGGCGGTGGCCGGCGCCGGGGACGATCTCGCAGCGGGCGTTGGGGAGGGCCCCGGCGAGCCGGACGGCGATCTCGCGATAGCGCGTGTCGCGTTCGCCGGCGAGGACGACCGCGGGCATCGTGAGCTCGTGCAGCCGGTCCCAGAGCGGCGGGAGGCGACCGGGGCTGTAGGCGCGCAGCATCGTGGCGATCTGCGCTGCGGTGAGGCGACGGGTGTCGTCCGCGATCTCGTCGTGGACCCAGTCGGGGTCGCCGGCGAAGAGCGGTGTGGTGCGCCAGCGGGCGATGAACCGCTCGACATCGCCGATCTCGCTCGCGAGCTGCTCGTCGGCGCGAAGACGCGCGGCGGGGTCCTCGACGCCGGCAGTCGTGGAGAGCAGGACCAGGGCGCTGACACGGCGCGGCACGGAGGCTGCGACGTGAAGAGCGACGCGTCCGCCCATTGAGTAACCGCACAAAATGAAACGCTCCGGCAGCTGCGCGGCGATCTCCTCGGGGGCTGGCGCGCGGAGGTCGAGCGCGAGCGGCGAGTAGCGTTCGCGGTCGAGCAGCGCCGCGACGCGGTCCCAGTGACGGGCAGTGCCGGCGAAGCCGTGCAGCAGGACGACAGTCTCACTCACCCCGCCATCTTGACCGACACGCACCACCTGATCGCGGCGTTTGTCGATGAGCTCGTGCGCTGCGGCGTGCGCGACGCGTGCACATCGCCCGGGTCGCGCTGCGCGCCGATCGTCCTCGCGCTCGCACGGGCCGACGGGGTGCGCGCGCACTCGCACGTGGACGAGCGCTGCGCCGGGTTCTACGCGCTCGGCCTCGCGAAGGCGAGCGGGCGACCGGTCGCGATCACGTGCACGTCCGGCACGGCAGCCGCGAACCTCGCGCCGGCGGTGATCGAGGCCAGCGAGGCGCGCGTGCCCTTGATCGTCCTGACCGCTGACCGCCCGCCCGAGCTGCGCGACGTCGGCGCGGGGCAGACGATCGACCAGATCAAGCTGTACGGCAGCGCGGTGCGCTGGTTCTTCGAGGTCGGCAACCACGAGGCGAGCGACGAGCGCGTGCGCTGGATCCGCGAGCTCGCTTGCCGCGCCGTCGCCGAGGCCTGCGGCGAGAAGCCGGGGCCGGTGCACTTGAACTGGCCTCTGCGCGAGCCGCTGGTCGCGGCAGCAGGGTCGGTGCAGGTCTCGGGTGGGCGGCCTGGGCGGGAGCCCTGGGTGGTGCGGGAGCCTCCTGAGCCGCTCCCGGGCGACCTTGCGCGCGTGGTGGGCGTGAGCGCTCGGGGAGTGATCGTCGCTGGGCGCTCGGACCGGCCTTTGTCGGAGCTGCCGGGACTTGCAGCGTCGTGCGGGTATCCGCTGCTCGCCGATCCTCTGTCGGGGGCGCGTTCGGGTGCGGCCGCCGTGGCGCACTACGACCTGCTGCTGCGCGATGAACGCTTTGCCCGCGAGCACGCGCCGGAGGTGGTGATCCGCGTTGGCGATCTGCCGACGTCCAAGCCGCTGCGCGGCTGGCTCGCACGGCTCGAGGGGGTGCGCCAGGTCGCCGTCGATCCGCAGGGCGCGTGGCAGGACCCGGATGCGCGAGTCGCTCTCTCGCTGCGCGCCGACCCGGCGCTGCTCGCGCCCCCGCCGGCGGCCGGTCCGGAATGGCTTGCGGCCTGGCACGGGGCGGACGAACGCGCCGCCGGCGTGGTCGGCGAGACGCTCGATGGCGAGCTGAGCGAGCTTGGCGTAGCGCGAGTGCTCGGTGAGCGCCTGGCCGCTGACGCCACCCTGTTCGTCGCCTCGTCGATGCCGGTGCGGTTGATCGAAACGGTCTGGCCCGTGCGGGACGATCCGCCACGCGTGCTCTCAAACCGTGGCGCGAACGGGATCGACGGAACGATCTCGAGCGCCTTCGGCGTCTGCCCGGTGAGCGCTGGACCGGTCTACGCGCTGCTCGGCGACGTCGCGCTCGCGCACGACGTCGGCGGCCTGCTCGCCGCGCGCCGGCTCGGGCTGGCGCTGACGATCGTCCTGCTCGACAACGGCGGTGGCGGCATCTTCGACCACCTGCCGATCGCCGGCGAGACCGACGTGTACGAGGAGCAGATCGCGACCCCGACGGGACTCGACTTCGCGGCGATCGCGCGCGCCTACGGGATCGATTACCTGGCGCCGGCGTCGCTCGAGGAGCTCAGCGCGGTGCTCGGGGAGCGCTCGTCCACGAGGCTGATCCACATCCGTTGCGAGCGTGCGGCGACGCGCGACATGCACCTGCGGCTCTGGCAGCGCGCGGCTGGCCCCTAGCTCAAAACGGGCAGCAGCGCAGCGAGCTTGACCTCGGTCTCGGCAAGCTCGGCGGCGGGATCGGAGTCGGCGACGACGCCGACGCCCGCGTAGCAGCGCGCGAGCGGACCCTCGATGAGCGCGCAGCGCAGCGCGACACAGAACTCACCGTCGCCGTTCGCGTCAGACCAGCCGACCGGCCCGGCGTACCAGCCGCGATCGAGCCCCTCGAGCGCTGGGATCAGCGGCAGCGCCGCGGCCGGCTCGCCGCCGACGGCAGGCGTCGGGTGCAGCAGGCCGGCGAGCTCGATCGCGCCGACCGGGCGGGCGAGCTGGGCGCGGATCGGCGTCGCGAGGTGCTGGATGTTCGCGATCCGCACGACCTCCGGCTCGTCGGGCATCGTCACCCAGACGGCGTGCTGGCGCAGCGCACGCGCGATCCGCTCGGCGACGATCGCCTGCTCGTGGCGTTCCTTGCTGGAGTGCAGCAGGCGCTCGCCGAGGTGGTCGTCGATGGCCGGATCGGCGCTGCGCGCTGTCGAGCCGGCGAGCGCCAGCGCCTGCGCGCGCAGACCGTCGCGGCGGATCAAAAGCTCAGGGCTCGCGGCGATGAACGTCGCCTCACCGCGGCCGATCGCGAAGACAAAGCAGCCGCCGAAGGCGCCGCGTAGGACGTCGAACACTGCGGCGACATCGTGCGCGCGAGGCGCCCGCACCTCAACCTCACGCGCGAGCACGATCTTCTCGATCGCGCCGGCGGCGATCAGCTCGAGGGCGCGCGTGACCGCAGCCTCGTAGTGCTCCGGGGCGAGCGCGCCACCGATCCGGTGGCGCTCGGTCGGATGGGGGTCGAGCAGCGGCAAAGGCGCCTGGCGCAGCGACGCGAGCCGCCGCTCGATCCGCGCCTCGAGCGCGTCCGCACTGTCGCCGGCGCGTGCGAGCACCGCAACCGTGCACCAGATCTCGTCGCCGCAGCGCGCGAGCGCGAGCTCGGGCACGACCAGCGAGGCGGCCGCGAACCCCGACCAGTGCAGTGAGCTCGCCCCGTCATCGGCGAACGCAAAGCCGCCCGCCGCGACAAGACCGCTGCCCGGTGGCCCCTGCGGCGGCTCGGCGCACGCGCCGGCAGCGAGCTCCCGCCAGCGCTCGGCGACGCGGTCGAAGCGCCCCGCTCCCTTGTCCTCGATCGTCGCTGCGGCACCCAGGCCGGCGAGCGCGGCGCCCTCGCGGTCCGGTTGCTCGAAGCAGACCCACGGCTCGCCGGCACGCCGCGACGCGAACACGACGGCGCTCGGGTCGGCCCGGCCCCAGACGCGCCAGCTGACGGCGGCGAGACGCTCCCCGCCGCGACGGCTGTGATGGACCGCCGCCGCCAGGCTCGAGCGCAGTCGCGCACGAGCCTGGGGTGGCATTGCTAGCGCCGGCGGCGGAGCGGCATTGCGGACGGCGGCGTCGACCGGCACTGGCCGGCCTAGGTCTCCCCGCGCCCGCGCGACATCGCGATCTCGCCGGTGCGCATCATCTCGATCAGGCCATACGGGCGCACGACCTGCTCGAACGCCTCGATCTTGTCATCGGAGCCGCTGATCTCGACCACGACCGAGCGACGCGTCACGTCAACGACGTGACCGCGGAAGACCCGGCAGAGCTCGAGCAGCTCGCTGCGGGCGCCGCCCTCGGCCGCGACCTTGAACAGCGCGAGCTGGCGCTGCACGGTGCCGGTCGGCTCGAGGTCGCGGATCTTGATCACGTTGACGAGCTTGTGCAGCTGCTTGGTCACCTGATCGATCGGATGGACCGCGCCGTCGACGGTCAGCGTCACACGCGAGACCTCCGCATCCTCGGTCGGGCCGACAGTCAGGGTCTCGATGTTGAAGCCGCGCCGCGCGAACAGGCCGGCGATCCGCGTCAGGACGCCAGCTTTGTTCTCGACGAGGATCGACAGTACGTGCTTGCGCCCCGTGCGCAGCCCGACCGCCGCGTTGAGCTCCTCGAGGCTCAACAGCTCCTTTGTTCCTGGCTCACCCATCTCGATCACCCCACCATGTCGCGCGCCGCGTGGCCGGGCGCGATCATCGGATACGTGTTCTCCTCGCGCGTGACGCGGACGTCCACCAGCACCGGCCCCGGCGTCGCGATCGCGGCGCGGATGTCCTCGACGAGGCTCGTCTTGTCCTCGAAGCGCAAGCCCGTCGCGCCGTAGGCGTCGGCGAGCTTGACGAAGTCGGGGAAGCTGCCCGTGTCGACGTGGCTGTAGCGGTGGTCCCAGAACAGCTCCTGCCACTGGCGGACCATGCCGAGATAGCCGTTGTTCATGATGAACACCTTCACCGGGATCTCGTTCTGGGCACAGGTTGCGAGCTCCTGGATGTTCATCTGGATCGATCCGTCACCGGAGATCGCGCAGACGAGCTGGTCCGGGCAGCCGACCTGGGCGCCCATCGCCGCCGGCAGGCCGAAGCCCATCGTGCCGAGACCGCCCGAGTTGATCCACTGCCGCGGCCTGTTGAACCCGTAGTACTGGGCCGTCCACATCTGGTGCTGGCCCACGTCGGAGACGATGATCGCCTCCCCCCCGGTCGCCTCGTACAGCGCCTCGATCAGGAACTGCGGCTTGATCTCGCTGTCGCTCGAATCCTCGTAGCGAAGCGGGTACTCCTCGCGCCAGGCGTCGATCTGCTTCCACCACTCGTCGAGGCGCGCCTCGTCGGCCGCGAGCGCGCGGTACTCGCTCTGCAGCTTCGGCAGGATCCGCTTCGCGTCCCCGACGATCGGGATGTGCGCCGGCACGTTCTTGGAGATCTCCGCCGGGTCGATGTCTATGTGGATGAACTTCGCGTGCGGCGCGAACTCGGACAGCTTGCCCGTGATGCGGTCGTCGAAGCGCGCACCGATCGCGCAGATCAGGTCCGCGCCGTCCATCGCGTAGTTCGCGGCGCGTGTCCCGTGCATGCCGAGCATCCCCAGCCACTGCGGGTTCGCGGCGGGGAAGCCGCCGAGACCCATCAGCGTGCAGGTGACCGGGAAGCGGTCCGCGGTCGCGAGCTCGGTCAGCTCCGCGGCTGCGTTCGCGTTGATCACACCGCCACCGGCGTAGATCACGGGCCGCCGCGAGGCCGCCAGCGCCTTCGCCGCCTGGCGGATCTGCTTGTGGTTGCCCTCGATCGTCGGCTGGTAGCCGGGTAGCGTGACCTCGGTGCACGGCTCGTAAGGGATGTCCGCGCGCGAGAGGTCCTGAGGGATGTCGATCAGAACCGGCCCCGGGCGGCCGGTACGCGCAATGTGGAACGCCTCGTGGATCACGCGCGGTAGCTCGAGCGGGTGCTGGATCAGGTAGGAGTGCTTCACGACCGGCATCGTGATGCCGATCGTGTCGGCCTCCTGGAACCCGTCGGTGCCGAGCAGCTCGGTGCGGACCTGCCCGGTGACGAACACGACCGGCACCGAGTCCATCATCGCGTCGGTGATCGGCGTCACGAGGTTCGTCGCGCCGGGACCGGAGGTCGCGAAAGCAACCCCCACCCTGCCGGTCGCCTTCGCGTAGCCCTCGGCGGCATGGCCGCCGCCGGCCTCGTGGCGCACCAGCACGTGGCGGATGCCGGCGTCGTAGAACGCGTCGTAGGTGGGCAGGTTGGCCCCGCCGGGCAGCCCGAATACGACGTCCACACCCTCCGCTTTAAGGCATTCCATCACGGCATCGACAGCGCGCATTCGTGCTACCTCCTTTCGGCTCGTTCGAGATTGTTTGCGCCCGCGGCTGCGGGCGCACAAGCGAGGATAGCGGGCGCTCGGCGACGAACAACCAGCGGCCGTGTGCGTGCACCGCAAGCGACGTATTGGGGCGCGGCCGGCTAGAGCTTTGCGCGGACGCGCATCAGCGGCGTGGGCTCGATGATCTCCGTCTCGTCGGGGTAGGAGAGATCCGTTCCGCAGCTCATGCACAGCGCGTCGTAGATGCGGTTAGCGGCGCCGCACGTCGGGCAGCGGCGCAGCGGCACCTCGGTCTCACGGCGGTAGAGCAGCGCGCCGATCGGTCCGAGGATCGGAATGACCGCGGAGATGACGAACCAGATCGGGAGCGAGCTGCCTTTGCGTGCGGCGATCAGCGCGCCGAGCAGGCCCGACGCCAAGCAGATCACGAGGTAGATCACGCGCTAGTGAAACAGCACGCGGATCGCCCAGATCGCGCCGATGATCGCGACCACGACGGCCGCGATCGTCGCCACGAACACGACGATTCCGAACAGCAGGTGGAACAGCAGGTACGCGCAGACCAGCAGGATCAGCGCGGCGATGACATGGCGCCCAATGTTGTGCAGCCAGGAGTCGGCGCGCTCTGTGTGCTCTTCGCTCATGTGATGAGCGTAGCGCTCCGCGCGGCCGGGGTCAGTGGTGAAAGAGCCGCAGGTCGGTGCGCACGAGCGTCATGCCGAACTCGGAGCAGGCGGCGGCGATGTCATCGGCGCGGATCGAGCCGCCCGGCTCGACGACGTAGCGCACGCCCGCGCGCTGCGCGTATTCGATGTTGTCGCGAAACGGCAGGAAGCCATCCGAGACCAGCGTCACGCGGTCGAGCGCCTCCAGGTGGCGCGCGCGCCAGTCGGCAGCCGCAGGGACCTCGCCGAACAGCTCGCGGAACTGCGTCCACTGCGCGGCGGTCATGTCGCCCTCTGCCCAGCGCACCTGCCAGTTGAAGCGATCCTGTCGCGACATCCCCTGGAGCTGGGGCAGCGCGCGCGTGCTCTCGTGACGTCGTGCCCACCACACGGCAGCCTTCGCGCCCGCGAGCCGCACGCAATCGACGCGGTTCTGCTGGCCGGCGCCAATGCCGAGCGCCGCCCCGTCGCGCAGCAGGGCGACCGAGTTCGACTGCGTGTAGCGCAGCGCGACCATCCCGAGCAGCGCGTCGCGGATCGCGCTGGGCGGCAGCGGCTCGCCTTCGACCACGCGCAGCAGCGCGGCTGTGATCGGTGCGGCGTCGATCTCCTGCTCGAGGCGCAGCCCGTAAACCTCGCGCGCCTCCCACGCAGGCGGCGCGAAGTCCGGATCGGCCTCCAGCACCAGGTAGGAGCCGCGCTTCTTCTTTGCCAGCAGCTCGAGCGCCCCTGGCTCATAGCCGGGGGCGACGATCCCGTCGGAGACGACGCCGGCGAGGATCTCGGCAAGCTGGACGTCGACCGGCGCCGACAGCGCGATCACATCCCCGTAGGAGGACTTCGGGTCGACGTCGCGCGCGCGCAGGTAGGCGGAGGCGACATCGCTCAGCGGCTCGCTGATCTGCCACGCCTCGCGCGCCGCTTCATCCGGCTCGCCGGCCGCCGCGACACCCGCGGGCGACACGTGCTTGAACGACGCGGCGACGACCTCGCCGAGCGCAATGCTCGCCTCGCGTACGAGCGGCCAGCCGTTCAGCGCGTCGAGATAGTTGATGTAGGAGGGCTCGCCGTTGCGGACGCGCAGCGGCCCGCCTTCGGCGACCCGCGCCTGTTGATGAGGATTGATCCCGTAGCGCACGCTTGCTCCTCGAGTTCGAAGCGAGGAGCACCCAGGCGTACGACGCTCCAAGGACCGCTTCCCGGTGGTAGCCCACCCAACGCCAGTCGCGTGGGCCCAGCCTAGCGCGAGCCCAGGCAGACCGGGGCGCGCGCGGCTAGCGCTCGGCTGGCCTCGCGGACTGCTCGGCGCGCGCTGACGGAAGGCGCGTGAGGCTGTAACGCCGCAGGACCGGCTGCTTGGCGCTCACCTGCCGCTCAGCGAGCTCCGGTAGTAGGAGGAACCGGGAGCCCGTGTTCTTGCTTTCCATAGGCGGGATGATCGGACAGGAGGCCCGCATCGTCCTTGGCCCGCTGTCCAAGATCCGGCGTTGCGGCTTTGTACGAGTCCGGTATCCCGACGCGCGGCCGACGTGGTCCACCGCTCCCTCGCCTACCGCACAGTCCCGCGTCAAGGTCCGTCGACCGGGGCGGCACCAACCGGATTGGCCGGTGCCGCCTCGCGGTCGCGCGTTCAGGCGTCGCAGCGGCCGGCGAGCTGCGCGGCCTGCGGCTTCCCCTTGTGCCCGGCCGCATGGATGATCGGCGGCACCTCCGGGTCGGTCACGAAGCTCTGCCACCCCTGCTCGTTCCAGTCGAACACGACCCAGACTCGATCGTCCTCGGTGGGATCGCGGAAGATCACCGCGCCTCTCGATCCGTGCTGCTTGCGCTTCTCCGCACCTGCGGCCGAGAAGACCTCCAGGAAGCGGTCGAAGTCCTCCACCTGCGTCGTTGCCAGTAGCACCGT
>Ga0187771_10004206_pt1 | contig 10124 bp, 13 predicted proteins | sample 0116_SJ02_MP15_1_FD_133139 | JGI IMG/M metagenome (GOLD analysis project Ga0187771, IMG submission 133139) | Tropical peat soil microbial communities from peatlands in Department of Meta, Colombia - 0116_SJ02_MP15_10_MG | ecosystem: Environmental > Terrestrial > Soil > Wetlands > Peat | place... | reverse complement strand
TGGCTCTGGCCCCTCTTCCCTGATTGGAGGCCATCAGGTGTTCTGAGCGGGTTTCGATCCACTTTACGGGTCTTCGTGTCTTCATGGAAGCGTAGGATGCGATCACGTACTCTGGGTAGAGCGCGCTCTTGCATCCGAACGCTCCGCCGGTATCCGCCTGGATAACCCTAACCTTCTCAGGGGGCAGATGCATGCTCTCGCAGATTCCCTCCTTCCAGCTGTGCACCGACTGGGTGGAGGCCCATACGGTTAGTTTCGATCCGTCGTAGTATGCTACGAGTCCTCGGGGCTCTATGGGGTTGGGTGTTATCCTCTCGTTCACAAGTTCCTCCTCAAGCTGCACGGGGCTGTCTGGGAGATTGAACTCTTGGCCGATCCGAAGGCTCGTTATGATGTTGGACTTCGTGTTAGGATGAATCGGCTCCGAATGCAATGCTTCTTCAGGATCAACCACAGGCTTCAGCGGCTCATACTCAACGTCAATTCCCTCCATCATGTCCGTGGCCGCGTAGGGATCCTCCCCTAAGACGGCGGCGACAGGTTGTCCAACGTAACTCACGTATTCGGAGGCAAGTAAGGGATGATCAACCGTTTGTGTGCCGCTTGAGTCTTGCCAACCCCCTCCCTCGCCAACTCCCGACAGGTTGAACCGAAGTTCCGAGCCGTTTATTCCCCCCTCCACTTTCAAGACTCGAGCGCGTGCGTAGGGGCTTCGCACGACCTTCAGGTGAAGCATGTTCCGCAGGTGCAGATCGTCTACGAATTGCCCTCGTCCCTCGACAAAACGCCTCATCTCGTCATTCACTGATGAGCACCAACCAAGCTTCCGAATTGCGTGTGCCTCGGCCCCATCTCATGTCACCTGGCCTGATGTCTCCATTCGATGCATCTTCTGCGCGGCGCTCTGGACTGCTTCCACGATCTTTACGTAGCCCGTGCAGCGGCAGAGATTTCCGGAAATAGTCTCTTGAATCTCCTCTTCTGTCGGGTTGGGTTTCCTTTGCAGTAGCCAGTATGATGCCATGAGCATTCCTGGAGTGCAGAAACCGCATTGGAGGCCATGCTTCTCCAAGAACGCCTCCTGGACTGGGTGGAGTTTTCCGTTATTCGATAATCCCTCGACTGTGAGCAGCGCCTTCCCGTCCGCTTGAACCGCGAGAACCGTGCACGACTTGATGGCTTTGCCATCCAAGATTACGGTGCATGCGCCGCAATCGCTGGTGTCGCAACCGACGTGTGTCCCAGTTAGTCCCAACGTTTCTCTGATAAAATGGACCAAGAGCATCCGTGAGTCCACGTCAGCCTCACGTTTGTTTCCATTCACTGTTACAGATATGTGGTGGCGAGACATATTCAGGTCTCACCTCGCGCGCGTTCCGCTGCTCGGCGTAACGCGCGATCCGCTAGGATCCGAACCATTTCACGTTTGTAGTCAGCCGTTCCGCGCAAATCTGAAGTCGGTCGTGCTTCTTCAGCCGCCAGACTGGCTGACAGGCGGATCTCATCGTCGGTAAGTTTCTTACCTATGATTGCAGTCTCTGCAGTTTTCGGCTCAATTGCTTTGGGGCCGACCGCCGTCAAACCTAACCCAGCGCTCTCGCATGTGCCTCGAGAATCAAGTGCTAGGCGTGCGGCTACGCCCACTAGTGCTAGGTCCCCGGCTCGGCTCTGCAATTTGATGTAGGCGCTCCCGGTGCCTGCTAGCGTTCTCGGTATGCGAATCTCTCTCAGAATTTCACTTGCCCTAAGCGCGGTCTCGAAAGTGCCAACAAAGAATTCCTCAGCGGGTATGACACGTTCTCCGCTGGGCCCGCGGACAACCATGGTTGCCTCCAAGGCAAGCATAGTTGCAGGTAGGTCGTTGGCGGGGTCACTATGGCAAATGTTGCCGCCAACGGCGCCCATGTTCCTAACCAGGGGGTCAGCAATGCGTCCTGCCGCATCTGACAATGCCGAGTATTTTGACTGAACTAGCGGCGACTCCTCCACGTCCACGTACCTTGTCAGCGACCCGATGTGCAGGTGATGATCAGATTCGCGGATGTATTCCAGGTCGGGAATGCGGTTAATGTCCACCAAGCATTTGGGAGTAGCCAATCGCAGGCGCATCAGAGGAATGAGGCTGTGTCCTCCGGCGAGGATCTTCGCATCGTCACCATGCTCCTCGAGAAATCTGATCCCCTCGTCCAAATTGGATGGGGCCACATAGTCAAAACTGGCTGGAATCATTATACGGTCCCCGTTCTCAGTAACGCCATCATATCATACGGATCTTTGAACCTCGCGTTTGAATCTGACCTATCAAAGCGTTGCGGCTTTCAAACCCAGCTCGGGGACTTCCGTGCCTCCGCCCAAACTATGTTGAACCCAAGTTCCATGCGGAGTCCCATTCAAAATCGACTCGAGGATATTCGGCACAAGGCAAGAGGTCCCTGTGACCGGTCTAGCAGGTTTCGATTCTTATGCTTTGGCGCATAGAAATTGCTTCATCCTTATCATGGTCATCCTAGGGGACACGAAATATGCATCATCTTGAGGCGCCTGGTCCCCGGTTCTGTTAACTTGAGGGGAGGCCAAAAGTGGTTTTCTCTTTGTTAACTTGAGGGGGTTCCTAATGGTCGTAGCTCCTATGGTAGTACTGGTCCCTCGTCGCCACGGCAATCAGGACATAGCGCGTTATTATCGGGTTTACTATCCAACCAGCTCCATTCTTTGCCACACCTTGGACAAATGGGCAAGACTAGCAACGTCCAGTTGTGACTATGCCCCGTTCTTGGCTAAATATTCACCGATGATTACTCGTGCTGTTTCAGGGATGGAGCCTAGCATTCGTTTCTTGCGTTCTTTCTCTAAGGCTCGTTCCATTTCGTCGGTTATGCTGAGCATGAATCGTTTCATCAAGTCTCTGTGCACCTATTGATAGTTATAGACACAAGGGTTATATATTAGTTGTGCTATCTATTGCTATCGATAGCAACAAGTTGGTTAAGCATTTGGCAGTTAAGTTGGAAGCCCGACAGATCCGTGCGTGGGAAATGCTCTCAAATGGAAATGAGATAAAGCGTCTTAACGAGAACGCTTACCGAGTAAAGTCTCAGTCGGGGAACGGTTTCTATCTAGTTGCTAGGCAAGGTTCTGACTGGTCATGTGAATGCCCCGACTATGCTAACAGACAGATCGCGTGCAAGCATATCTACGCGGTCTATTTCTCGCTCAACTTCCGCGAACAGGTCACATCTCGAAATCTCAACCTTGCAATCACAAGCCCAGATCAAGAACAATGCTCGAATTGTGGTTCGACGCATATTCAGAAGTGGGGTTGGAAGCACCGAAGCGACGGCACTAAAGTTCAACGGTTCAAATGCATGTCCTGTAGTCACCGCTGGAACGCCAAGCCCGAAGGGTTCGAGCACATGAGAGCGAACCCACACGCAATCACCGTAGCCCTAGACTTGTACTTCAAAGGCGTTAGCCTACGAAAGATTGTTGATCACTTGAGACAGTTCGAACAAGTTAACGTGAGCTTTGTTGCGGTGTACAAGTGGGTTCAGAAGTATGTTGCCTTGATGCGAGATTATGTGGACACTCTACACCCAGAACTATCAAGAGTCTATCATGCTGACGAAACCAAAGTGAACATTCGCGGACAATGGGTATGGCTGTGGCACCTTATGGATGGCGACACACGGTTCCTACTGGCAAACCATGTCTCGCAAGGACGAACCGTAGCGGACGCACGAGAGGCTTTTCGAGAGGCGAAAGTCGTAGCCAAGACGGACGCACGAGTTCTCCTGACTGACGGCCTAGAATCCTACAAGCGAGCAGCGGAGAAAGAGTTTCCGAACGCCGTCCACATCTCAGGCATAGGCATTCAGGGACGGGTGAACAACAATCGAATGGAACGTTATCATGGCACATTCAAGGAGAGGACGAAAGTCATGCGTGCACTCAAGAAGTCTGACTCGGCTTTCATTGAGGGACAGCGAATCTACTATGACTACTTGCGACCACACTCGGCGCTAGACGGCAAGACCCCAGCCGAAGCTGCTGGAATCAACCTTGAGCTTGATGCGAACAAGTGGGAATCATTGATTAAGAAGGCTCGCTCTCAAGAAACTCCACAAGCCGAATCTGATCCCACGGCTTGAGATCCAATCGGTATGTGCGAGGTCGCTTCTCAATGGGAACGAACTGAATAGTTAGGTAAACATCTCCTTGCTGGATCTCCTCAGCACTCAGCAATCTGGCTGGCGACTGAGCGTTGTTGAGAAATACTTGATAGCTCTCTTCACCTGCGTTCTTCTTGTTTGCAGCTTCCATGATTTCGGGGAAGCCGTTGGAGGCAAGACGAGAGATTTTATACGCATACCAAATGGGAAGTTCCACAGGTTCGCCGTCCAACAATTCTCGTCGTTCCTTAGTTCCGGACAGCATGACTTGGTGCGCTTCGATTGTAATTCTAGGAGCGCCCCAACCTAAGTGGAACTGTTCGCCACTGCTGAGTGTCAGAATAGCAGCCAGTGTTTCTCTTCCATTTAGTAGCTTCACATGGAGAGATCCACGCTTAGGAACAGGATCACGTAGAGTGTCAGACTGCCATTGTTCACGGGGAACGGGCTGGGCTCAAGAGACCACCTTTCGACTTCTGGTTGAATGGGCGCAGGTCTGAAGATGTGTTTTATTCTCGATTCGAATCCCCACAATAGAATGCTCGCTATACCTCCAACAAGAACGAAAGCTATGGCACTAGGTACGTCAGTAAACTTGACCATCCCCCAGTAAACCAGCAAGATTAGCACGACGGTCAGAATAACGGCTCCAACAATAGCCGTGGTCTCTTTCCGTGGCACCGACATGCTCATAGCTATCTATTGATTCATATTTAAGCTGCCCCCCACCAGTTAACATAGAAGGAAAAACGATCAAAATTCGGTGTTCCCTCCCCTCAAGTTAACAGAACCCTTTTCCCGGGAAGCGGTACCTCTTTTGGAGGATGTGGTCATGAATCACGCGGCCCGTCTGGAAGCTCGCGGTTGTGTGACAAGCGATTTCGGTTGTCACACAATCCTCGTAGGTGCCCCTACTCGCGTGTACGCATCAACTGGGGACGATTAGCAGAGGAGCATCCTCATGGATTGGGTGTGCCTGGTGTCTATCACGCAGAAGGGTAGCTCTCTCGTTCGATAAGCAAGGACGACAATTCTTCACTAGCGGTGCAATACTGCAACTCCACCGAGCCTGGCGCCTCCGACAGCCGATGTCTATGTTGAACTTGGGCAGCCTCTCAATGAGTCCGCCAGTATCCCTTTCCTCTGTGAAACAGGTCAGTCACGTATGTCACGCTGCCCTCGACAGCATAGATCGCTCGGTAATCACCGATTCTAAGACAAAAAAGGTCTCACGGATCGGAAGAAATGCGGAAAAATGAAGTCAGACCCTATAACCCGATTTGAATCTCAATGCCATAGAAGAGCAACGCGTCAAAAATACTTGAATGCGAGATTCCTGATTCCACGACCGACGAAACAATCTAGACCACAGGCGGCAGAAACAATAGCGGGTGAAACCAATCTTCGCGTTCTCGCATATTTCAAGAACGTGAGACCAGATGTATTTAGGGTCGCTCTACCGGCTTGATCCAGCGCTACGGTGAAGGTTAGGACATGAAAGTTTTCAGACCTGTAGTTATCGGTGTTACGGTATTGGTTCTGGCCTCCTTCCTCTTTGGCTTGGCGCTCGATGTCAGGGGGATCACGCTAACATTGTCGGCGATGTTTTACCTGTTCCTGTGTTTCGCGCAGATGCTTCACAGTCTCGAAGAGTACTTCACCCAGTTCTGGATGCATATTACAGAGGCGCGACCGTTCTCAAGGTGGAGACGTTCCGGAGATGGAGGACTAATCGCGGATCGGGCCTTCTTTGTTCTCTTCAACATAGCCCTGAACACGGTTATGCTTTCGTTCTACTGGCCCATCTCGTATGGAGCGTCGTGGTCGTGGCTTTTCGGCCTTGGGATGGCTTCTGTGGGAGTAGGCAATGGATTTCTTCACTGTGGCGTGGCGGTCAAGCAGAGAAAGTATTTTTCTGGCTGCATATCTGCATCTCTCACACTCATAACGGGAGCCCTAGTCTTGGTGTCCCTTTCCGTCCACACTTGACAAATGAGGAGTTGTGAACACCCACAAGTGGTGGGGTCGGCGGAGTTCACTTACTAGAGGGTTCGAGGAAAAATAGCCGCCTTCTCACTACTTACTTTCTGAAAATAGCGAAGATAACCTTTCTTCCTAATCCTCCTGTTTCTCTCCCTTCTCACTTAGTTGCACTTGTCGAGCGAAGCCAGGAATTACTATGCTTTCTCGCCACGTTCCTTGTTTCATGGGTTTCCTAATGACGTACTCCACTTTCAGGTCATCGTGCTTTCTTGTAGCCTTGCCAAAATTCTTGGCCTGTCTGCCATTCATGCTCTCCGTTAATCCTGACAGCTTCTTCCTCGGTTCGTCCAATTCGTTGTAAGCCGCCTCGATGGTCGGCATGTGCATTGACGGTATGCTTGCCCTCCGCCTGGGATATCGCTTGATCGCCTTTTCGAACGACTTGAGCCTCTCTTCGAACAACTTCAGCAGAGCGTCAATGTCGAGCTCTTCCTGACTCAAGGCTCAGGCGTTCCAATCGCCACATTATGATTTGGTTGCGCTTTTCTGCTTGTCGGAAGAACTAGATTTTTCCCAGCACGCGTGCCCTGTTAAGGCGTCAACTCACAGGCCAGAAGCGCAGCTTGAGGGAACCAGCATGGAATTAGTCGAAGAGAGACTTGCGTCCCTGTTCAGGCATAGAGACGCATATGCACGGGAAAAGGAGCAGTGGACCTATCTGCAACAATCGCGGGACGACCAGTTCTGTTTGTCGTTTCAAGAATCACTCAATAAGTGGGACTAAACACTTCTATGGTCATATCGAGACTCCTTGCAGATGGTAACCAGATTATCGACTGTAGATTGCGTGTTGCAGTACTATTAGGAGCGTTGGGCTTGCTGTTCGTGAAGGGATATGATCAAGTAATTTGTCAAATATTGACTCCATTGTGATCGGCTAATGAATAATGGTGTCAGAACCATCATCTATCCTGTCAAGGATGTTGCTGAAGCCAAGAAATTGTTCCGTAACCTCTTGGGTGTTGAGCCATATGCGGATCAGCCGTACTATGTTGGCTTCAAGATTGGAGATCAAGATATCGGGCTAGTTCCCAATGGCCAAGGGCCAATGGCCAAAGCGACTGGGATGACCGCTTTCTACCACGTTGACAACATCAAGCAAAGTCTGCAATCCTTGCTGAATGATGGTGCAAGAATCCAGCAAGAGATCAAAGACGTTGGCGGAGGAAGACTAATTGCAAGTGCAACGGATTCCGATGGCAACATCATTGGACTCATTCAGGGATGACGAGATCATCGAGAAAGCCTTGAAGGACTTCCGAGAACAAATGTGGTCGGAAATTTACAGGCACCCACTTAGAATAGATGCGGATGCGCTGGAGGTTCGGCGATGAAGAGTTCGTCCTCTCGACGCGAGAAAACCGCGTCCGAGTTGATCAGTAGGGGGACCAAGGAACTGGGCGATTGGCGCGAAAGAACACTCGCCAGAGTACGCCAAGTCATCAAGGAGGCAGACCCGGAGATTGTCGAAGAGTTGAAGTGGAAGAAACCCAGCAACCCTGGAGGAATCCCGGTCTGGTCCCACGATGGCATCGTCTGCACGGGAGAAACCTACAAGAACCACGTCAAGATGACGTTCGCCAAGGGAGCTTCCTTGAAGGATCCTGATCGATTGTTCAACGCCAGTCTTGACGGAAATGTCACGCGCGCCATCGACATTCACGAAGGGGAAAGCATCAACGAAGCCGCCTTGAAGAAACTCATACAGGCAGCTATAGCGCTAAACCACGAGGGCAAGCGGAAAAGCTAGCATTGAATAACGAGGGCATCTTATCGGTTCGATAATCCCTTAGAGTTCGCTTATATCCACAGTTTTGGCAATTCTTTGATATCCTTCATCCACAGGGTGTATCCCATCACCACAGTCAAACGCAGGATTGAGAATAGCTTCATCATTTGATGAGATGAGTTACGCAGGGCATGTGAATCGTTGTGAAGGCGAAGAAGCCCAAGTCATTCTTAGTTCGAATCGCTGAAACCGGAAAGAAGTAGTGGGGCCGGTGGGATTTGAGCGTACGAAATTCGTGGGTTCCATGAAGGTTCCACTTTACGATTGACCAAGATTTCAAGCAGCGACGATTCGGCAACTCCGCCCATTAGGCTCGCAGCCAGATCACCACTGAGCACTCCTTGCATTGAACCTCAGCACGTCGCTTCTGTCGTTGTGTTCTTGGCGTCGGACATGGCTCGAATGGTCGGGAGCCATCTACGATGTCAACGCGGGGACAAAGCCTACCATAATGCGTCACCGATTGTAGTCAGCTGGATGCGCAGGTTAGGCGGCCCTTTTGGGTTACTCAAGGACAAATCGAAAGTCGCAAAGGGATGAGCCTTGCATAATGGTCTGAGAACGCAATAACTTCATTCGGGGATTGAACCCCTTGGTGAAAGGTTCATCCCGACAACAAGAAAGGCAAAAGCCAAGTTCCTTCATCTCAGCCTTCTCGTATAACTCGGCATAGCGGCAGCGAGTGACATCGAAACTGAGACTTTGCTCCGTCTCTTCCAAAATGCGGATTGCCATGGCATCCTCTTCGGCCCATACTTCTCTCACGATACGGCCCAACTCTTTGATGGAGTTGCCACCGTACTTCTCAGCCATTATCTTGCCAGCCATCATTGCATCTGCCTGAACCGCCGCGGTGGCTACTTCCATGGCTTTGTCTTGGTCCATCACCTTGGCAAATCCCCTGATTAGACAGGCGGCTATTGGTGCTTGTATCTCCCGACGCTGGAGATGACTTATCTCTAGTGCTGGCTGCTCTGTGCCCGAGCTTTCCAAGTGACGCGGATTTTCGCTGTTCATCTCTCCTTCTTCTCCTTCCAGAGCGGCGAGCCGCCGAACGGTTTGCCTAGGCCGTGCATAACGGTTTCGATGGAACCCACAAAAGTGGTGGGGCCAGTGCCCATTTGACTGTTGGTTCAAATTAGCAAGTTGATGCTAACCCATTAACGAATTGGTTCTATTCGAGCTAATTTTCAGAAGATTCTAGCCGCCTGCGACGATTGAGTGGAAATAGCTATTTCTTTGGGCGATAGTACTGCATAACGTTTCCAGACCTGAACTTTCTTGTCTTTATCAGTTCAAGCTTTAGCTGTCTGTCCAATCCCTTGAATACGGGCGTACCCGCTCCTATCGCTACAGGGTTAATCGTAAACCTGAACTCGTCAATCAGGCCGGCCCTAATGAAAGATAGGCCAAGGTTGGAACCGCCGACCCATATCGCTTTCCCAGGTTGCTTCTTCAAACGCATTATCTCTTTGGGATCGAACTTGTGAACAATCCTGACGTTTTTCCAGTTCTTGTGTTCCCTAATCTCGTTCAAGGTTCGTGAAATAACGAGCTTGTTCATGTTGTTCATCAGGCGTGCGACAACTAGGTTTTCTTTTGACGTCTTCGGGTCATCCTGAGCTTGTGGCCAGAAGCTCTCCATCGTCTGATACGTCCTCTTCCCGAAGATTATGAGGTCCACTTCCTTCATCTGTTGCATCACGAACCTGTTGAACTCCTTGTCCACGTTATGCCAGGAGAGGTCGTGGTTCGGTCCTTCGAAATAGCCATCTAGGCTCAGCATCATGGGAAGTATTATTTTCCTCATCTTCTTTTGGTCACCTTACCTTTTCCATGAGGTTCTTTAGGCTTGACAGCATCATTCCCCAATTCTGTTCTGAATGTCGCCGTGCTTCTTCGTTCGGGTTGTTGTCTTGCGTGAGCGTAACGACTGTTGCGTTCTTGTCTGGAGACACTTCGATGGTTACAGTGTGGTAATTCTCCGGAACATCAGGCAATCCAGATAATGGGCTGAAATGACTGTACGAAATCTCGTGTTCCGGCTTCAGCCTCAGAATCGTTCCTTTGTCCTCATACTTCTTCCCCTGCCACTCACCCTTCCAAACAATACTGCCGCCTTC
>Ga0187771_10004205_pt1 | contig 10125 bp, 12 predicted proteins | sample 0116_SJ02_MP15_1_FD_133139 | JGI IMG/M metagenome (GOLD analysis project Ga0187771, IMG submission 133139) | Tropical peat soil microbial communities from peatlands in Department of Meta, Colombia - 0116_SJ02_MP15_10_MG | ecosystem: Environmental > Terrestrial > Soil > Wetlands > Peat | place... | reverse complement strand
TTATTGAGGATTGCAGAATACAGTGACAACCATGGGATTGTCATTCCGAGCGGAGCGAGGAATCTGCATTTGGGTTGAGTTTGCAAAACTGCAGATTCCTCGCGCCAAAAGCGGGCGCTCGGAATGACAGTTCGATGGCTTGATGGGCCTTCCGGCGCGGAGGGTATGTCACAATAATGTGCAAACCGCAATAGGTTTGCCACCAAGGTAGCGGCCACGGATGCGAGCATCCTGATCACGGGTGAGACCGGTACGGGCAAGGAACTGCTGGCACGAGCCATTCATCTGGCCAGTCCCAGGGCGCAGCAGCCGTTTTTAGCGGTTGCCTGTTCGGCGTTTCCGGAGATCGCTACAACCCCGCCCGCGGCGCAAGTAGAGCTTTGCTGTTTGCGTTGACCGCCTACAGCACTTCCATCGCGCGACTACCCCCGCCTTTCTCGCCGCCCCTCTCAAGTAATCCGCGAAGCATTCTTCGCCACAGGCAAGTGTCCCAAAAATCGGACACTTGGACACCGTCCACAACTAGGTTTAGCGCTAAGTAACTGAAAAGACAACGTTGCCATGGGTATATAAATTGCATCACTCAGTAGGGCGATATTGGTTCGCCTGGAGTGTGTCACGCAGGCAATGGCTGCCAAGGGATAGCTTGACTGCAGTACGTGAGAAAGCAGGATTGTCCTGAGCTGGCGACACCAATCGTCAGGTTTCATACGGCATAAGGATTGGGGCCACAAGATGAGATACATCCAAAGAACGCGCAAGTGTGGACAGATTTTGTCGCCGCCAACCGAACCGTCCAGAGCCAGGGCGATGAGGGGGTCGTACGTAATGGAATTCGCCATGATGGCGCCCCTATTCTTCCTTCTGATTGCTGGGGTAATCGATTTCAGCCGTTTGTTCTTCGTGCAGATGACTCTCCAGGATGCTCTGCGACAGGCGGCGCGGTTTGCCAGCACGGGGTGGCACGAGAGTGGCACCGACCCGACAACCGGGCAACCCTACACGCGGCAGGCCTCGATTCAACAGTTCATTTACACAGAGGCGGCGGCCGCCGGGATACCATCCTCCAATGTAGCCGTCTCCATCTCGAGCGTCGAGGGAGGAAGCAACAACGCGGGTAATCCGCTGGACACGGTAACCATTTCGGTGACCGTCCACGTGAACCTGCTCACCGGGTACATTGCGCGTTCCTTCACCAGTGGCCAGTACGTCTTTACCCTCAGCATGCGCTACAAAAACGAAGCTTTTTCGCCACGGTGCAGTGCCCCGCCCTACACGGGTTGCTAAACGGCTTAGAGGAGGGAATCAACGTGCCAGCGTCACGGCAGAATCATTCAGCAAGCCGGAAGACCGGAAAGGGCGAGTCCGGCCAGGCGTTGCTGGAGTTTGCCCTGTCCTTGCCCTTTGTGCTGGTCCTGCTCTTTGGAATGATCGATTTCAGTCGCGCCATTTACCAACAGCAGGTGATCACCGGCCTGACCAGGAGTGGCTCGAGCATGGCGGCGCGCGGAACCAGTTACCCTGACGTAGCTGGCGTGGCTGGCGTGTTTACCATATTGACTCAAGGAACGCTTCCTTTGAACTTGGGCACCTATGGGAAAATTATCGGAACCGCAGTCACTAACACCGGCACGGCAGGCACGCCCAGCTATCAGGTTACCGCGCAAAATTATACAGGGTCCTGCACGGGATGTTCCTCGACCACCAGCGTAGTAGCGCCGGGCGGTGTTGGAAGCACGCCTCAGCTCCCCGCGATGCCGCCCAGCGGAGCCGCCTTCCCCCAACCCGGCCAGACCACTTACGTGACCGAGATCTTTTACGCATACCAGCCGCTCACGCCGGTAGGCAGGCTATTCGGCGGCGTGCTGTTGCCGACGCAGTCGTATGACGTGGCGTACATCTGACGAGGGGGGAGTCATGAATCGGTTTTCTGGAATGAAGAAGTGGCGGAAGCAGCGGGGGCAGACGCTGGTGTTCTTGACCGTCTTTTTGGTTGTCTTCCTGCTCTTCATCGGCCTTGCCGTTGATTTTGGTCTTACCTTCCTCACCCGGGCGAGGCTCACCAAGGCGGTGGATGCCGCGTGCCTCAACGCTGCCCGCAATTACACTTCGACAGACTCGGGGGCGCTGGCGCAAGCGGTCGCGACCAGCGCATTCTCTTACAACTATGGCTCATATAGCCGTGACACCACCCCTCCCGCGGTGACGGTGACTGCCACTCAGGATCCCAACAACGCTGCCAACATGCTCTTGAACTGCAGCTGCACGGCCACCAGCAAGACTTTCTTCATGCGCGTCCTGCCCAGTTGGTCCACCGTAAGCGTAACCGACAGTGCCGTGTCAAAGCGTGCCACGCTCGTCATGACGCTGGTCGTGGACCGATCGGGCTCCATGAGTGGCGATGGCGGATGGAGCGCGCTTAAGAACGCCGTACCCAAGTTCTTAGCGTACTTTGACAATGTTAATGATTACGTCGGATTGGTAAGTTTCGCATCCTATTCCACCGTCGATGTACCGATAACCACGACTCCCGGTAACTTCAAAACTCCAATCCAGACCGCACTCAATAGTTTGAGCCCCAACGGCTACACCTTTTCGCAAGGCGGGCTATCGAATGCAATAACGGAGAACAACATCCCGCATCCCGCAGGGAACGTCTTCAAAGTCATTGTGTTTCTCACCGACGGCTATGCCAATATCATCAACGACAATCTGAGTTGTCCGGGATACGCCAATGTCAACTATGGCGGCTGCGATCCCAGCCAGGGGAGTGGGTGCAATACCGTCACCTTCTTAAACCCTGCAAACGGCAATACCCTCTGCTCTGTCTCCAACAACGGCCACCCCTCCTGCTGTGCCGCCACACAGTTTTACTCATACTCCGCGGGAGGCTTGGTCAACTTCACCGCCACGAACACCTATAACGATTCCGTGTACCGGGCACTGCAACTGGCCACCAACCTGCGCACTGACGCTAACCCGACCACGATTTATTCGATTGGCGTGGGTAACAGTGTCAACACCACTTTTCTGCAGGAGATGGCGAATGACCCAGCCAGCCCCACCTTCGATTCCACCCAGCCGATAGGAGCGGCGATTTTTGTCCCCAGTTGCACAAGCAATAATGCGACGTGCAATGCCGACGTATTGCAGGCCTATCAGAACATCGCCGCAAACATTCTCCTGCGGCTCACCCAATGAGCAGCCCGTCGAGCCCTGAATCCTGGATTTGAATTGGCAGGTGTGGGCCGGCAATACGGTCAGGGCCCTCAGTGCGTCATGTCGGTTTCCGTGCCGCGCTTCTCGGCGTTAATCCGCGACAGCGACTTTCTCGCTTTGGTTCCAGTCGCTTCCTCTGCGTCTCCATGCTTCCCGACTGGAAGTTGCCGGGCGGACTCCAGACGGTCCTGCAGCAGCGCCACCTGCTGAGCCAGCGCCCGGGTGCGCTCGTTCAGCTTCGAGACCCAGGTAAACAGCTCGATAGTGAGCAGCGACCGCCCGAAGATGACCAGCAAGAACAGCGCGGACGGGGGGTAGGGAATCCCCATGGCTGCGCGATCTTAAAGATGTAGCGGAAGCCGACCGAGGAGGCCAGCAGCAGCAGGATGGAGATGGCCGTCCACCGGATGGCAAAACGCTCGGTGATTCTACGCCGCAGAACCAGCGTCATCACCGCCAAGAAGATAACCGCCGTAATGAGAAAAACGACGCTCTGTCCGTGTTGCTGCATGGACGGCTTTAGGGTTTCTTACAGAGCACCTGATACTGTCCGCCCAGGGGAAGACGAAATAGATATTTCTCGACTGGACGCAGAAATCTAAGTAGATGTGGGAAAAAGAAGCAATAGGTCGTGCTCAGCACTTGGAAGCCCGCCTTGCTCAGCAGTGAGCGCGCAGCATGGGGACCAATGGGTTGCGCGTCCCGATCGAACTCGCAACCGGCCATGACGTAACGTGTTCCAGGGTTCCAGGGATTGTTTTCCCAAAACGCAAACAGCCCGGAAGGACGCAGAGCCGCATGTACATAGCGCAGCCACTCGTCGCGTTCCGAGGGCGCTATATGGTGAAAAACTCCGTTGCAGTATGCCAAGTCGATATTGTCTTCCGGTGTGAAGTCCGCGCAGCACAGGAATTCCAATCCCAAGCCGGCATGAACCCTTCTCGCCACTCCGATCGACTGGCTGGAAACGTCCACGCCAATCACGCGAGTGACTCCTTCGATTCTGCTCAGACGGATTAACGAGGCGCCGGTTCCGCAGCCGAAGTCCAGTACACGGTGGGGGGTGAAACCCAATTCGTGTAAGCAACGCTGAAGGATCGCAATCCTGCCGTCGACAAAGTACTCCTTGTTTTCACCTACCCTGGATAAGCTGTGATTGAGCACTTCGTCGTAGCGTTCGCTGAAACCGTCGAATTCCGAGCAGGCGCTCATCGCTTGGCCAATCCCAGCAGACTGAGAAAGAAACTCGACAGGGTGATTTGCAGGCCCAAGGTCAGCGACAACAACGACGGCATAACCAGGCGCGTGAAGCGGACCGGATCGAGTGGACCGAAGTGGGTGAGAGCCCATTGCCCGATGGCGAACGCCGCTCCGCCTAATCCCAGAAGGAAAAGGAGACCGCCCACGATCAGCCCCGTTTCCAGAGTCACGTATCGGACAAGCTTGTCCAGGCGGTGGTCCCGCGGCAACAGACCCTGAGTAACGCCGAATATCTTTGCGAAAACGGCGAAGTCGATGGCTTGAAATCCGACCAGCACCATCATCGCCGCGAACATTAAGGTGTGTATGTCGAACACCACTCCATGGACACTGCGCGGCCCGGCGAGCAGCAAGAGGGTGGCCAGCAAACCCACACCCATGGTAATTACGCCAGGGTACAAGAACAGCCAGCGCGGGCTGTACCACAGCAGAAACCGCAAGTGCCGCCAGCCATCGCGCCACGAACGGAGGTGTGGAGCGTGGCTGCGCCCGTCCGGACGAAGCGTCGTCGGCACTTCGGCAATGCGCATCTTCAGCAGGGTCGCCCGGACCACCATTTCACTGGCGAACTCCATACCCTCGCTATGGAGTTCCATGCTCGCGAATGCCTCTCTACTGAAGGCACGCAGTCCGCAATGAAAGTCGCCGACCGGGCTGCCGAATAGGAGCCGGCCGATCCCCGTGAGCACCGGATTGCCCAGGTAACGATGCAGCGGCGGCATCGCTCCAGCTGCAATGCCACCACGAAACCTGTTGCCCATCACCAGGTCGTTTCCGTTGCGCAATTTGTCAAGAAAACGTGGCAGGTCGCCGAAGTTGTAGCTGTCGTCGGCGTCGCCCATGACGATGTACCGCCCGTGCGCCGCCTGGATGCCTCCCCGCAGAGCGCTTCCGTAGCCCCGCTCCGCCACCGGGACAACGCGCGCCCCAGCCTCCTCCGCGATAGCCTGGGAACCATCAGTGCTGCCATTGTCGGCGACAATGACCTCGCCCTCGACTCCACTATCCTCCAGCGCAGCCAATGCCTTCTCGATGCAGGTGCGCAGCGTTTCAGCCTCGTTCAGGCAAGGCATAACGATAGACACATCGAGCCTTTCCGTTGCGCCCATCTGCGGCCGGGTTGCCGTCACAGCAGAGGCCATGTTCTTCCTTCTTCCTTACAATCTTGGCTGACTGGCGGCAGACGCCACTGCTACGGTTCTTCCGGTCTACGCAGCAAACTCATCAAGATCGCCAGCGGAACCTTCAGCATATAAAGCAAAGACTTCACGGGCCCGATACTGGACTCTCCGGCAACCCGCTCCGCCATTCGCACCGGCACCTCCGCAATACGAAGACCGGCACGATACGCTTGCACGATGGCCTCGACTTCGGGAAAATCTTCCGCATAGCGCCCGGCCAGAACCCGGATGGCGCGGCGATTCATCACTCGGAAACCCGAGGTCGGATCGGTTATAGGGAACTTACAAATGCACGAGAGAAACCAGGCAAAGAAGCGTATCCCCGCACGCCGGACGGCAGTAGACTTGAAACCCCCGTCAATGCGGAAGCGCGAGCCCACTACCAGGTCGCTTGCTGATTTCCGCGCCATCCGCAACAACTTCTCCAACTCCGCAGGTGGATGCTGGCCGTCGCCGTCCACCTGTACCGCGTAGTCATAGTTTTCGTCGAAGGCGATCCTCAGGCCGGTCTGCACCGCCCCGCCGATGCCGAGATTGCAGGGTAGCGAGATCACCCGGGCTAGGCCGGCTGCCGAGTCCCTGGTGCCATCGGTGGAACCGTCGTCGATCACCACCACATCGCACTGCGGATAGCGTTCGCGCAGTTCCCGCAGGAGCGCCGGCAGCGCACCCGATTCGTTATGGGCAGGAATCACGACCAGAATGCGGTCCTCTGCCGGGCGCGGATCGACAACCTCGAGCCGTGCTCTGGCGGGCACTGATGCCGCACTCGTTGCACCTTGCATAACTACCCTCAGCTTTGACGGTAGGGGGCTGAGAGCTGCCTGGAGGGACCTTTCTTGTTTTCCCCCAACCGTTAGCGCTTACTTGGTGCAATTCCGCTGCAAATCACGACCGTCGTTTACGTCATTTGTTTTGTTGGGATTACCGGCAGATATGGCGTCGCTGGCAGCCTCGGATGTGTCCCGGTTTTGCGACACCTGTCTTAGGTTCAAAACTCAGCCAAAGGGGGGGCCTATGGGACGCCGAGCAATGAGCAGTTCACCCCAAAGGCGCAGATTTGATGCGGGAAACACCAGCCGTGGTAGTCGTACCGCTCAGCACGTCGGTCGTTAGAATTGGCAGATTTTTTCGGCTGACTCCTGCCGCCTCCACCACCTGCGGCTGGGCCGAGATCGCGGCGGCGGAGATGCCCGCGGGCGGGGAAGCCATATCCGGGGATGAAATTGCCTTCCACAGCCGCCACCCGTCGGAAGGACGGAGAGGAATCAGGTTGCCGATGGCTAATATCAGGTTAGCATTCGCGACGGTGCGGGGCACGCCTTCACCCGCGGAACGGAACATCAGAAAGAGCAGCAGGTTGACCAGCGCGCCGGCGGCTGCGGACTGTGCTTCCACCCACCATCGTCCGGAAGACTCGCGAACCGTGTAGCCGCCGAAGGCGGCCAGTCCAATCTTCTTCACCTTCACCCGGTAGACCGATGCGATAAGAACATGGCCAAATTCGTGCAGCAAAAGGGAGAAGGCAACCAACGCTGAGGCCAAGATGCCACGTAAGCCGCCCAGCCGGATGGTGTAGCAGAGGCTCAACGCCACCAACGGAACCAGCAGAGACGGTTTTACCTCAAGGTAGCTGAGCGCTCTGTTGAGCCAACTCATATTGCCACCCATCTCGTGGCTGCAGGGTGTGGCAACCACTTCAATTCAAACCACCGACGACGCACACCTGTAAGGTCGCGCCGTAGCTGCTCTACGTCCTTTCCGGACGTTTGTGGGAACCTTGGGGCCGACCTTGGGGGTAGGGGCCGCCTTGGGCTGGGCCGTTCTGACCAGGGCCTAATGGCCGAAACTTACGTACTGCAGTAGGTGTCCAGTATCTACTTCTGGAAAAAGGCTGTCAAGCGAAGTGTTCCAGCGGATTCTTCACCCTGTTGCCGGGTGGAGAATCTCAGATTCCTCGACCCGCTGAGAACCCTCAGAATTGACTGACGTCGGCGAGGAAGGTCCCGCTTAAGAGAATTTCTCGGTCTGAAATGCGGCTCCCTCCTCATTTTGGTCCCTCGATTTGAAATGCTTGTACGCGTTGGTTCTGGGCATCCACCAAGCACAGGCAATAACCCGCCGCCCCGAGCTCGACGAACTTGTTGCATGCTTGTGCGGGGGTGGACATATGGCCATACCCATGATATTCCGAGCTTGTCGATATGGTGACTCGCGGAAGAATCCTGCTTACGGTAGAGAGGTACAAGAAGGAGAGGCTTCCCTCGGCAGGGCCGCAGAATTTGCCGGGCTCCCTCTGGGACAGATGATGATGGTGCTCACTGAGTTCAGAGTGGAGAGCAGGCTGGAGAAGGAGGACTATTTGCGAGGGTACCGTCGCGAGATGATTCGGATAATTGCCCGACCAAGCGGTATTGGCCGTCAGTCGTTCCTGAGCTACACTGCCTTGAGTATGCACAAGATTTTTCTCCTTGTCGTCTGTCTGGCGCTGTTCGCTGGCGCTTCACTTGCCCAAACCACCGTGCCCGCTTCGGCGAATCCGCCGGATGCGGCGCTCCTGATCGGAACCTGGGACGGACGCACTCCGGACGGAATGGGTGCGACCATCTCGTTTCACGACGATAGCAGCATGACGTTTTCGCCCAGCGTGATGATCGATTTCATTACCAAGCCCCAAGGGGACGAGTTGGTAGCGACGGTGGCCTCTCCAGGTGCACCACCACAATCAGTGCGGATTCGCGCCGAGGGCGACCGCCTGACCTACAAGGCCAGCAATGCGCCGCCGGAGTATTGGGCGCGATTAGGCAAAGCCGTTGCCGGGCAGCCGCCCTATGCCGGTAAATGGGCCATCGATCAATCCGTGCCGCCAGCGGTGGACAAGAAAAAGAAAAGCAAGAAGGCCGATTACACGATTTCCGAGATGGCGGAAGCTCGCAACAGCATGCGCATGGTGATCACACCAGAGGGGAAGGCGCGTCTGCGCATACCGATGCGCATCGACTTCGGCGCCTATAACGTGCAGGGCAACAAGCTCCTAATGCAATATGGCGGCAAAGTTTGGGTGGCGACGTTCCGGTTTGATGACGGCACACTATACCTGCTGCGCCGCGGCGAAGCCGAGGAGGTCGCGTTTGAACGTACGCAATAGGTGCTGTACTCGCTGACCTGCCAGAGGAATTCCCTCCTTAGCATTGCGCAAGAGCCGGAAAAGCTGGATTATGGACAGCAGCAAGATCTTGGGATTTCCGCCCTCCAACTGTGCGCCGCTAGGAAATCCGCGCAAATCATCTTTTCCAGAAGGCTCAGAGCGCTGGTTGCGAGCTGCCACTCATATTTGGATATTACTCGCGGCTGACTTACTGGGCAGTGGTCCGCAAAGTCGCTGTCTCGTAGAAAGCAGCGACGTATCGCTTTGCAGGCTTGCGAAAACTCCCCAGACGCTATGAGCGCAAGCAGCTAATGCTAATCAATTCACGGAAACCCCTCTCGAACGATTTCATCCGTTCGTATGCGATCGTGCACACGCCTACCTTCGTTGCTCCGAGAAGAGTGCAGGGAGGCCCATTTCGTGCAGCTTGAGTGTCGCCGGAAAGCTTCAGATCCTATGCTGCCTGGTCGCGGATCGCAGCCCGCGGCTGGCGGTCACGAAGACCCAATTCCTCGTTCTCCAAGAAAGCCGCATAAAATGGTCTGTTCACCAGATTCTTGTTCAGAGCCGGTTCGCCCCACGGATACATCTAATCCGCCTTTCCCCCTGTGACTCTCCGACCCCGAGTTCCTCGATCAGGCGGTGCAGGGAGGAACGTGAAATCATCAAGCTTCGTGCCGCCCGCACCTTATTGTGGTGGTTCTCTTCAAGTTTTCGTTGAATCAACTGGCGCTTGAATGCGCGCACCTCGAAGTCGAAGGAGGTGCTGTCCGGGCCTTCGCTACTATCCGACCGGACAACTTCGGTAGGCAGGTGGTCCAAGCGAATATCCGAACCATCGCACACGATGGTCGCATGCTCGATGGCATGCTGCAGTTCCCGTACGTTTCCCGGCCAAAAATGACGTTTCAAGGCACAAAGCGCCTGCGGGTTGAACCGGCGCGCAGGACGATTGTGCCTCCTGGCATACTCTTGGAGAAAGAGGTGCGCTAACAAAACGACGTCGTCTCGACGGTCGCGTAAGTTGGGCATTTCGATATGAATTGTGTGCAGCCGGTAATAAAGGTCGGAGCGAAATGTGCCGGCACTCGTCAGTTCCTTCAAGTCACGGTTGGTGGCACAGAGGACCCGTGCTTCCAGAGTGCGACTCTGGTTGCTGCCCAGACGCTCGAACGTACGTTCCTGAAGTACCCGAAGCAGCTTCACCTGTAACGCCGGGGAAAGCTCCCCGACTTCGTCCAGAAAGAGCGTGCCGCGCCCCACGACCTCAAAGCGGCCTCTTCGAGAGGTGACCGCGCCGGTGAAAGCTCCTTTGTC
>Ga0187771_10004204_pt1 | contig 10126 bp, 11 predicted proteins | sample 0116_SJ02_MP15_1_FD_133139 | JGI IMG/M metagenome (GOLD analysis project Ga0187771, IMG submission 133139) | Tropical peat soil microbial communities from peatlands in Department of Meta, Colombia - 0116_SJ02_MP15_10_MG | ecosystem: Environmental > Terrestrial > Soil > Wetlands > Peat | place... | reverse complement strand
GCCCCATGGTGGCGCTTTCTCAAGGGCCGATCCTATGTAGCACGGGCACTTGACTGAGCCGGGAATCGTCCATGCAATCGCTCCAAGACTGTTTGACATTTGAAGGACGTACATTGCGCCTTGCCTCGAAATGTGTGAGTAGAAGATGAATGATTGTGGGAATGGAACGGGGTCGGTGTAGAACGGGGCACGGCATGAATTGGTACGGCTTGATTCAGGTTCACATAAGACCGTTTGCGATGTCGTCGAGCTGTTCCAAACTTGGAATGCGTAGGTTCCGTAGTAGATCGGATTCGCAAGCTTAGCTAATTCAACCGTATTCTGAGCCCATAACACGAAATTCCCTAAGGAATCGATAATCCAGAAGTTCTGTTGGATAGAAAAGCAATCTATAAGGTCGGGCCTCAAACAATCCTCGATCGGACGCTCAAAAACTGTGGAATACGCTCCCCCCGAATCGATCGATATCTCACTCCAGACCGAGACCGCTTCATGAGTAAGGTTTGTGAGAGGTTTTCTTTCGAACGAAATGGTCGGTTGAAGCGAAGTGAGCATGACAAGAAGCAAGACTGCGCCTGCTCTGGCAAAAGTGCTCGAAGCCCATCTTTTCATCCAATGTCACTAAATGGTGTTGAGGAAGTCTTATACAATGTTGACGTTCAGGCCTAATTCTGCAATGCGGGGAGGTATCAAAGGGTGACTTCGAAACAGCCTGACGCCCAAGTGTACACGCTTCGTATTGAAAAACTAAGGAAGTCAGCTGCTAATAATGGCCTCGAAGGGGTTATCCTCGTCCCTGGCCCAAACCTACGGTACTATACTGGCGTCAATTCATTCCTCCTGGAAAGGCCGTTCCTCTTCTTCGCGGGTAAGGAAGGGCTCTTGCATCTGGTCGCGCCAACGCTCGAGTCGGGCCCCTATTTGAGAAGCCCCATTCATATCGTATTGCATTCTTGGAACGATTGCCTGGGCCCTAGGAAAGCAATTGAAGAAACCGTTCAACAACTGGGAATGCGCGGCAAATGGGGGATGGAGGGTAGAGCACCATACCAATACATTAACGCATTACTCAAGTTCTCAGATCCTCAGCTCGAAAACGCAGAACAGCTCCTTCAGGGAATTAGAGCGGTTAAGGAGCCTGGCGAAATAGAGCTCTTACAACGGGCTGCCTCGATCCTAGCCAAATCCTTCACAAAAATCCCAGACTTCCTGAAACCTGGCATGAGAGAAATTGAGCTAGCCCGAAAGATTACCGAGCGGATCATGCTCGACGGAGCCGCGTCCGCGCAGGATGTGCTCGTCCAATCTGGAGCGATGGCCGCGGACGGGCATCACCAAGCGGGCGCGAAGAGAATAAGGCGAAATGAGAGCATCGTGGTTGACGCTTCGTGCACGTTCTCGAGTTATTTTGCTGATATAACCCGCACATTCATAATCGGTAAGGACCCAACATTTGAGAAGCTCTATCAAAACGTGCTCGACGCGCAACTCTCAGCAATCAACGCCTCACAACCAAGTGCAACTGTTGGCTCCATTGACTATGCAGCCAGAGGTCACCTCGAGCGGAGCGGGCTCGAGAAGTACTTTGTTCACCGGACGGGGCACGGGTTAGGGCTTGAAGTCCACGAAGCACCATACATTCTCCCTGGCGGCAAAGAGATGGTTGACGCCTCAATGGTCTTCACAGTTGAGCCCGGGGTCTACATGCAGGGGAAAACGGGGATACGAATCGAGGACGATATCCTCGTGACGGAGCAGGGGAGGAAGGTATTAACGAAGTTGCTTCCTAAGGAATTTGGATGGTGGCGGTAATCCACATACTCTCAGGGTTACTTGGATACCAGGGAACAGCTCAGGCACGCCGGATTGTCGCAGAGCAAAACCTTTGGTTGTTTTTCCATCAATAAGTCAGCGCGCTCAATTAATTTCTTCATCGGTAAAACTTGAGAGTTTGCTGTTCCGATCGTCGTCTCCCTAGAATCCTTACATCCTATGTGGGTTTTGAGTTTCTCAAAGCCATTGCTGCATCCCAACGCCGTGATGTCAACCCAAGTCCTCCCCTTCGACGTGAAGGTGAGTGCACGTTCCCTCACGAACTTGGCATATAGCCTGAGTTGCTCAGCCACATGAATCGCGGTTACCGAATCGAAACCCACCCCAACAACGAGCAACTTTGGATCATGCTTCAGGAATCTCTTGATTGGGATGAGGGGGTCGTCTAACGAATAATCCCGGACCAGCTCGTCCCCGCGTTTACCCACTGCCACGAACGAGTAAGCTGGGTGGTTGCTTCGCCTAGATGAAGGCCAACTACATAGCCTCTGGGCGATTACCCCAATATTCCTATCCGGTTGCAACTCAGGAATAAACGGTAAGTGCCGATCCTCATGCCCTTCGCACCAACAACCCGGCCTCGTAAAGTTCTGACTTGCACTGGCATGCCTTGTGACTGAGGTGAAAGTAGGCATCAACAAAGTACCGCCCTTACCGAGTATCCTGAGCAATCGATGCAATACCATCGCAGCACCACCGTCCACAGCACCGATGGCGTCGAGAGAAGCGTGCATGATCACCGAGTCTCCCTCAACTAGACCCAGCCGCTCAAAACCTTCGGTTAAATCGTCAGGAGCCACTTTTCTTGGTTCAGCACCATTAGGTACGTTCGCGGATATCATCGAGCTTTACCCACCTTGCCTGGCCTAGGCAATATCATCATGATTTCGGAAGGGTCCCCGATCGCGAGATAGCTCCCTTCGGCATAGTCTTTGGCGACAAGGGCGCAGTTTATTGAATCGAGTTCATCACCCGTCAGGCGTCTCGTCGCGACATCTCCCCTGCACCCTAGCCTAACTAGGCTTTCTTGAAGTTCTGGTAGGCCACGCTGTTTTCGTGGAATACCGAGTAAATCCTGGGCCGCGCCAGGGTAGGTTTCAAACACCTCCAGTTGGAGGCGCTCTAGCTTTTTCTTGAGGCGGATGCCTCGAGCAGTAAGGGTTCTCATCGGCCCTATTGTTATCGGGAAGAATTTGATTCCCATCCACATTAGGACCATGTCACAGACTCGGAAGTGCGAGAGGCCACGACAATGTTCCCCTAAGCAATGGCGACCATTTGGCAACGCAAGCGGAGCGTCAATTGCTACGTACCTAGTTCCACTTCTTCGTACGAAATCAACAATTTCATCATCTGTATGGAGGATAGCGCATTTCACTTTCATTCTATCATCGATCACGCAGCCACCGGTGGATCGTTTTGGAGACCCAGCGAGGTCGAGCCCAACGCATCTCAATTGTTCCTACCCTCTGCTCATCTAAGTGCAACCAACAGCCCAAGCGCGATGAGAATGATGCCAGGGACCAATTTTTGAAAACGCGTGAAACCTGAACGTTTCTTCAAAGATTCGTTAACGTGGCCCGCGAGCGTAGCCACTCCCACGTTGACACTTGTCCCAGACGTGTCAAACAACAAGCCGAGAAAGATCATCTGCAGAGCGAACGCATCCCTAGACCGGTCAACAAATTGTGGTAGGAAAGCCAAGAAGAAAAGCGCAACCTTTGGGTTGAGGATGTTCGTTGTGACCCCCTGGCGAAAAACGCTTCGAAGCCTTTGGCCGCTTGTTGGGTCAGACGTCCGGCTTGATGCTTTGACGTCGGTTTTTGCCAATGACATGCGGATCCCCAAGTATACCAAGTAGGCCGCTCCACCGAATTTGACCAGCTCAAAAGCTACCGGCAGAGAGACGAGGATGGCGGACATTCCGATTGCGGTAATGCATGTATACACCAACGTCCCGACTCCGATTCCGAACGCGGAAACGACACCCGCTCTCCTTCCCAGTTCTAGGCTGCGAGAAATCACGTACAACATGTCTGGGCCTGGAGAGATATTCAGCGCGAGCGCGGCGACCATGAAAACCGCAAGAGAGGAGACGCCGGGGATCAACGCAATTTCATTCTTTTCAGTGAAACTTCCTATTTTTCGACGACTATGTTCAATTCCCAGTAACCGATTTGCAATTTATGCTGGCACTCGTGTCGAACGTTTAATGCCTCAGAATCAAACCGCCTTTATTTGCGTGCTTAGACCGTGGACACAAATGGGTTAGCAACCCTAATCATGACCCAGATCGGATTCGGGGGAACCCTAGGGTTTCTTCTAGGTTACGGTCTAAAGAAAGTCGCTACAGTTATTCTCAAAATCCTAGCCTTAGTCTCCGGCCTCTTCATGCTTGCCCTAACATGGTTAGCATCAATCGGCGTAATATCAGTCAACTTCAACGCGTTCTCCGCCGCCCTCGGGAATGGTTTCGCCGGGGCTATAGCTGGCCTTGTCAGCTCCCTTGCATTCGTAGGCCAAATTCTACCGATTGGTGGCAGCTTCAGCCTAGGCTTCTACTTAGGGGCTAAGAAGGGCTAGGGTGAGTGATTACCGAGTGGGGCTTGGATTTCCCCACAGATCTACCGTACCGCTTTTGCGGAAGCATTCACCGAACATTTAACCCACAGTCACACGGATGAAACGCGGTGTCCCATAATGAAGAGAAAAGCGATCTTCGTTTTGACCATCTTAGTGATCGCAGCAATCTCCGTCGCTTACCTAGTATTCCAGCCGCGAAGCACAGCTCGGATAATAATCGACGGCGTCGTACTCAATGTGGATCTGGCCACAACTCCGGCTGAACAGCAGCAGGGCTTGTCAGGGCGAGGTTCAATGGCTCCGGATCATGGGATGCTTTTCATCTTTCAGAGCGAAGATTATTGGAGCTTCTGGATGTATGAGATGAAGTTCCCTCTTGATATGATTTGGTTCAACTCAAGCAGGCAGGCGGTGTTCTTTGAGCAAGACCTGCCGCCTTGCACGCCTACTGTTTGCCCAGTCTTCACACCACCAGCTAAGGCAACGTACGTGCTGGAAGTAAACGCAGGTTTCATAGCGGCGCACCGAGTTTCTCTGAGCGATACGTTCACCTTCGTATCATCCGCATTCCCAATGGCTGCAGTGAATGTAGCACCCGGGTACTACATTCCTATCTTTGGACAAGGCTTGGGTATATAGGGCGGTTCAATGAACGAATTCGTATGCCGATAGCTCGCCTGACGTACGAGGATTTTCTTCGCCAGTACAAAATATCAACGACGGAGCCCTTAGCTTCGTTGGCGGAACACGATAAGACCGTCTACGTTTACGCGTTAACACGCGACCGGTGTGCAGGATGTGAAGTCCAAAAACCGCTCTTTGAGAAACTGGCAAACCAAATCCAATGGAAATACGGTGACCGAGTGCAATTCGGTTCAGTTCACGTTTCGCAGGATGACCAATTTAGGGAGAAATTACAAGATTTCCGGAGAGTCCTCAAATTTGCAGCCTATCCAACCTATGTGATTCTTGTCAGAACGGAAGTGGGCGTTGTAGAGATATACCGGGGCATTGAACCTCCGATGGAAGAGATAGCGAGAAACATTGACCTCGCGATGGAATTAGTGCAACGCTAACAAGGGAAGAAACCTCTCAAACTAGCGACCAGTCGGCCTCAAGGTTACGTACACGCCGGCTAAGATCAGTGCCGCGCCTACGCCAACGTTTGGATCGGGAATTTCCTGCAACACTACCCAACCCAACAGCAACGCCACTATTGGGTTCAGAAAAGTGACCATGGAGGCATTGGTGGCGCTGGTTTGCTTTAGAAGCCAATATAATCCGATGAATCCGAGCGCGGAGCCGATCACGCCCAAGTAAAGCACGGCCACGATTGCAACGGCTGTGAAGTGGATCGAAGTTGTAGATTCACTGACCAAGCCCAGAGATAATAGAGCGATGGCTCCGATTGAATGCTGAACCAGAACGTTAGCAGCCGGGTCAATTTTCCCGGAGTGTCGCTTAGCGACCACACTGGCCAGCCCACCCGAAGCAGCGCTTCCGACTACGGCCATGCTTCCCCCAACTGAGTTATGAGCGACCAGGTTTTGGAGGGCTGTAACATCTCTCCAGAAGATAGCTACCAAGCCGAAGAAGGATAGGATTATTCCTGCAGCCTTGATCCGTGTCAATTTCTCCGAAGTTAGCAAGTGGGCGAAGATCGCAACGAAGAAAGGTAAGGTGGCAAACAAGACGGCGGACAAACCAGACGAGATGAACTCTTCACCCCAAAACACCAGCCCGTATGGTAAACTGATTTGGAAGACACCCAGGAACAGCATCACCGTCCAAGAGGAACGATCTCTAGGCATGCGAGCATGAAGTATCCGCGCCAGGGCGAATAATGCAACGGTTGCGATCGCGAAGCGCATGCCCGCGAAGAGGAACGAAGGTAGGAACTCGAGACCGATCTTTATTCCAAGCCATGTGGAACCCCAAACGATGCAGAGAGCGCTGAAGACTAGGCTTTGCGCTCTCACCCCTAAGTACCTCGCGTTCCTAAAGGGGATTGAGAGAGGAAACTCTATTCTGGTTTGCTATAGGGTTTCAGCCAAACCACGCCTTCATACGGTCGTCCAAGAAACGCTGTTTCTCCCGGTATCCATCCTCACTTGGCGGGTTGAATTCCCATTTCGGGTTAGGTTGGGCGTAGAACTTCGCGCGAAGTGGTGCGGCCTTATCATCTCCGACTTCCATAAAGCAAACCGCTTCTCCCTGAAAGGCGGCTGATTTCTCAAGACCTTCAATTTTGCTAATGATGTTCTGTGCCACAATCTTTCCTTCTTCTTCGGCCAAGGCTCCTGCCCTAGGAAGCATAGCCCCTTTCGGTGTCTTGGTGCCGGCGCAGTCGCCGACCGCATAAACGTTCGGAATCTCTGTTGCCGAAGTTGTTGAGTCCACGGGCACCCATCCTGTATCATCTAAGAGTCCGGCATCCTTCAGGATGGAAGGGGCGACATGGATAGGGATCGCGAAAACTGAATCGTGTTCGAACTCCCCTCCTTCTTCGGTGACAACGCTCTTTTGTCTGATTTCCTTCACCTTTTGCGACGGGTAATATGCGATTTCTCGACTAGCTAGAAGCGAAGTTACCACCTTTCCGGCGTCCGGGCCTAGGATACCAAGAGGGTGAACCTCAGGCGTTATTATCTGGAGTTTGACCTTGCTCCTAACCCCACGTTTTCTAAGAACTTCATCCACGATCATTGATGACTCGTATGGAGCAGGGGGGCATTTGAACGGCAGACCGCAAACCAAAACCGTCAACGTCCCACCCTTCAGCGAACGAAGCCGGTCTCTGATTTCTGCGCACCCGCTTTCGGTGTACAAGTTCGTCGCGTATCGGGTGAACCCTTTTGGCGAAGTAATGGAATAGTCGGCGCCCAATGCGATGATCAAATAATCGTACTTGAGATGCCCTGTCCCCACCCGGACGTCACGGGATGTAGTGTTGATGGCGGTGACTTCACCCTCGACGAACTTGATCCCCCGACGTGCTAAGTGAGTCCTGTTACCAGGGTTCTGACCAACTTGCCTCCTGCCGTCTATGATCCACAGTTTCGTCAGGCCCATGAAAAAGAGCGGTTGCCTGTCAACCAATGTCACAGTATGCTCAGAGTGGAGGCCTTTACGGAGGGCGTCAGCGGCTGCTAGACCGCCAAAGCCGCCACCGAGGATTAGGATTTGTTTGCCCACGCCAACTCAACGGTGAATAAAGGAAATCAAGCCTTTAGAAAGCTTACTCATCACTGAAGGGGGATTCAGCTACGGGGAAGCCTGCCTGATATCGAAAACCACGACTGAAACCCGTTTCCCACATCTTTGGCAGAAGATAAAATTCTGCAAGACCTGTCCAACGTTCGTTATGACTGATGTGTCGAAGGCGTCATACTTGCTGTCGAATTTGGCTTTGCACTCCATACACCTTAGCTTCACATGCCCTGTCTTTTGACTCATTATCAATACTTCACAATTAAATGCGAGAGTTCTGCCTCCCCCAATTGAAACCTTTCGGTCCATTGCTACGCGAGTTAGAGGACGATTAGGCCATTGGAGTAAGGGCTATCCGTTTGCCGTCTATTCCAACGTTGAAAGGAGTTGTCCGACGCGTTCGAGGCCGGCAGTCAAACGTGCACTGTCGGAGCCGTAACCGATTCGCAAGTAATGATCCATGCCGAAGTGGTCCCCGGGCACTATCAACGTGCTCTTTTCATGTAGGAGGCGTTCGGCCAGCTTGGTCGAATTGATTTTGCGATGGTACTTGAGAAATGCGATGGCCCCGGCCTTCGGCGGAATGAAAGACAAGTACTCCCGATGTTCATGCACCCAATCCTTTAGAAGCGCCAGGTTCGAACGGAGGATAGCGCGAGTTCGCCCTAAAATTCTTGCTCGCATTTCCGGTTGTAGTGCCTTGCTTGCGATATAGTCACTCAATGCACTTGGACCGATGGTGGTGTAGTCATGGTAGGACCAGAGTTTGGTTGCCAACTTCCGGCCAGCTAAGGCCCAGCCAATCCTCAATCCAGGTAGACCGTACGCCTTCGACAGCCCGTTCGTAACGATGGCCTTATCGTACCTACCCCAGAAGGTTCCGGTTTCTACTTCGTCTAGTTCCGCGCCGCGGTAGACTTCGTCCGAGAGAATCCAAGCGCCTGCCTTTCTGGCTATTTCACAAACTGCCTCTACCCCCTCCTCATCGAGGACGGCGCCGGTCGGGTTGTTGGGGTTGCAGACGGCGACGAGCTTTGTTCTCTTACTCACGATTTTTTTGAGAACCGTCAGATCGAACGACCATTGTTCTCCTTCTTCCTTCAGCCAAAGTGGCTTAACGTTGGCTCGCATTGTTTTGGCCAGCCCCCAGATTTGCATATAGTTTGGAAGCATCACGACAACCTCGGTGCCTCTTTCGAGTAAATGCCAGAGCGCCACAAAGATTGCTTCGGAGCTTCCATTTGTTACCAACAAATCATTGGCCGTCGCCTTGGGATAAGTTGCCGCAATTGCCTTCCTCAACTCCTCTGTTCCATTCGTTTGACTGTATCCGAGGGATTGGTTGAGCATAACGGACGCGTCGCCGTCAAGCAATTCGCTGAGCTTGAGCGGTTCGACGCCGCTCTCCGACAGATTGTATTCGACTTGGTGCTCCCATGTAGATTGCCAACGCTCCAATTCGAAGGGCTGAAGCTTCATAACTTCCAACGAGACTATGGCCCATGAGGCCCGATAACAATCTTTCCAGAGATGTGGAATCGACAATGAAGGAAGGGTCACCGATAGCGGCGCAGCTCGAACATGTCGTTTACTATCCTACCCAGAAAGCCGAGCGATATCCGGCTATTATCGCATTGCATGGACGTGGAACCGACGAGAACGATTTGATCCCACTCATAAGTTCGTTAGGTTTGACTGATGTCCTTGTAATTTCTCCACGTGCACCACGACCATTCGAGTTCGGCGGAGGCTTCGCCTGGTACGACGTAAGCCAGGAGGGAGTGCCACACGCCCAGACGTTCGTATCGAGCCTCGATATTTTGCGTCGGTTCATAGACGAAATCAAGACAGGTTACCCGGTTAACCGTGAACGAATCATGCTTCTTGGTTTCAGTCAGGGAACCGTCATGGCGTACGCTGTATCATTGTTGAACTCGGCTTCCTTTCTCGGAATTGCCGCCTTGAGCGGTTACATTCCGCGACGATCCGGCTTACCACTCACCCTAGAAAACCTTGGCAGTTTTTCCGCCTTCGTCTCTCACGGAACATACGACCAAATCATACCAGTACGCCTAGCCCGCGAATCTGTGGAACTGCTGAAGAAAGCCGAAGCCCGAGTAGATTATCGAGAGTATCCGATGGGGCACGAGGTTAGCGAAGAAACGGTTCGAGATTTGTCCGTTTGGGTAAAGGACCTATTTCGGTGAGGCTTCATTGGTTGACTGATGAAGGGCGAAGTTTTATCCAACTAGATGTGGAAGTAGCAATGGGTGGGAGTGTTGGGCACTAGGCCGCTGCAGCCTCGAGAGGTGGCGCTCACCGCCGTTATGACCGCTGCGACCGCGGCCGTTACTATGGTCATCAGCATACCTTTCCCGCCCACCCGGGGTTACTTCAACCTCGGTGATGCGATGGTCATGCTCGCAGGATTGCTATTTGGCGCAAGGCTCGGCGGAATTGCGGGTGGCGTTGGCTCGGCAATCTCGGACATTCTACTGGG
>Ga0187771_10004203_pt1 | contig 10126 bp, 9 predicted proteins | sample 0116_SJ02_MP15_1_FD_133139 | JGI IMG/M metagenome (GOLD analysis project Ga0187771, IMG submission 133139) | Tropical peat soil microbial communities from peatlands in Department of Meta, Colombia - 0116_SJ02_MP15_10_MG | ecosystem: Environmental > Terrestrial > Soil > Wetlands > Peat | place... | reverse complement strand
GGGTGGTATTGAAAATCGTCGCCAAGAGAGAAAGAAGGAGGATTACAAGGCCGATTCGGTACAAGCCTCTGAGTTCAAAAAGAAGCCACTGCTGCCAGAGTGGGGCCTCCACCGTCTCACTCCAATCCTTCAGCGCCAAAAAAACTCGATAACTGGCAGGCTCGGATGGCGGGCTTACCTTGATCTCAAAGTTGTGCTCCTCCCCTTCCTTCTCGTCCTTCTTCTTACGTGTTAACAGCACCGATGCTGCGGTGTGCTGCGTCTTTGCAACATACTCAAAGCCCTTTGCGACTTCATCTTGAGTTTCGATATTCGACATCGCTTCCTTGAAGCTGGAAGTTCTAAGTTCCCGCTTCTTTGAAAGGAAGATCGTCAAGGACTTTTTGCCTTCAGGACCGTCATCCGCCCCGGAGCGAACACGTTCAAGAATGTCATCTAGGGCTAAAAGTCGGTCAGCATCTAGCAACCAAGGGCCGCGCAACCTGAGGGCCGTTGAGTAAGAGAGTTCCTGGGTCATGTTTCTGCCACACTACTAACTTGCCGAGCTTTGCCCGACCGGACAGCCGGTGGCGGCTCTCCCCACACAGGTATTCTCAGTCCGGTTAGCTACTTCCACAAATAATAAAAGCCTACGTGATCATCCAACAGCTTCTCGCGGGTGGGCAGCCACTGCGAAAGATCGCCGAACAGCAGGTCGAGCAGGGTCCTACGCTGTTTCTCCGGATGCACCAAGACCGGCTCACCCTTGATGCCGACTGACTTGGCAGTGTCGTTAACCGCGTCCTGAAAGTCGCCGATCTGGTCGATCATGTGCATGGAAAGAGCTTCTTTGCCAGTCCAGACTCGGCCGTCGGCGACGGACTTGATGTCATCAAACTTGGCGTGGCGACCGTCGGCCACCGCCTGCACGAACTGGCCGTACATGTTGTCGATGAGAGACTGAAAGTACTGGCGCTCGGCCGGTGTCATTTCGCGCGAGGGGTCGCCGGTGTCTTTGTATTCGCCGACCTTGAGCACTTCCGGCTTGAGTTTCGCCCAGCGCATCAGGTCGCCGTAGTTGACCCATTCGGTGATCACCCCAATAGATCCCACCACGCTGCCATTGTCGGCAAAGATTTTGTTGGTGGCCGAAGAAACGTAATAAGCACCGCTGGCCCCGACGCTCTCAATCGACGCCACAACCCGCTTCTTCTTCTCATCGCGCAGCCGTTTGACCTCGCGATAGATTTCTTCCGAAGCGGCCACTCCGCCGCCCGGCGAATTGACGTGAAGAATGATGGCCTTGATGGAATCGTCATCGCCGTATTTCTTAAGCTGGGGAACTATGGTTTTCGGATCGAGGATCACGCCTTCGAGGTCAACTACGCCAATCTTGTCGCCGAAGCTGGTGAGCGACGTCTCTTCGCCGCCGGCATGCAGCGTGAAATAGACCAGCGTAAACACGGCGAGAACAAAGAGGAAGAAAGCGCCTCCACCGATGACGATCCAGAGCCAAACGCGCGAACGGCCGTTGTCGGGCATGAGATTGAGTGTAGTTTAGCACTGAGGAGCAGTCTCGAGTTTCCGGTTTCTGGTTTCCGGAGCGCTACGCGGGCCCGCTGGGTTGCATGGATTTGATCAGCCCGTGGAGGAGTCGGCTGACCTCACCGGATATAGTCATCAAGCTCATGGCACTTTGGGCGTTGAGATAACCAAGATTCTGGGCAATCGTCAGTTGGGTTTCCATCTCAATCAACGAGCCGCGCGCCTGTCCCAAGAACTGGCGGAATTCGCGCCTGGAGAGTCGCCCCGGCCCTTCGGCAATATTGCTGGCAATGGAGACCGCCGATCGTCTGATCTGGCTCGTAAGACCGTAGGTTTCTTCTCTTGGGAAACTCTGCGTATGACGGTACACCTCTGTGACCATCGTGATTGCTTTTTGCCAGACAATCAGGTCTCTGTAGGAGTGTCCCATTTTCTGTTTTCCTCACTAGTTTCTAGCTTTTGCTTTCAGCTTCCTGTGTGTCGCCTCTCTGAAAACTAGAAACCAGAAACTGGAAATTCGTATGTGACGAACGAACCGTAGCTAAGGAAATCCCGGCCTCGCGTGCCGTTCTGGAAACTGGAAACCTGAAACTAGAAACTCGCACTGCGACCAACGATAACCTTCAGCGCTTCGCGCGCAACACTGACCTCAATCGGCGTATTGCAGACGAACTCGCCATCGGCGTATACATCGAGCGGGACCTCGGTTTCGATGCTCAAGTGAGCGGTCTGGAAATAGTCCACCTGTGTGATGCCCAGGTGGCGGCCGAAATAAACCGTGGGAAACAGAGAAAATAGTTTGAGCTTGCCGACGTCGCGGACGATGCAGACGTCGAGCTGGCCGTCGTCGGTTTGAGCGCGCGGCGCGATCTTCATGCCTCCGCCATAGACGGGCGTGTTGGCGAACGCGGCCAGAAACACAGGCTGGTCGAGGTGCACGGCAAACTGCTCGGATTGGTCAATCGTGCGAGTGATTTTCATGCGCTGGGGAGAAAAGCGGTAAAGAGCTGCGGGCAAGCTGAGAGCGTATCCGCCATGGCCGCGCAGCCACGATGGCAGGTGATTAGCCAGCCGGGCGATCTCGGCATCGAGGCCAACACCGCCGATGCTGCAGAAATAGTGCTTGTGTGGCGCGGACCTGCGTTGAGCGCAGTCGAAGGGGCCTTCGCCCGCGGTTGCCAGAGGTGAAATCACGCCCAGATCAATAGTCTTCGCATTGTTTGCACCTGAGCAAAACTCGCGCCACGCGCCCAACGCATCGCGAAAGCCGCGCAGCTTAAGCGCTCGGGCAAAATCATTGCCGCTGCCGCATGGCACGATGAGTACAGGAAGGTTAAGCTTGACCAATTGCGCCAGATGGCGGTGCATGGTTCCATCCCCGCCAAACACGAGGATAGCGTCGGCCTCGGCCGAGTCGGCAGGCAGGCCCATCGTCCAACTGGCGGTTGCAGCTTGGCGAAATGACTTGAGATCTTTTTCCGAAGAACCGAGCCCGAGGATAGCGGTGGCGCGCACGTCGCGGCTAGAGAGTAACAAATTTCTTAGCGGAGATACCAGCGGCGCACCGGCTGATGACCAACGCCCGAGCGCTGCCACTAACCGCTTCCATACAACCCCATCTTCTTGATGTACTCCGCCACTTCGGGGGTAACGAATCGCGCCAGCGAGCGCTTCGCCGCGGCCGCTTGGCGAATCGCGGAAGCGGAAATGTTCTTGTGAACGTTTTCCAGTAGATGCACCGTCACTCCGGGCAACACAAGCTGGCCATGCGCCGGTTGCTTGTTGAAGGGCTTAGTGACCGAAGCCTTGGGACGCAGCGATTCCGGCAGGGCGTTGGCAACATCGGCGAGCGAATAGCCCGGGCGGCTCGCCACAATGAACTCACATTCAGCAAACAGCGCTTCTGCTTCGTGCCAGGCGGCGATATCCTGAAAGGCATCGATACCCAACAGAAAAAAAAGGTGGTCGTTCTTTCTAAGACTGCGTTTCAGCGTGCGAACCGTGTCGATGCTGTAGTTTGGGGTTGCCGGAATGCTCTTTGATGGAAGCCTAACCTCGGTACTCGCATGAACCGGAGCTTCCAGCAAAGATGGCACGAAGGTTTTTTCCACCGCGGTGGCCAGCGCGATCATGGCGTACCGGTGCGTATAGGCTGAAAGCGGATGACGTTGTTTGTGAGGAGGGACGTTCGCTGGGACGAAGTAAATGCGGCCGAGCTGAAAACGCTCACGCGCGGCGTGCGCCAGCGCAAGATGGCCGCGATGAATGGGATCGAAGGTGCCGCCGAAAATCCCTATGTTCATATCCACTCGGTCAGTGTTGCCGATGAACCGTACCTGTCACCATCGACTCTGTTCGTCGCACAGCGTTCTCTTGGCCTCTCATACTAAGGCGTGCCGGTTGTAACTTTCAAATTGTCGACGCTGAGTCCAGCGCTGGCCGCCAGAATCGTGCAGTATCACTCTCAAGGTTTGCAGATTCTGCGAATGTGAACCTGGCTCAACGTGGCCAATGGAAAAGCTTGACCAGAAACGCGACCGCTGTCAGCCCCAACAGCACTAAGATGACCCGCTCAGCGGTCTTTAGCCGTTTCTGTTTTTCCTGGGGGACGGAAGGCTCCATCGTCTTGAGAACGACGAGCCCAATGTAGGGCCTCAATATAGTTGAGTCACCTATCGAGACGTCATCCCGACGCCCCGCGCTTTCACCAGCGGGGCGAGGGATCTCGCGTGGAGTGCCAGAGAACCCCACGAGGGTGAAACACTCCGCGCCAGATTCCCTTCGGCGCGCTTCGCTTGCTCAGGGCGGGCTCTCGCTCGGCTGAACTGCGCCGAGCTTCGGAATGACGCCGTCTGCGGCTCGTAGTCGTGGTCAGGATGCGTCCCCAACAAGCAGCACCGCAGTTCTACGACCGTACATGGTTGGGTCAAGTAAGTTGTTGCCCAATGTAGAGATCAACGGCGGTGAAGACAATCCACCACATTGAAACATGTTAGACGAGAGCTGGCTAGTAGGCCTCTCAGGCGGCAGTGTCCTAATAGGACACTACCACCCGGCTCGGCGGTCCTTTTCTCCACATGAATATTTTGTAAACGCACGTGAGTGCTATTTACAGCTGAGGCTTGCTGGAGTATGTTGCGGATAACCCCCCAAATCCAGAAAGAAGAGTAACCCAGGTTTGCCCGTAGCCCGCGCAAGACGGGAAACTGGCAGCCCGGCCAACTTAGGGAATAGTGATGAGGATGCGGATGAGCAACCAGCCAACTCCGAGGATCGCCCAGGTTCGGGACGAAGAAGCGCAGCGGGAAATCCAGAGTTTCCTTCAGGCGATTCGGACTTATCCCGACCGTTTTGCGCAGGAACCACACCTGAGCTTTGAACAGCATTTCTTTCGGGTCGCCGCCGAACAGCCGGCATTTTCGCGAAAGGCGGCCAGCGGCATTTAGCTGTAGAGGGTTTTAGGCCAGACCCGCCCAGTGGGGTGGCGAGGTATCCGGCCCAGGCGGCGGCAGCACGATCGGTGGCACCGAGCCATGCCGCTCGTCCGGTGGTTCTTCCCCGGGGCGGCGGAGGGTAGGAGCATTAGCCGGACGTTCTTGGGGCGCAGCCTTGGCAACGCTGGGCTGGGCGCTGAGATCGACTTCCTTTGCCGTGCGCACCGTCTTGGTGCCGTCAACCTTCATGATCTCAATTCGCACTACTTCGTCTCCCACCATACGCACGAATTCGACGTCTTGCGGCGGCTCCCCGTAGATCCACTCTTCATATTCCGTTTCGCCGTCCTTCTCTCGCACCTTCTTCGGCGGTCGCCCTTTGGAATAGGTCACCATCTCCCGGTTCATCCCTACTAGAACCTTGTGGTTCCTGATGGCGTCTTGCACCTTCGGCGGGACGGTTTCCAGATACGCTTCCACAGCGTTCTTGGAATCAAAGTCGAACACTGGCCAAAGCAGTTTCTTGAGTTGTTCTGCGTTAATCTCGGGCACGTAGTGGTCAAAGAGCAGGTCCACATAGGAGCCGCGAGGATTCGCGTTCTCGTCCGAAGGCGTGACTTGCGCAACTCCGCCAGCGCCGGCTACTTGAATATGTTCGTACCACTTCTTTTTCTTTATCGGACCGCCGTTGATCTCGAAGCGAATGCGGTCGTCCTTGAAGGTTACGGCACTGATACGGGCCTGATCTCCCGCCTTTACTGCCGGGCCCCAGATAGCTAAATCCTGCTGCAACTCGGCGCCGCTCGGAGAGATCACGTTGTTTTTCAGCGTCAGCCCTTTCTTTCCCATCGGAAACGAGGTGCGAATGTAAACCAAGTCGGCCGTAAATAGCCGGATCAAATCCATGTGGGTCTGCTTGGAAAGATGCGGCGGAGGAGAGGGTTTTGAAGCCGTTTGAGCCCAGGTTTGAGCCGGGATAAAGCACAACCACAAAGCGGCGACAAAAAGCGGAAAAGGCAGCTTCACCGAACCCCCAGGCCGTTCCTGCCTGATTATAGCGCGGCGAACTGGCTCGATGACACTTTTGATGGGTGACCAGTTCCTGCCCTTGCCGGAGGGTCTATAATTTTATTTTGGCCTCAAGGATTTGCCCGCTGACTGGCCTCCGAATTTTCTCGAATGAGGGAACTTTTGCCGCCGGGAACCCGTATGGAATAGTGGGTGTCCTGTCGCTCCGGTAAGCAGCGGCAACTGGCGGTCAATCGCAGGGTTTCGGCTTTTGCAGTTGGTGACCGAAGCTCCATGGAACTGACGGGATTATGAGCACAGGCAAGAAAATCGCCATCGGCGCCGGCATTGTGGTCGGGTTGGCCGCGATCGTCTCTTTCACCGTTTATCAGAGCCGCAAGAATGTGGTGACGGTGCAGACGGGCACGGCGCAACGGCAGGATCTGACGTCGATAGTGAGCGCCTCGGGCGAAATCAAGCCCAAGACTTACGTCAACATTGGCGCGAACGCCTTCGGCAAGATCACCCACCTTTACGTGAGAGAGGGCGACAGGGTCAAGCAGGGACAACTGCTGGCCCAGCTTGAAGACGTACAACCGACGGCTGATATGAACGCGACTCAGGCATCCTTGGAAGCGGCCAGAACCGACGCGGCAGCGGCGGAAGCGGCGCTGAACACTTCCCTGGCCGACCTGAATCGCGCCAAGTCTGACGCCGAGCGTTCCCAGTTCGACTGGACCCGAGCTCAGGGCTTGTACAACGATGCCCTTATTGCCAAGTCCGAATACGACAGCCAGAAGGCAGCATACATTGCCGCGCAAGCCGGCCTGGCGCAAGCGCAGGCGCGCGTCGCTCAGGCCAAAGCTCAAAAGGAATCCGCAGACCGCCATATCGCGCAGTTCCGCGCCAATCTGACCCACGCCGCCGACGTATTGAAGAAGACTGTGTACTCAGCGCCCTTCGATGGCACCATCACCAACTTGCCCGTGCGCGAAGGCGAAAGCGTGGTCATCGGCATCCAGAATGCCCCCGGCAGCACCTTGATGACTTTGGCCGACATGTCGATAATCACTGCCGAAATCAAGGTCGACGAGACCGACATCGTGAACGTGAAACTGGGCCAGCCCGCCGAGGTCAGCATCGACGCGATTCCTAAGAAGACGTTTAAAGCAGTCGTGACGCAGATCGGCGACAACGCCATCGTACGCTCTACCGGCGTATCCACTTCGCAGCAGGAGTCGGCCAGCCAGGAGGCGAAAGACTTCAAGGTGGTGGTCACGTTGCAGGATCCTCCGCTGGACCTTCGCCCCGGACTTTCCGCTACGGCCAAGATCACGACTGCGACGCGCAGCAGCGTGGTCACCATTCCGATTCAGGCGCTGACCGTGCGGCGCCCGGAAGATCTTGACCCCAAAAAAGAAAAGGGCGCGGTGGAAGCAGCCTCACCGCAAAAGCCGGGGCCGAACGATAAGAGCGAGATCCAGGGTGTATTCGTGGTCCGCAATCACAAAGCTGAGTTCGTTCCGGCTTCCACCGGCATTGCCGGCACGACCGACATAGAAGTTTTGCAGGGGATCAAGGAAGGCGACGAAATCGTCACCGGCAGCTACAAGGTGTTGCGCACCTTGCGTCCGGGAGCCAGCGTCAAGGTTGATAACTCAGCTCCCAAGAAGGAAGATGAAACTTAATGATCGCCTTCAAGGATGAGATTGGCGTTTTGCATCTAACCATTGCATTTCTGGTGCGTCCAAGTAATGGCCGCCCATCGGGGAGTGCCTAAGTGTCCCAACAGGACCGGGAGAAGCCTATGGCAACCGCAGAAGTCATCAATTTTTCGCAGCCCGGCGCGTCCGCAGCACCGGACTCTTACATGATCGCCACCGTGAACCTGTGGAAGACCTACGACATGGGTTCGGAACAGCAGGTGCAAGCGCTGCGAGGCGTGAACGTCAACATCCAGCGCAACGAATACGTGGCCATCATGGGGCCCTCCGGTTCCGGCAAGTCCACCTTGATGAACCTGATCGGCTGTCTGGATACGCCCAGCGAAGGACAATACTGGCTGAATCATCAACTAGTCAGCGAACTCGACGACGACGAATTGGCCCGCATCCGCAATAAGGAAATCGGCTTCGTGTTTCAGACCTTCAATCTCCTCGCTCGCGCCACGGCTCTGCACAACGTGGAGCTGCCGCTGATTTATGCCGGCGTCCCGGCTGACGAACGAGCGGAGCGCGCCAAAGGAGCCCTCGCCGCGGTCGGAATGGTAGAACGCATGACTCACAAACCCAATGAGCTTTCCGGCGGCCAGCGTCAGCGAGTCGCCATTGCCCGCGCGCTGGTGAACCGGCCGTCCATCATCCTGGCCGACGAACCTACCGGCAACCTCGACTCGCAAACCGGAAAAGAAATCATGGCGCTCTTCGACCGCTTGCATTCCGAGGGCAACACCATCGTCCTGGTCACCCACGAGCACGACATCGCGGAGTACGCCCACCGCATCATCCACATCAAGGACGGCATGATCGAAAGGGACGAGATAAAAGCGTAAAGGCTTAAGTCAGTCCTTGGAGCCATCACCTTCGTTACGTCCCGAACTGACAAGGATCACAGAAAACACCAACCCTCCAGTGCAGACTTACTTATTTGGAGGTTTTGTGTGTTAAGGCTCGACTACCTGTCTTGTGTGTTGACCATCGCATCCACAGTGCTCATCGGACGCCGCTGCTGGGAGGGATGGGCGCTGGCTACCGTCAACTGCGTGGTTATGTGCATCATCGGCATCCGAACCCAACAATTGGGGTTCATTCCTGCGAATGTTTTCTGTTTGGCGATGAGTGCGATGAATCTGCGATCGTGGCGAAGAGCACGGAGTTAACCCTCAAAAGAGGGACCACCCCGATTTCGGGTACCGTCCTAATCAGTGCCTTTCCAGGCAATGCGATCTAGAGCGGACTCGCTGTGGCTGTATCCGCTTTTCCTCGCGTAGGCCCGGACGCCCTCGTCCGGGCAGGCGAGCGCAGCTCGCCAGTCGGCTGCGGACCTCTGCTCCGCAGTCTGCACGCGGTCGAGAGGATGGATATCCGGGGTCAATTACAATGAGCGACTGCGCTCATTGAGTCTTGCGCTGAAACACAAACGCCCAGCCTAAGCTGGGCGTTTGTGTCGATGCTGCGCGACAGTTTCTTCAGTGCAGCGACGCGGCTGTACGGCCCGCGCAAGTCGGGTCCTCGTAACACTTGCGGAAAGCGGGTACAACCAATGCCTGCTCCAGCGTGGGATCGTTGACGTTGGCCAGCGTTTCCTCAGCACGTTTGGTTCCGGCGCTGTAACCGATCTTCTGATACGCCGTGGCCAGCAGCTTCAACGAGAATGGACTGTTGGGGTCCTCTTCCAGGTGAGAGATGGCCTGGTCGTACTTTTTTTCAGAGAATAAGTCAGCCCCGGCTGCTCCGTGGTACGCGGCTTCGATGAGCTTGTCGCTTGAGTTGTCAGACAGTTTTGCAAGCGGCTCTAGATTCGCGCGAGCCATGTCTTTGTTTCCGATGCGCAGCGCGGCTTCCACGCGCGCCCGCAAGACTTGCGCTTGCTCTTGCTGGAGGAGAACCGGCAAAGCATTTGCGCCCTCCTTCAGAGCCGCGTCCGCTTTGTCGAGATAAACCAGACCTTGTTTCGGATTTTGCTGGTACATGGCCATTTGACGGTACGTGTCGGCTTCGACTTGACTCAGGTGCTTGCTGTGGGCGTAGTCCGCGATTGTCTGGAACGTCCGGTCGGCGCCAGCGAAATCGCCTTGCCGGACATACGTCGTTGCTTCCCGCGTCTGCCACATGATGCGGTCCAACTCGGGCAAGGAAGCAAACTTCTGGAACGCCATTTTGTACTCTTCGCGCGCACGGATCTCGTCGCCCATCAGAGAGTGGGTATCGGCGGTGCCGAATGCCGAGGAGTAAAAGTCAGGATCGATCTCCAGCGCTTTGCGGTAGTGCTCAATCGCTTGCTGGTAACGGCCAGCCATGCGCAGAATCTCAGCGTAGGAATCTTGCGGGTTCGGACTTTGGGGCATTGCGGCGACGTATTTGTCCATCAGTGCGAACGCCTCATCGAACTTCCGCATGCGCGCGTAAACATAGGCGGCATTGTTCATCAGGCCTGGGGAG
>Ga0187771_10004202_pt1 | contig 10127 bp, 11 predicted proteins | sample 0116_SJ02_MP15_1_FD_133139 | JGI IMG/M metagenome (GOLD analysis project Ga0187771, IMG submission 133139) | Tropical peat soil microbial communities from peatlands in Department of Meta, Colombia - 0116_SJ02_MP15_10_MG | ecosystem: Environmental > Terrestrial > Soil > Wetlands > Peat | place... | reverse complement strand
CGGGTCCGCGCACGGCCTCCAAGGTCAGATCGGCGCGCTCGCGCATCGCAGGCGCCAGGCCGAACCCGGTCCCGAAAATCAGCATTACCGGAGGACCGTCGGCGCTTTCGAGCTGTTCGCGCAACTGCGCGTAACCGACCCCGCCACTCGCACTCGCTGATGTGCAAATCGTTTGTGGCCGGGCCCCGGCGATCGCTTCCGCCGCCTCGAGCGCGGTGTCGAAGTCGGCTACCGTTTCGACAAGGTCGAGCGCCTCGCGGCGCCGTGAGTCGTAAAGGCGGCCATAATCCAGCCGCCAATGGTCGAGAACCCGCAGGGCAAATTCACGTTGTTCCGCGACCGGATGAACGATGTAGACCGCTCGCAAACCATAGGTCCGTGCCGATCGCGCGATGTCGTGCAAATCGAGGCTGGTGATCGCAGAAGTGACGATCCGTCCGTTCCGGTCGAGGACCGGGTAGTGAATCAGGGCTGCGAACAGCGGCGTCACGTGGTGGACTTGCCACGGCCCCGGATCAGCTCCGGGCGCCGGCGTTCAGTGCGCCTGCGCGCCTCGCTCTCCCGCCAGGCCCTGATTTTGCCGTGGTCGCCGGCGAGCAGAACTTCCGGCACGCGCATCCCGCGAAATTCTTCGGGCCGGGTGTATTGGGGATACTCGAGCACCCCGCCTGTCCCGAACGATTCTTCGGCCAGTGATTCAGGGTTGCCCAGTACACCGGGAACCAGCCGTGCGACCGCCTCGATTACGACCATCGCGGCCAGCTCCCCGCCGGAGAGCACGTAATCGCCAATCGAGATTTCCCGATCGACCATCGAGCGCACGCGCTCGTCGAAACCCTCGTAACGGCCGGCGACCAGCAGAAGGCCGGGCTGATATCCCCCAAGCTCCCGCACGAGCGGCTGATCGAGCAACTCGCCCTGCGGCGTCATCAGAATGCGCAACAGTCCCGGGCGCTCAGCCGTCACCTGGTCGATCGCAGCGGCCAGCGGCTCCGGTCGCATCACCATGCCGCTGCCGCCGCCATATGGAGTGTCATCGACCTGCCGGTAATTGCCGAGGCCATGATCGCGCAGGTTGTGTGCGCGTACGGTGACGAGCCCGCGCTTCTGCGCACGTCCAATCAGCCCGGCATCGAGCGCGCTGAGCATCTCTGGGAAGAGCGTGATTACGTGAAATTCCATCGGAATCGTTATCTGGAAAGCGATCTTAGTCGAGCAGCCCAGGTACAGCTTCAATCGTGATTTTGCGCGCCTCGAGGTCTATCGTTTTGACCACGTCGGCGATCACTGGAACAAGCACTTCGGCCTTCCCATCACGCACGACCCATACGTCGTTGGCGCCATTGGAGAAGACTTCCTCGATCACTCCGACACGGAGTCCCTCGGCAGTCACGACCTCGCATCCCATCACCTGGAAATAGTAGAACTCGCCCGGACCTGCTGGGGGCAAATCCGCCACCGCGATCAGTACCGTGGCGCCCCGGAGCCTCTCGGCTTCGCCGGGGTCGCCGACTCCCTCGAGCACGATTCTCAGTACGCCCCGGTTGATTCTCCTCGCCGCGACGACTTTGTACTCGGCGACTGCACCGTTCAAATCGAGATAGATTCGCGCTGTGTGATCGAAGGCGCTTGCATCGGGGTTGTCGGGTCTCACGCGCAGCGCACCAGTCAACCCATGGAGGCCGATGACCCGGCCAACCCTGAGTAGCTCGGATCTCAGCCCGTCCGACGGCGGGAATCCGCCCTTTGGCGCGGCCGGTGGCCCGCCTGGACCGTCCTGCCCGTTACTTCTCTTCAATAATTTCGAGGACGACCTTGCGGTTGGTGCGCGAGGCGACGGCGTTCAGGATAGTGCGAATCGACTTAGCTGTGCGTCCCTGCTTGCCGATCACACGGCCCAGGTCTTCTTTAGCCACCCGTAATTCGAGCACCGATGCGGTGTCTCCCTGCGTCTCCTTTACCTCGACCGCGTCAGGGTTGTTCACCAACTGCTGCGCCAGGAACTGGACTAGCTCCTTCATGGTTGGCTCCCTTGAAGGCGTCAGGCGGTTTATGCGGCGCTGGTCGCTAGCTTGATCAGCTTCTGTACGGTTTCACTTGGCTGTGCACCGGCCTTGAGCCATCGCTCGGCCTGTTCCTTCTTCAATGTTACGCTGGGCGGCGCCGTTGCCGGGTCATAAGTACCAATCTGGTCGACGAAACGCCCGTCGCGCGGCGAACGCGAATCTGTCACTACGATGCGAAAAAAGGGCTTCTTACGGCCGCCATGACGGCGCAACCGGATCACGAGTGCCATAGGCTATCTATGCTCCTGATTTATTTTAGCTGCCAAGCCCCAGCCCGCGCATCATCGTGCGGCCCGAGCCCATCCGCGTGATCTTCTTCATCATTTTGCGCGTCTGCTCGAATTGCTTGACAAAGCGGTTGACGTCTTGGACCGAGGTGCCACTGCCCCGGGCGATCCGCTGGCGCCGCCGGGCGTTGAGCACGAGATGGTTGTCGCGTTCCTCGCGCGTCATCGAGTCGATTATGGCCTGGATCCGCACCATCTCGCGCTTGGCCTGGTCCGAATCGGCTGCGCCGGCGATCTTTTTCAGTCCGGGAATCATTCCCAAAAGGTCGCCCAGCGAGCCCATCTTGCGAATCGTCCGCAACTGTTCGGCGAAGTCCGCGATCGTAAATTCGTTTTTCTTGAGCTTGCGCTCGAGCTCTTTTGCCTTGGCCTGATCGTAATTGTGCTGAGCCTTTTCGATCAGGCTCAGTACGTCGCCCATACCCAGGATACGCGAAGCCAAACGATCGGGATGGAAGACTTCGAAGGCCTCGAGCTTTTCGCCCGTACCTGCAAAAAGGATCGGGGCACCGGTGACCGCTCGCACCGAGAGTGCGGCGCCACCGCGCGCATCGCTGTCGAGCTTGGTCAGAATCAGGCCCGAGATGTCCAGTCGCTCGTGAAAGCCCTGCGCCACGTTGACCGCGTCCTGTCCGGTCATCGCGTCGGCGACCAGAATTGTGTAGTGCGGCTGCGCCGTAGCCTTGAGCCGTGCCAACTCGTCCATCAGATCTTCATCGATCTGAAGACGGCCAGCCGTGTCGATCAGGAGCACATCATGTCCGCCGACATCGGCCTTGACCAGCGCGCGGCTGACGATCTCCACTGGATCCTGGTCTTCGCGGCTTTCCGCAACCGGAATCCCAAGCTGCCGCCCGAGCACGCGCAACTGCTCCATCGCGGCTGGTCTGCGCACGTCGGTCGAGACCATCAGCGGATGGCGCTTCCGCTCGGTCTTCAAAAGCCGCGCGAGCTTTGCCAACGAAGTGGTCTTGCCCGAACCCTGCAGCCCAGCGAGCATTATCTTGACCGGTGGCTTGACCCTGAGGTCGAGTTCGCGCGCCTGCCCCCCCATCACCTCGCACAACTCAGCGGCGACGAACTTGATCAGATGCTGTTCGGGTGAAAGCGAGCGCAGGACCTCCTGGCCGAGCGCCTTTTTCTTGACATGATCGATAAAGTCGCGGACGACGCGGATATTTACGTCGGCCTCGAGCAGCGCCAGCCGGACCTCGCGCAGCGCGTCCTCGATATTGCGCTCGGTGATGCGCCCCTGTCCCTTGAGCTTTTTAAATACGGATTCGAGGCGGTCGCTCAGAGTGTCAAACATGGCTAAGGGTTTGTTGGTGGCAAGGCGCGGAAAATTGGAGTCGGATTGCCTCTGATAAGAGCGGGCAGCACTCAACATCAAAGGTTAAGCCACGCCTTAATCCTTGTCAACGTTTGTCCCGCCGAGGCCGCCGTCAGATTCGGATCCCGCTCAATTCCTGGCCTGCTAGGCGTCATAATGCGGCGTCGGGCTCCATTAACGTCGCAATTTACAGTGGCATCCGATCGAGCGTGCGGTACTGGATCGCCTCGCTCAGATGGTGCGCGCGGATGTGGCTGTCGCCGTCGAGATCGGCGATTGTGCGGGCAACCTTAAGAATTCGGGTATACGCGCGGGCGCTCAGCCCCAGCCGATTGATCGCCAGTTCGAGCAGCCGCTCACCCGCGCTCTCAACCTCGCAATATTCGCGCAGTTCGCGCGATCCCATCTGGGCGTTGCAAAAGAATCCGGTCCCGCGGAAGCGCGCGAGTTGGATGTCGCGCGCGCGATTGACCCGCTCACGAATTGCCGCCGACGGTTCGCCCGGAACACGCTCGGTCAACTCCCGATACTTTACCGCGGGCACCTCGATATGAATGTCGATGCGGTCGAGCAGCGGTCCCGAAATTCGCGAGCGGTAGCGCTGGATGATCAGCGGCGAGCAGGTGCATTCATGCTGTGAATCGGTGAAGAAGCCGCATGGACACGGATTCATCGCCGCCACCAGCATCACGCTGGCCGGGAACGTCATGGTCCCCATCACACGCGCAATTGTGATTTTGTTGTCTTCCAGCGGCTGGCGTAGGACTTCGAGCACGTTCTTCCTAAATTCCGGCAATTCGTCGAGAAAGAGAACTCCATTGTGGGCGAGGCTGACTTCGCCCGGCCGCGGCACCGGGCCCCCGCCGATCAGTCCGGCGTCGGATATGGTGTGATGGGGCGAGCGGAAGGGACGGGTTGCGATCAGAGCGTGGCCGTCGAGCACTCCGCTTACGCTATGCACCTTGGTCGTTTCAACCGCCTCCTCAAAGGTCATGACAGGCAAAATCGTCGGCAAGCGCTTCGCCAGCATCGTCTTGCCCGAACCCGGCGGGCCGATCATGAGTACGTTGTGGCCGCCGGCGGCCGCGACCTCGAGTGCGCGCTTGGCCTGCTCTTGCCCCTTGACATCGCTGAAATCGACCTCGTAACGGCTCGCGCTCCTGAACAATTCCCCGAGGTCGATCGCGAATGGTTCGAGGTCGCGCAGCTCGTCGAAGAATTCGACCGCCTCGCGCAAGGTTTCGACACCGAGCACCTCGACACCATCACCGATCACCGAGGCCTCCGGCGCGTTTTCGAGCGGCAGGACGATTCCGGCAATTCTTTTGTCCCGCGCGAGAATTGCGCTTGGCAGCGCTCCCTTGATTCCCTTGATCCGGCCGTCTAGCGAAAGCTCGCCCAGGACCAGGTAATTGCGCAGGCGCTCACGCTTCTCTAAGGTCCCGGCGCCCGCCAGGATCCCAAGAGCCATTGGGAGATCGAAGGCAGAGCCTTCCTTGCGTGTGTCAGCCGGAGCCAGGTTGATTGTGACTCTGCTGTGCGGAAATTCGTAGCCCGAGTTGCGAATCGCGGACTTTATGCGGTCGAAGGCCTCACGGACCGCTCCCTCCGCCAGGCCGACCATCCTGAAGCTGGGGGACCCGCCACCGATATCGACCTCCACCTCGACCGCAAAGGCGTCGACGCCGGCAAGGGCACTGGAAAGTACGCTGGCGAGCAAGTCAGCTCCACCTCGATGGCTAAAAGAAAATTTGACAAAGACTTCCTACAGTAGAACAATAATGGGGCCAAAAGTGAAGCGATGCAGGCTGCATGAGCAGAACTGACACACGACCGGATAGAAGGGCTTGTTATGATGGGCTGAAGCTGATTAGGGCCAGATAGCCTTTTCGGCAATCAACGCGTCTTGCTCAGCAGCGCTATATCCAAGCAATTCTCCCAAAACAAAGCCATTCGCGGATCCGATTGGCGGAGATGGGCTGCGGATGGAGCCCCCTTGGGCCGACGTTTTGGTCGGGACACCGGTGACGTTCGCATTGGAGCCGTCGGGCAATCTGACCGTACCCCAGAACCTGCGTGCGCGAAGTTGTGGATTACGCTCGCAGATGTCGGCTCCGTTCGAGACCACCCCGGCCGCTATACCCGCCCGTTGCAGGCGTTCCATGGCCTCTTCGGCAACCCTTTCGATGGTCCAGCGCGAGACGTTGGCGTCCAGTTCAGCGCTGTTGCGGGTACGCACGTAGAGGGTGCGGAATTTCGCGTCATAAGCCCACGCGGGCGATCCGATCGCACCCACGAAGCGGTCCCATTCGGCCTGGCCGCGCACAGCGATCGCAAGCCATCGATCGTCGTCATCGCCCAGCGGACGGCATCGGTAAACCCCATGCGGCGCGGCGGGCAGTTCCTGCGAGCGATACCCGGGCGGCGACTGGTCGCGGCCGTTGACCGCAATATCCAGCAATGACGGCCCGATAAGGCTCACGACCGCCTCGAACTGCGAAAGGTCGACGAACTGGCCACGGCCCGTGCGGCGCCGGTTCCACAGCGCCATCAACGCCGCCAGCGCACCCGTATATCCCCCCGCCATATCGGCGTATGAGTACCCGTAGCCGGCTGGCTCGCCGCCGCTCTCGGTCATCAGAAGGGTATAGCCGCTTAGCGCCTGGAGCGTTGGTCCATAGCTCACGTAGTTCGCGCGTGGTCCGGTATGTCCCAGTCCTGACATGCTGACGCAGATGATGTCTGGCTTGACTCGGCTCAAGCTCGCGTAATCCATCCCCCAGCTCCGCATCACGCGGGCCGAAAAGTTATCGATAACGAGATCGCTCCGCTGCGCGAGCTTGCGGGCGATTTCGATTCCGCGGGTATGCGCCATGTTGACGGCGATCGAAAGTTTGTTGCGGTGCAGGTCGCCTTGGAGTCCGGTTTGGCGCGAGCCGGGAGGGCCGGGCTTCCGCTCGAGCTTGATCACCTCCGCGCCGTGGTCGGCGAGAATACGTGTTGCCACCGGCCCGGCGACAACCCAGGTAAAGTCCAGGACGCGGATTCCCTCGAGCGGCAGGCCCGCCATCGTCAGATAATCCCTTCCGCGGCCATCTCGGCCAGTTCCTCAGAGTCCAGGTTCAATTCGCCGCGCAGGATTTGGCCGGTATGCTCGCCGATCAGCGGCGGCCGTCGGTAGACCCGCCATGGCGAGCCGTTCATGAGGTAGGGCGCGCCGGGGTATCGAAAGCTCCGCCCCAGTTCAGGATGTTCGACCTCGACGAAGTAGCCTCGCGCGGCAAGCTGCTCATCATCGAAGAGCGCCTCGGGTTTGCGCACGGTCGCAAAGGGGAGGCGTAAAGCCTGTGCGCGGTCGAGGAGATCGTCGCGATTATAATCCTTGGCCCATTCGTCGAGCACGTCGAACAGGTGTTCGGCGTGGACGGCGCGATAGCCGACGTCTTGCCATTCCGGGCCGGTTAGATCTTTCGCCTTCCCATCGCCCGCGACCCATTCGACCAGCGAGGTCCAGTCGCCGAGCGTACAATGCATGATATAGCCGTCGCGGCATTTGCCGACCCGGAAGTAACGGCTCCAATGCAGCGTGCCGCGGCGCGGCTCGATCCTGCCCTCCCCAAAATAGCTGCCGGCGACGTGTTCGACGGCACAGGCTGTCGCCTCCTGCATGCTTAAGTCGATCCATTGGCCAAGACCGTCGCGATCGCGAGCGAAGAGGGCGCATAGCGTCGCGATGGCGCCATAATAAGCCGAGGAATGGTACGCCTGCAGCCCGAGTGGGCGTACCGGCTGACGCCCGGGAAAGCCGTTTACGTAAAGCATGCCCCCGAGCGCAGACAGCACGGTATCGTCGGCCTCGAAGTCGCGATACGGTCCGGTCTGCCCGAACGACGCAATCGAGAGCAGGATTAGCGCGGGATTGATCCGACGCAGTTCTTCCCATCCGAGGCCCATCTCGCGGATTCGCCCCGGTTTGGAGCTCTCGATGACGACATCCGCGGATCGGGCGAGTGTGCGAAGAATTTCGGCGCCGCGCGGCCGCGTCAGGTCGAGCGTCAACGAGCGCTTATTCAGGTTGTAAAACCAGAAGAAGAGGCTTCGGTCGTGATGAGGGATGCCGTCGACGAACGGTCCGATGCGCCGCGCCAAATCGCCGGCGGGCGGCTCAACCTTGATTACGTCGGCACCCATATCGGCCATCAACCGAGCGCAGAGTTGACCGCGATGATCCGTCAGGTCGAGCACCCGAAGTCCGTCGAGTGCTCCGGGCGGCATAGCCATCGCTTACCCGGCCTTTCCTTCCTTCTTCTTATCCTGCGGATTGTTGGCGAAAGGGCTCAGGTCGATCGTGGGCCTTAGTTCCTGGAGCACCTCACCAGCAGGACCGGTGCGCTTGCCGCCGCGGACGCGAATCGTCTCGAAGGTGACGGGATTCACCCATCGCACACCCAGGACGCACGGTTTTGCCTGCCCCTCTTCGTCAACCGCGATCTGGGCGACTCCTGTCCTGTCGAAAACTGTAACTTTCCTTAATGCCATAGCCTGTTTGGGACGAGATGATAGGGAAGCGCATTTGCCGTTTCAAACCGGCGCCGCCGACCGCCGCGACCCTCGGCTAGCGTTACCCGCGTTCCGCTGTTGTAATTGTACGAGCGCGCGACGGGAATACCTTGATGGAAGGGCAAATCGAAGCATCTCCGGCAGATACGGTGGCCGATCTGGTCATCCCATGGTTTACGATTTGTTTCAGCCCGCGCGCGACGATCCGCAAGATAGTCGATAGCAACCCCAGGCGCTTCGCGGTAGGCATCGCGTGGATCGCGGGAGCTCTGGCCGCATTGGACCTGGAGATCCAGTTCAATAGCGGGCAGGCGCCGCCGAATATTCCCGAATTTGTGATCAACCGGCTTGGATCGATGGGGTCGTTCGGGTTGGCTGGATTCGCCTTTTCGCTCGGCGTGCTGGGAGTGGTCATGCTCCACCTGCTCGGGTTCCTCTACCGATGGTCGGGCGGAGTTCTTGGCGGTACGGCCACTGCGGCCGAGGTTCGAGCGGCGCTCGCGTGGACGCAAGCGCCGGCGATTTACGTGACTATTTTGGGCGTTGTAATTGCGATCCTAGGTCCGGAGGCCGCCGCGAGAGAGCCTGGGGCGCCGCCGGGTATTCCCTGGTGGTCGGTGCTACGCGCACTGCTCGGCTTTTGGATATTCGTCATTTCGCTCAAGACGCTAGGCGAGGTTCACCGCTTTTCGGCGGGGCGCGCGTTGGTCGCGATGATCCTCGGGAACTTCGCACTCGGAATTGCCGTGCTGCTTGGCATAGTTGCCGTGATGATCGGGCGCGGCCTGGTCTGAACACATGGCGGCTCCTCCCTGGATTACGATCTGGGCCGATCCGCGCGCCACTATGCGAAAAATCGTCGCGACGAATCCGCACCAAGGGGTGCATGCAACCGCGGTGGTGACGGGCGCACTGGGATTCCTTGCTCTTAGCCTGTTCGCGCGCGCCCGGATGTCGCTGCTGTTCCCGCCCGGCGTCGTGCTGATCGGAACGATCGTGGCTGCGCCGCTGGCGGTGGCGCTGCTTTATGCCGAAACGTTGATATGCCTGCTGAGCGGATGGGCGCTAGGCGGTAACGGAGCGATGGTTCAAGTGCGTGCGGCGGTCGCATGGTCGTGGACGCCGCTCATCTGGATCAGTTTGATCGTGATTGCGACGCTCCGCTTCGCCCGCGTCTTTAGAGTGGTGTTCGAATCCGGCCGGATTGAGCCGATTCTTACGCTCGCCGGGCGATTTCTGGCGGCCGCAACAGGGATCCTTTTCGTCTGGGGATTCGTGCTCAGCGCCAAGTGTATCGCGGAGGTGCATGGCTTTTCCGCGTGGAAAGGGGCAGAGACAAAGTTGATCGCGATGGTGGTGATAATGGCAGGAACGCTGGCCACGATCTGCGTGATCGCGGTCGGATACGAGGTGATGCACGCGGTCCGTCTGATGATCCGCAGGTGACATTCCACACCCTCGCGTGCACGCCAATTGCTGCGTTATTTTGTGATAGTGTGACTGGGGAAAAACGACCGCAATCTCAAGGAGTTGAGGCGCCGGACGATTAATCGCGCCGGCCGCCGTTGAGCCTGTGGCAGAGACCGACTACAAAGCGACGCTCGCGCTTCCCAAAACCGACTTCCCGATGAGGGCGAACCTGCCCAAACGGGAACCCGAAACGATCAAACGCTGGGACGACACGCGGCTCTACGCGCGCCTGCTCGAGACCCGCAAAGAGGCTCGGCAATGGGTGCTGCATGACGGCCCGCCCTACGCCAACGGCAGCGTCCATTTCGGGACGGCGCTCAACAAGATTCTGAAAGACTTCATCGTGCGGTCGCGCGCGATGCTCGGCTATCGCACCCCGTATGTTCCAGGATGGGACTGTCACGGCATGCCGAT
>Ga0187771_10004201_pt1 | contig 10127 bp, 5 predicted proteins | sample 0116_SJ02_MP15_1_FD_133139 | JGI IMG/M metagenome (GOLD analysis project Ga0187771, IMG submission 133139) | Tropical peat soil microbial communities from peatlands in Department of Meta, Colombia - 0116_SJ02_MP15_10_MG | ecosystem: Environmental > Terrestrial > Soil > Wetlands > Peat | place... | reverse complement strand
CTTCTCCGCGTCCTCGTTTGCAGCTTCGAAGTTCAGTGAGTACCCACCTACCGTCCCTGCGTCTACCAGGATGCTACTCAGCAAACCAGAGATCTCGCCGATCTCGCTTTCCGCCTCAGGCAGTACGCCCACCAAGCCTTGCTTGACGTTGCGCATTACTGCCATCGCCGGAGTCAAGGTGACGACTATGTCACCGAGTTCTGTGATGGTGTTGAGTCTGAGCACTATCTGTTCGAGAGCGAGCTTGGCCTGTGTGACCATCTTATTCATCTTTCTGATCTCGGCCAACTCATTCGCGAATACAGACGCGTGCTGCGTGTCGTGCTTCTGTAGAGAGGTTACGACCTTACCGAAAATCGAGTTGTCTCTCTCTCTGAGTTTGGTGGATGTGGAGTCGAGTTTTGCGACTTGGACTTGGATTTGTCGGACTGCTAGATCGAGCCTCGGCTTTAGGGGTCCCGGATTCCTTACGGAGTCCCTGACCCGGTTGCCGAAACCCTGGCTGTTCTGCTTTTCCCATTTACCTGCGAACGCAGACATCGATAGCTTCGAATATCATGCGGGCTCAAATTCTCTAAGTGGTGGAAAGTATAATTAAGTTCACAACAACATTAAGATTTGTTCTTAGCGCCATCGAGGGGCAAAAAGAGGTAATCGAGAAGGAATCAATTGGAGAGCAGTAGCTGGAATCCGCTTCGCGCAGAGAGCGTCGTTGTGGTATCCGACGTCCACTCGAACCTAGAAGCGCTGCAAGCGGTCCTGTCGAGAACAAGTGGCATGGAAGTATACTGCCTCGGAGACTTGGTCGGATATGGCGCCAATCCGAACGAGGTTGTGGATGAGCTTCGGGACCGAGGAGTGCGGGCTTTGATGGGAAACCATGACTACGCAGCCGTGACTGGAGAGACAGGGATGTTCAATGCAAGGGCCGCGATGGGGGTGAAGTGGACGACGGACGCCCTGACGGAACCTAACCTGAAATACCTCAGGTCGCTTCCGAGAGAGCTCAGGTTGCAGCTGGGAGGAGCGAAGGGTTACTTTGCGCATGGAAGCCCTGAAGACAATCTATGGGAATATGTCGACCCGAGGACACATGGTCAACTCTTCGGCCAATACCTGAAGAAGCTGCAAATCAGGTTCCTAGGCCTTGGGCACACCCACATCCCTTTCGTCAACATTGAGGCTGGAGGTATGGTCTTCAATCCAGGCTCGGTGGGGCAGCCCCGGGATGGGGACAGGCGCGCTTCTTATGCTGTGCTAAGTGCGACAGTTGGAGGAGTCAAGGTCGACAATTTCCGTGTTGAGTATGATTACGAAGCCGCTGCCTCGAAGATCAGAGCAGTGGGTCTTCCAGGGCAGTTCGCCGACAGGCTCAGTCTTGGGACCTGAAACCGATACGCTGTTTTCGCAGTTCGGAGCTCTTGTTAGTGTCGACGGGCCTGGAAATGTCGCCGCGACCTGGGGCTCCACACTCACCCTGGCCCACTGACGCAATACGACCCTGAAGGCCTGAAGGCATCACGGAGTCTAATCGGCAAACCCTTAAGATAGACAACCGGAATAATGCTATTGAATTTGCTATTGAAAGTCGGAGAAAGAGGCAATAGTGCACAGATGGGAAGCAGGGCAATACGCTCAGGCTCCGCAAACATGGGGCCCCTCATCATTGGGAAGCAGGCCTCCCTGTCACACGAGATAAGGGCAACTAAGTGTGCAAAATGCGGCAAAGAGATTCCCGTAGGGCAGGAAGTGAAGAAAGGTCGTTGGAAGAAGAAGAGCTATCACGAGGATTGCGCCGGCTGAAGAACTCTCTCGCTCAGAATTAGACAACCAAACTCCCGCACATTCGGTAGGAATCGGGGTCGGGGATACGGCAAAGTGGTTCACCCCCTCAAGAAGGCAATCGCCACAGACGAGCGAGGTTTCCTTGAATTGAAAATCTGGATAGTGAGCCCGCCTCAATTGGGGCACTCCCATTGGTCGTGCTTTTCTCCTTCGGTTTACTCCCTCAGTGGAGACACTACTGATGCTACATTTCCAACACCCACGCACTAGGAGGTCTCCCACTTGATTCTGAACACACTTGGAGTGGTTGGCTCTTCGTTCTCTAGTCTCCGGTACTGCTATAGTGGTCGCATTAGCCTATTCGCCTCTCAGAAGACGAACCATCACGCGGCACGGAACACGCCGATTGGACCCGCACGGACGGAGCAGAACCGTTCGTAGGCAAACAAATCCTTAATTAATCTGAACGCAACCATTATGGAGTAGGGGGAATCGAAATTGAAACTAGGTGATTCACAAATTCCTCCGATTGGAATCTCTGCCACGTGTAGAATTAGCCAATAGCCTTCCCGACCGACCTTTGCTCAGTCGCACTCCCCTAAGACACATAACTAGTCGTGAAAAGGAGAATGTTTGGGAATGAATCGTTCTAATAAACGTAGACAACACGCCAAGGCGAAAACAGGGCTCGCGACCCGTTCGCGCGTCGAAAAACCTGTGAAACGATCTAGCGCGAATAGCATCCTCAGCACGTACTACGACTGGAAGAAAATAGAGTCAAAGGCCCGAGCGTTCTTTGAACTGCATCGCACGAGGATGAGCATCTCCCGCCGTGTCTCCCGAAGAAAACCGGTGGGTTACGTCGAAGGGCCACCGACCCTCAACAATCAGCCCCACATAGGCCACATCAGGGGCAGGATGATGAAGGATCTGTGGTATAGGTTCAACACCTTCGAGGGGGAGAACATTGTTTTCAGGGGAGGTTGGGACACTCAGGGGCTCCCGGTCGAGCTGCAAGCCGAGAAGGAGATGGGTCTCTCCGGGAATAAGAGGGAGGACCTAAAACAAGTAGGGATCGAAAAACTGGTCGAGGGGTGCAAGGCACTTATCGAGAAGTACAAGCGCGACTGGGTTGAAGCCGACCACCTCCTCGGGCTAATGATTGACCATGAACGGGCCTACATGACGTACAGAGATTCGTACATCGAGCGGGAGTGGAAGTACCTGGAGACAGCCTGGAACCACGGGCTCATGGGCGAAGGCTTCAAGGTCGTCCCATATTGCCCGAGCTGCCAGACTGCGCTCAGCGCAATGGAAGTTGCACTGGGCGGATACGAACTGTTGGACGACCCCAGCCTTTACTACAAAGCAAAGATGTCTGACGGGGCCTTCCTAGTCCTGTGGACCACGATGCCCTTTACCGTGGTCACAGACGAACTTGTAGGTGTCAAGCCTGACTCTGATTATGAGTACGTCAAAGCAGGGGAAGAGACATGGGTAGTCTGTTCAGGGAGGAAAGAGGCGCTTTCCGAAGAGTTAGGGGTCAAGCTCGAGCAGACGGTGCGAGTCGTAAAGGGGAAGGAGCTTGAAGGGACTGGATACTTCCACCCGCTCCGAGATCTGATACCAGGACAGAACAGAGAGGATTTGCGGGAGAACGCCCACAAGGTCGTCGCGGAGGAATTCGTCGACATCTCGACGGGAAGTGGGCTCGTGCACATGTCCCCGGCTAACGGCGAGGAGGATTTCGCAGTCGCGCAGCGGAGAGACATTCCTGTGTTTGCTCCTTTCGACGACGAGGTGAGGTTCACAGCCGAAGCAGGGAGGTTCTCGGGACTATTCGCGCGTGACGCCGACGAAGAAGTCATCAAGGCACTCGGTGAAAAGGGCTCGCTGCTGAAGTCAACGAGAATCACGCATGAGTATCCAGTCTGTTGGCGCTCTGGGCACAGGCTAGTATGGCTCGCCCGGCGTGAATATTTCTACTGGGTTGACAAGTTGAGGGAAAAGCTGCTCAAGGCGGCGGAAGATGTTGAGTACTTCTTCGATAGCCCTCGGAACAGGTTCTTGTCTTCGATCGCGGAATCCCCCGCATGGTGCATCACGCGCGAGAGGGTTTGGGGGGCACCTCTGCCGATATGGGTCTGTCAGGAGTGTGGTGAAAAGATTGGGGCGTTTTCGCGAAAGAGAATCGTGGAGTTAGCTGTAGACCTCCCGGACGGGCCAGGCTTCGAACTACACCGCCCGTGGGTTGACAGGATCAATTTAGAGTGCCCGCGATGCGGCGGGAAGGCGAATAGAGAACGATTCGTGCTGGACACTTGGCACAATAGCGGCTCATCTCCCTATGCTTCATTCACCGACCGAGAGTTCGGGAGACTGGTACCAGTCGAGTTTCTCATAGAAGGTATCGACCAGACCAGAGCTTGGGCCTACACCCTTCTAGTCCTCAATGTCATGCTCACGGGGAAGCCAATCGCCCCATACAGATCCTTTCTTTTCCTCGGCCACGTACTCGACAAGGAGGGTAAGAAGATGAGCAAGAGCCTCGGGAACGTAATCCAGGGGCTGGACCTTTTGCAGAACAATCCGGTGGATGTGTCGAGGTTCTATCTTACTTGGAAGGGCTCACCGGAGGACTCAGTCAGCCTTGACTTAAAGGAGATGGCGGGGAGGCCTTACCAGGTCCTGAACACTCTGTATCATCTTCACGTCTACCTGTCCCAGAATGGGACAGTTGACGGTTACAGTGCCAGGAGGAACACACTGGCTTGGGCTTCAAAGGGGCGCCTCCTGACCCTCGTCGACAAGTGGCTCCTCTCAAAGCTAGAGGCATGCAGGTCGAGGGTCCGTTTCTCCTACCGTCGAGGGAGATTCAACGAGGCAGCTAAGAGCCTCGAGGAGTTGGTTATCTCCGACCTAAGCCAGACCTACGTGAGGCTCGTAAGGAACGAGCTTTGGAAGGATGACCCCAGGGAGAGGAGAAAGCGTCTGGCCATCTACGCGGTGCTCGGCCACGTCATGAGGTCGACGGACGAACTACTTCATCCAATTGCGCCCTTTACGACCGAGTTCCTCTACCAAGAGGTCTTCGCAGAACGTAAGTGGCAGACGCCTATGCTCGGAATAGGGTACGGCCCAGTTGCGGGGTCGAGGGCCGGGGGAAAGGCTGAAGCAACCGTGGACTTCGCACTGGAGGTAGAGGAAGCAGTCAACTCTGCCAGGACGCGAGCAAAGCTGAAACGGAGGTGGCCTGTCAGGTCAGTGCAGCTCTTGGTTCCCACCGACTCGGTGAAGCTTGCAGGCGGCGCGAGGGCGACTATCGCTTCGCTCTGCAATGTCAAGACGGTCCAAGTCACAAACTTGGCAACCGAGTTCCCTGCCGAATTCCAGATGAAGCCGAATGGGGCCCGGATTGGCTCGCTCTTCAAGGAGAGGACAAGAGAAGTCCTCGCGGCTTCGAGGCCACTGGAAGGAGCCCTCGCAGTTGCCACATATCGGACCGGAAAGCCGGTCAGGTTAAAGACGGAGTCCGGGGAGGTCGAAGTCCCGGCTGCGGCGTACGAGCTCAAGATCCAGCCTGCGGATGGGTATGAGGTAGGTGAAAAAGGAGGCATCTTCGTCGCAATATACAAGCAAAGGGATCGCAAGCTGATGGCAGAGGGGCTGGTGAGGGACATATCGAGAAGGCTCCAGGCTCTCAGGAAGGAACGGGGGTTCGTACCGACCGCAATCCTCGGCTCGGCGGCAGTAGCCGGCCTCGAAGAAGAGGACCTGGCGCTGTTGCAGCCAATGGTCAAGGAAATCGCCTTCTTGGTGAGAGTCAGGTTCGTGGAGTTCCTCAAGGATCGCTCTGAGAGGAGGAAGTGGTCAGAAGTAGACCTCGATGGGAAACCAGTCTTCCTTGACGTGGGCTAGGCTAGAGGAGCCTGCGCGCAAGCCTCGATATGAAGTGCAACCGGGACGGGATCATGGCATCAATGAAGTCCACGTCGGTCTGATTGAAACCTCTAATCAACTTCATGACCGCGAGGTAGACTACCAAGCCCACCGGAATCATTACGAGGGAGCCTACCACGCTATCTGCCCTGGACCCAAACCCCACATACTTAGCTAATGTAAGCACCCCGTACACTAAAGCAGACATCAGGACTGATGCCCCCAACGACTTTGAATACGCTTCAGCATCCAGGACAAACATTCCGTTTCTTCTCACGAAATAGACGACCGCTCCAAGCATCAGAAAGAGCATCGCTGCTCTCCCAAGCGCCACTCCACTGATTCCCAGAGTCGGGACGGTGAGGAAGGCGACAACAAAGAGCGCTACGAGGGCCAATGCGCTGCTGATCGTGAAGTGGTGGGCTTTGTCGTCGACCAATAGGCTCGAAGTGTAGACCGCCGCGATCGAAGTGAGAGCAATTGAGATCGAGATTATCGAAAGGACGGGCGCGGCTGCAGTATATTCCTCGCCGAAGACCTGGAGGAGGAAGGGCGAGAGGGCGGCTAGGCCCAAGCCCATGGGCATCGCCGTCAGAGAGATGTATCGGGTGTACTTCCTAATCATCGAACCCTTCTTCTCAATGTCGTCTCCATAGCTGCTGAGAGCAGGGACTAGAACATTGGTGGCCGCACTTGGGGCGAACGAGGCTACCGCGGCTCCAACGGTGGCAACGTTGTAGAAGGCGAGGTTGAAAAGTCCCTGTTGAAAAAACGCAAGGAGCTTGTCTGTCTGGGAGACGGCCAGCCCAACAACAGCCGCCAAGAAAATCGAAGCCATGTACCTCGTTACAGGCCTGAAGTCGAAGCCCGCGGGGTGAAGGTCCTTCACCGTCCGGTAGACAGTGACGTTTCCTAAGGCAGCGAGGATCAAGTCGCCACTGATGAAGCCAATGAAAACTCCGGACGGACCGGCGCCCCAGTAGAGAAGAAATGCGGCTGCAGCATACCTCAGTACACTGGAGGCTATGATCATCTTTCCAGCTGCCGTTGCCTTCCCAGCGCCGAGCATGGAATATGCGCCAAGTTGAGCAAAGGAGTATACGACGGCGTCGAGCCCCGCATAGAGAACAGCATTCACATCGAGATGCCCTGTAATCGCGGAGGCGACCGGCGCGTAGGACATCACCGCGGCGACCCCAACCGAGACAGTGCCGCAGATCAAGGCGGAGAGGACGTAGACCCTGCGAGCCGACCCCTTGCCACTCCCGATAAACTCGGCCAGAAACCGGGTCACAGCCGGTGGCGTGGCCGAGAGACCCGACCCGCTCACCGGAAGGGCGAGGACAGCCACGGTAGCCACGGACACGACGGCAACGTTCAGCAAAGAGACGAGTCCGACCTCTTGGACCGATACCCAGTTCGTCAGAAGGATTAGGAACAGGGTGTTAAGCACCAGAGTGGTGATGTTAGCGAGGTAGAGAGCTGCGACCCCTACTGCGACTCTCTCCTCAGAATGCAAGTGGGAACCGCCTGCGCACCCGTCGCGTCCTATTTAATCAGGGCCTGCGCAGCTGGGGATTCGGTCGACCGGCGATTGTCCCGGTCAGCTCTCTTTCAGATAATCAGACAGAGATGACTGATAGGGCGATAGGGTCCTGGCCGAGAAACCCATCCGGCGCAGGTCACTTGCAAACTCAGATGAGTACCCGTGCGTCGTGTAAACGGTTTCTGGAGAGATTGCTTCGACGAGCTTGATAAGTTCGGGGTAGTCGCAGTGGTCGCTCAGGGGGAATGAGTAATCCGTCCCCAAAAAGCGGCTGTACCCGGCTCCCATCGCCCAGCCACTGAAGGCGACTAGGATCGCCCCATACTTCTTCCTCAAGTGAGACATCAGCCGGTTTCTGCTGCTGGACATTGGAGCGACCATCACCCAGGGCCCGCCAGGGAGCGAGTCAGCGTCCTCTGAGGGGTGGAAACGGCTCCCGGCCTTCAGCTTAATGCCGTGGTCGACGTGTATTTCGTTCATTGTCGCTACGCTGGCGTGGAAGAAGAGCGGCTCCCAACTTGAGAAGTAGTAGGCCAGGAGCTGCGCCTTGCCGAGGGGATATCCCATCAGGACGACAGGCCTCCCGCGGTCGAAAGCTGACGCTATCAGCCCGTTCACTTGGCGCACCAACTTCGCCGTCTGAGGAAAGACATACTCCGGACTACCGTATGTCGTCTCCATTATCAGAATCCTCGCGCTTCTCGTCCTGCACTTGCCGAGGAAACCTCGTTCCCTGCCGGAGGCGTCACCAGTGTAGTAAACCTCGTCGGCTATCTTGATGGCGCGCGAACCCAGTATGTGACCCGAGTCGAGAAGCTCCACTCCTTCGACCTCCTCAGTGGTGCTTCCAAGGTCGTAGCCGCGGGCCCTCGCAAGGTCCGCCGTCGCTTTCGACGCGATGACCTTTTCGTCCCTTGCGGGGTTGTGCATGTGGTCTATGTGAGCGTGCGAGACGAAAGTGTAGTCAGCACTGACCGCCCCCTTCGGGTCCAGCACAAATCGGGTCTTTCCGGCATCGACCTGAATCCCGCTGTTCGAAGTAACCCTGACGCCTCCCAATTTCTCGGGCTGAAGTGCGTCTTTGATTATTAAGGTGTTGAGACCCTGAAGGCCTTCCACTCTCCGGGGCCGAGGGAGGCCTCGAAGGTCATTGTAGGGAAGACTCGAAGAATTGAGACCTTCAACCACGATCTGCTGGCCCTCTCGTACTCCTCGAGAGGTGTGCTGAGGCGCCTTGAGAGTTCAAGGGTCCTCGGAGCGAAGTTGACCGAAGTTCTTGCTGGGGCAGCTGAAGAGTTTCCGACGCAGATGACCTGGCCAGGGCCAGTAAATGATACGGCATGTAGTCCTCTAACTGGCAGCTCCAGGAGCTCGGCCTTTGCGAACCTCCCGCCTCGCTCAACCTCAAGGCGCGAGGCGGCTGCAAAGGCATGCGCGCTTCCGTTACCCCTTCCAATGAAGATTGTGACAAGTTCGCCGGCCCACAAATCTGAGGCGAGGACCCATTTCAGGCTGGAGGAGGCTGGAGGAGAGACGGATACCATGGCTCCGGCCCTCAGCTCCACGCCAAGTTCGCCTTCTACTAACCCTTCGATTAGCCTCGCTGCCGCGACCGGATCGCCGCCGTCGCCGTGAATTTCATGGTCATCAATGTCCACCCAGTAAGGGAACTCGCCAAGGGAACCGCCGAGCCTCGCCGAGTCCTCGACAACGAGTTTGGCTATCTTCTCGAGCGAAAGACTCCCGATTCCAGCGAGTCCAACTCTGTAGCATACTAGGGCGTGGGCAAGTGCAGCGCGCGTCCAGAATCCACCGAGCTGTCCCTGACCATAGCTGGGGTTGAAGTAGAGTCTGTTGGAGGTTGGGACGGTACGAGGACCGTATGGCGACTCGAAGTCCTTCTCGAGGAGCCTGTGGGCCGCAGCCTGCTCGGCCGAGGGAAGGAAGCCATGCCTGTAAGCTGCGACCGCCATATCGATCGTCTCGTCTGGCCTAAGCCTTCCCGAAGGATCTAGGCAAAGCGAGAGGAAGCCACGTTCGTCTACCAGCCTCTTCCTTATCATTTCCGCAAGCATTTCTGCCCTTTCCCGGAATTTCCCGGCGTCGTCCGCCTTCGTAACAAGACGCGCAACCTGGGAAGCACCCGCGAGCCCTCCAACGGCGGCAAGAGAGACCTCCGGTAACTCGCCAGCAGGATAGCCTCGCCCCAACAGCCTGCGCCAGCCCTGAGGAAGCGCAGCGTTGGTCTTCAGCGAGTACTCTTTCGAGGAGGCCATCAAGAAGGAAGCGAGTTTCTTCACGAGTGGATATAGGGACCTTGCAACCTTCTTGTCCCGTGCCGTGAGAAGATAAACTGAAACAGCCTGCAGTAGAACTGCAGATTCAAGGACCCCGGGTTCTGACTGGTCCGACGAGTGGGGAACTGAGCCGTCTCTGCGCAGGAGCCTCCTTACGCTGTCGATTACCGAGGCTGAGGCTTCCCGGTCAACAAAAGAAAGTGCCTTAAGTGATTCCACAAGGTCGAGGCCATAGCTTTCGTACCTTGTGTTCTCCAGTGAAGCGACCGCCCAGGCAGCCGCTTCCGTCAGAGGGGGACTCGATGTGGCCATAAACAAGCCTTGCCTGCGCGTGGTCCTCCAATCCACCTTAAGCCGTCCGAAGTCGGAAAGTGCCTCCTCAAGCTTTGCGGGATTGTAGATCGAAATGAACATGATGTCCGCCGTATCAGATGGTGCAAGGTCAAGTTCGTGGAGCATGACGATGATCACCTGTCCCGACATGCCCGCTGTTGGGTCACCGAGGTCGCCTGCGCTGACCAGATCCCGAACCCGAGCCCTCTCGGCTGTCATGAAGATCT
>Ga0187771_10004200_pt1 | contig 10127 bp, 7 predicted proteins | sample 0116_SJ02_MP15_1_FD_133139 | JGI IMG/M metagenome (GOLD analysis project Ga0187771, IMG submission 133139) | Tropical peat soil microbial communities from peatlands in Department of Meta, Colombia - 0116_SJ02_MP15_10_MG | ecosystem: Environmental > Terrestrial > Soil > Wetlands > Peat | place... | reverse complement strand
TTGATCTAGGCTCAAGGGCGTCGCGCAGCCAGTCCGCTACGATGTTGATGCAAGCCACCAGGAGCATCAAGGCCAGGCCGGGAAAAATGGAAGCCCACCAACTTCCCGAGAAGAGAACCTGATAGCCCCGGGCGATGGCCATGCCAATCGATGGCGTGGTAACCGGCACCCCTAGACCGAGAAAGCTCAGGGTCGATTCCAGGATGATCACTCGCGGCACCTGAACCGCGGAAAGAATAAGCACCGGAGTGATCGCATTGATCAAAAGATATTTGACCATGATGGTCCAGGGACCAAAGCCCAAAGCATGGGCCGCTTCGACGTACTCCTTCTCCCGGATAGACAGCACCGTTCCCCGGACGGTCCGGGCATATTCGGCCCAGCCGGTGATGGCCAGGACTATGATCATTTTCCCCAGCCCCTGTCCGAAGATGACCATGAAGCAGAGGGCTACCATAATCAAAGGCAGAGAGAGTTGGATGTCCACCGCCCTCATGATGACGGTCTCCCAGAATCCCCGCTTATAGCCGGCAGTCAGTCCCAGGGTAAGGCCGATCACCAGGGAAATTCCCACGCTGACGAATCCCACCAGGAGGGATATCCGCAGGCCGTAGATAATGTTGGAGAGGACATCCCGACCGAGGCTGTCGGTGCCCAGATAGTATGGGCTCAGGCCCCGCTCTTCCCAAATCGGGGGCTTGAGGCGGGCCCGCAAGGTCTGCTCCAGCGGATCCACCGGAGCGATCCAATGGGAAAAGACCGCGCTGATCGCCAGAGATAGAAGGATCAACAGGGCAGCCTGGACCAGCTTGCTATTGAAGAAGGAGTGCAGAAGCTGCCGTTCGGCGGGAATATATTCAAAACCTAGATAACGGGCCTTTGGCGGAGCGTAAGGTCCCCGGGAGACCTCTGGGGAAAAATCTCTATGGGCAGCGGCGTGGTTCATTTCTCGTGCCGGATTCTCGGGTCCAGCCAGACATAGATGATATCTACGGCCAGATTCACCGTAAGGAATATCGTCGCGGTGACCAAAGTCCAGGCAATGATGACCGGAAAATCCATCACCCCAATGGCATCCAGGAATAATCGCCCCATCCCGGGCCAGGCAAAAACCTTCTCCGTGACGATCGCCCCGGCCAGCAGGGAGCCCATCTGTATTCCGGCGATGGTCACGAAAGGAATGAGCGTGTTCTTCAGAGCATGCTTGTAGATGACCTTCTGCTCGTTTACCCCTTTGGCCCTGGCAGTACGGATGAAATCCATGGTCATGACATCGAGCATCCCGGCCCGGATCAAACGGATGAAAAGGGCCAAGCGATAAAGAGCCAGGGAGGTGGCGGGCAGAACCAGATGAGCCCAGGTTCCTCTTCCGGAAGAGGGAAGCCATTGAAGCTCAACCGAAAAGATGAGGATGAAAGCGATGCCGATCCAAAATGGGGGGGCCGAAATGCCAATGAGGGAGCCGAGCAGGCTGGCCCGGTCGATGACCGTACCTCGTCTGGAAGCGGCCAGGACTCCGATGGGAACAGCCAGGATGAGGCTGATCACAATGGTGGTGACGACCAGTTCCAGGGAAGCCGGGAGGCGCTCCAGGACAAGCTTCAGCGCTGGCTGTCCATGGTGGTAACTGACGCCCAGATTCCCCCGGGAGGCGTTCTTGAGGAAAAGTCCGTATTGAACGATGAGCGGTTTGTCCAGCCCCAGGGATTGACGCATCTCCTCGATATCCGCGGGAGGGGCATCTTGCGGCATGAGCAGGGATAGAGGATCGCCCGAAATGTGCAAAATAAAGAATACGATCCCGGAGACGAAAAGAAAGACTAAGATAGCCTGATACACGCGCCGAAACAGGTAGATTCCCATGGTCCCTTATTCAATAGAACCCGCTCGTCTCGCAAAAAATTTCCTTAAGACACCGCTCCCGCCCCTCCCCCTTGGAGGAGGAAGAGTAGCGGGCTGACCTTATTGGGCTCTCTTCAATTCATGGGCAAAGAGTCTTTCGTCCACCCGGGCCTTTCCATCTTTGATCCGCCTGGTGAAACCAAATACGTTCTCCTGATAATAAAGCGGAATGATGTAATAGGTCTCATAGATTTTTTCCGAAATCTCGTTGCGCAGCTTTTCCCGCCGGGCATCGTCCATGATGCTGTTGGCGATATCCATCTTCTTCTCTAATTCGGGGTTGCTGAATCGCCCCCGGTTGATGTGCCCGAACTGTCCTTTCTTCTCCCGGAAAAAGGCGTTCATAGTCCCCTGCCAGGAAAGCGTGCCCCACCCGGCAAGGAAGAAAGGAGATTCATACCGGTCTACTTTGGGGAAGAAAACCGCCTTGGGAGTGGCGATCACCTTCAGGCGGATTCCGACCTTGGATAGTTGGGCAGCGATGGCCTCGGCGACTTGCTGGTCGTTCACGTAGCGGTCGTTGGGGGTATCGAAGTTGCACTCGAATCCATTCGGATAGCCGGTTTCCGCCAGGAGCTTCTTGGCCTGCTCGGGGTCGTATTTGGGCCGTTGGATATTCTTGTTGTATCCGGTAGCGTAAGGACTATCGAGTTGGGAAGCGGGATAGGCGCTTCCTTCCATGACGTATTTGATGATATCGTCTGCATTGATAGCTTGGGCGATGGCTTTGCGAACCCGGAAGTCTCTGAAGGGATTGGGTTTGCCCGCGGCGATCCCCGGCTGGGCGTTGGGTGCGGGTCCGCCCTTGTCCGAATGGACGTCAAACATGACATAAATGGTCCGCTGGCTGGGAACCCGGCTGACATAGGTATTTTTATTCTTTTCCACCCGGGGGATATCCGGGATCGAGACCCCCCAGCAGACATCAATCTCCCCGCTGATCAGGGCCGCAACCCGGGTGGCATTTTCCGGGATGGGCCGCAGAGTGACTTTTTCAAAATCCAGCTTTCCGCGCCACCACTCTTTGTTGGCCGTTAGCGTTATATGATCATCTTTCACCCATTCCACAAATTTATAGGGTCCCGTCCCGATCATGTTCCTCGTCAGATAAGAATAGTCCTTTCGGTCCCATTCCTGGAACCACTTGGGGGGAACGATGCTGACGTTCTCCAGCATGATCAACGCTTCGGGAGTAGGCGATTTGGTGACCAGACGAATGGTATTTTCATCCCCGACTTGAATTTCCCGGTAATCGGGGACCATATGCTTATACTGGCTTTTCGGATGGGTCTTGCAGCGCTCCAGGGAAAATTTGACCGCCGCGGCATTCATCGGCTCTCCGTTATGGAATTTGAGGCCTCTGCGCAGTTTAAACTCCCAGGTGTTGTCATCGATCAATTTCCAGCTTTCCGCCAGCTCGGGAACGATCTTTAAGTTCGCGTCGAAACCGATCAAATTTTCGTACACGTGCCGCTGGATGGTGGTGGTGGTGGTCTCGCTCCGGGCATGAGGGTCCAGAGTGGCCGCATCCCCTTCAAATCCAATGACCAGGGGTTTTTGCGCCACGGCAGCGGGAGCCCCAAAGAGCCCTACCCCCAGACAGATGAACAGGAGCGGCAAAAAATAAGACTTTTTCATTTTCTCCCCCTCCTTTGCAAGCACGGCATAGCCGCAGCCAAAATTCAGATGAATCGCTCATGATCAAATTGGGGTGGCTAGGCGAGAGCCGCAGGGCCGAATCATTCTTTCTCTTGGAAGGCCTCTTTCACCCTATCCCGCAATTCTGTCGAAGCCAGAAAATCATAGCCGGTCATGGCCAAGAGCTTGGCCGCATTGAGTAACGCTCCCCGCCCCCGCGGGCTCACAGAGGCTTCCCTGAAAGCATCGGAGTGCCCGGGAACTTCGGGCTCCACGATGGCCAGGGTGGGGTGAATGGCCGGCAGATAATAGCTGAGATTCCCGATATCCGAGGACCCCCGGCGGCCATCATCCGGGTCGATGGATATGCCGAGCGCCTCCATATTGGCCCGGGCGGCCTCTTCCAAGGGAAGATTCCGCTTTATGGGATCGAAGGTAGGCAAGCCTACATTGATCTTGTAGGTGGTTCCGGTAGCGATGGCCGCGCCTTCGATGCATTTCTCCACCTTCTTGAATAACTCATCCCGGTAGGTTCTGGTAGCCGCCCGGATATAGAACAGGCCCGCCGTATACTGGGGAATAATGTTGGCTGCGTCTCCGCCGTGGGTAATGATTCCATGAATCCGCGCCTCCGGGCGGACCGCCTGCCGGAGAGCGCTGATATGGTTGTACGCCGCCACCATGGCATCCAGGGCGTTGATTCCCCGGTCCGGAGAAACCGAGGCGTGGGCCGCCTTTCCGAAAAATTCCACCTGGAATTTGACCCGGCCGAGCATCTCTTCCCCCGGCCGGTTGAGCCTACTGGGATGGCACATCATCGCCATATCCATCTCGGAGAAGACCCCAGCCTCGGCCAGCAATATTTTTCCACCCCCGCCCTCCTCTGCGGGAGTGCCGACAACGGCCAGGCTCCCGGAGAGTCCTCCGAGCCGACTGAGCGCTACGGCCGCCCCTAGACTGGACGCGGCAATCAGGTTATGCCCGCAGCCGTGTCCTACCCCTGGAAGCGCATCGTATTCCGCCAGGAAGGCAACGGTGGGCCGGGTTAGCGCGCGGCCGGCGGGCCAGGCAATGAAAGCGGTCTTGACCCCGGCAACCCCCCGCTCTACCCCAAACCCTCGCTTCTCGAGGAACTGGCTCAGGAACTCGCAGGCCTTGAACTCCTGAAACCCGATTTCGGGATTCTGACACAAAAATTCGCTGGCTGTGTATAGATCATCAGCCAGCACCTCGACCTCAGCAACCAACCGCGTCTTTTTCGGGTCCATATTACCCTTTCTCCATTACTACCTTTCCACCAGCTCAATGCGAATCCCCTCTGGTCCGTCGAGGAAGGCGAACTTCACGCCAGCCGGGGTTACACCGGGCCCTGCGCTGACTTTCGCGCCCCTTTTTTTAAGGTCCTCCACGGTCTTCTCCAGGTCTTTCACTGCAAAACCAAAATGGTCAAGCCCCCGGCTTCCTTTCCCAGCTTCCAACGCCGTGGCCCGGGGATCGGTCCCCATTAAGTTGACGAATACCCCTTTCACGTCCATTCGGATCATGGGAAATCCCCGCAATTCTCCCCGGGATTCCACCTTTCCCCCAAATACGTCCTCAAAATACTTGACCGACTTTTCAACGTCCCCACACAGGATATGCACATGGTCCAACCCCTTGATCATCTGGATCCTCCCTTCTTTTCACCTTGCTCGGCTAGATAAATTTCGCTCCCTTTCTCTTCCTTCATTTCGAAAGGGGAGTGAACTTGATGGCCTTTTAAATTCAGGAAAATATAGGAAAAAAACGCCGCAAGCAGGACCCCCCCGCTCAATCCCAGAAAGACCCATGGCAGGCCAAACTTCTGGGCGATGTAACCCGAGAAACTGGCGGCCACGGAACCGATTCCAAAAGAGGCAAAAAAATGGATACCGAAGGAAGTCCCACGCATCTCCACCGTCGTCCGGAGAGCTAATAGCACATTCAGCATTGGTTGGAGGGCAAAATTAAAGAAAAAAAAGATCAAGGCCATGACCAGGAGGGCCCCGTTCCTGACGAAGGCCAGGAGAAAAATGAAAGGGAAAGCTGCCGTCGTCATGATAACGAGGTTCCGCTCCAAATGAGGCTTTTGCGCCAGCAGCCCCCCACTATATTGGCCAAAAACCCCCATGAGCAGGGCCAAACCGGAAAGCATTCCCCCAACCGCCACACTGTCCCAGGAAAAGATTTTGAACGAGGCATATTTAGCCATATAGGCAGGAAGGAAGGTTGTGGCTCCAACAAAGCTAAAACTCTGGAGGCAATTGAGGAGATAGATCAGGACCAGGGGAAGGGAGAAAAAAATCCAGAACCGATGGCCCCCAGGCTTACGGTTTAGCCCCGGGGCATCCCCGCCGGGATTGTTGGTTTCTTCCCTCTTCACGGACAGGTCAATGAAGGTCGACCATATAGCCAGAGCGATCCCGGGAATCGAAAAAAAGATATACGCCTGGCGCCACCCCCAGGGGGCAGCAATCAGGCCGGCGATAACAGGAGCCAAGGCTATACCGACGTTGCCCGCGGCCCCATGGATTCCCAGCGCAATCCCAAACTGCCTTACTTTTGAGGTGATCAGCGAATTCACTAGCGGATGGTAGACGCTGCCCAGAGCCCCGAGAAGCGCCAATCCGATAGTGAAGAGAATGAAATTGGACGAATAGCCTATCAGCAGACAGGGAAAGGCCGACCCCAGGAAACAAAACAGATAGAGTTTCCTGGGGCCGAAACGGTTATAGATCATTCCTCCCGGGAGGGCACCCAGCCCGTAGGTAAAGGTCATGATATTGCCGACGACCCCCAAACCCAGGTATCCCATGGAAAATTCTTCCTTCAGAAGTAGAAGGACAGCGGGAAAGATGAGCAGGTATCCATGGCTGAGCCCATGGGAGCACCCCGTAAGGGTGACGATCATCTTCTCATCGCGGTTCATAGGAAAACCGGCCCGTGGGCCGTAGGACGGGGAGAGAAACTCGTCCCGCCTTTCGTCGGTCCCCGTACGTCGTTCCTGTATCTGGCCTTATCGGGTGATGTTAATGCCATACTTCGGCCCGACCACGAACATATCTTCGATACCCAGGGCATAACCTCGATAAGGCCACTGGTATTCAATGGCCGAAACCATCCCGCTCCGGAGCTCTTGGGAATTCTCCCCTTTCTTGAAGAAGAGAGTTGTGGACTCCTGTTTCCCGAAGGTATGACCAATGTCCCGGTTATAATCTCTCTTTAGGGAACCGCCTCCGGGGATAAGCTTCCAGGCTCGAAGTTTCTTTTCTTCCTTGAGAAGGAGACGCATCCCGGCCCAGTATACTTCTTCTCCGGTCCGCCCTTCCCTTCCCCCCGGAATCGCCCCTTCCAGCATGGCTTTTTCCATCAGACGGTAAAGGTCCTCTCCTTTGCGGTTGGTGGTAATTGAACGCGCCAGGTCCGAACAGGCCAGGATTAAGCCCCGGTCCTTCACCACGATTCCGGCATCGAGCTTGAGAGAATTCATTTTTTCGGACAGGCGGAAAATCCCTGGCAGGGAAGGATAGGGGGTGCGAATTCCGGCATGCAAAACCGTGAAATATGGCTCCAGCTGCAAAGGAGTTTTCTTTTGTTTCTCAAATTCTTTCAAGAGCCGGTAAAATTCCTTTTCCACATCTTTTTCAAAAACCGGTTTCCGGGCTTTCAGCCGGTTCGCGGCCCTTTCCAAAGCTCCTTCCATGGCATACTTGGTCCCCAATGAGGCCAGGATATACCCCCCTAGGTCCTGCCCGGAGCGAATCTCCCTCCAGGCGCGAAATAGATTGGAGGCATTTTTCAGCCGGGTCAGACCGAGGGCCAAAGACCGCCGGATGTCCAGGTTCTTTTCCTCTACCCCAAGGGCCCCCTTTCCTGCCAGGGCTTCTACGGCTTCCCGCAGAGTGGGAAAAGCGATTTTCCCCTTCAGTCCCTGCACAGGGCGGGGACTGAGCAGGTAGACCTTTCCTCCTGCATAAAGGCTCAGGAGCTCGCTCTTGATTTGATCGAAGGGGATACCCGTCATCTCCTGGAGATTGATGGGAGAGCTGGCCAGGACGCTTGGCAGCCCCGCCTCTTTCATCAGTTGATTCAAAACCTGGAAGGCCCTGAAGGGGCGGCGGGAGAGAAGTTTCTTAACCAGTGCCCTGTCTTTCGGGATCATTTTCAGCTCTTTTTCTACTGCCCCCCAAGCCCAGCGGTTCACAACTTTCCTCTTCTTCAAAAAGGCCGATTCCACGCCCCTAGAGGCCAGCTCATACGCCCAGGTTTTTCCCGGGAATTTTGGAGGAGAGGTCAGGGTGAAATCGAACTTCTGACTCAAGCGCCGAAAGCGATCCAGGGCTATGTCTGCATGGATGGAAAGGGTTTTCGTCCCGAAAGCTTTTTCTAGAGCTGTCGCCTCATCGGGCGGAAATTCCTTTATCTTCCGGGTCTGTTTATCCCAGGTAAAGTAGGAACTGTAATAGATCGGCCGGACCTTATGCTTTCGAATCACCGGCTCGGCAGATCCCCCCCGGGTAAAGTTCCCGGTCTCCACTTCTTTGACCAGCAAGAAATAATCTTTTTTCCCCTTTTTGATGAGCATCGGGGTTACATCTTTATAGGCATCCAGATTCAATCTGGGATACAGGGTCCTCTCTTCCAGGCGAAGTCCGATTTCTTTCCGGATTGCTCTCAGATCCGTAATCAGTTCCATATTCCAGGGCTCCTTTCAACCTCTTCTTTTTTGGGGGAATCTTCCCCTGAGCTCCATCGCCTTCATGACTCGCTCTTTGGAGATGGCCAGGGCCACCTCTCTCGGTAACCGTTTACTCTTTTGGGACTCTTCCAGCACCATGGTCACGTTTTTCCACATTTTCCTCTTCACCGTATCATAGACTTGCTGTGGTTCCAGAAGGTCACAAGAATACCGGTTATCCATGGCCTGTCCGGCTCCCATCACGGCCCCCGCATTGGCCACGAAATCCGGAACCAATAAAATGCCCTTCTGGTGGAAGTATTTTTGGGCTACATCTTTCGTAGGGAAGTTCGCCCCTTCCACGACCATCTTGGCCTTGATATTCTTCATGTTCTTCTCGGTAATCACATCACCCGTTGCACCGGGCACCAGCACCTCCACCGGGACCTCCAGTTCTTGGCCTCGAGTAATCTTTCGGGCCTGGCCGTATCTCAGCACGCCTTTATCTCCGTATTTCTCCCTCAGGGACAGGAGCTTTTCCACATCCAGACCCTGGGGATCATAGATGGCCCCTTCGATCGAGGAGATGGCCACAACTCTGGATCCTTTCTCGTGGAAGAATTTGGCGGCAAAAGCTCCAACCGCACCAAACCCCTGAATGGAAACTGTGGCCCCGCTTAGATCGATTCCCCGGTAAGGAGCCGCGCACTCTGCAGCCTCCACGACGCCGTATCCGGTGATGCCCAACTCATCATAGGGCAACCCCCCCAGTTCGGATGGCGTTCCTACGGCCGCTTTCATATCCTCCGCCTCATCCAAAGCAATAGCCCCCTCCTTCTCGGCAAATCCCATATCGTTTCCGAAAACATACTCATCGGGGAGGAATTTGCGGATTTTCTTCACATAGGCCCGGATGATCTCCTCCTTGATAGGAGACTTGGGGTCGTTGCGGATCCCGGCCTTGGCCCCCCCCAGGAAGATATCCGCCATAGCCCACTTCCAGGTCATCGTACGGGCCAGGCGGAAGCAGTCCAGAAGGGTCATATTCGAATCCATACGGCATCCGCCCTTTCCCGGCCCGCGGGCGGTGTTATCAATTACCAACATCCCCATCATTCCGGTCTTAGTATCATGAACGGCAATGATCTTCTCCGGCCCAAATTCATCCATCAATTCGAATACGTCGGACATGGTTTCCCTCCTTTGGAAATAAAGGTTAGCCTCTGTTCGCTTGGGTCTCTAGCGGAATAAATTCCTTCCCCTCCCAACTTGATAGAACGGGCTCAAATACTTTTATCATGATCCTTTCAGCTACGACAAGAGATATTCACAACAAAAAAACCCGGGAGACCGGGTTTCTTATTTTCACTAACCTCCGCCCAGGTTAAATCCGGGAATCCTCGCGGAGCGGAGGACGCCCGAGAAGCTAGGGGGCCGTAGATCTGCGCAGAACCTCGGCCACGATCGTGCCCGTAATTACTTTCTCCGCGCGTTGATTCTCCGCGAATACCTCCGCCTCGAGGTAGTCTTTTCCGCCCTCGGTGTATTTCCGGGTAATTCTCCCTTTGCAGGTAACCGTGTCTCCCGGCCATACCTGCCGCCCAAAACGGATCTTGTAGCGGCGCAATTTTCCGTCCCCTACCCAGTCGGTGATCATATGGCTGAGAAAGCCCGCGGTCATCATCCCCATGGCAAAGACCCGATCATTTCCCGCGCGGATCGCATATATCTCATCATGGTGAATGGGGTTAAAGTCGCCTGAAGCCCCGGCATACCTTACGATGTGCGTGCGGCTGATGTTGGCCATGATGACCGGAGGGGCTTCGTCCCCTGCGTTGATTTCTTCAAAATAAAGGACCTTCTTTTCCATGCTCACTTCCCTAATTCTTGA
>Ga0187771_10004199_pt1 | contig 10128 bp, 7 predicted proteins | sample 0116_SJ02_MP15_1_FD_133139 | JGI IMG/M metagenome (GOLD analysis project Ga0187771, IMG submission 133139) | Tropical peat soil microbial communities from peatlands in Department of Meta, Colombia - 0116_SJ02_MP15_10_MG | ecosystem: Environmental > Terrestrial > Soil > Wetlands > Peat | place... | reverse complement strand
TACTACTACGTTAAGTTTATCTTGACATTTAATAATACTTTGGTATATCCTCTCGGGTATGAAACCCCGAGAGATAGAGCGATTCCAGTTGAAGCTGGAGGCCTTCTTGGCTGATATAGTCCTGTCCATGGGTCGCAAAGAGAGGAGGCAGCATGCTCAGGAATACGTACGAGGTCTCCTGACGGATGGAGAGCGTAAATCCATCGAGCCATTGGCCGGTCGTCTTCCGGATGGAGACGTTCAAGCTTTGCAGCAGTTTGTGAACCAGAGCCCCTGGTCTACTAAGGAGGTGCAAGCGTCTTTGGCCAGAAAGGTGGAACGAGAATTTGTTCCCGAAGCTTATTGGCTTATTGACGAGGTGTCTTTTCCCAAGCAAGGCAAGCACTCGGTAGGAGTGGCAAGGCAATACTGTGGTGCATTGGGAAAGACGGCGAACTGTCAGGTGGCGGTAACGTTGGATCTGGGAACAGAGGAATCGAGTACACCCTTGGATTGGGCCTTGTATCTTCCGGAGCAATGGGTCAATGATACGGTTCGAAGGAAGAAGGCTGGGGTTCCGGAAGAAATCACCTTTAAGACAAAGACGGAGTTGGCTTTGGATCTGATCGATGAAGTCAGGGGTTGGGGATTGCAGGATCGGTTGGTATTGGCCGATTCGGTTTATGGCGATGCGTATGAATTCCGGAAAGAGTTGAGAACTCGGACATTGGATTACGTGGTTCAAGTCAGTCGGGATCTGACGGCCTGGACGGAAGATCCTCATCCTTCTAAGTCTCCGATGAAACGAGGAGGGAAAATCCCTCGAAAACGTCTTTATGCAAAAGAACTTCCCCCTGTTCGAAATCTCTGTCAGATTGCCAAGGAATTGCCCTCTCAGAGTTGGAAAAAAATCACCTGGAGAGAGGGGACGAAGGGGCCTCTCTCTTCCCGTTTTGCTCGGGTCATGGTCTGGATGGCCAATGGATTGGTGCAAGGCAAGGCGATGAAGGAACCACCGCAAGAGTTGTTGATTGAGTGGCCAGAGGGGAGTAAAGACCCGTGGAAGTACTGGCTTTCCAGCTTGCCTCCTCATCGGACTTCTTTTAGAGGATTGGTCCGAAAGGCGAAGGGACGCTTTCGTGTTGAACAGGATTACGAGGAAATGAAGGGGGAAGTGGGATTGGACCATTTTGAAGGCCGCTCGTGGCAAGGGTGGCATCATCATGTCACTCTGGTAACGTTGGCTTATGCTTTCCTGATGCTGGAAAGGATGGGCAATAAAAAAAACTTCTGGATTGACCTTGCCAGCTGTCCGCCGATTGATCCAGAAATGCTTGATGTTATACAGAGGCATATGCCCACTTTGTAATACTATCATCTTTGATGATTCATAACTACTTAACGTAGTAGTACTAATGACTTAATGACTAAGAGGGATTTGTGATTTGGAATTTATGGATCCGACGATTTTTTCCACTCTATAGCTGAAATTATTGTTTTTGGGGTGACGCCGATAGCAAAATTTTGCCATCGGCTGGCATCCCAGGCTTCAACTCATGATCCGGATTGGATATGTCTACTTTAATCCTGTAGACCAGGGTCACTCTCTCCTTTTCTGTCTGGATCTGCTTGGGTGTGAATTCGGCTTGAGAGGAGATGAAGGAGATTCTCCCTTTGTACTCCTTTTTCGGCCGAAGGTCAGTGGTCACAATCACCTCCTGACCCCACTTCACCTTGCTGAGATCGGTCTCGGGGATGTAAGCCTTTAACCAGACATTTTCGATATCGGCCATCGTGAGAATGGATGTCCCCGGATTGACGACCTCGCCAATCTCCCCTGATCTCACTAAAACAACGCCGGAGATGGGAGAAAAGAGGGTAGTATAGCTCAGCTGTGTCTCATTCAGCTTCACAGAGGCGCGAGCCTGCTCCACTTGGGCCCTCGCATCGTCGATATCCTCTTTTCTCGGCCCCTCCTTCACCAACAGGTAATTCTCTGTAGCCCTCTGAAAAGCGGCTTTTGCGATCTTAAATCCAGCCTCGGCATTATCAATCGTCTCCTTCGGGACGACTCCTCTCTCAAAGAGGGGTTTCATTCGTTCATAGTGGGCTTCCTTATTCTCCAGATCGAACTTGGCCTGGTGAAGGGCAGCCTCGGCCTCCCTTATCTCCTCCGGCCTCGACCCTGCAAGCAATTTACTCAATCGGGCCTGGGCTGACACCAAGGTGGCCCGCGCCACTTCAAGGCGATTGCGAAGATCCTCATCATCCAATTTTCCCAGAACTTCCCCCTTTTTCTTCCAGTCCCCCTCTTCGAAGAAACGGCTGACAATCCTCCCAGCGACTTTAAATCCGACATCCGCTTCTATGGCTTCGATATTTCCGGAGACCTTGATAAAGACATCTTTTTCGCCGTTATCACGGACGAGGAGATAATAGAGGACGCCGGAAATACCAGCCACTATAAAAATGATAATAATTATTCGTTTCACAAAATAATCCTTTCTGAGGCTCAATGGAATTCATTATAAATTTCATTTTCATCTCTGTCAAAACCTCTCACTGTTGAAGACGAGAACCCCCTTGAATTTTCCAATAGTTATAGTAATATGAAATCGAGATGCTAAGATTTAATGACATTCTCGACAGGCTGATCTCTTATAATCCTCACGCGGACATAGACCTTTTAAGAAAGGCTTATGTCTTTTCTGCCAAAGTCCATTTAGGCCAGACCCGGCTTTCAGGAGAACCTTACCTCATCCATCCTCTCGAGGTCGCCGGCATCTTGACTCAGCTCAAACTCGATGTCGCCAGTGTGTCAACCGGACTTCTCCACGATGCCGTGGAGGATACATTAACCAGCCCCAGGGAGATCCGGGAGAACTTTGGTGAAGAGATCGCCCAGTTGGTCGACGGTGTCACCAAAATCAGCAAGATTGCTCTCCGATCCTCGGAAGAAGACCAGGCAGAGAACTTTCGAAAGATGATTCTGGCCATGGTCAAAGATATCCGGGTGATCCTGGTGAAGCTGGCCGATCGCCTCCACAATATGCGAACCCTCAAATACCATCTTCCCGAAAGACAAGTGGAGATTGCTCAGGAAACCCTCGATATCTACGCTCCTTTGGCCCACCGGCTCGGAATCGACTGGATCAAGTCAGAGTTAGAAGATTTAGCCTTTCAATACCTTCACCCCGATATTTACGAGGAAATCCAACGCAAGATCGCTAAAAGGGAGAAAGAAAGGGCGCGCTACATTGACGAAGTGAAACGGATCTTAACGAAGAAACTTTACGAGAACCATATCGAGGGGGAGGTGACCGGTCGTTTAAAACAAATTTACAGTATCTACCTGAAAATGAAGGAGCAGAACATCGATTTTGATCAGGTCTATGACATCACCGCATTCCGGGTGGTCGTCGATAGCATCAAAGAGTGTTATGATGTCCTCGGGGTCATTCATTCCCTCTGGAAACCCATTCCCGGAAAATTCAAAGACTATGTCGGCCTTCCCAAGGAGAATATGTACCAATCTCTCCATACCTCTGTGATCGGACCATACGGTGAGCGGATCGAGATCCAGATCCGGACTCATGAGATGCATCGGATTGCGGAGGAAGGCATCGCTGCCCATTGGAAATATAAGGAGGGAAAGATCATCGAGGAGGCCGACGAGAAACGATTCACCTGGTTGAGGCAACTTTTGGAATGGCAGCGGGATCTCAAGGACGACACAGAATTTATCGAAAGCGTCAAGGTGGATCTCTTCCCTAATGAAGTCTATATCTTCACCCCCAAGGGGTCGGTCAAACAATTTCCTATTGGAGCGACTCCCATCGATTTTGCGTACAGTATCCACTCCGACATCGGGAATCACTGTATGGGCGCAAAGGTGAGCGGGAAAATTGTTCCTCTCAAATATGAACTGCGGAGCGGAGACACAGTCGAGATCATGACATCCCCTGCTGCAAGACCCAGCAAAGATTGGCTCAAGTTTGTGAAGACATCACGGGCGAAGACTAAAATTCGCCAATGGTTCACGGCAGAGGAAAGGGAAAAATCGATCACCCTTGGAAAGGAGATTCTGGAGAAGGAACTTCGAAAATATGACCTTCAGCATGCCAGGCTGATCAAATCGGGAGATCTGGCGAAGGTAGCAGGGGAATTCAGTTTTCAGGCCGTGGACGATCTCATCGCCGCAATCGGCTACGGGAAAATGACGGCACACCAAATTATTGGAAAGCTCCTTCCCGAGGAAAGACTGGAACAGAGAGAAGAGCAGGAGGAAGGGCGCCTGAAACGCCTGATCAAGAAGATCACCCGTGGCCCCAAGGATGCCCTCCTCATCAAGGGAATCGATAATGTGATGGTTCGGTATGCGGGGTGCTGCAATCCGCTGCCCGGAGACAAAGTCATAGGCTTTATCACGCGGGGACGGGGGGTGACCATTCATACCGCGGATTGCCAGAATGCGATGGACGATGACCCGAACAGGAGGGTCGAAGTCGAATGGGATTCAACGAAAGAATATATCTATCCAGTCCGGATCCGCATCTATTCCGACGATAAGAAAGGGTTGCTGGCTGAGATCAGTAACTCGATCTCCATCAATGAGGCCAACATTACCAATGCCAGAATCGAAACAACAGACGATAAGAAGGCAATCAGCACTTTCGAGGTTGAGATCCGAGATCTCAACCACCTAAAGAAGGTGATCAAGGGTCTCGAAAAGATCAAGGGAATAAATCGAGTGGAAAGGGTGGCCCTTGAGCCACAGGCCCTGAAATTTTGATAATCGAAATGTCAAATGCCAAAGTTCAAATGCCAAAATTTCGTTAAGTTTGAACTTTGACATTCCTTTGACATTTGGAATTTCGATTTCGGCTATGCGGCCTTGGTGACCAACCCTGAGCGGAGGCATCGGGAGCAGACCTTCATTCGAATCGTCCTTCCCTCTTTGACGGCCTTCACCTTATGCAGGTTAGGATACCATACTTTTGGGGTCTTGTTATTGGCGTGACTAACATTGTGGCCGAAGACCGGCCCTTTCCCGCAGATATCACACACTTTTGCCATTTCCAAACCTCAAAATGAATTTAATACAAGATAACATAGTCCCATCAAATCTGCAACAATAATCCCACACCTTTTTGTAAGATTTTCGGAGACATCCTTGCCGAATCATCCCTGCCTGCGGTAGGCAGGGGATTTCACTCACCCTTCACTGAGGAGGTGTGAAAAAATCGAACACATGATTCAAACAGAAGGGCGGGTAGATTGGAAAAGCTTTAGAGCGCAACCTTCGGAAATTGAAGCACTATGCCCTAAGTTCACTTAAACACATGTCCTTGTTACCATGGCGGTTACCCATAACCTCAACGAGCGCATTCTAAAGCTTTGGAAACCCACTCGCCCTTGCGGGACACAAAGGCATTACATTTCTTTCCTATGCCAGAGGCTCTTCAAGGGGTTTCGATGGAGCTGATGTGCTGTCATCGCCGTGGGGAGACAATTCATCTTGACCAATCCTCTTTTCTCCCCATCGCATCGGCATGATAACGGCCATCAGACAAAGGGCAAGGACAGAAAAAAAAGAACCGATAAGCCATACCCACTGGATTCCGGTCAGAGCGACCCTGCGGATGCCTGTCATAAAGATGTTATAGACAGGACCCGCCTCAAGGATAATAACAGTCCCGATAAAGCCGATGCAGAGGGTCATATAAGTCAGACCCCCTACGCTCGTAACGGATTGTGCCGGGTTCTCAGAATGAAAATCAGGGTAGATGGCGCCAAGGCCGATTCCCATTGAGACAATACCCGGGACCATGAAAAAAATCGTCAGCACGGAAAGAACCATCATCAAGGGCGCCACCTGAAGGAGGATATTTGTCACCACAATCAAAATCTCGGAAAGAAGAAGGAGTGGAATAAAGTAAACCAAGAACTTGATCCAGAGGAAAGTCCGAAGCGATACGGGTGAAGATTTCACAATCCAGAACGCATCCCCTTCAATACTGACGGCCGGAAAGACAAACCGTGCCGACACAGCGGTCAGCACAAATGCGGCCAGCCCCATGTTCAAAAAAGAGAGGAGATTTTGAAGATATTCTTTCTTCAGGGGACCCCTTTCCAGGGGCAGAACAGAGAAGTTGTAGAGATAAATCACAATGAGGGCTACGACAAGGAATACTTGTGACCATTGGGTCTTGTCGCGAAGAAAGGTCCTTATCTCCTTCACGGCGAAGGCCCTGGCAGGACCCGAAAGAAAATTGAGGGAAAACTCATATCTCGGCCTTCTCCAACCGAGGAGTAGAAACCTCCCAGGTACAGTCTGCGCTTTGGATAAACCTTTAAAGTAAAGGGCACCCGAAACCCAAGTGGTGACAAAGATTAGAGTGATGGCACAACTCCAGGATAGAGCAGAATGGAAGAAAGTCTCTCCCTCCGATCCTGAAAGGGCAGCTCTCAGACTATCAAAGAACCAGGTCGTCGGAAGCCACGGAGAATGGGATGACTCCAAGCCCTTGAGATAGAGGATGACCGTTGAGAAAGACTGCGGATTAGCAAACCTCTCCGGCCTCATCAGACGAAAAGAGATGAGGAGGAGAAGAAACAAAAAAAGACCCAGGAAAAAGAAGACGCTCCGAATGCGACCCGCTGGCAGCAATACCGCCGCCATCAGGACGATGAACGTGCTCAGGCTCGACGCAATCAGGCAAAAAGGCAGGACATTGATACCCACCATCGCATAGTAAAAGACTCCTGCCTTGTAAACGATGCCATAGGATAGAAATACGGGAAGACTGTAAACGAAAACCATCCATGAACTGTCCATTGTGGACTCCATCCAACGGGCAAGAAAAATCTTCTCCCTCGATACAGGCATGGAGTGAACCAGTTCCAAATCCTTGCTGAGATAAAGCTTGGACAGTGACGTCAGGATGCTGCTGAAAATGAGAAGTGAAAAAAAGGTGATGAGCGTCATGGAAAGAAGCTTGTAGGCAAGGATATCCCCAAAGCTCTCAAACCTCTGAAAGTATCTCAAGACGCGGTAAATGATGGCAAAGGTGAACCCCCAAAATCCAAGACCCATCGTACTCAAGATGATGAATCTCCATTTTCTGCCTTTGAGATTTCTTGAAATGCCCCGGTTTTTGAAGGACCAGAGCCGAGGTCTTAGGAGCGTAAAAACCTCTTTCATGCAATGGATTCTCCCTCTGTGAGAATCATAAATGCCTCCTCCAGATCTCCCTCCCCGACCCGGGCCCTAAGTCTCAGTTCCTCCGCCGTGCCCGTCGCGATCAAAACCCCTCTGTGAATGATCCCGATGCGGTCGCATACGTCTTCTGCAACGGTCAGGGTGTGAGTCGACATGAAGATCGTTGTCCCTTTCTTTGCAAGATCCCTAAAAAGCTCCTTGACCATCCGGGTGCCTGCTGGATCGAGTCCCACCATGGGTTCGTCGACGACAATCACCTTCGGGTCGTGAAGAATGGCTGCCGATATGATCAATCGCTGCTTCATGCCGTGGGAATAGGATTCGATCAACTCGTCAGCCCAATGGTGGAGAGAAAACTTTCTTAAAACCTCCTCGGACTTCTCGCGAAATGAATGATCTTCAATGCCATAGAGGTCTGCCGTAAACCTCAAAAATTCCACGCCCGTCAGCTTTTCGTATAGGAAGGGTCTGTCCGGAATGAAACCGATTCTTTTCTTAGCCTTCTCCGGCTCATCCGCCATATTAATCCCGTCAATCATCACGGAGCCTTCAGTTGGTGCAAGGACCCCGCCCATCATCCGGAGAGTCGTGGTCTTGCCTGCACCGTTGGGACCGATGAATCCGAATATCTCTCCCCCGGAAACGGAAAGATTGAGCCCGTTGACGGCCACGATGTCCCCAAAGCGCTTTGTCAAATCCTTTAATTCGATCATGTTCTCACTTTCTATTGGCCGTCGACAGACAGGATTTCCAATCTTAACCTGCCGATGATTCGAATCAGATCGATCTGTTGTTCCGTTCCTCGCGCAAAACGGACGTGCGACACATCAGCAGGGAATTGTCCCATCACCGAATCTGCCGTGATCCATCTGCCGAGATAAAGGACATTCCATGCGTGATAGTAGAATCGCCCCTTTTGGTAGACGAGCCCTGTCTCAATATCAGCCGGGATACCGGCGGCGCGGGCCAGCGCTGCCAAGAGCACAGCATGTTCGTTGCAATCGCCCACACGGTTCTGCAGAGTCTCAAGGGCATTGGGAACGGACAGGACAGGTTTTTTTCGAATAGATTTCTTAACCCACATCACCAGCTTTTTAGCCTTTAAGAGATCGGGATCATCTGGAGAAACAATGTCCTTCAGCTTCCCTTGAATCTCAGGATGATCGGCCTGAATAAAGGGAGTTGACTCCAGGTATGTCTTCCCACCTGTGAAGACCCTTTTGCCCGACCCTCCGGACAGAGAGTTTAAGATGGACTCCCTATGAATCGTCAACACGCCGTCCTGTAATGACTGCCGCCCGCCGTGAAGGAAGAGATCCGCCGAATCAATGCCTTCTAATCTGAGCTTCAGCTCTTGAAGGTGATCGACATTCCGAATAACCTGGTTAACTGGGATCGAAGCGATTTCTGTCAAGTCTGCACCCGGCGAAATAGCCAGCTTACTCAAAGCCTCCTCTTTCGCCACCTGCTCCAGTTTGATCCCCAAAGACCCCTCCTCTTTTAGAACGGTCCCGTCCCTTCCGATCCAGGCAAACTGAGGAGCGCCCATAAAGTCAACGGATACTTTCCTCGCCTTCTCCTGACGGCCCATCACAGAAATCGTCTCTTCGGACAACACCACAACTTTGACAGACCGCTCGGCTGTGGTGGCCGGATCAAAAACATGAAAGGTTCTGCTTTCTCCCGATTTCAGGTTTTTCGCGTTCAGCGCTTCGAGCATGCCAACAGGAAGATGGACCTCTTTTTCGAGGGGAAGGTCAATCCTCTGTTCGGAGCCCGGCGTGCCCGTAGAAAGGGTAAGGATTTTGCCGTCAAGAACCCCATGGGCCTTGAAATGGAAGAGACTTGATTGCAGTTCGAAATCGAAAGAAGAAAGGCCGAGATCAGGACGAAGATTTCCCTCTGTCTTGAATCGGATGTCCTGGGCCATTCCCATGGTGTTGACCCGCATAAAGACAGATTCCAGGACCCTGTATCCTCCGACTGTTTTTGAGAATTGCCTGTGGGAATAGCCGATCTTTTGTCCCTGCTGATAAATATTCATCCACGTTTCTCGATCCATTCGTGTCTGAACATCGAGGGGTCGATCCGTTCTGTCCGTCACTTCATCCTTCTGAAAAACGCCGAGGCGAAGGACCAGAAGAAATACGAAGGCCAGCGCAAATAATGATCCTATAATTCGGTTTGGTCTAAGTCGCGGAATGCTCATCATGCCATTATTACTCAGAGCACGCAATTCTTCACGCCTCTCCCTTCAGAAAAGGGTCAGCTGTGAAAAAATCCCAAGATTCAAAGACCGGACAGATGGATGTCGGAAAAACTGTAGAGCGGCAACCTTTTTCACGCTCAATGATCAAAATTGAGAACCATGCAGGATGGACAACCTGAACAGACCCATGACCCATACGTTTTCAAAGTCCGCATTCTACAGTTTTGGAGATATCCGTCTAGCCGGTCCATCGCCCCTCATTTTCTACACACCTTCCCATCGCATCTTTCCTATTTCGGGTTTTCAGCCTGGTAGGCCTTGATAAAGAGGCTCACCATCTCTTCCACACTGTTTCGGAGTTGGCCTACTATTGATTTTTCTATCGACCCGACACCACCCGTTGACCAAGTCACTGCGTAGGTCGTTTGTTGAGGGTCTCGCAGAAGGGAAACCTTCTGCATCAACAAAAGATCGACGCTGTAAGGATAAATGTCACTCTCCGTCTTTGCGGTATTCACATTAATATTGATATAGAGGTAGGGTTCCCCTGGTGTCGTCAGGGCCTCTTCTCTTGTCAATACCTTAATCCCTGCTGCCCGAAGCTTAAGTTCAACCTCCGTCTGGAGTTGGTTCTTAATAAGTCCTTCCCTTTCTACCTCGGGAGATAGTTGTTCAACCAGTACTCCAACTCCACTCAGACCTCGGAGCGTCGCCAGAT
>Ga0187771_10004198_pt1 | contig 10129 bp, 10 predicted proteins | sample 0116_SJ02_MP15_1_FD_133139 | JGI IMG/M metagenome (GOLD analysis project Ga0187771, IMG submission 133139) | Tropical peat soil microbial communities from peatlands in Department of Meta, Colombia - 0116_SJ02_MP15_10_MG | ecosystem: Environmental > Terrestrial > Soil > Wetlands > Peat | place... | reverse complement strand
AGGATATAGAGGCGGATGTTTTCGGAATTTTCGAAAATAATCCATCGGCAAAATAGTGGAAGGTGGAACTGCAACGTTAACAAGGGGCACCGTCGCTCAGCCCACGGCAGATAGTGCCGAAAACGGTAAGAAGACCTATTTTAAGGAGGAAATAGCTATGGGAAAGATAATGCGAGTCAATATGTCAGAGTTGAAAGCCCATATTGAAGAAATCCCAAAGGAATATCAAGGATTGGGAGGCAGGGGTTTAACTTCTGCAATTATAAGCAGGGAGGTCCTTCCTTTAACCGATCCCGTGAGCCCTGAAAACAAGCTGATTTTTTCTGCAGGAATTCTGGCCGCTACAACCGTCCCCAATAATAGCAGATCGTCAGTGGGTGCAAAAAGTCCTTTAACGAATACCATAAAGGAGGCCAATTCAGGAGGAGCGGCAGCCCAAAAACTTGCGAAACTGGGTCTTCAAGCAGTCGTTGTTGAAGGTCGTGCAAAAGAGCTGACATCACTAAAAATAGACAGAAATGGGGTGACCTTTATTTCTGCTACTTCTTATAAGGAGCTCGGGAATTATGGAGTCATCGATAGATTAAGGAAGGAGTTCGGCAATAATATTGCGATCATATCGATTGGACCAGCCGGAGAATGGGGACTGAAGATTGCTTCCGTGATGGTTACAACGCCTGATTTCTATCCACGGGTGGCTGCCAGAGGGGGATTGGGGGCAGTTATGGGTTCCAAGAATTTAAAGGCGGTTGTAATTGACGACACAAACAGTGATAAAGTCGAAATAAAGGATAGGGCGAAATTCAGAGAAGAGTCTACGGCCCTTTCAAAGGGTATATTGTCTCATCCTCTTATCGGGGTATTCAAAGAATTGGGGACTGCTTGCTTAGTGATGATGATGAATGCCTATGGATGTTTATCCACGAAGAACTTTTCGATCGGGCAGTTTCAGGGGGCTGAGAAGATCTCTGGTGAGCATATGGTCGAGTTGATGAAAAAGCGACCCAATGGCCAACATGTTCATCGCTGCATGGATGGTTGCATTATCAATTGTTCCAATATTTTTACAGATAAAAAAGGAGAAATTATCGTTTCTGGTCTTGAGTATGAGACGATCGGGTTAGTGGGATCTAATTGTATGATTGATGACATTGATATAGTGGCTCAGATTAATCGAGTCTGCAATGACGTGGGAGTAGATACGATGGATGTGGGTGGGGCGATTGCGGTAGCTATGGAGGCTGGCTTGCTGTCATGGGGAGATGGCAAAACCGCATTGAACTTGGTCAAGGAGATAGCTAAGAGAAATGACAGAGGATTGATGATTGGTAATGGATGTAAGTTTACCGGTGAGAAGTTGGGAGTGAAGAGGATTCCTCATGTGAAGGGTCAGTGCTTGGCCGCTTATGATCCACGAAGCTTGAAAGGCACGGGAGTGACTTATGCAACTTCAACGATGGGAGCTGACCATACATGTGGGAATGCCATCCCAAATCCTGCAAATCCTGCATACAATCCAAGTGCTCCCACCGGGCAGGGCCCTGTCTCGCAATTTTTGCAAGCTTATTTTGCTGCCATCGATAGCCTTGGGATGTGCCTTTTTGCTTCTCTGCCCCTTTTGGACATTCCTGAATTGCAGAAAAATCTTATCGCTTGTGTTTCTGCAAAGTTTGGGACTCCTCTGGATGAAAATTACCTTACCAATTTAGGGTTTTCAGTCCTAAAAACTGAGAGGAAATTTAATGAGGCCGTTGGCTTTAAGAAAGAGGATGATCGGCTACCAAGATTCTTCTTGGAAGAAAAATTGCTACCTAGCGGAAATGTCTTTGATGTTCCCGTGGAAGAGATAGATAGCATTTATAATTTTTAAACGTCTCAAGGGCTGCCAAATGGTACTGCTATTCTTGGTTGAAATTTAAAAAGTGGCTCCTAAAATGGTGGCATCTCTTATGGTTGGCAGAAGAGTATTTGCTGTTTGAAGTTTTGATATATACAGCCAACGGGCATAAGCGATGTTCAGTCCCGAAATTTGGGGGTCATATGAAGGATGGTTCTGAACTTCAGATGATCAGCGCTGGATGTTTTTGCCGAGAAGGTAGAATCACTCGAGAAACGTGGACGCCCCATCACTGAATCAAAATCAGAACCTGCTCTTCTAAAACCTGCAGTTAGAATTCAAAAGCGGTACCACACGGTTCAGAGAGAAGAGACCCTATTCAAGATCAGCAAGAAATATGGATCACTGTAGAGTAACTCCGAAAACTAAACAGTCTTTCTGGAGGCCAGTCAGTCCGGACCGGACAAAAACTCCTTATTTCTGCGGAAAGGTAGCTTAACTGCGCTCCTTTACTTCACGGGGGTGTCAAAATGGAGAAGGATCTTTGGCGTTTAGGTGTTAGGGATCTTGCTCGAGCGATCCGAGAGAAGACGGTCTCGAGCCACGATGTTGTACAGTCCCATCTCAACCGCATCGAGGCGGTGAACGCGAAGGTCAATGCAGTGACGGTGGTGTTTGCAAAGGAGGCGCTGCAGGCTGCCGACGAGGCGGATAACGCTCTCACGAAAGGGGTTAGCCTTGGCCCCCTTCACGGAATCCCGATGACGATCAAGGAGAATATTGATCTCACGGGATCGGCCACTTCCCAAGGCGTCGTAGCTATGAAGGACGCCCTTCCTCTTCAAGACGCTCCACATGTCTCACACCTGAAGCGAGCAGGGGCTATCCCGATTGGTCGCACGAATCTTCCTGATTTGGGTTTACGATGGCATACGGACAATGCCCTGAGAGGAGCAACCCGAAGCCCTTGGAATAGGTTACGAACTCCCGGGGGGTCGAGTGGAGGAGAGGCGGTGGCCATCGCCACCGGGATGAGCCCTCTGGGGATCGGCAATGATTATGGGGGATCGCTGCGGTACCCCGCGCAGTGTTGTGGCATTGTGTCGATCCGGCCGACTCTGGGTCGAGTACCGCAGGCGTCTTCTCTCGATCCTTTTGAGATGCCAATTACTATGCAACTCTTCGCGGTCCAGGGGCCGATGGCGCGGCATGTGCAGGATCTGCGGCTTGCTCTGAATGTGATGATGGCACCCCACCCCCGCGACCCGTGGTGGACCCCGGCACCTCTGCAAGGACCGGTTCTCCGGAAACCGATCCGGGTTGGCGTCGCGATGAACCCCTGCGGTCAAGGAGTCGACCGGGGTGTTGCAGCGGGAGTTCGCAAAGCAGCGCAAGTGCTTTCCGAAGCTGGATACGAAATCGAAGAAGTGGAGCCTCCCTCGATTGAGCAAGCTTCGCGACTCTGGGCGGAGTTAGCATTTACGGAAATTCGAGCCGTTTTCTTGCCTCTTTTGAAGGCAACTGCTTCCCCGGCTGCTATCGACTCTCTCCTGCTTACAGAGGCGTTGGTTCCGAAGGGAGATTTGGTCTCATACATGAATGGATTGGCCGAGCGTAACCGCATCGCCCGTGAGTGGGCACAGTTCGCCGACCAGCACCCGCTCATCCTGGGACCAGTTTCGACAATGCCTCCGTTCGAGGTAGGCTACGATCTCGCCGGGGTGGCCGAGGCCGGTGAACTGCGTCGTTCGATGCGATTAGTGACAACGGTAAACCTGCTTGGCTTGCCGTCCGTTGCTTTGCCCGTCGGCGTGACCGACGGCTTACCGCAAGGGGTACAGATTATTGGTCCACGCTACCGGGAAGATCTTTGCCTCGAAGCAGCAGAGGCGGTTGAGGAAAGGGTGGGGGTGCTAACCCCGATTGATCCAAAAAGCTAAGAGTCGGAGGAGACGGGAAGGAAGGCAATTTTACCAGCACTCATCTTAGAATGAACCCATTCCAACTATCTGAACCCGCACTATTGGTAATCTTGAGAGCTTGTATTGTGCGGTCAGGTGTTCTGGATGATCTACATTCAAGTGGCAGGTAAAGCCCTAAATAAGCAGCTAAAATTCTCTGCTGACTTCTACGTAAAGAAGCGACATTCTTATTTTCTTTTCCCCGTTATTTTTTTGGCTTTCTTGCTTTCCGGTTGATTTGCGACATCCTGTCGCATTATTGCCCAATATGCGACATAAATTTCTACAAACCAATACCAAACTAACACTCCCTTTCTTATAGTAACCCTCAGTCTATTCCCGTGATCGGTTCTGCGGAGGTGAAACCAATGACTGAGGGGGGACGAGGCAGCATCGGTTTTTTAAAGGTTTCAATAGCTGCTGGTAATTTCGGAATTTGAATCGGTAACCCACTGATTACAAAACAATAACCTTGAGCTTCAAAACTCATCAAAATAAATGAAAAATTTAAAACTATTTAATTTTAGCTTTTCCTATTTTTCTGATTTTCGAGTAGAACTCCCAAAATCAAATCAGGATCAAAATAAATGTTATTGATTTTTGTCTCTTCTCTTCCAAATACCTCCGAAATTTAGTTTTTCCCCTCTTTTATGATAATATTTGACAAAATAATCTTTTTTTCTCTAAAACTCTAAACACACGAGATTGGAAAATACAAAATGGATAAAACATTAGCCCATCTATTTAATCAAACATTTCTTCGGTTGGGAACAAAGGAAGCAATCCTTTTCATAAGAAAGGGGAAACTGGAAAGCCAGGTCTCTAGCTCCCACCTTCATCAGATTTCCAATCGGGTAGCTTGGAGACTGATGGAAATTGGTCTTAAGAAAGGCGATAGGGTCATTCTTTTTATGCCAAAAAGCATTGAACAGGTGATCCTTCATCTCGGTATCCAGAAGGTTGGGGCAATCTCCGTGATCCTAAACCCAGGATTTAAAAAGGATGAGATGGAATTTTTTTTAAAAGATACCGGTGCAAAAATTGTCTTTGTTGGGAAGAAAGAGGAGGCCTTGATCCGATCAATCGATGATAAGATACTCACCTTCTTCACCGACACGGAGACTCCTTTTATTGAGGATAAATTTTTTCCAAAATCTTCTAATCAAATATGCGAGGCAGAGGGAAGTATTCATGATCCTGCCATCCTTATCTACACCTCCGGGACGACAGGCAAACCTAAAGGAGCGATTCTCACCCAGCAGAACCTCATTCAAGATGCAAAGAACATCATCCAGATTTGGGAGATTACGGAAAGGGATGTTCTCTGTCATGCTCTTCCACTATTTCATATCCACGGTTTATGCTTTGCCCTGCATACATCGTTGATCGCTGGAGTTAAAATGGTGATGTCCGATGAATTCTCTCCGGATACCGTCATTGATATCCTCTCCCGTCAGAAGGGGGAACTGGCCTGCACTATATTTATGGGTGTACCAACAATGTATTTGAGGATAATCGAGAGGATGGGAGGGGAGAAGGGTGATTTCAGTCACATTCGACTGTTGGCCTCTGGCTCAGCTCCATTGCTTCCTAAAGATTTTGAGAGGATCAAAGAGGTATTCGGGAAGGAACCTGTGGAGAGAGAGGGAATGTCCGAAACTGGAATGAATTTTTCGAATCCTCTCCAAGGAATAAAAAAGCCTGGGTCCATTGGTATTCCACTTCCCAATGTAGAAGTAAGAATCGTGAACCCGGATACACTCCAAGATGTAAAACCGGGCAAGGTAGGGGAAATTTGGTTAAAGGGTCCTAACGTCAGTCCGGGTTATTGGAGAAAGCCCCTGGAGACAGAGGCTTCCTTTGTGAATGGATGGTTTCGTACCGGGGATCTAGGCAAGAGGGATGAGGATGGATATTACTACATCACAGACCGTTTGAAGCATATCATCATCTCCGGAGGAGAAAATATTTCACCTAAAGAGATCGAATCGGTGATCAATCATTATCAAAAAGTTTTAGAATCCTGCGTTGTAGGAATTCCTGATGAGAAATGGGGGGAGAAAGTGGTTGCCGCAGTCGTATTAAAACCGGGGGTGACTCTAACAGTACAAGAGATACAAAATCACTGCAGACAACATCTCCTGGCTTGGAAATGCCCAAAGGAGGTCTTCTTCTTAGAGGAACTCCCCAGAAATAAAATGGGGAAAGTCATGAAAGAGATAGTGACAAAATTCATCCTCAACAATTCTCTGCCTTACAGGGCAAAGCCTTAAACATCCGAACTCATAGAATTGAGTTTGGAATATTAGTGGAACCCTCATTGAGCCATAACCTCCCCTTCTTGGATTGTTTCTGGGGTACCTTTAACCCTTCCTGCCTCCAGATTCTCTCCACCCGGTTATGGTTCACTCGCCACCCCTCTGCCCTGAGCAGAGCCGTAATCCTCCGATACCCATACCGGCCATATTGAGTGGCCAAGGCGATCATTCGTGTCACCAACCTCTCTTGTTCCCCTGAAACGCCTCTCTCCTGGCGTTGTGTCGATCGGGCCTGCCCTAACACCCTGCATGCCCGCCGTTGGGAGATCCGAAGGCTTTCGCAAACCCAAATCACCGCCTTCAGCCTCCTCAGCGGGCTCAGAAGTTTCCCCGGGCCACCTCCTTAAGCATGGCATTGTCCGAGGTTAGATCGGCCACCAGTCTCTTGAGCCTCCCGTTCTCCTTCTCCAGCCCCTTGAGCCTTCGGGCCTGATCTACCCGCATCCCCCCGTACTCCCGTCTCCAATGATAAGATAATAGGTCTGTTCCGTAATCGAGAGCTTGCGGTTCACTTCTCCCGCTGTGCTCCCCTGACTGAGAAGAACCTCCGCCTCTCTCAGCTTCCCGATGATTTGCTCTGCAGAAAACCCCTTCTTCTTCATTCTTACCCCCCATGCTCATTCTCAGCCCATATTCTAACTCATTCTCTGGATCGGTTTTCGGGGGACAGGTCATTATGCCCACATTTAAAAATTGAACTTTCCGAAAAAATGCCGCATTCCCTATTACTTTTTCTTTTAATCGTCAATCAACGGACTTTATCGCCGATCATTTCGCACTCTTCCTAAAATAACCATTCTTGAAAAGTGCAAATATCTGCTAGTGCGCCACGAGGCTGCACAAGAGATGAGGGGAGGTCCCTCGGAGCCGGTTTGCAGGAGCAGGCTTCAAACTACCTTAAGCTGCGCTGGTAAAGAGCCAGGGTGGTAAGCGTTAAGGAAAAGGCACAGCATAGAATGTGTCAGGTGAGGATCAAGGAGACGAGCGCAAGCGAACCATTGATGAGGTGTCGAAAATTGGGATGACGTCAAAACGGGTGGCTAGCAGAACGCCCGGATTAGTTCAGGGGAAACCTGCTTATTGCCTGAGCGGCGTCCGGCATAAAGATGGCGTGACCTTGACCCAGGCTCTGGTGTGGAACGTGGGAACCTGTCGTTCCGATGGTAAGGGAGAAACCCAAGTGGAGGAGACCACAAGGGCGAGAGTACCGATGCGGGACATGGGGACGGAGCAGTTCGTAGTAGCGGAGAAGTCCCGTAATGGGGATGGAGCGAAGGGGCTGCGTTGTCTGGTTTTATTTGCAGGTCAACCAGAGATGGGAGGAGCCTTGTGAATAAAGCAAAACCGTTTTGTATTTCGAGATGGGAGGTTTGGGAGGCATACAAGGGGGTTAAGGCGAACAAGGGAGCGGCTGGGGTAGATGGGCAATCCATTGCCAAGTTTGAAGAGAATTTGAAGAATAACCTCTTCAAGATTTGGAATCGGATGTCCTCAGGCAGCTATTTTCCACCACCTGTTCGTAGGGTTGAAATACCGAAGGACAATGCAGGGACGCGCCCATTAGGGATACCTACGGTGGCCGACCGCATCGCCCAGACGGTAGTCAAACGATACTTGGAGCCGATCTTGGAAGAGCACTTTCACCCGGACTCATATGGGTATCGGCCTGGGAAGTCTGCGATTGAGGCTGTAGGAGTTGCTCGCCAACGGTGCTGGCGATACGACTGGGTTTTAGACCTCGATATCAAGGGCTTCTTCGACAGTATCGATCATGATCTGTTGATGCGAGCGGTGAGGAAGCATACGGATTGCAAATTGGTGCTTTTGTACATTGAAAGATGGTTAAAAGTGCCCGTGCAATTGGAGGATGGTAGCCTGATTCATCGGGAGAAAGGGACACCCCAAGGAGGAGTGATCAGTCCCCTCCTTGCGAATCTCTTTCTGCATTATGCGTTCGATAAGTGGATGCAGAGGTATTTTCCTCAGATTCCTTTCGAGCGTTATGCTGATGATGGGATTTGCCATTGTCAGAATGAGGCCCAGGCTGAAAGTCTCTGGGTAGCGATTGAGCGGCGATTTGTTGAATGTGGACTGGAGCTTCATCGGCAGAAGACAAGAATTATCTACTGCAAGGATGATAGGCGGCGCAAGGACTATCCTGAGCAGAAGTTCGATTTCTTGGGATACACATTTCGGCCCAGGGGAGCGAAGGACCCTGAGGGTAAGTTTTTCGTTGGTTTCAATCCGGCCGTCAGCAATGAAGCAGCGAAGTCAATGCGCGAGACGATGAGGGAATGGTGCTTACATCGGCAAACGGACAAATCTTTGGATGAACTGGCCCATATGATCAATCCGGTGGTAAGAGGATGGATAAACTACTACGGCAACTTCTACAAGTCAGCGTTATACCCCACCTTTCAGCGCCTGAACCATATTCTGGTCAGGTGGGCTACCCGGAAATACAAAAGATTGAGGGGTCATAATCGACGGGCGCTTCATTGGTTGCAGCGGGTAGTGCGAAAACAACCGGAGCTTTTTGCTCACTGGCGCCTCCCTCAGTTCAAGGCTGGACAATAGGAGCCGGATGAATCGAGAGGTTCACGTCCGGTTCTCGGAGAGCGCGGGGGTGAAATTCTCTCGCGCCACTCGGCTATAGTCGCAGGTTCCAATTAACTCTAAAAAGTTACTATTTGATATCCTATATGCAATCCGCCAGTATCACTTCTCCGCCTAACTGCCCACAACAACCACATCAGCTCCAACCGGAACAGTCTTCAGTAGAGTCTTTCCAGCTTCCCGCGTCGCTTCCTTCAGAATAATCGCCACTTCATCCGCCACTTCAATAGGAGCTTCCAGTAGAATTTCATCTTTCAAACAATTGGTAAGTTAAAACTATATATATCAATATATAAAAGGAGGAAAGACCATGCGATTTACGAGAACCGATTATCACCAGTTCATGGATCAAGTTTATTCTCTTGGAAAAGAAAAAGAGTTTCGTTTTCAGTTTTTCATTAACAGGCATTTTCGTATTTTTAGCCTCCCCAATTATGTCGACGACAAGAGGAAAAAATACAATCACGCCTTAACAAATCTCTTAAGAAAGTATGGCATTGTCACTGATAGTTTCTATGGCGAGCTTAATAAAATATGGCGTTCCGAGGAAGAGATATTGCGGCAACGATATGAGAAGGCCAAAAACCCGGATTCCTGGTGGAAGAGGGTGTGTGATTATGGCTTTCCAACTGGAAAATGCCAATCGGATGCAGACCTTGCTGTCTTATTTCGTATGGATGCGTGGAATAATTACAAAAAAAGGTCTCTCGAGTTGTGCCGGGAAATAGGGAAGAGAGCCCTCAATCAATACCATTCTTAATCTGCTTTACTATGAAATCAATCACGCCATACATGATATTCAGCTTTTCTCTAAGCCCAAGGTCATCGAAGGATTTCAATATCTCATATTGCCTCTCGCTGAATCTGAGTCTTATTTCTTTTGGAGCGCTCTTCTTCTCTTTGTCCATCGAGTCTAGTTGTTTTAAGAGCTTTTCGGAATCATACGCTGTCCCATTGAAGTATCCGTTCATCATTTTGGTATCCTCCTTTCATTATTTTTCGACTCAAAATAAATTTCGATTGCTCGGCCAATCCAAGCTGACAGGCTGATGTCCTCTGCCTCGGCCTCTTCCTCAATCTTCCTTCGCGTGTCCTCAGAAACATTTACCGCCAACTGCTCAGGTTTAACCTTCTTCTTTTTCCACATAGACGTTCCTCCTTCCTGTATTGAATTGGTTTGGTATTGATCTAGTATTTATATGTTCCGGGACGAGGCAGAGGTTGGAAGTAAGAAACGTTCTGGGAGGGTTCTCAATCTGAGTCTGTAAGGAAGGGATGGGTGGAGTCGTTGCTTACTTCCTGTAATCTTCGGCAAGTCATTGGACAAAAAGTGCTTGACAATCGGTCCTTGTTTCTATAATGGATAGATAGTTTTGGAAGAAGGAAGAATTGTTATT
>Ga0187771_10004197_pt1 | contig 10131 bp, 14 predicted proteins | sample 0116_SJ02_MP15_1_FD_133139 | JGI IMG/M metagenome (GOLD analysis project Ga0187771, IMG submission 133139) | Tropical peat soil microbial communities from peatlands in Department of Meta, Colombia - 0116_SJ02_MP15_10_MG | ecosystem: Environmental > Terrestrial > Soil > Wetlands > Peat | place... | reverse complement strand
TCTTGTTATAGACGGTCCCGTCGGCGAGCACCCTGTCGGCACCGAGGAGGACCTTGTCCACCATCCCTCTTGAAAGGACGAGGCCTACCATGGTGTCGCAGATCAGGGTGACGTCGATCTTGTCCTCCATCAGCTCGAAGGCCGTAAGCCTGGCCCCCTGAAGGGCCGGCCTGGTCTCAGTGGCAACCACCTTTACATCCTTCCCCCGGGCAATGGCGACCCTGACGGGGGCCAAGGCCGTCCCCAGCTCGACCGTCGCCAGGGCCCCAGCGTTGCAGTGCGTGAGGACCGTGTCGCCGTCCTTGAGGAGGGCCGCTCCATTCTCCCCGATCTTCATGTTCATCTCCCTCTCCTCCTCCATTATCGCCTCTGCCTCCAAGAGGGCCCTCTCCTTCATCTCCCTCACCGATGCACCCCTGCAGCCCGCCTCGAAAACGCGTCTGGTCGCCCAGGCTAGGTTCACGGCGGTGGGCCTGGCCGATGAAATGAATTCGGCGTCGGAGGCGAGCCTCCTCCTCATTCCGGCTGGATCCAATCCACGCACCCTCTGAACTCCAATGGCGAGGCCGAAGGCCGCCAGGACTCCAATCAGCGGCGCACCGCGTACTACCATTTCTCGGATGAACTCATAGGCGTCCTTCGCCCCTGTCACGTCTCTCCAGACCTTCCTTGTGGGTAGGAGCCGCTGGTCCAGCACCCTTAGCGAGCCTCCCTCCCAAAGAATCGGTTTCAAGGTTCGCAGTGGAGTGATAGGACGGTAGCTTAAAGCCTTCCTTCGAAGGTTGGGGCTCCCATTCATGAAGGCGCGACTGTCCTTCAGGGAAGACATTGGAAGAGATTCATTGTGACAAGGGCTTCGATGCCTCGCCCTCATTCGTCATGGTGACGCTTCGAAGGTCGAAAAGAGTTAAAAACTACCGAATTTCTAGCCCAATCGAGTCGGTGAGTATTCGTAGTGTTTGCTCCCTCAGCAGGATATGATAGGGCCCTCACAATATTTTCGCCCGACGGGCGTCTCTACCAGGTTGAGTATGCCATTGAGACGGTCCGGCGAGGTACCCTAGCTATTGGGATAAAGTGCGACGATGGTGTAGTGCTCTGCGCCGAGGAACGGGTGAGGAAGCTTCAAAATGGCGACCTCAGCCAGAAGCTCTTTCAGGTCGACGACCACATCGGCATCGCAGCGGCCGGATACGTTCCGGATGCGCGCGTAATGGTCGATCAGGCTCGCGTGCAGGCCCAGAACAACAGGCTGATATACGATGAAGCGATAGACGTGGAGGCAATTGCGCGCCATCTCGGTGACGCTGCGCAGCAGTTCACCCAGTACGCCGGGGTGAGGCCGTTCGGTGTTTCCCTGATAGTCGCCGGGGTCGACAAGAACGGACCCTCCATATTCGTGACGGACCCTAGCGGGACCTACCTTGGCTATGACGCCATCGCGATCGGTGGAGGCGGCGACCAGGTCAACGAACTTCTGGAGCAGAAGTATTCGAGGGGGATGTCTCTCGATTCTGCCTGCCTCCTCGCCGTTGAGAGCATAGGAAAGAGCACCGAAGACAAGGCCGAGCCCAAGCACATCAAGATGGCCGTGGTTGACACCCAGACGAAGACCATGAGAAAGCTCTCCGACGACGAAATCAACGGCTATGTCGCACGAATCGCCAAATCGGGCGAGCCAACTGAAACCTCCAAATAAATAGGCTTCGCATTCGTTTCACGCTGGCGACTGGGGGTATCTTTATATTGCCCACAACTTATCGCCTACTGAAGGAGAGAGTTGGCGGATAAGCTGACCACCGTCCGCTTTGTGGTGGGAGGCGACAGGTTCGAGATACTTGTCGATCCTGATGCGGCTCTGAACTACAAGCTGGGCAAGAAGGTGGAATTGAGCCAAATAATGGCCTCCGACGAGATATACACCGATTCGAACAAGGGCCAGAGGGCCTCGGAGGAGAAGCTCATGAAGTCCTTCAAGACCTCGAACTTCGAGCAGGTGGCACAAGCCATCCTTCAGAAGGGCGAGATTCAGCTGACCACGGATCAGAGGAGGAAGATGGTCGATGAGAAGCGGAAACAGATAGTCAGCTTCATCTCCAAGAACTACGTCGACCCAAAGACAAACCTGCCTCATCCCCCGTTGAGGATAGAGCAGGCCTTGCAGCAGGTCCGCGTCGTGATCGATCCGAATAAAGATGCCGAGGAGCAGGCCAAGAAGGTTATCGACGAGCTGAGGGCCATATTGCCCCTGAAGACGGGCAATATCAAGCTGAAGATTTCGGTGGACGCGATCCACGCGCCGCAGACTCTGGGCACTTTGAAGAGCTTCGGGGAGATATCGAAGGAGGAGTGGCGTGGCGACGGAGGGCTCAACGCGATAATCGAGATCCCCATCGCCACTCAGAGAAGCCTCCTCGACAGGCTCGGATCGGCAACTAAGGGGACAGCCCAAGTCTCTCCCGTGGAGTGAATAGAACACAAATTGAGTAAAGTGGAAAGGAAGTACGTCGTCCCAGGCGACTTCATCGCCGAAGGAGATTTCGTTCCAGTTAGCAACGCCTATTCGATAGGGAACAAGGTGTACGCCATGCGCGTAGGGCTCTGCGAGCTCGAAGGAAACAAGGTCAAGGTCATCCCGCTTTCGGGACCCTACGTCCCAAAGCCCGACGATGTGGTGGTGGGCGTGGTGACGGACGTTTCCGCGTTCGCATGGACCGTTGACATCAACTCGTTCTTTCCGGCCTTTTTGCCGGCGTCGGGCGTCTACGGCCGAAGGTTCACGCCGGAGAAGGATGACCTGCGAAGCAAGTTCGACGTGGGCGACACCATAATCGCCCTCGTGGCTGCCTTCGATCGGTCGAAGGACCCCATGCTTTCGGTGTCCGGGCCAAGGTTGGGGCTTGCCCCCAGGGGCGACGTCGTAAAGATAGAGCCCGTAAAGGTGCCTCGGCTCATCGGGCGAAGGGGAAGCATGAGCAAGATGATCGAAGAGGCGTCAGGGTGCAAGATAATCATCGGCCAGAACGGCTACATCATAGTCTCGGGGCCGCCTGAAGGCGCGGCGCTCGCCGCGGAGGCCATTCACATGGTGGAAGACCTTGCGCACACGTCGGGCCTGACGGAAAGGATCGAGAAGTTTCTCGCCGAAAGGCTGGGGCTGACGGAGGCAGCACCGGCGGCGGAGCGGGAGCCGGTCGCCGCGTCGCCACCGGCGGACACCTCCTCGGAGCCTTCCGCGGATGCGCCGAATGAGGAAGATTCGACGGAGGAGAATTGAAGATGAACCTGATAGACGAAAACGGGCTGAGGATTGACGGGCGTAAGCTCGACGAACTCAGGCCCGTCAAGATCGAAGTCGGCGTGCTAAAGAACGCCGATGGATCCGCATATATCGAGTGGGGGAAGAACAAGATCTTCGCTGCGGTGCACGGCCCCAAGGAATGCCACCCGAAGCACATCGCAATGGCCGACAGGGCCGTCCTGAAGTGCAGGTACCACATGGCCCCGTTCTCCGTCCCTGACAGGAAGGCCCCGGCGCCGTCGAGGCGCGAAATCGAGCTCTCCAAGGTCATAAGGGAGGCGCTTACGCCAGCCCTGATACTCGAGGAGTACCCTCGCACGGCCATAGAAATCTACGTAGAGATCCTGACCTCGGATGGAGGCTCCAGGGCCGCAAGCATCACAGCCGCCGCAGCCGCCCTGGCGGACGCCGGCATAACCATGAGGGACATGGTGGTGTCCGTGGCCGCCGGCAAGGCCCAGGACAAGCTCATCCTGGACCTCTGCGACGAAGAGGACAAGGAGGGTCAGGTGGACCTTCCCGTAGCCTACATGCCAAACATGGACCAAGTCACGCTCCTGCAGATGGACGGGCACCTAACAAGGGAGGAGTTCGAGACGGCTTTCAACATGGCCAAAGAGGCGTGCAAGAAGGTCTACCAGATCCAGAGGGAGGCCGTCATCAGCAGATACTTTGGCGGCTCCACTCCGAAGAGCAAGGAGGCCTAGAAGTTGTCAACTTCGTACAGGAAGGCGCTATTCGTCGATAACCTTCGAAGGGAGCAGATGCTTGAGGAGTATTCCCGGGGGAGGAGGGCCGACGGTCGAGGCCTGAGCGAATACAGAGAGCTGAAGATTCAGCCGGGCACCATGATCAAGGCCAACGGCTCCGCGACGGTGGACCTGGGCTTCACGCGTGTGGTCGCAGGGGTCAAGGTCTCGGTGGGGACGCCCTTCCCTGACACTCCGGATGAAGGCATCATAATGGTGGGCGCCGAGGTGCTCCCCATAGCATCCGCCTATGCCGAACCCGGCCCGCCGGACGAGGATTCCATCGAGCTGGCCCGTGTCGTGGATAGGGGTGTGAGGGAATCGCACATGATCGACCTCAGCCAGATGGTGATTGAAGCGGGCAAGAAGGTGTACTCGATCTTCGTCGACGTAGCCATCGTCAACGTGGATGGGAACCTCCTCGACGCGACCTCATACGCGGTGGTCGCCGCCCTCGTCAACACGAAGTTCAAGAAGATGACTCTGAAGGAGGATCAGGTCGTTGAGCTGGAGGAGCTCTCGCCTCTTCCGATACAGGCTATCCCCGTGTCCATCACCACGTCAAAGGTCGGCGATTTCCTTCTATCCGACGCGACTACCGAAGAGGAAGCCATTCAGGAGGCGCGGTTGACCTTCGCCATATCCGACGGGAAAGCCTGCGCCGCCCAGAAGGGGGGCCAGGGGAGCTTCTCTCCAGAGCAAGTCTTAAAGGTGCTGGACTTGGCAATGATGAAGTCGCCGGAGATAGAGGCAAAGATCAGGGAGGCAGTGGGATTTGCCAAGGAAGGATCAAGCCCTTAAGGGCCTGGGCCAGAAGTACGGGGCCACCGTAAGGAAGAGGTACAGCAGGGTGAACAGGCTCCTTAAGGCCAAGAGGAAGTGCCCCAGCTGTGGTTCCTTGAAGTTCCGTCGCGCCGCTGCGGGAGTGTGGAGGTGCGAGAAGTGCGGGTTCAAGGCTGCGGGCGGGGCCTACTCCTTTGAGTGAAGCGTCCGTCGAAATCGAGATGGAGGCCACCAAGGAGGAAGCCAGAGCCATCGCCGATGCCCTGGGCCCCGAGTCGAAGTATGGCCGCGCTCCCTTCAAGATCATCGTTACTCGGAAGGGCCTCACCCTGAAGGTTTCAAGGAGGTCGCTCCGCGATGCGAGGGCTTTCGCGAATTCGGTTCTAAGACTTTTAAAGGCAGCGAGGGAGAGCATTCAGGCGGTGGAATGAAGTGAGCACCGAAATCCCCCCATGGCTTAAGGAGCAGCTAGCCCGCTACGACCAGCTTCAGCAGAACCTTCAGGCGATCGTCAGCCAAAAGCAGTTGCTTGAAGCCGAGAAAGCTGAGGCTGACAGGGCGTCAGAGGAGCTGAAGAAGGCCGCACCCGACGCTGTGGTCTACAAGAACGCCGGTTCGGTACTTGTCAAGGCCGACAAGGACGACCTCATCAAGGAGCTTCTGGAGAAGACGGACCTCACCAACACACGCATTCTCGTGCTCACCAAACAGGAGGAGAGGGTGCGCGCCAGCCTCCAAGAAGTGCAGAACAAGGTCAACGAAGCTTTAAAGAGCAAGCAGGAGCCCCCTGCCGGCTGAACGTTGAGATATTCTTCGGCGAGAAACCCGCTTAGAAGGCTTGCTGAAGCCAGACGGATCCTCGTCGTAACCCACAGGAACGCGGACGTAGACGCGGTCGCCTCTGCGTACGCCATGAAGCTCCTTGCGTCTGCCGCGGGCCCACGGAAGGATGTCACAATGGTCTCCCCTGAGGGCGTCACCCTTCAGTCCAAGAAGGTGCTTTCGACCTTCGGTGCTCGCTTCAGGGAGGAAATCCCGTCCCGGGACTATGATCTTGTGTTCGTGACGGACACCGGCCATTCCGCCCTGCTTAGCGCGCAGCTGGACGCGATCAAGTCGATGAAATCCTACCGTGTGCTCATCGACCACCATCCCCTGGATGAGAGCATGAAGGAGGTCGTGGATTCCGCCCTGGTCGACATAGGGGCCTCCTCAGCGAGCGAGATGGTCTTCCTCTTGGCCGAAGGCGCAGGCATAAAGATGGGAAGGAGGGCCGCCAAAGTGCTCCTGCTGGGCCTCATGGCTGACTCCCAGTTCCTCACTCTGGCCTCCAACAGGACCATCGACACCGTGAAGAAGCTCTGCGGGCTGGGGGCGAACTTGGAGGAAGCAAGGAGCCTTCTGCGGACAAGAAGGGACGTATCCGAATCCATAGCCAGGATCAAGGCCTCCAAGAGGGCCTCGTATTTCAGGGCGGGAGAGTGGCTCGTAGCATTTACCACTGTTGGTTCCTTTCAAGCATCGGTCGCCCGCTCCTTGGTGGAGGTCGGGGCCGACGTTTCTTTGGCCCTCGGGGAGGTCGAAGGAGAGACCCGGGCCAGCCTTAGGTCAACTCAGATTTTCAAAGAGAAGACCTCCATCCATCTTGGCACCGACTTCTGCAAGGCATTCGCCGACAGGTCGGGAGGAGCAGGGGGCGGGCACCCCACCGCGGCCTCGATGAACGTCCCCGCCAAGCCCGACGCCGTGGTCCAGGCCTTCAAGGACTTCGTCGGGGCCAGGCTCGGCGTGACGCTGAAAGAGGTCTAACGTCGCGCAGTAGTTTAATAAGCCACTCCGGGCGCATCCCCTTTCGCGAAGGAGTTGGGAGGACGGCAGACGCGATTCTGAGGTTTGAGGATTTCTCGTTCAAGTACATGGGAACCGACCTCCCCACTTTGCAGAATGTCACTCTGACCCTGAAGAAGGGAGAGATCGCCGTCCTCGCCGGGGCCAGCGGAAGCGGCAAGACGACCCTCCTCAGGAGCATCAATGGCCTCATACCTCACATCTACCCTGGCGAATACTCTGGAACGGTGATCGCCGACGGCTTGAATGCCCAGGAAACCCCCACCTATGAGCTGGCGAAGAAGATCGGCTTCCTCTTTCAGAACCCGGAGAACCAAATCTTCATGTTTACGGTCGAGCGCGACATCGCCTTCGGCCTGGAGAACCTAGGGGTGCCACGCTTGGAGATCGCCCGCAGGGTGGACGAATCTCTGAAGCTTCTCAACATAGAGGACCTTCGCGATAGGTCTCCAAGCGAGCTCTCCGATGGCCAGAAACAGAGGGTGGCCATCGCAGGCGCCCTTGCCATGGGACCGGAACTGCTCGTGCTAGACGAGCCGACGTCCCTTCTCGACCCCAGGACGGCGGACGGCGTAGTCTCACTGGTCAAGGAGCTGAACTCCGAACTGGGCCTAAGCGTGCTTCTGGTCGAGCACAGGCTCGAGCTCGTCGCCCCCATCGCGGACCAGCTGATCATCCTTTCAGGAGGCAAGGTCTGGAAGTCCGGCCCTCCCGAGGAGGTGCTGTCTTCGGAGGGGATCCATGAGGTCGGAATTTCTCCTCCCACCGTGGTCGAGGTTCAGAGGAGGCTCAGGTCCATGGGCCGCTGGCCGGGCAGCATCGACCTAAGCGTTGACGCCTTCTTTGCGGAGGCCAAGGGGATTTGGCGATAATCGAGCTTCGTAACGTCACCTTCAGGCAGCCCAACGGAGTGGTAGCCCTGGACGACGTCACCTTGGACGTAAATGAGGGGGAGGTCCTAGCCATCGTCGGCGGAAACGGCGCTGGCAAGACGACCCTTCTGAAACATCTTAATGGCCTCCTGAAGCCTTCTTCTGGCTCGGTCAAGGTCTTCGGAAAGGAGACCAAGGAGCAAAGCGTCGCCCAGCTTTCACGTAGGATAGGCCTCGTCTTCCAGAACTCGGACCATCAGCTCTTCTCCGAAACAGCTGAGTCCGAAGTGCTCTTCGGCCTCAGGAACTTCGGTTTTTCGGAGGATGAGGCGGCGCGGCGATCGAGCGAGGTCTTCTCCTACTTTGAACTTGACTCTCTGAGATTGAGAGCTCCCCTGACGCTCAGCGGCGGGGAGAAGAAGCGGCTGTGCATAGCAGCCGTGACGGCCTGGAATCCGGACGTGCTAGTCCTCGACGAGCCCACGGTGGGCCAGGACTATCCCAGCAAGGGCCGGATCCTGGGGACGATAGGCCGGCTAATCGATGCAAAGAAGACGGTCATCGTCGTCTCCCATGACCTCGAGTTCCTCTGGCCGCTCGGCGCCCGAACCGTGGTGATGAGCAAGGGCAAGGTGCTAAGAGATGGCGATCCCCAGAGCATCTACGCCGATTCGTCCCTCCTTGAAGGGGCAGGCTTGCGGCAGCCTCAGCTAGTCACCATATCAAAGATGTTCGGAAACGAACGATCCTTCAGGGATGTCGCGGACGCGGTGGAGTGGATGGCCAGGAGGTAGTGGGGTTGGCACACCTGCTCGCGGAGGGGCTTCGATTCAGGCAGCAGAACACCATCATCCACAGGCTGGATCCTCGTCTTAAGCTGCTCATATCCATCGCCCTCTTCTCCGTTGCGCTGCTGACCGCGGACCTATTCCAGCTCGCGCTGGCCTTCTGCGCCATCGCCGTGCCAGCCATTCTGGCGAAATCTCTGCGCAGGCTCAGCAGGGTGATGGTCGTCTCCTTGAGCTTCGCCGCTCTCATCTTCGTCATCAACCTGGTGTTCGGCTATGGCCTGATACGGAGCTCAGTCTTGACCCTGAGGTTCCTGGCCATCGTCGCCTCCACCTCCCTATTCTTCGTCACGACCTCCCCCGACGAGTTGGAATATGTAATGAGGTGGTTCCACCTCCCCAGGGACTTCGTCTTCGCCTTTGTCACGGCCGTGAGATTCGTACCCGTGCTGATGTTGGATCTGACACAGATCATAGACGCCCAGAAGTCTCGTGGGCTCGAGCTTGACAAGGGCGGCCCTGTAAAGAGACTTAGGAACATGATCCCTGTCCTCATTCCCCTCATCGTCAACGCGCTGGTCCGAAGCGGTGAGCTAGCCGAAGCGATGGAGTCCAGGGGCTACGGGGCCGTCAAGAAGCCCACTTCACTGTACGCCTTGAGGTTCGCTTCGCGCGACTATGCGGGCCTGGTGGTCACCGCCGCGGCATGGGCGGGGGTCCTACTTTCTTTCAGGGTGATCTGAACTTGGGAGACACGCGAATAGTGCTCGACTCTTGGGTCAGCCTGCCCAGGCTGGGCAAGGACGCGTTCAAAGATCTGATGAAGACTGGAGTGGAGTATTCGACCGGCAAGGGTTTCTTCATCAGGTCCAGTGCCGACCTGCGGTCGGTCAAGGCCATAGTGGCGGCCGCGGCAGGAGGGGAGGTCTTCTTCGTCTTCAAGTGCTTCATTTGTGGAGAATCGTCATCGTGCGCTGAATGCCCCTACAACGCCGTCTGCTCGGTGGAGCTAGTTGGAGGAAAGTGCATATGCTCGAAATGCTCCAGGGAGGGCCTGTCGGCCTACTCCGCCAAATGGAAGAGCTCCCTAGGTGGGCCCTAGGAGGGCCTTGAGATGGGGGAGCATCTCTAGGACTATCTCCATCCCCAGGGCCGAGCCGTCAGGTGAACCCGGAAGGCAGAAGACGGCGACTTCGTCGACGGTTCCGGCCATGGCCCTGCTCAACGCAGCCATGGCGCCGATCCTCTGGCTGCTTCTTTGACGGAATATCTCGCCGAAGCCGGGAAGTGATCGCTTGAGCATCGGCTCGATGGCTTCCGGCGTTACATCCGAAGCAGCAGCCCCCGTGCCACCAACGAATATCAACGCGTCAACCAGGCCCGTCGCCAGCCCCTCGGTGAACGCTCTCCTTATTTCGATCATATCGTCGCCGACCAGCTTTCTGAAGGTCACCCGGAACCCCCTTGAGCTCACAAGCCCGCACACGCCGTCGCCCGACTCGTCCTGAATCTCTCTCCCGTCCTTCGCAGCCGCAGACCTCGAGGAGCTCACCGTGACCACCCCGAAGCGAAGGTCCTTACTATCTCGATGGTGGTGCTCCGGGTTACGGCTCAAGCTTCTTCACCTTGCGCACGACGTGCACATCGCGTATTGCTGTGGAGGGGTACTGTCCCTGGGCGTCCTTTTCGTATTTCTTGGTCACATCCCATACGTTCAGGAGCCCCATGGCGACGGCAGTGAGGGCCTCCATTTCAACACCGGTCTTCGCTTGAGCGATCACGTGGCTTGT
>Ga0187771_10004196_pt1 | contig 10132 bp, 7 predicted proteins | sample 0116_SJ02_MP15_1_FD_133139 | JGI IMG/M metagenome (GOLD analysis project Ga0187771, IMG submission 133139) | Tropical peat soil microbial communities from peatlands in Department of Meta, Colombia - 0116_SJ02_MP15_10_MG | ecosystem: Environmental > Terrestrial > Soil > Wetlands > Peat | place... | reverse complement strand
TGCGCATGTCCTCTTTCAGGCGCGCAATCGCGTTATCGGAATCCACGTTGATGGCGTCGTTCACCTGCACCTGCAGAATCAGGTGCGTGCCCCCGCGTAGATCGAGGCCGAGGTGAATGCGGTCGGCAACCGCAGCCAGCAGGCCCTTGCCCGACCACTCGTTGGGAATGCCAAAGATCCCGAAGACAAACAACAGCAGGATGGCAAGGATAACAACAACTTTCCAAGTGAGAGTCTTATTCATCAACGTAACCCGTCGTCGGTCGCTCGTCGTCAGTCATTAGCAAAACCCCGCGCCTCGCGAACACAGCCGACCTTCTTCCGAACTTAACCTGTCCTCAGTCGCTCGTCGTCAGTCGCTAGCAAGACGTTTCCGCGCCTCCCGAACGACCGACGACTGTCGACCGATGACCTCTTTCTTATTTCCCTTCCTCCGCCGTCGCCACCGAAACCACCGACCCGCGGCTAACCTCGATCTTCAAATTGTCGGGCGGAACGCGCAAAGTCAGCGCATCGTCTTTCAAGCTGATGATGGTTCCCCGCAGGCCTCCCGTAGTGACGACCTTGTCCCCAGTCTTCAGCTCACTCAGCATCGCCTGCCATTTTTTCTGCTTACGTTGCTGGGGCAGAATCAACAGGAAATAGAAGATGGCAAAAATGAACAGCAGAGGCGCCAGCGTCAGCAAGCCGCCGCCTCCCGGGAGTTGCAACCAGAGCGCCGGCGGGCACCCTAGCACGACAGAAAATCCATGAGCAGGCAAGTTCATCCCCTGGAACGCACTATCGAATCACACCCTCGCTGCGGTATGCGCCCGGCGCGGGCTAGCCAGCACAAAACCTGGCATAAAGTTTGCTGCTTTTGCTGCTGCACCTCGGGATTCTTTCTTTGAGGGCCACAGACCGAGGGCCAAAGACCGCACCGCCGCAGGCTCGAACCGTCCGTGCCGCGCTCCCGGGTTCGAGCGGGACGGCACAGCAAGAAGGCGCACTTACCCTCAAGCTCAATAGAATGCCGGACACCCCCTCCGGGTGTCAAGGTCGGACGATAACGCTTCGCCGTATAATTCGTTTCACGTGATTACCGTTTCTAAAGAAGACTACCTCAAGGCCATTCTCGAAGCCGAAAGCGAGGGTGAGACTGTCATTTCCGCGACCCTCGCGCACTGGTTGAGCGTGTCGCCGCCAGCGGTGACCATGGCTCTGCGCCGGCTGAAGAAGGACGGCCTGGTGCGCGTGAATACTGACGGCCGCGTTCGCCTGACCGCCGCCGGACGCAAAATCGCCCGCAGGCTTACGCTTCGCCACCACCTTATCGAACGCATGCTGAGCGAGATCTTCGGCATGGAGTGGTACCAGGTTCATGACGAGGCCGAGCGCTTGGAGCATGCCGTTTCTCCCGCCTTTGAAGCCAAGCTGATTGCGAAACTTGGCCGCGGGCGGCCGTGTCCTCATGGGAATTTGAGCGAACGCGAAAGTCCGGCCAGTCGTCGCCGGCGCGGATTGGTCCTGCTTTCGGAAGCGGAAACCGGCAAGAGCTACGCGGTCAGCGGGATCTACGAACGCGACCGCAATTTGCTGGATTTCCTGGAAGCGCGCGATATTCGTCCCGGCGCCAAACTCGGCTTGCTTGAGCGAAACTACGATAAGACCCTGTCCATCCGAACGACCGCGGGCGCGGTGGTACTGGGCCGATCCGCTGCGGAAAGAATTTGGGTTTCCCGTTTGCCCTCCCGTTCCGTATAATTAACCACAGTTAACACCCTATTGTGTATGCTAGTTGACGTGGGGCTCTTCTGGAACCACAAATGAGAAACGCACGCGGGCCAAACCAAGGGGGCGCGGCGGCCAGCTACAGCGCCTCGGCAGCGGACAACGTCCCTGCTGCGTCCTCCGCCGGGCACGTGTCATTGGAAGGAGTGCACAGCACCGTCGAAGTCCCGCACCATCGTGCGGGATTCTGGCAGCAGTGGCGCGCCTTCGTTGGGCCGGCAATTCTCGTCAGCGTCGGCTACATGGACCCGGGCAACTGGGGGACGGACCTCCAGAGCGGGGCTCAGTTCAAGTACGGGCTGCTGTGGGTGGTCGGCCTGGCCAGCCTCATGGCCATCTTCATGCAGGTCATCTCTGCCCGCCTGGGCGTGGTCGCGCGCAAAGACCTCGCGCAATGCTGCCGCGACTGGTATCCCGCTTGGACACGCTGGCCCAACTGGCTGATGAGCGAATTGGCCATCGGCGCCTGCGATTTGGCAGAGGTCCTGGGCAGCGCCGTCGCCCTGAATCTGCTCTTCCACATTCCCCTGTTCTGGGCGGTCATCATCACCGGACTGGACGTCCTGCTGCTGCTGGCGCTGCAGCGCTTCGGCATGCGCACCATCGAAGCTGTGGTCTTGGTGCTGATTGCGACCATCGCCGTCTGTTACTTCATCGAGATCTTCGTCCTTCCTCAGACGCAGCCGAGCTTTCTGGAGATGGGCCGAGCGATGGTGTCGCTACGCCTGCGGCACTCGGGTATGGTCTACCTTGCCATAGGAATCATCGGCGCGACCGTGATGCCGCATAACTTGTACCTGCACTCGGCGCTGGTGCAGAGCCGCCAGTTGCAGCAAGACGAGCTTTCCATTCGCCGCGCCGTCCAGTTCAACACCATTGACTCGACCGTCGCGCTCACGGTCGCCTTCTTCGTGAACGCGGCGATCATGGTTCTTGCGGCAACCGTCTTCTTCGGAAAGCAGAGTGTGACCGTCGCTGGCGGCAACGTCGTCACCTTCAACGCCAATAGCGACTGGATTCGCGTCGCCTACCTGACGCTCGCCCCGCTGCTGGGAACGGTCGCCGCCAGCACACTGTTCGCGGTGGCGCTTCTGGCCAGCGGGCAGAGCAGCACCATCACCGGCACGCTGGCCGGCCAGGTCGTGATGGAAGGCTTCATGCATTGGCGAATCAAGCCTTGGGTTCGCCGGCTCATTACGCGCACGCTGGCCATTCTGCCTGCGGTTCTTATCATCGGCCTGCGCGGCGACAGCAGCGTCACCGATCTGCTCACGCTCAGCCAGGTGGTTCTGGCGCTGCAGTTGCCGTTTGCCATGTTTCCGCTGCTACAGTTCACCAGTTCGCGCAAGCGCATGGGCGCGTGGAAGAACGGTCCGTTTCTGCTTGCGGCGGGCTGGGGGAGTGCTATTCTGATCACCGCCATGGATCTCTATGGCCTGCCCGATTCGCTCCGCGCGGCTTGGCATGTAGTGGTCGGCGGATGAGCAGTTGACATTCAGTAGTTGAGCATTGCTATGTAGCAGTTGGCACTTGGCATTTAGCCCAATGAGAACGTCGCCTGATTGCCAATTGCCGATCGCCGAGTGCCAAGTGCTAAGTGCCCAGGAGCGGAATAGCCACTCCGCCACACGGAATCACCATGTACGACACTATTCTCGTGACGCTGGACGGCACACCCACCGACCGGGCCATCATCGAGCACATCAAGCAACTCGCCAAGCTGGCGCACAGCCGGCTGGTGTTGCTGCATGTGGCCGACGGATGGGCGGCGAGGACCTACGGTTCGGACGCGGTGAGCAGCGAAATCTCCGAAGACACGGCATATCTGGAAAAAGTGCGCGCCGAATTCCAGTCGGCGGGCATTCCCACCGAGGCGGAGCTGGCCTACGGCGACCCGGCCAACGAAATCATCAGATGGGTCAAAGAAAAAGGGTGCGACCTGGTCGCCATGAGCACACACGGGCACCGCTTGCTGGCCGATATTTTTCTGGGCGCTACCGCCACTCGAGTCCGGCATAGTATCAGCGCGCCCGTGCTGCTTCTCCGGGCCAAGTGAAGGGCGAAACCCGGCCGGTTTAGTTCGGGTTCGCTCCAGCGGCAGCGAGTCCGTTTCACGAGGCGAATTTCCTTCGTGTTCCGAAGCCTGCCCTGAGCAAAGCCGAAGGGTGTCCTTCGTGGTTAACGACTTTCCTGAAGTGCGCCCGTTCAGTCAGCGCTTACACAACCTCCGCCCAAAGGAATAAACTAGGATTTCCAGGTTTGGTCGAAGCGGCGCCCCAGCGTCGTTGTTAGACCCATATCCATAATCAGGAAGGCCCTCATGTCAGCAAACAGTTTTGGCGCTCGCGCAACTCTCAAAGTCGGCAATAAACAATGCGAAATCTACCGCATTGACGCGCTCGATAAGCAAGGCATCTCGACCAAACACCTGCCATTCTCCCTCCGCATTCTGCTCGAGAACCTGCTCCGCACCGAGGATGGACGCAACGTGACGCCCGAGGAGATTCGGGCGCTCGCGGCGTGGAACAAGAACTCGAAGCCAGAAAAAGAGATTGCCTTCACGCCCAGCCGCGTCCTGCTCCAGGATTTCACCGGCGTCCCGGCCGTCGTTGACCTGGCCGCAATGCGCGACGCCATGAAGCGTCTCGGCGGCGACCCGAAGCTCATCAATCCGCTGCAGCCGGCCGAGCTGGTCATTGACCACTCCGTGCAGGTGGATGAATTCGGTTCGTCCAGCGCGCTCGATATGAACGCTCTGCTCGAATTTCAACGCAACAAAGAGCGTTACGCCTTTCTGCGCTGGGGCCAGACCGGTTTCCGCAATTTGGCAATCGTGCCGCCCGATACGGGCATCGTGCACCAGGTCAATCTCGAATACCTGGCGCGAGTGGTTTTCGTGAACGAGGAAAACGGCAAGCGCACCGCCTATCCCGACACGCTCGTGGGCACCGATTCGCACACCACGATGATCAACGGACTCGGCGTGCTCGGCTGGGGCGTTGGCGGCATCGAAGCCGAGGCTGCCATGCTTGGCCAGCCCGTCTCCATGCTCATCCCGCTCGTCGTCGGCGTGAAGCTGAGCGGGCGCCTGCGCGAAGGAGCGACCGCTACAGACTGTGTCCTCACCATCACCGAAATGCTCCGCAAGCACGGCGTCGTCGGCAAGTTTGTCGAGTACTTCGGTCCCGGACTCGAGGATCTCCCGCTCGCCGACCGCGCCACCATCGCCAACATGTCTCCTGAATACGGCGCAACGTGCGGGATCTTCCCAATTGACAAGGAAAGCCTGCGCTACTTGAAGCTGACCGGCCGCAGTGACGAGCAGATCGCCCTGGTCGAGGCATACGCTCGCGAGCAAAGCCTTTTCCACGACGCGAAGACTCCTGAAGCGGAATACTCCGAGTTGCTGAGCCTTGATCTGGCTACGGTTGAGCCCAGCCTCGCTGGGCCAAAGCGTCCCCAGGATCGCGTTGTGCTTTCGCAGGCCGGTGAGTCGTTTAGCAAAGCTCTGCCCAGCCTGATGAAGGCCGCCAAGGGCGAGCCGAAAACTCCCCCCAACGGGAATCTGCATCATGGCAGCGTCGTTATCGCCGCGATCACGTCCTGCACCAACACGTCGAATCCACCGCTGCTCGTTGCCGCCGGGCTGCTCGCCAAGAAAGCGGTTGAGCGCGGCCTCGAAGTCCCACCCTGGGTCAAAACTTCGCTTGCGCCCGGATCGAAAGTAGTCAAGGACTATCTAGAAGCTGCCGGACTGATGCCGTATCTCGAGAAGATCAAGTTCCATCTCGTCGGCTACGGCTGCACCACATGCATCGGGAACTCTGGCCCGTTGACGCCGGAAGTTTCGCGGGAAATTGAAGACAAGAATCTCGTCGTGGCCTCGGTGCTCTCCGGAAACCGCAATTTCGAAGGCCGGGTCCACGCCGAAGTCCGCGCCAACTACCTGATGTCGCCGCCGCTGGTCGTCGCTTTTGCGCTCGCCGGGCGAATTGACGTCGATCTGCGCAAAGACCCGATCGGCAAGGGCAAAGACGGCAAGCCCGTTTACCTCGCCGATATTTGGCCCTCGCAATCGGAGATCGAGCATGCGATGGCTGACTCCATCTCGTCGGAGATGTTCCGCAAGAGCTACGGTGAAGTCTATGCCGGCGACGAGCGTTGGCGGTCGCTGTCTGTTCCCAAGGGCGAGACCTACGCCTGGCAAAAAGACTCGACCTACATCCGCCAAGCGCCCTACTTCGACGACATGGCGCTCAAGCCCTCATCGGTTGCAGACATCAAAGGTGCGCGGGTGCTCGCAGTGCTCGGCGACAGCGTTACCACCGACCACATTTCGCCCGCGGGCTCGATTAAGAAGGACAGTCCCGCCGGCAAATACCTGATCGCGCACGGTGTTCAGCCTGCCGACTTCAATTCCTACGGGTCACGCCGCGGCAATCACGAAGTCATGGTGCGGGGAACGTTCGCCAATGTTCGCCTGCGCAACAAAATGGTCGCGACCGAGGGCGGATTCACGCGCCATCTGCCCGACGGTACCGAGATGTCCATTTTCGACGCTTCCGAGAAGTACCGCGCCGAGAGTGTTCCGCTCATCATTCTCGCGGGCAAGGAATACGGTTCCGGTTCGTCGCGCGACTGGGCGGCAAAAGGTCCTTGCCTGCTCGGCGTGCGCGCCGTCATCGCCGAAAGCTTCGAGCGCATCCATCGCTCGAATCTGGTCGGCATGGGCATTCTGCCTTTGCAGTTTCTGCCTGGCGAAGATGTCGAGTCGCTCAAGCTGAACAGCGAGGAAGTTTTTGAGATCGTCGGCATCCGCGACGTGGTCGAAAAATTCTCGCCCGGACGCAAGATCACGGTGCGCGTCAAAGGCGGCAAGGGCAGCGAAAGCAAGACCAGCGAATTCCAGGCCATTGTCCGCATTGATACTCCGCAGGAAGCTCTCTACTACGCCAATGGAGGCATCCTCCACTACGTGCTGCGGCAATTGCTCGCAGGCAAAACGCAGCCAGAGCCTGTGACGGCGTAGAGCGCAGCGCAGAGGCAATCGCGCTACCGTACCTGCCACGCTAACTCCGTGGCGATGCGTCCGCGGTGACGCGGACGATCAGCCTAGTACGCCTTGTGGGACACCACGAGTCTCCACTGAATCGGCCCGAGGCCTGGTGTGTGTTGGTGATGGTTCTGCGGCGGCAATGTATGAGCCGCAGCAATTGCTATCTCGTGGCCGCAGGCGTGACATCGGTAAATGCCAGGGTAGGGAGCAGCCGTTGAAGGCGCCTGAAGCTGATCGAATGCTTCATGCTCGCTCTTCTCTAGGAACTGGGAGTATTTGTAGAGCGCCATTTTCTCCTCTCTTTTCGGAAAGGCATGCTTTCTTGCAACTGCGGTAACCACAGCAGCATCTTTACCAATAGGCTGGGGGTTATCGTAGGGGAGGGCTATATGTTGTGTCCCCAACGTCAGCGTTTTCGCTTGACAAACCGCAAACGCCGCTGCCACAATCGAAACCGAAGAAACTGGTGCGCTATCTAACAGGTGGCGTCGCGGATCCGTTCGGATCGCCAGTTTCTCTTTTCGTTTCGGGTCCCTCCGCCGCAGCAATCTCCGCCACGCAGACCTGACGTGTGACAATCTCTGTAACCGCGTGTTCCGGGACTTCTGCAACTGCCGGCTCCGGCTTAACCATAGACACTCCCCACAGCGTGAAATCCTGTTCAGGGTCCTCATGGTTGTACGAGAGCTCTCTAAACCGTTGGAAAATGTCTTCAAGCCGCCCGCGACGTCCCCCGTACCGTTGGTTGACGCAGTATGCGATTACGTCTGCCATCTGAATGCCGGGCGAAACCTCTGAGTCACAGAAGAATGGGGTCGGCAGAATATTCTTGCTTGCTTGCCCCCGATGATGCCGATACATGAAGTTGCTGAAGCTGATCGCAATCTTCTGATTTGTTCGGTGGTCGATGCCATCGAAGAAAAATACAGCCTGATCGTCAGTGTGCTTGTCTTCCATGAACGTGTTTACTCGCCGCAGGAGAGCCCTGTAGAGGCCCGGTAACTTATCACTTTCGCTCGCGAGTGTGAATGTCCCCTCCTGCACCACAGCAAAGAAGACCACTCCAACCTCTTTGCAGAGCGTGATGAATTGCTCAACAAAGTCTCTGTTCTTAGGGAGGGATAACACTCTCTCGTTTAGTAGTTTCCGCCCCTTTAGTTCCATGTCGTACGGGTTGGTCACCTTCCAAAAGTGCCGCTTGAGCTCAAACAGCTTCATGTCAAACTCTCGATACCTGCGCTCTTGGATCAGCATGGCACTGAAGGTGCTCTTGGGGTGTGGAACGTCCCTTTCGTCGTAGCTTTCGTCTACGAATACAAGCATGTCTCAACCTCTTCCTGCTGGGCAGGAACGAGTCCAACGTTCTGCCCACCAGTGGCGCGAGAGTGGCGACCGACCCTGGAATTCCACTCTCAGCGTTCCTAATTGTATTGTACGGTTACCCAAGTAAATCAAACGGGAATTGTCTCGCGTGTGGAAAAGTGGAAACTGCCTGAACACAGCCAGAAAATGAAGGCACACTGCCGCTGTTCCCACTACGAATCCCCTCCCTCGTGCTAATCTCAACTCTCCGTGCCCATCCCCTCCGCTTACCTCCCCGCCGCCTACAGTCTCACTGCCATGGGAGTGTGGGGAACCAGCGACTTCCTCGGCGGGCTCGGCGCGCGCCGCGTCAACGCGTTTCTGTTTACCTCGACAGTGCACCTGAGCGCTCTGGTGCTGGCCGGTTCGCTGGCGCTGGCGAGCGGATTAGCGTTCCCAGTAGCCCAGAGTCTGCGCTGGGCGCTGACTGCGGGCGCACTCGGAGGCTTCTCGCTAGCCCTGTTCTATCGCGCCCTGGCCGCGGGAAAAATGGGACTCGTCGCGCCCGTCGCTGCTGTTCTCGGCGCGGGCATCCCTACGCTCGTCACCGCCTTGGCGGAAGGGTTTCCCGGCTGGCGGCATGCACTGGGTTTCGTGGTGGCCGTAGTCGGCGTCTGGCTGATATCCCGCACCGAAGATACCGAAGGCCACCCTAAGGGTTTGGGCTTGGCCGTTCTCTCCGGATGCGGCTTCGCCGGCTTTTATCTTTGTATCCACCGGACCGGCGATGCCCCGGCTCTTTGGACTGCGGTTTGTTCCCGCTTCGGCGCGCTCGTGGTCACCGCCGCCTTTGTTTTGCTGGGACGGCATCTCCGCACTTTGCCCCGCGCCGCCGCCGGCATTGCGCTCGTTGCCGGTACTCTCGACATCACAGGAAGTACCGTGTTCGTCCGCGCCCAGCAAATCGGACGTCTCGATGCCGCCGTCGTTCTGAGTTCCCTCTATCCCGCCATTACAGTGCTGCTGGCTCGCGTCTTTCTTCACGAACACTTCAGCCGCGCCCGCACCGCGGGCATGATAGCCGCCTTGGTGGCCGTGCCGATGATCGCAGGGTGAGGATCGGCTGCCGGTAACCAGCGACCATTCGCCGATTAGCGTTCGACAATCACAGGGCAATGCAGAGAGCCTGCGCGATGTCCCCTGCGGGCTGACAGTGAAAGCACCGGGCTGCTACTCTCTCTTTCGTGGCTTTGGTCGAAGTCCGTAACCTCACCAAGATATTCCTTTTTCCCGAATCGGCATTTGGCAGCCGCCGCATGGGAGATCGCGACGGCGAGGTTCGCGCCGTAGATGACGTCTCGCTCGACATTGAGGAAGGCGAAACGCTTGGACTGGTCGGCGAATCCGGCTCTGGCAAAAGCACGCTCGGACGGCTGATCCTGCGTCTGATCGAGCCAACTTCCGGCCAAATTTCATTCGGCGGCACGGATGTCCTTTTGGCCAGCGGGAGCGAGTTGCGGCGGCTGCGCCGTGATATGCAGATCATCTTCCAGGACCCGTTTGGCTCGCTCGATCCGCGCTTTCGAGTCGAGGATGTGCTGGCCGAACCGCTGATCGTGCACGAGAGCCTGAGCCGCGACGAGCGCCATCGCCGCGTGGCCGAGTTGTTGCGCGCCGTGGGCATGGATGAATCGGCCCTGTCGCGCTACCCGCACGAGTTTTCCGGAGGCCAGCGGCAACGCATCGGCATTGCCCGCGCGCTGGCGCTGCGGCCTAAATTTGTCGTGGCCGACGAACCGGTTTCGGCACTCGACGTGAGCGTGGGAGCGCAGATCGTAAATCTGTTGCAGAAACTGCAGCACGAATTCGGTCTGACCTACCTGTTCATTTCGCACTCGATGCCCGTGGTCCGCTATCTCTCGACCCGCATCGCAGTGATGTACCAGGGAAAAATCGTCGAGGTCGGGACCACAGCGGAAATCACGGAACATCCGCAAAGCGCCT
>Ga0187771_10004195_pt1 | contig 10132 bp, 10 predicted proteins | sample 0116_SJ02_MP15_1_FD_133139 | JGI IMG/M metagenome (GOLD analysis project Ga0187771, IMG submission 133139) | Tropical peat soil microbial communities from peatlands in Department of Meta, Colombia - 0116_SJ02_MP15_10_MG | ecosystem: Environmental > Terrestrial > Soil > Wetlands > Peat | place... | reverse complement strand
TGGAGATCGACGGCGACCTCGTCATCGGGTCTAAGGAGGGCCTTGACCTGAAAGGGGCACCGGGGCGTCTCATGGTCGTGGGAGGAGGAGCGATAGGCCTCGAGTTCGCTTCGATGTACCAGAGGCTTGGCAGCTCCATCACCATCGTCGAGATAATGGATCAGCTTCTCCCGGGAAGCGACCCGGACGTGGTTCGCGTCGTCCATCGCAAGCTTGAAGCCAGGGGTGCGAAGATCTACGTGAAGTCGAAGGTCCTGAGGGTGGAAAAGAGGGGCTCGGAGGCATCGGTCGAGGTCGAGACCCCAGGTGGCAAGGCTACGGTAGACGTCGACAAGATCCTCGTAAGCGTGGGGCGCAAACCAAGGACCGAGAAGCTCAACCTTTCGGGGCTCGGCGTGACCACGGACCCACGGGGGTACATAGCCACCGACAACCGGATGCAAACGAACGTCCCTGGCGTATACGCCATCGGAGACGTGAGAGGACCGCCGCTCCTCGCCCACAAGGCCTCGAAGGAGGGGATCGTCGCAGCCGAGGTCATCGCCGGGATGCCGTCAGCCGCCGACTGGAAGGTCATACCCGACGCGGTCTTCTGCGACCCCGAGGTGGCAAGCGTGGGGCTGACCGAGGAGAAGGCCGCGGAGGCCGGGTACAGGGTGAGACGGAGCAGATTCCAGTTCGCGGCCCTCGGGAGGGCGCTGACCGCAGGAGAGCCCGAAGGATTCGTGAAGGTGATATCGAACGAGGATGACGGGCTAGTCCTCGGCGTCCAGATAGTCGGCCCGGAGGCTTCAGACCTCATCAGCGAGGTCGCCCTAGCGATAGAAATGGGGGCCACGGTCGAAGACATCGCCCTCACGGTGCACCCCCATCCGACATTCTCCGAGGCGATTATGGAGGCATCCGAGTCGGCGGCGGGCAGGCCGATACATCAGCTGAAGTCATGAACGGCTACCTGCTGGATTTCGGGAGGATGGAGTACGGGAAGGCGCTCGACCTCCAGAAGGAGCTTGCCGCCAGGAGGGCTAGGGGGGAGATCCCAGACGCTCTGATCCTCGTCGAGCACGACCACGTCATAACCCTCGGACGCAAAACTACCCCCGCCAACTTCAAGCCGCAGAACATCCCCGTCTTCCAGGTAGAACGCGGCGGAGATGCGACCTACCACGGCCCTGGCCAGCTCGTGGGGTACCCGATAGTTCTGCTCGCAGACCACGACGTGAGGCGACACGTCAGGAACATGGAAGAGGCGATAATCAGGACGACCAGGGGGTTCGGAATAACGGGCGAAAGGCTCGAGGGACACCCGGGGATATGGGTTGGCGGGAGGAAGTTGGCGTCCATAGGAGTGGCAGTCACCAGCTGGGTCACATACCACGGCTTCGCCCTGAACGTGAACACCGACCTTTCACACTTCGAGTTCATCCGCCCCTGCGGACTCGACCCCACGATCATGACCTCGATGCAGAAGATCGCAGGCAGGCCGTTCCCCTTCGATGAAGTGAAGGCCAGGTTCGCGCGGGAGTACTCGTCCGTCATGGGGCTGACCCTGACGCATCAGCGGTTGGTTGCATCTGATTAGGCGACAAGGATTTAGGCCGCTCCGGCTCGGCGCCCAGCATGCCCAAGAAGAGAACGTCTTCTGCACCGAAGAAAGCAGCCAAGATTACTTACGTGACGCTCATGGGTGACGAGAGCCTCAACCCGAAGTTCGACGAGGCTCTGAGGAGGTTCGAGTCGAAGCTCGGACGCGCCTACCCCATGTACATCGGGGGCAGAGAAGTCTACTCCGACGCCGGGCAGTTCGAGCACCGGAGCCCCATCGACACATCCATCGTCGTCGGGAAGTTTCAGGTGGGGACGAGGGAGCACGCCAAGCAGGCAGTCGAGGCTGCGAAGGAAGGGTTCGAGGTATGGAGCGCCAAGCCGTGGCAGGAGAGGGTCAAGGTGCTCGAGAAGTACGGCAAGCTCATCGACGAGAGGAAATTCGACATCGCGGTCGCGATCACCTACGAAGTGGGCAAGAACAGGCTGGAGGCACTCGCCGAGTGCTGGGAGGCCATCGACGCGGGCAAGTACTACGCTGGTGTCATGCGCAAGGAGAAGGGGTACGTCTTCAAGATGGGCCCGGGTGGGCCCGGGGAGCACAACACCGACGTGCTGAAGCCCCACGGCGTATGGCCCGTGATATCCCCATTCAACTTCCCATTCATGCTCGCCAACGGGATGGCCATGGGCGCGCTCATCACGGGGAACTCTGTCATCCTGAAGCCGACGAGCGAAGCACCCTTGACGGGCTACATGCTCTACAAGCTGTACGCGGACGCAGGGGTCCCGCCGGGAGCGGTGAACTTCGTTACGGGCCCCGGCTCCAACTTCGAAGACGAATTCGTAACCAACCCAGACGTGGCGGGACTGGCATTCACCGGCTCCAAGGACGTAGGCATGCGCCTCTTCCGTAGGTTCCACACGGAGCAGGCATACCCCAAGCCGATCCTCCTCGAAATGGGAAGCAAGAACCCGACCATCGTCTCGGCCAAGGCGGACATCCCCAAGGCTGTCGAAGGGACGGTCCGTGCGGCCTTCGGCTACGGCGGCCAGAAGTGCAGCGCGACGTCGAGGGTCTACGTTCAGAACCAGGTCAAGGACAAGTTCCTGGCGGCGCTCAAAGACAGGATCGCCAAGATCCTGGTGGGAGATCCGAGGGCGAAGGAGACCTTCATGGGCCCTCTTATCAACCAGAAGGCGGTCGAGACGTTCCAGTCAGCGGTCGCCGCGGCAAAGCAGTCCGGGGCACGCTTCGTCGCCGGAGGGAACGTTATCAAAGACGGGAACATGAAGAACGGCTTCTACGTCTCGCCAACGGTGGTGGCAGACCTCCCGGAGGACCACAGCCTCATCAAGCAGGAGCTCTTCGTCCCCTTCGTGGTCGTCAACGGGTGCGACACGGTGGAGGAGGCCATCGACAGGGCCAACGCGACGGAGTACGGCCTGACGGCCGGGATCTTTACCAAGGACAAGAAAGAGCAGGAGAAGTTCTTCGGAGGCATCAGGTTCGGCGTCACCTACTCGAACAGGAGCGGCGGCTCCACGACAGGGGCTTGGCCGGGCGCCCAGTCTTTCACCGGATGGAAAGCCAGCGGTGTCACAGGCAGGGGTGTCGGGAGTCCCTTCTACCTGCTGAACTTCCTCAGGGACCAATCACAGACCAGGGTAGTGTAGAACCGGTTCGGACAACCGGTAGGACTCGGTCTATTTCAGTGGGACGTAAAGGCTGGAGCGGCTAGCGCCGATTCCCGGCGTGCCGTGAACCACCTTCTTGTTCGTGATGACGTATTCTCCGAGGTACCTCCCTATCATCTCGGGCTTCACCTGAAGTGGGACGAATTCCCTCCCGTTGTGGACCGAGATGGTGAGCCCCACCATGGTGGGGAGGACGATCATGTCTCGGGCGTGAGTCTTGATCTCCCCCTGAAGCTTCCCGTCCTTCATGGCCCTGGCGTCCTCGAGCAGCTTCCTCTTCTCCTCGGATACCCCCCTGTTCAGGGAGCGCCTTGCCCTGGAGGGCAGGAGCTCTAGGAGCGCCTCGGTAGACATTGCATTCAGCTCATCGAGACTCTTCCCTCTGTACCTGAACTCCTTCGGCATCTACTTGGAGACCTCCGCGCTGGACCGGGCCAATCTCTTTCTTCCTGTCTTCCTTGGCGCTATTAACCCTACCTTCCTTCCAGGGGGCGCATTCCTTGAAGTGCTAGTCGACTTGCCAGGGTGCTGATGCCTTCCGCCTCCGAACGGGTGGTACACCACTGCCATGGCGATTCCTCTCATTCTCGGGTAAACGCGTCCCGACGCTCTCATGGCGTGGTGTCTGGCGCCTGCGGTGAGGAACGGCTTCTCCCTCCTTCCTCCCCCTGCCACTTCCCCTACGGTGGCCACGCACCTGTCGCTCACCAGGATGTTCTTCCCCGATGGGAGCCTGACTATCGCACGCCCGTTTGCCTTCGAGAAGAGCACGGCCGAGGTCCCGGAAGCCCTAACTAGCTTCCCTCCGTCTCCTGGTCTCAGTTCTATGTTGCAAATGCGGGTGCCTTCAGGCATGCTGGCTAGAGGCATCGCGTTCCCGTCGTGCAACTGCGCCCCGGGGCCCATGTTGACCTGGTGTCCCACAGCCATCCCGGCCACAGCCGGGACGTAGGCGTACCTGTCCCCAGCGAGCCTGAGCTGTGCCAGGGGCGCGCTCCTTCCCCTTTCGTCGAGTATCGCCGAGATGGTCGCGGCCCCGGTCGAGCCCGAGCCCATCCTCGGGTACCTGACAGGAGCAATCTTCCCTTTGGTCGGAGCCCTGAACTGGATCCCCGCCTTCCCGCGCCTCCGCTGAAGTATCCTCTTGCCCATGCTCTACACCAGCCCCAGTTTCGTCGCCAGCTCGGCAGCCTTCCCTACCTCCGAGAGGCGCACAAACGCCTTCTTCCCCCTGATGGTCCGCGCGGTGTTCACAGCGTCAACCTTGACCTCGTAGAGGGCCTCAACCGCGTTGGCGATCTGTGACTTTGATACTCTGTCCTCGACCAGGAAGCAGAGCTTGTTCTCCCTCTCGATCTGGTCGAACGTCCTTTCGGTGACATAGGGCCTCTTCAGGATCTTCTGTGCATCCTCCAGCCTCAACCTAGGCAGCCACCCCCTTCGACCTTCCTTCGAGCGCGCTCAGCGCCGACTCGGTCCAGAGCGTGAGCCTCCCCGGTACCCCTCCTGGCGCCAGATCCAGGACGCTTACGTCCTGCACTCGCGTCACTTGGACGCCCGGAATCCCGCCAGCCGCCTTCCCCACACCCCTGTCGTTGGTGACAACAATCAGCGGGCCTACGCCGCTACGGTAGACCCTCCCTCTCAGCCTCCTCTTTCCAGAGTTCCTCTTTGTGCGCTCGTCCACCCTCTGGAGCTCGGCCTTCAGGTCCACTTTCTCCAAGAACGAGACCAGCTCCGATGTCTTCTCAAGGGTCTCTACGTCGTCGGCAACCACCATTGGAAGCGCTGGCCTGTTCACCCTGTGCCCGCGGGACTTCACTGCCTCCAGGTTCGCCGTGTAGGCGATGGCTGAGTCTGTCGCCATCCTCCTCTCCTTCCTGTTGACCCCGAGGTGTATGACCTTCTCTGACTTGGGTGGATGGGGCAGCCTCCCCTTCACGACGCTCGCGACCCCGCCTGCCAAGCCTCCCCGCGAGTACCTCTCCCCCTTCACTCGAGGGATCCTGGAGCGGCCCGTGCCCGTCGGCGGGCTGTGTGTCTCGGCCGTGGTCCTCTCGCCTGCCAGCGGGTCCCTCCCCTTTGGCTGTAACCCGTGAGACCCCACCAGCCAGTAAACCCTCCTTACGAGGTCCGCCCTGAGCTCGCTTTCGAACACGTCCGGGACCTCCACCTGGCCCGATGGCTTACCATTCAGCCCTACGACTTCGGCCTTCATGGCTAGCGCTTCCTCTCCATTGTGCTTACCTCGATCACCTGAGGAGGATTCTGGCTCTTCACTACCCCCCTCTCCTTCATCCTGACTAGAACGAACCTGCTAGCTGGCCCTGGGACCGAACCCCTGATCACAGCGTACTCCCCTGCCACGTTGCCAAAGTGCCCAAAGCCGCCTGGGGGAGTGACCGGATTCGCAGATGCGTTTCCGACCAGCAGAATCCGCTTGCCGGTCTCGGTCCTTTGGTGGAACCCCATCTGGCCCGCCCTCGCGACCGTGTACATTACCGCCGCGGGGTGCCACGGGCCGATGACCGCGACTGCTCTGACACTCTTCCTAGACTTGTGCTGCTTCCGCTTGACCCCAAACCTCGTGATCGGCCCTTCGAACCCCTTCCCCTTAGTTATCCCGAGCACGTCGACGTACATCCCCGCCTTGAAAACGTCTGTGAACTTCACCTTCTTTCCTATGAGCCCGTGGACGAACTCTGCCTGAGCCTTCATGTCCCCTCCCGAAACGCCCACTTCCAGCACAATCGGCTTCTTCTGCGAGAGGCCCACCTCCCGCGGGATTGACGACACCACCGCTGCGACCCTGGTCGCCCTGTCAAGCGGGAGCTTTTCGACGGGCGTCTGGCTTGCCTGCTTGACGTCCGCTATCGCCATGTCACCGCCGTTTTCGTGGCCGTAGAGCCGGAGACCGACGACCTGGGCGTCCGGAAGAGTCAGGACGCTAGACAGGTTGAACAGTGGCTTCCCGAAGTTCGGCGTCTTTGCCCTGTCGTCGACCGTAATGACATGGGCTGTCCCCGCCTTGTACCCGGGGAATCCGAGGAGAATCGGCTTCTCAGCCTGAACCTTTGGCCAGTTCCTTATCCTTGGGACGAAGCTCTTGGCTCGTCCCCTCGGCCTGTATGCAAGACTACCTCTACGGGGCGCAGAATACTTCCGGTGTCCCAATTCACGCTAAACCTTTCCGGTGGCCCGTTTTACGGTTCGCACTTAAGCTTTCTCAGCCGAAAGGAGGCTCACAACGCCGAGGCTCACAAAAACTGCCTCCTCTGTCCTGACCGTCTCAACCTTCTGATCGGGGAAAAAGTTCAGGACGTAGTCTACCCTCCTCTGCAGGTCGGGCCCCACCAAGTCGAAGAGGCCCCTCGACGGGGATCCGAAAATCAGCTTGACCCCCTCCGTGCTCCCAAGGGACGACCGGAGCCGTCCCAGATTGTCGGCTATGGGGGTCCCGAGCCTCGAAGTCGCTATCTTCAGGCCGAACTTCGGGTCTGAGAGCACATCATCGAGCGACTTCGTCTCCACTGTGTACCCCCAGTAGGCCCCTGCGCTATCCCTCGGGATCACATCTGCAGTCGGCGGCCTCAGGGACGCGACCTTCACGGTCACTCGCCTCCCCGGAGACGACCTCTGCCTGAGCCTGGGAGCCACGTCGAGGCCGATGTCCACGGTCCCGTCGGGGTTGACCACCCCCTCTCGGACCTCTCCTAGGGGAATCCTGTCTGCCCGGATCTTGGCCTTGTGCGACGGTATCCTAAGGGGCGGGAGCATCCCCGCATACCTTAGCTCCTCGTCAAGGGGAAACAGGCGCTTCCTGAGGTACTGAGGTGTCTCCAGGTACTCGAGCACCTTCCGGACCCCCCTCTCCTCGCTTTGCCCCTTCGGGTCCCTGAATACCTCGATCAGATCCACGCCATAGATGGCACACGCCCTGGCTATGACGCCCAGCTTCGCCGTCTTGTCGCGGAGGGACTCCTTGTCTTCCAGCACAGTGTCCGGCAGTGATACGGCTACCCTCTTCCCGAGCAGCACCAACGGGGCGTGTAGCGAAGCGCGTTAATTCAGCTTTCTCCTAACTGGTGTCGCCAGAGATGCAACGCAGATGAACGGGACGGTGGTGGGCTCGGAGGCATGACCGAGGAGCCCGCACCACGGAGGACCACGTGGATCTACTCCGTCTTCCCGGCTGCCGTCGCCACAGGCCCTGTTGGCACCATGGTCCAGCTGTATCTGATCTACCTCAACGGTCAGGCTCTCGGGACCATCTACGGCAGCGTGGCGACGGCCATCTACAACGGCGTGAGCATACCCGCAGCACTCTTCTGGGGGGTCGCCACGGACAGGCTGCACAAGCGGAAGGCCCTGGTCGCCCTCAGCTACGCCCTTGTGGCTGTCGCCCTCGTGTCGTACTACTTCGACAGGACAACAACGGGGACGATATCGAGATACGGGGCGATCTCATTCGTCTCGGTCGCGTCGGCGACGCCCCTCAACCTCCTCATAATGGAGACCGGACCAAAGGGGAAGTGGGTCCATGCGTTCTCCAGATTGTCCCTTGTGAGCAGCGCAGGGACTGTGGCAGGCCTGCTCATCAGTACCCTATGGACTGACTTCTTCCCGAACAGTCTCATCCTGCTTTTCGTCCCCATGGGTGCCTTCGCCCTAGCCTCGTCGGGGCTGGCGCTTGTCATGATACACGAACCAGAGTTCGTGCTGGAGAGGGAAACGGTGGCGCTGAGGAAACCGAGCTTACTCAGCCGGCTCAGAGCCAACCCTGTCTTCTTCATCGGCGTTCCTAGCGGCTCTGACTTCAAGCGCGCCTTCAGGGGGCTCCGCTCGAGCCTCACAAGCTACCTTCCTCTCTTCTACATCTCCACGATCCTCTTCTACGTCTCTGCTGGGCTCTTCAACACCTCTTTCGTGCCTGCGATGCACTTGTTCTCGATGCCCGACCAGGAGGTCTTCGCAGTCATCCTAGCGGGCATGGTCGTCCAGACGCTCGCGTTCCAGAGGGCGGGGAACTTCATTAGCAAGCGGAGCCTCATCACGTCTTCGGTTCAGGGGCTCCTACTGCGGGGGTGGTCCTACCTCGCCATTGGGGTCGCAGCGCTGTTCCTCACCGGTCCGCTCTTCGCCGTCTCCGCATTCATGCTCTACCCCCTCGCGGGGGGCATCGCCTATGCCGTCTACTACGCGTCGTCTAACACCATGATGTTCAACACAGTCAAGGGCAAGACCGCAGGCTCGGCCCTGGGGGTCTACTCCGCCGTAGTGGGACTCGCATCCATGGCCGGCTCGTTCGCTTCAGGCTTCATCTCCGTCTATCTGGGGTACTACACGACGTTCGTCGCCGCAGGAGTGCTCCTATTCGGCGCGGTTGGGGCGGTCTCGCGCCTCCCCAGGCCCCTGTCTCCCGAGGAGGGCGTTCACCAATAGGATGCAAGCCTACGAAGAGTAGTCCTTCGTAGAGACCAGCACTCGGTCCTTCCAGTCCTTCCTATGCTCGCCGGGGGTCCTGATCCTCCGGTGGAAGACCCTCACCATGACATAAATCGCGAACACCAGAGCAGTGATGAAGAAGCTGGCCGGGTACGGCTCGTAGAAGGAGACGAAAAGACCGACCCAGGTGACCAGGAGGGCGAGCAGCACCGATATCGCTATGACTCGGCCTGGCTTTGAAGCGAGGTGCTGGGCCGTGGCAGCGGGGGTCACCATCAGGGAGAAGATGAGCAGGACCCCGGTGACCTGGACCGCCACCGAAACAGCGACTGCGACGAGGAGGAGAAATACTACTCCGATGGTCAGGGTCGGGAGCCCCTTGGCCTCGGCAACCTCCTCGTCCAGGGAGGAGAAGAGTAGAGGTCGATAGATTAGTCCGACCGCTACCAGGATGACCACAGTGAATGCGAGGGTTCTGTAGACATCATCGAGGGAGACGGCGAGGATTTCGCCGAACAGCAGAGATATCGCCTGGGTGGCGTACCCCGTGTAGAGGCTGAGGAAGAGGAGGCCTATTCCGAGGGCGAACGCCAGGACGATTCCTACGTAGACGTCCCGGTGAGACGACCGCCTGCTCAGCATGGCTATGGTGGTTCCTCCGAGGCTCGAGCCGATGAGCATCCCGTAGGTAGCCGTCAGCCAGGGTAGGGAGAGGGCTTGGGCGAGGTACAGCGCCCCCGATGCGCCGGCGAACCCAATTTCAGAAAAGGCGTGTGCGACGAAGGTCGAACGGCGCAGCACAACGAAATATCCCATCACGCCTGCGATGATGGCCACCATAGTGCCTGCTTCGAAACCCTGGCGCATGAACGACAGTGACAGCATCTGCTGCAAGTCCGAAAGGATGTTCCAGGAGAACGAGAAGTCCAAGCTATTCGTCTCCGTGATGCCCTTCTATCCCCACGATGGCGATGTTCCCCTTCGAGTCATGCAGCACCTCGACGTCGATATCGTAAAGGGCACTGAGTCTCTGTGAGGTGAAAACCTCCGATGGCTTGCCGCTGGCGACCTTTCCATTGGCTATGTAGATGACCTTGTCAAGGTAGGGTAGGAGCGGATTGATGTTGTGGGCTATCAGGAGAGCAGAGACCCCCCTCGACCTGACCACGTCGTTCACCAACCGGAGCAGGTCCCGCTCCCTTCTCATGTCGAGGCTTGATAGCGGCTCGTCCAAGAGGAGAAGCTCGGGGTTGCTGACAAGCGCTTCCGCGAGGAAGACCCTCTGGAGCTCACCTCCCGAGAGCTCAGCCAGGGGCCTGTGGGCGAGCTCTGTCCCTCCTACCCCTTGTAGGGCTCGGAGGGCAGCGGTAGTATCGTCGTGTGAAAATACACTGAACCCCCATTTCTTCCCCGAAAGGCCTAGGCGAACAAGCTCGAGCGATTC
>Ga0187771_10004194_pt1 | contig 10133 bp, 7 predicted proteins | sample 0116_SJ02_MP15_1_FD_133139 | JGI IMG/M metagenome (GOLD analysis project Ga0187771, IMG submission 133139) | Tropical peat soil microbial communities from peatlands in Department of Meta, Colombia - 0116_SJ02_MP15_10_MG | ecosystem: Environmental > Terrestrial > Soil > Wetlands > Peat | place... | reverse complement strand
CGCTCTGAGGATTTCTCCAAAGGCAGAGGCCCTGCTGCCGCACTATTTATGCCGCGCCGCCGTTGAGCCATTCCTGGCCTATGGCATGGATGTCGGTTTCTACGAAGTGGGCCGCAACTGCGAACCCAACTTTGAGGAGATCGAATCCAAGATTGGACCACGTACGGAAGCTGTGCTGGCCGTGCACTATTTCGGTTTTCCGCAAGATATCACGGCATTTCGGCAGCTCTGTGACAGCCATAAGCTTGCCCTAATCGAGGATTGCGCGCACGTATTAACAGGACAAGTGAACGGAAAGCCTTTGGGCTCATGGGGGGATGCGGGCGTTTTCAGTTGGCGCAAGTTTCTGCCGATCTACGACGGAAGCGAGTTGAAGTTGAAACCGGGCTATGGCCGCCTGCAAGTCCAATGGCGAAGGGAGTCCGTGGCCTTCACGTTGAAGGTGGCCAAGAATCTTGCCGACCGCATTCTAGATGAATCCCCTCACCCGCTCGCCGGAAAAGCTGGCGCTGCAACGGACTGGCTGAAACGCGCGTGGAAATCCATGGGCCCAGGCGGCGTAAGCGTTTCCCCAGCCCCGGAGAGCAATGCTGTGTCGTTTGACCGGGAACTGGTTAACCAGCCCATGTCGCGCATCTCGCGCTGGCTTTGGCGCCACTCCGATTTCGACGCCATTATCCAAAGGAGGCGCGACAATTACCTTTATTTGGAAGCCGCATTCCGCGGGATTGAAGGGTTGGAACCGCTCCACAGCAATTTGCCGCCGGGCACGTGTCCCTGGGTCTTTCCTCTCTTCTTCGCAAACCTTCCGAAAGCTCATCTCCTTCTCCGCCAGCGCGGCATTCCTGCCACGGCGTGGGACTTCGTCAAGCCGCCCATAGTCGAATCCATGGGGGCAGAGGCCGATTTCCTCTATGCCAATCTGGCATTCCTTCCCATCCATCAGAATCTCACGCGCAACTCGCTTGATCTGGTCATAGACGCCGTGAAACACGTGCGCGGAGCAATCCCTATCCACGACCTGAAGCGCGCGTAGGCGGGCGCGACGACCGCCGCACAGGCAAGAAACGCGCTCAATGTCGAGGGGCCTCAGCCGTGCTGCTGTCGCTCTGTTCCGCAGGCGTGAGGCGCAATAGGTGGGCGTCAATATCGAAGTCGTTCACCACGGCAAAGACGCCTTTGGCCGGAAAATAACGGAAGCGCCCAAAGGTTCCCCGGGTGGAAGAAGGGCGGCCGTTTTGGTGCGAGTCGGGAGGCCCGCCCCGAAAGGTTTGACTGGTACAACTGCGGGTGCCGGGGTCGAGGAGGTAAAGGGTATTGCCGAAACTGGGCCAGCCGACAATGCGGTCCTGGACGGGATCGTAGGCCAGCCCCGGGCTTTCGGAATTGAGCAGGCCTGCACAATCACGCACCGTCCAGTTCTGGCGATTGCCCGACTTCAGCGAAAACACTTGTACTCCGCCGTTGTGGCTGCCCGCGGCGCCGATCAGGATAAACTCTTTTCGTTTTGGATCAATGACCCCATTCATGTGGTAGTCGATGCCATAAGGGTCTGCCGCAATTTTCTTCCAGGCATTTGTGTCGTAACTGTATGCGTAGAGTCCGCTGACGTAGTCGTGCAAGAACACCAGCCTCGTATTCGGGTCATAATCGGCGACCTGGCCCGGTCCCCCTTGCGGAATGGTTCCTTTCGGATTCATCAATTGCCATTTCAGGTTTCCCAAATCGAGGGTCCAAGTACCCGTGCTCATGTTCCCGCAGACCTTGCCGCCGCCGAACACGAACATGCGGTCGGCGTGCGCAATGTAGGCCAAAGCGGCATACGTGTGCCGCGAGCTGGGAGAGCCGTCCGCGTATGCTTCGGGACAAGAAGCGATGTCGTCCACGGGCCCGGGATTATTCAGCCGCTGCATCGTCAGCGCGTTCAGGTCCAGGGCATAAATCTCGTTTCCGTAGTAGTCGCCGTGCCCGCCGCCCCAGATGATCAATCGGTTGCGCCGGGTATCGGCAATACCCCCACTCCATGCCTCCACCACCGCCGCGCAACCTACGATCGCGTGCACGGCGGGGTTCGCTGGACACACAGATTGCAACTTGCTATTCGGTATCGTAGACCAACCCAAAGCAGGGGAGAGGTGCTGACTCTCCCATACCGCTGTCGTCACGTGGACTGTGCTCTCCGCTTTGCGGCAGTCAGAACAATTTCCGGCCCCGGAAGCCCCTCCGGGGTCTGCTTGAGCTGGGCTAGCCGGCGAAACAGTTCCTGGGGATGTACGCGGCAAGATGTCGAACTTCGGACTTTCTAAGCCAAACCTATCTTGCTCGGGCAGGGTGGATTTCAAAACGTCCCAAGCCCGCGCACCGGTGTAACCGTCAACGCTGTACGGATACAGAAAGCTGAGGGCGCCGAGGGCAATGAATCCGTAACCGTTGTCCACATCCTGGCCGCGGCTCCAGCCCGAAGGGAGGTCGTGATACTTGTTCACGTCGGTCCAGTTGCGGATCCAGTCCTTGGTCGCGGACAGGATGGTTGCCGTCCGATACGCCTCGACCAAGTAGGGAGAGGTCTCGGGGTTTAACAGTTGATTGAACAGCCTCCTGGCCTGAAAACGGAGCAGGGCTCCGGCAGGATAGCCAAAATCCCGCGCGGCGCCGAGGGCCGCAGCAACGAAGTTCTCCATCCACGGAGAGGTTGCCTCGGCGACGGAGCCGTCTCTCTTCACCGGAGCATCCACCAAGCCGGAATTGCCCTCATCCCAAAAGCCAAGCGGCGAAGCCCCAAAAAGCGGCAATTGATTCTTGCGTCCCCACGCGCAATCCGCTTGCTTGCCGGGAACATCACAAGGCAGATTGTGACGCCCTTCATCCTTGGCGATGTTGTTGAGAAGCTTGTCCTCGAAATAGGCTTTCTCCGGAGAACCGTCGGGGGAAATAAAGGCAGCATACGCCGTGGTGCGGTAGGCCCAGGCATCGCCGCGGGTCTCACTATCGTTGAAATACCCTGATTCTCCGTGGCGTTCCCAGTTCTCGCCATAGCAGCCTTGTTTGTAACCCAGGATGTAGGCAGCCTCGAATTGGAGTTCCTCCAAGTAATAGTACCGCCCGGTAATCAGATAGGGCACGTAGGCCACGTCGGGTATATGGTGACGCGCCAAGTTGTAGAAGCTCATGCCGTCATTCGTCAGGGGTCCAGTGTTAATCCTGTCCGCCGCATAGCCGCCGCATTCGGCCGGGTTGCTGTTCAGATCGCTGGTCGCTACCGTTCTGCGCGCGTTGATGGAGACGACTCGGCCGAACGTATCCACCGCGCCGCTTTCTGGAACGTCAAAATACGCACCGCTGCCGGCGTGGCTATCCGCTTCGCGCATATGCCAGGGAAAGCGCCCCGCGAGGTCCGCATTGCCGAGAGACATCTCCAGCAGGCGCTCATCCATGGTGAGAAGGTAGAGAATGTCCCAGGTGTTGGCCAAACCCACCCAGGGGTGCGAGCCTCCGGCAGCCAATGCCCTTTCGTAGTTGCCCAGTTTTTCCCGCGTTCCAGGAATGGACTTATCCGTCCGCCGCCAAGCGTCAGCTTCGGAGTCAAGCAACGAGCCGGAGATCCGCAGGTGCGTGTCGTAATTGGGAATGGCCTTGGTGGAAACCAGATAGCGAATGTTATGGTCCACGCGAATCGGGCTCGGCCCAGCGCCGGTCCAGAAGCGCTTGTGCCATCTCGACAAGCCGATATGGTCGAACCACGGTTGAGTGAGCTTTGTGGCAGGGGAGCGCCAACCCGCTTTCACTTCAAACGAGTAAGAAAGATCGCGAGTCCCCTTGGACGCCGTGCTGCTTACCCAATCGTTTTCGATTGTGGCGCCAAGGTCGACCTGCTTGTTCGCCGGGTAGAACCAAGCCTCGAAGATGGGGTGCAAAGCTTTGGAGCCGTCGCCGAAATCCTTGTCGTACGCGCGCCCCGGAGTCCGATCTTCGATAATCACGGCGGTGACCACAGGCCCCCGCAACCAATAACGAAAAGCGCCGCTCTGCAACATTTGGCGGGCGCTCACGGCTTGCCTTGCGCCGCGGTCTCCGATCATATCTATGGTGACATCGAAATCGTACTCCGGGGCGAGCATCTCCTGCGCGGAAAGCGCGCCCGCGCTGTTGCCTTCAGGCTGGTTTGAGAAGCTGACCACCACCGATCGGTGCGCCGGCAGCATCGGTATCACGAAACTGACGATGGCAAACTTGACCGAACCATCCGGCCAGCGATCCTTCACATCGCTCTGCGTTAAGAGCGGGGTGGAACCAATGGAAGCCAGAACGAAATTGGGAATCTCCCCCTGACGAAACGGGCGCGAGACGGACACAGGCCGGTTCGTTTGCGTCTTTCCGGAACTCTCGCGGACCGTGATTGTGTCGCCGGAAGCGGGGGATACGGAGGGAAGCGCGGAAGGGATAAGGCAGAGCGCCGCGGCCAGGAGCAAGAAAGAGCCAGCGGCGGCGCGACGAACTCCCTTGGCACTGTTTGTCCAATTCACAGATCGAGGGCGCACGCGATCATTGTAGCCCAGTGCCGTTCCGACCCGTTGGAGCTAAATGCCGCGACCGGGTCCTGAAGCCGTCGGCCCAAGTATTTCAAGCCTGCGTACCAGCGACCGTCTTTTAGGCTTGGCAGGACGTAAAACGTAAGTCATCGTCGAAATTCGTTGGATCGGCACCAGCCGCGTCCGGCGGCGCGCCGTTCACTTCTTCGTGCGCGGGTCGGAGTGCTCCAGCACGGTCTTGGTTTGCGTCTCGCGGAATCTTCGGAGCGACTCCCGAATCTCGGGATGCTTTGCGCCCAAGATGGCGGCTGCGAGCAGGGCGGCGTTCTTCGCGCCGGCCTTGCCGATGCCCAGCGTACCCACGGGGACGCCCGCGGGCATTTGCAGGATGGAAAGCAGCGAATCCAACCCTTGGAGCGCGGATTCCATGGGCACGCCGAGGACGGGCAGTGTGGTTTTTGCCGCGGTCACGCCAGGAAGATGCGCTGCTCCGCCCGCGCCGGCAATGATCACTTCGATGCCCCGGCCTTCCGCGGCAGCGGCGTATTCAGACAACGCGTCAGGCGCGCGGTGCGCGGAGATCACCCGAACCTCGTGTGCAATCCCCAAGCTCTCGAGGATTTTGGCGGCATGCTCCATGGTTTCCCAGTCCGACTGAGAACCCATGAGAATGGCCACCAGAGGCCTGGCCGTGTCGGAGGAGGCCATTTCCTTTCCTTTCCCCGGCAGCCGCTCCGGTCTTCAGCCGGATGGCACGCGCTCAGACGACAACAACAAGCCGCGCAGCGCCCCGACGAGATACAGCGAGCCGGTAATGAAGATTGCGTCGTTCCTGGCCGCGAGTGCCAGCGCGCGCTCCAGGGCTGCTTCGGCATCTGGGATGATCTCATGGCGCGCGGCGTGATGCCCGGTGATTCGGGCCAGCCGCTCGGCGCTGACCGCTCGCGGCGAAGGGGGTTCCGTAAAAATCACCACGGAGGCGCCGGGAAAGAGCAGGCCAGAGAGCTCGTCCACCGCTTTGTCGCGCAGCGCGCCGAAAAGCAGGATGATGCGGCGCCCGGCCAGATATTCCTGCCAGAAAGCGGAGAGTTCCCGGGCGGCCGCAGGGTTGTGGGCGCCGTCCAGATAGACGGCTGGATTCTCGCGCACTCGTTCGAGCCGTCCGGGCCATTCGGCAGCCGCCAAACCGCGCACGATGGCCTCGTCTGATATGGCATAGCCTTTATCCGCCAGCGCCCGGGCCGCGGCCAGGGCGGTCAAGGCGTTGCGCAACTGGAAGCGGCCGGGAAGACGAAGACGAACCTCCGCGCACCAGTGCGTCTCAGCCTCACGGACGGTGGCGTGCGCGCAGCCATCCTCCCAGGCTTCGCCCTCCACGCGATAGGCGGATTCCGCTTCAATGAAACGGCAGCGAAGGTCTGCGGCGCACTTGGCTAAAACGGCCAGCGCCTCGGGGCGCTGTCCCGCGGTGACCACGGGAACTCGCGGCTTGATGATTCCAGCCTTTTCACGAGAAATATCGGCAATCGAATGGCCCAAGTAGCTCTCGTGGTCGAGATGCACGGGCGTAAAAATGCTCATCACCGGCCGCAGAATGTTGGTAGCGTCCAGCCGGCCGCCCAAACCCACCTCCACGACGCCGAACTCCACGCGCTCGCGGGCGAAGTGGTCGAAGGCCAGCGTGGTCACGCATTCAAAGAAAGTGGGGTGGGCGCGCAGGCGCCCAGCGGCGAGGAGTTCCTCGATGATCGTCGCAAGCTGTGAAAAGCGTTCGGCGAAAGCGGCATCCGTGATTTCCTGTCCGCTCACGCGCATCCGTTCGTTGATGCGCTCGAGGTGCGGCGAGGTGCACAGGCCGGTGCGAAACCCGGCCGCGCGGAGTATGCTGTCGAGCATCGCCGCCGTGGAGCCCTTGCCGTTCGTCCCGGCGATGTGCGCGGAAGGGAAAGCCCGCTCGGGACGCCCCAGCCGCTCCGCGAGCGCGCGCATGCTCTCCAGATCAAACATGCCCCGGGAAACCTGCGAGGGCGAGGCCAGCTCCCGGCCGAGAGAAAGAAGGTGACGAACGGCTGCGGCGTAGTCCATTTCAACAGCCCAGGAAGTCCAGCGCATTGCTGATGAAGTTCTTCATATCCTTGCGATGGACCACGGCGTCGAGGAAGCCGTGTTCCAGAAGGAATTCGGAGCGCTGGAAACCGGCGGGGAGTTTCTGCCGGATGGTTTGCTCGATGACCCGCGGGCCGGCGAATCCGATGAGCGCCCCGGGTTCGGCGATGTTCAGATCGCCCAGCATGGCAAAGCTTGCGGTGACGCCGCCGGTCGTGGGATCCGTGAGCACGGAAATGAAAGGCACGCGCGCCTCGTCCAGCCGCGCCAGCGCCGCGGAAACCTTGGCCAACTGCATCAAGCTGATGGCCCCCTCCATCATGCGCGCGCCGCCCGAGCAGGACACGATGATCAGGGGCTGCCGACTGGCCATGGACAGCTCGATCGCCCGGGCCACCTTTTCCCCAACCACGGCTCCCATCGAGCCGCCGATGAACCCGAACTCCATCGAGCAGCACACCACTGGGCGGTCATTGAGCCGTCCTTCCACGGTCAGGATGGCATCGTTCATCCCCAGTTTCTTCCTGGCTTCCTTGAGACGGGTCTTGTATGGCTTGGTGTCCACGAACTCGAGCGGGTCGGTGGAAACCAAGCCGGCGTCGCGCTCGGTCCAGCGTCCATCGAGCAGCAATTCCAGCCTTCGAACGGCGCCCACGCGATAGTGGTGCTGGCACTTGGGGCACACGCTCAAATTCGCCTCGAAGTCCTTGCGCCAGACGGTGGCGCGGCAAGCTTCGCACTTCAGCCACAGGCCTTCCGTGCGCACCCGCCGCTCTTCAGGCGGCGTGGGCTGTTCGATGGACTTCTTCTCGCGTTTGAACCAAGCCATGGGTCAGACAAACCACAAAGAAATCAGCACGTTCCGGTCAGATTCCCCGCACCTGCTAATAGTCAATGCCCCGTTGAGCCAGTATACCTTTGGCGTAAGGATGTTTCACCTCGCGCATTTCGGTGACCAGGTCGGCCAGCTCGACGAGCCGGGGATCGGCGCTGCGGCCGGTGCAGATGACGTGCACGCGCTCAGGGCGTTCCCGCAGGGCAGTCACGACCTTTTCCACCTCGAGCATACCGTAGTGGATGACATAGTTGATTTCGTCCAAGATGACCAGATCGTATTGCCCGCTGGCAATCGCCGCCCGCCCGGCCTCCCAGCACTCCTGGCAGAGGCGCAGGTCCTCGGGATCCGTTTTCGCGCCGCCGACCTTGACGAAGCCGCGGCCCATCGGGCGAATTTCAAACTTGTCGTCGCCCAGCCACTTGGCGGCGTCCAATTCACCGTAGTGCCAAGACCCCTTAATGAACTGGACCATCAGCACGCGCAGGCCTTGGCCCACGGCGCGAAGGGCGACGCCCAAGGCGGAGGTCGTCTTGCCCTTGCCGGCACCGGTGTAAACGACGAGTAGTCCCTTTCCCTCGGGCATAGCGGAGAAGAAGTGTGCTGGGACCGCTTCGAAAGGTCAAGCCGCACGCTTTCCGGCGAGGAGGCAACGAACTGCAGCTCGCTGCGGCCAGGAACAGAGTCAATTGCCCAGGGCGCGCTGTCTTGCCGCCTCGGCCATGATCCTTTCGATCTCCTCGGCGCTGCGCGGCAGGCGCGCGGAGAGCTGTTCGCAGCCCTCCTTGGTGACCAGAAAGTCGTCCTCAATGCGCACCCCGAGGTTTTCTTCCGGGATGTAGATTCCCGGCTCGAGGGTAATAACCATGCCCGGTTCGAGCGGTCTGGAAGGGTCTCCCGCGTCATGCACTTCCAGTCCGATATGATGCCCCAGCCCGTGAATGAAATACGACCCCAGCTTCTGGCCATGGAGGTTTTGGCCGTGCGAATTGATATAGTCAAAGGCGATCTTATAAAGGCTGCGGGGTCCCTCGCGGGCAAGCGTCGCGCCTGGCTTACAGGCCGCAAACGCCGCGTCTTGCGCGCCTAAGACGATATCGTAAATCTCCCGCTGGCGCGGCGTAAATTTCCCGTTTGCCGGCAGAGTGCGGGTGATGTCCGCCGTATAACCCGAGTACTGCGCGCCCACGTCCAGCAGCACGATGTCGCCGGGCTCCACGCGGCTGGCCAGCTTGTCGTAGTGCAGGATCGTCGAGTTGAACCCTGTTCCTACGATCGGTGCGTAGCCTTCCGCCTCCGACCCACCCATAGCGTGCACTTCCTGCATGCGCCCCGCGATTTCGTACTCGTATAATCCCGGGCGCATCATCTTCATGACCGCGAAGTGCGCCTCGAGGGAGAGCTGGATGGCTTTTGTCAGGAAGGCCAGCTCGCCGGGAGACTTGATCTGGCGCATCGCGCCGATCTGTGCGCGCACGTCGCCCAGCTTCGCATGCGGGGCGGCTTCCTGAAGCCAGGCCGTTTCATCCTTTTCGTGCGGGTAGCCGCCGTTTTCCCTTTCATACGGCAGGATAGTGTAGATCGTGCGGAAGTCCTTGGCCAGCTTGACCACGTCCGCGCGCAGATCGGAGAACGGCTTAACCACTGCGAACCCGGTCTCTTCGACGATCCCCGAGTCCGTGGGGGACATTCGTGGGCCGTTCCATCGTTCTTTTTCCGCATTGTGAGGAGGCAGATAAAGAATCTCGGCGGGGCCGGCCCACCTCGCCGCCGCTGCCTTCTTGACCTCAGGCACGAGCAGCAACGCCGCGCCCTCCTCATTATGGCCGGTGAGGTAGTAGAAGTTCTCTTCCTGAGCGAAAACGTAGGCCTGCGAGGACTCTTCCCGGCCGGTATAGCCGAAGAGCACTATGGGGCCGCCCACCTGCGCTGCAAGCCCGGCACGCCGCTCGGCATACACGCGATTCGGCTCGCGCTCGCGCCGTTGTTGCCCGGCGAGAGGCGCGGCCAACGAAAGCAACGCGGCGGCCGTGGCGCAAAGCGTCCGCAGGATCAATCTGTCTCCTTGCGCCCGTTCATTTTCGCTGGTCATCGCTTCCTCCCGGGGCACTCAGTCATTCTATCTGAAGCAGGCGGCGCAGCGCAGGCGAGGCGCGTTGCACTTTAGGAGTCACCGCGTCTCTAAAGTGATTGCCAGTCGCCAAGGAGGCAATGGACAATCCCTGTGATATCTCAGGAAGGCAAGAGGGGTGCTATACCCATGGCTGATGATCCGCTAAAATCGCCCGCGCTGGCCGACGCGGCGGGCGACTGGCCACACGGCGAACGCCGGGAAGTCCCTCGTTATCTGTTCATTGCCAATGCCGAGGAGACGGACCTGGACTCCGGAACGAAGCTTACCGCGCGCGTTTCCGAGCTCAGCCGCAAGGGGTGCTATCTCGACACGCTGAATCCTTTCCCCAAGGGCACGCGCATCAAGTTGCGCATCACGCACGAGCACGCTTCCTTTACCGCCTTCGCCACGGTGATCTACCAGCAGCCCAACATGGGCATGGGCATCGTCTTCAGCACGGTGGAGCCTGCGCAAATGGAAGTCTTGCAAAAGTGGCTCACCGAAATGGGCGACAAATAGGCATTCCCTTTCGCCCGCACGAGACTTGGGG
>Ga0187771_10004193_pt1 | contig 10134 bp, 9 predicted proteins | sample 0116_SJ02_MP15_1_FD_133139 | JGI IMG/M metagenome (GOLD analysis project Ga0187771, IMG submission 133139) | Tropical peat soil microbial communities from peatlands in Department of Meta, Colombia - 0116_SJ02_MP15_10_MG | ecosystem: Environmental > Terrestrial > Soil > Wetlands > Peat | place... | reverse complement strand
CAGCAGGGCGAGGACTATCGCCATGGCCACGGAGCCACCTCCGTTCGAATCCAACTGCTTGCCTCCCAGAACTCTCATCATACACTCCAACCCTGGGACCCGAAGCCCGGTTTTTCGGTCACTTGGCCTCTTGGCGTCGTGCCAAATCGGGAAATCTGATTTCAAAGCCAGTTGCCAGCCCCCGTTGGGGTCCAGGAGTGACCGAGGTGAGGAACGCCGTGGTCCGCCAGGCTCCTCAATGGTTGAATAGGCCCAGCCGGACGCGGGGGTAGTTGAGCCGGGCCGGGCCCATGGGCGCGGGAGGTTGGGGTGGAAGGTTGCTCTGCGTTTCTCCTCACGCCGAATTCTTCATTGGCGATCAGCTGAAGGCGCTTCGGCCCCACGTGGCGGGGGTCTCCATACTGATTCCTACGCCCTACTTCGCTGGGGTAGCGATGCGGCTGCCGATTCTTTCCCACAGGTTCGAATCCCTGCGGAGGGCGGAGGAGTCAGAGAGAGGCCCTCTGGGGCCGAGCATACTCCGGGCGAAGTACCTGGACATCCCGGGGGCCTTCGGAACCGGTTTCTCGTTCTCAAGGGCCGCTCGCAGTTCGGTGCGAAGAGTCTCGAACCCAGACTCGAAGTTCGATTTGGTTCACGCCCACTTCATCGGCCTGTGCGGTTATGTAGGCAATGAGATTCATCTCGCGAGAAGCGTGCCCTTTGTCTTGACGGCGCACGGCGGGGACGCGTACAGCCTGCCGTTCCGGGACCCGAAGCACAGACAGAGAGCAGAGGCGATCGTCCAGGGCGCGGATAGGTTAATCGCTGTCAGTCGCCCGATCTCCGACGCGCTCGTTACGCTCGGTGCCGACAGTCGGAAGATACACATCATCCCCAACGGCTTCGACAGTACGGCGTTCCGTCAGCTGAGGAAGGAGGACGCAAGGGCGAAGCTTGGATTGCCCTTAGACCGGACCATACTCCTCACGGTGGCGAATCTCGTCCCACAGAAGGGGCACAGATACTTGCTGGAGAGCTTAGGGAGAATCGCGAAGTCAAGGCCCGAGGTACTGTTGGCCATAGTCGGGGGCGGTCCCCTCGAGGGGAATCTTCGTTCCCTTGTTCGCGAGTTCGACCTGTCCGAGAAGGTGCTCTTCGCCGGCCCGCGCCCGCACGAAGAGATAGTGAATTGGATCAACTCCTGCGACCTCTTCGTCCTCCCCAGCATCAGCGAGGGCTCCCCCACGATCATACCGGAAGTGATGGCGTGCGGAAAGCCCATCGTCGCCACGAGGGTTGGCGGAGTTCCAGACCTGGCCATAGAAGGGGAGACAGGCCTGTTGGTTCCCCCGGAGAACCCGCAGGCGCTTTCAGACTCGGTATCCGAGGCGCTCGCACGGCCATGGGATGCGGCCCAAATCCTTCAGAGTGCGCGCGCGTATTCTTGGGACGCACTCGTGCCGCGGCTCCTGGAAGTCTACAGCGAACTTGCGCAAAGATGAGAAAGAGCGCCAGACCGTGGATGCCGGGCGGGAGACCCTTCAGTCCCTCTGCAACCACTTCAGGTAGCCGGCGAGGCCCTCCCGGAGGGAGACGGACGGGGAGTATCCCAGCTCTTTCCGGATGAGACCGATGTCGGCGCAGCTCTTCTGTATGTCCGCCTTCCTTGCAGGCTTTCGAAGCGTCCGCAGTTGCTTTCTGATGCCTAGCAGCTCAGCCTCAAGGCGCAGCAGCCCCAGGATGGTCGTGGGCCGTCCGGTCCCGACATTGTATGTCTTCCCGGGGGAGCGCGGGTGCGTCGCCGCCCTGATGCTCGCCTCGACGATGTCTCGAACCTCCACAAAGTCCCTCGTCTGGAGCCCGTTCCCATAGATGACCGGCCTCTCACCGTTGGTCAAGCGTCGCGCGAATCGGGTGATCACCCCGGACTCCGCCCCTTCCCTCGAACGAGGGCCGTAGGCATTGAAGTATCGTAGCGACACAGTGCCCACCCCGAGTTTTTCGAAGAACCTCCTGCAGTGAGCCTCGCCCTCCAGCTTGCTCTGGCCGTATGCGGAGATCGGCGAGGGAGCGCGCGACTCCCTCAGGGGAGGGCTCAGGGCACCGTAAACCGCCGCGCTCGATGCAAAGACGAACCTGTCGACCGAACAGGCCGCGGACCCCTCCAGCAGAGTCTTGGTGCCGTTGGAGTTGATGTCTCGCATGCGTTTGGGATCCTTCACCCCGGCCTGCACCGAAACCAAGGCTGCGAGGTGGAACACGGTGTCCACGTCCTTCAACGCTTTCCTGACCGTTGTGGCATCGCGGACATCCCCCTTCACCAGTTTCAGCCTCCCCCGGGGGTTGAGCAGCGCAAGATTGTCCAGTCTGCCGGCCGACAGGTCGTCCAGGACTACCACCTCCGCCCCTCCAGCCGCCAGTCTCTCGGTCAGGTGACTTCCTATGAACCCGGCTCCTCCGGTTATCAGTGCGCGCGTGATTTGGCGAGACATCGGAGCTGCAGTCCAACTCCTCCCTGGAGTTCTGAGATAAGCCTCCTGATGCCCGCAAGCCGACCGGTTCCTGCGCCCCCGTGGGCCGGCGTGGGAGGACCCGAACGGCCGCCCCAGTCCTAGGATGGATCTGCTAGCATCCTCGAGTAGGCCCCTGCAAGCCTTTCCCCCATTACTTCCCAGGCGAATGACGAAACGAAGGCTCTGTGGGCCGCCGCTGACAGCCTGCCGTAGAGTTCCGGGTCGGTGGCAAGCCGCCTTATGGCCCCCTTCACGTCTTCGACGTCCTTCCAGTCGACCACCACACCGCATCCATGCATCTGCACTACCTCGGCCTGATATGTCCCAGCTGGAACTATGGAGGGGACCGAAAGCGACATGGCGGTCATCAGCTTCCCGGGAGTGGCGATCACCGCGTTCCTGGTCCTCGGCTCATAGAGTGAGGGGATGAGGTCAGCCTCCCGAATGAGCGGCTCAAGGTCGGCCATCTTCAACCAGCCGAGGAAACTAATCGAGGCGTTCTTCGACGCAGCTTCGCGAACAAAAGGCTCCAGCTCCCCCCTCCCAGCCAGGGTCAGGTTTACTCCTTCCACCCCCTGAACAGCATCTATCAGCAGCCTTACCCCGCGTTCCTCCCCCAGCCACCCGTAGTATAGGATCTGGAACCTCTCTCCTCTCTGCTTTGCTCCCCTTCCCGACTCCAAGGGTGGTGAGTTCATCACCACGACCAGCCTTTCCCTGTCGAACCCGAGCTTTCCGAGGTAGGTTACGAACCTCTCGTTCACCACGACGACGGCGTCCGCCATTTTCTTCGCCATGGCCAGGAAGACTGCCTGGGTCGCCCTGGTCAGCGGGAAGAACCTGAGGAAAGCCTCAGGTAGGTCGTGCATATCGTAGACCAGCCTTGGCCCGTTGAACTTGAGCGCCTTGGCAGCGAACCCCGGGGGGAGAGTGTCCACATCGTGGCAGTGGATGGCGTCGGTCCTGACGAAGAGCAGGTGGGCGAGGCACCAGACGTAGAAAAGGAGAAGCTTGGGCACTGTCAGAAACGGCGTGCCGTGCCCTGCGTGCACCCTCATCCTCTTGATGACGAGGCCGTCGTCGAAGACGGAATCGGACTCGGTCTCCAGCTCCCTGTCCCAGGCGAGTATGGTGACCTTCCACCCCGCCTTTGCTAGGAAGTGCGCCTCCTTCAGGGGCCGCTGGTCGAATGTCGCCGGGTTTGACAGGAGCATGGTTATGCTCCTTCGGCGTGGACCACCCTCGCCAGAGCGATCTCCGCTCGCGGTCATCTTCTCTCTTGTCCGGCCGAGAACCGTGACAGTACTCTCACGACCTTGGACGACGCGTCACCCCTGCCGAATATCGCTGCAGACCCCGCGAATGCCTCCGCCGTGACCTTACCGAGCCTCTTCTGGGCCTGCTTCATCTTCTCCTTGCTTATCCCCACGAGGAACGCGGCCCCTGCGCCGACAATCTCCCCCCATTCAGTCGTATCCCTGACTATGAGGCTTGGCTTTCTCAACCAGTACGCCTCCTTCTGGAGCCCCCCCGAGTCGGTGATGACGAAAGCGCTTCCGCTCACGAGGGACAGGGTCTCCAGGTAGGGGAGCGGCTCCACAGGCTCGAAACCCGGACCTAGCCTGATGCCGAAGGCATCCATTCGCTCCCTTGTCCGGGGATGGACGCTGAACGCTACCTTGATGCCCAATGACGCCACCCCGGCCAGCACCCTCCTTAGGGTGGGTGCATCGTCGACGGTCTCCGCGCGGTGAAGTGTCATGAAGGCGTACTCTCCCTTGGTAAGCCCTGGACGCAACTTGCCTGCTCGTTTCTCGATCGACGGCTTCAGCTTCTTGAGCGAATCATACATGGTGTCGCCCGTGTGAGAGATTGTACGTGCTAGCACCTGCTCATCCCTGACGTTGGCGACGCAGCTTGGGGTCGGGCAGAGCAGCACCTGCGACATGTGGTCCAGCAGCCTCCTGTTCACCTCTTCGGCCATCCGGAAGTCTCCGGACCTGCACCCCGACTCCAGGTGAGCGATGGGCACTCCCGCCTTCGAGCACGCTATCCCGGCAGCCAGGGCAGAGTTGGTGTCCCCGGGGACTATGGCGATGTCCGGCACCGCGCTCGCGAAGAGCCTCCCCAGCCCGCCAATGATGGCTGCGACCTGCTCGTTCGGCGCTCCGGCCCCCACGTTGAGGTCGGCGCTGGGGTCCGGGAGCCTGAGCTCGGAGAAGAACTGCCTGTTCATCTCGAAGTCGTAGTGTTGCCCGGTGTTGATGATGTCGCACTCGACTCCTGCCTTACGGAAGGCATAGTAGACAGGCGCGCTCTTGATGATCTGGGGCCGGGTGCCGAGGACTATGGAGACCTTCAGGAGTGCCTCACCCTCTCACGCCTCCCTCCCCGCAGAGCCTCAGTATCTCGCCGTGGAGCCGCTGATTGGCCGACGCGACGAAGCTGAACCTGTGGTCCAGGTCAAAGTGGGGGACCAGCTTGCCGCCCCGCTCGTCGGTGAGTTCAGCCCCCGCCTCCTTGGCGATCAGATAGGCAGCTGCGAAATCGGTGATCCTCATCTTCCCCCTCAAGTCGACGAAGGCGTCTATCCTGCCGTCGGCAACGTAGCAGAGCTCGAGGGCGTTGGCACCGTAGTGCGTCTGCCTCTTCACACCGCTAGCGAGCCCTGCGAGGCGGCTGACCAGCTGGGGGGTGCTCCTGCTGATATCGATGCCGACGACGGCGTCGCTAGGCTTTGTTGTCGAGCTGGTCCTGATGCGCTTCCCGTTCTTCGTCGCGCCCTTCCCCCGCCTCGCGATGTAGATGTCTCCGCGGACGAGGTCCCTGATCACGCCAAGGGTGACGTCTTCCAGCCTCCTTCCTTCGACCATGGCGACCGACGTGCAGTAGAAGGGGACGCCCCTCTCGAAGTTGGAGGAGCCGTCGAGGGGGTCCACCACTGCAAGAACGCCCCCCTTCGGGTCCCCGGTCATCCCGGCCTCTTCGCTCAGTACCCTGGCCCCGAACGGCTCCAGCGCCTTTAGGAGCACGTCCTCTGCCTCCTTGTCTGCCAGGATGGTGCTGTCACCAGCGGCGCCGACGCCGACTGACCTTCCTCTACCGCCGCGGGCTGCGCGGGCCGCGACCGTATCCCTCACCTTCTCCGTCGCCTCGACCAGGGCCTTCTCGAGGTCGCCAGACTTCAAGGAGCCATCACTACGCGGCGGCCGAGAACATCCTGAATCATCCCCAGAGTGACCTCAAGGTCGGAGTCCGTCTCGACGACTTCGATCTTGTCCTCGTTGACTTCCTGATGGATCTCCGCCAGGGCGCTGTAGTACCTCGTTCTGAAGAACTCGGTCACGTTCCTCTCCCTGTCGTCCTTGCTCATCTGCCTCCGGTCGATGGTGTCCGTCCCAGCCTTCAGCAGGATGTAGAGGTCGGGCCTCATTGCCGGCTCCTCTAGGATGCGCTTGACCATGGACATCATCGAGGGGTATGCCGTGCTCTTCTTCAGCTCGTACCTGATCTTGGCGTAGGTCAGGTCTGACAGCAGGTACCCCTCGGAGACTATGTTCCTGCTCCCCCTGAGCTTCGAGATGATGGAGCTGTAGGTCATGGTCGCTCCCAGGAGGCTGAAGTCCGCCGCCGTGTCCGCCCTGTCCGCCACCGGCACCTCCTTCGGGAGCGCGTGGGCAGACTCCTGGAGCCTGAGCCATCCGCGCCTTTCGAGGCCCATGGCCAGGGACGTCTTGCCCGTCCCCGAAAACCCCTCGAGGACAATGAACGCCAACTGCGCCAACCGCTCCTGATGGTTGGGATTTAACCTGTCCCGAAGTCTGCAACTACGGCAGGGACGCGAAGACCTGGTAGTTGAACAGCAGAAGGTAGGCGATGTACGCCAGGTAGCCGACCCCGAGGTAGGCGACGGTCGGGACCCCGTACTTGACCTCCACCTGGGCGCCCGGCTTGTTGGATGCCTCGACCTCCCCCCGAGCGACGTTCACGTCTGAGCTCACCTCGGTGCGCGCGTCTTGGTCGACTATCGCCTTCGGGATCCACCGCTGTTCCTTCAGGAACTGCTCCATGGGGACGGTCTTGGTCTTGGCGTTCCCTCTGGAGTACTCGTAGCCGATGTGGGCCGTGGCCACGGCGGCGGTAGCGAAGAGCGGGAGCAGAGGGGAGAGGGTGTAGGGGTCCCCCGCAATGAACGCCATCGCTATGGCGTCCGCCTGCCCGATCCCGCCCAGGAACGTGAATACGAGTCCGAACCCGCCTATCAATGCGATCTTCAGCAGAAGGAATTCGAGGGAAAGCAGGCTGTCGTTCACATGAACGGAATAGACCGCGTAGGCCACCCCGGCCAGGGCGGGCAGCCAGACCAGGTCGCTCACCGCCCGTTCAGACACATCCTGGTAGGACGCCACCGCGAACGAGACGGCAATCAGAAGCTGGGCGTACAACCGAGCAGCGTACTGTCGTGGCGGATATAAGGAGCAGAGCGGCGCTCTCGGTCCGTCAGCCCTCGTCCAGCTTGAGCCGCTGCCCGGAGAATATCCGCTCCACCCTGTCCATAGTGTCGATGTCGGCGGGGGACTTGTCAGTCCTGATCCTCTTGATTCTCGGGAACCTGAGGGCATAGCCGCTGTTGTGCCTGTCACTCCTCTGGATGCTGTCGAAGGCAACCTCGAGCACCACCTCCGGACGGACGTCCCGCCTGTACCCGTAGTCCCGCACCGTGATCTCCTTCAGTTTCCTCGTCATCTCGTCGATCTCCTCATCGGTCAGGCCGCTGTACGCCTTTCCTATGGTCTTCAGGGCATCCCTGTCCTTCACCGCAAAGGTGTAGTCTGAGATCACCCCCGCCCGCTTCCCATGCCCGTACTCGGCGGCGACGATCACCACGTCCAAGGTGTCAAGCTCCTCTTTCAGCTTCACCCACCCCGACCCCCGCTTTCCCATCGCGTAGAGGCTGTCCGGGTCCTTCACGACCAGCCCCTCGTACCCCTCGGTCCTGCTCCGCCTGAATGCGGCCTCGACCTCCCCCTCTGTGGCGACATCGGTCGACTCGGCAAGGCGGACCTGCGTCCCCTTCACGAGCCGGGCGAGCAACTTCCTCCTTTCGGCCAGAGGAAAGTCTACCGCCTCCTTACCGTCTCGGAGCAGTATGTCGAAGGCGAAGTATGTCACGGGGGCTTTCCGCGCGGCCTCTTCGAAGTCTTCCATCCTCCTCAGCCTCCTCTGCAGCAGCTGAAAGGGGAGGGGACGGCCCTCGGAGAAGGGGACCACCTCGCCGTCGAGGATGAACTCCCCCTTCGCTCCCACCAGCGCATCGAGCACCTCCGGGAAGCTTGAGGTGATGTCCTCGAGCCTTCGAGAGTAGATCCTCGTTGCGCCCTTCGACTTGTGTACCTGCGCCCTGACGCCGTCGTACTTGCACTCGGCGTATACCTTCTTCCCGAAGTGCTCCGCGATCTCGCCGGGAGTGGCCATTGGCTCAGCGAGCATGAAGTTGACGGGCCGGAACGGCTCAATCCTGACGTCCCTGATCCCGCCCCCCGCCGACTGCCTGGCGAGCACCCCGATGTCTCCGAGGACCATGTAGGCCCTGGCGGACTCGGCCTTGGACAGCCCGTAGGCAGACGCAATCGACTCCTCCAGCAGCCCCGACACGAGTCCTGTCCTCATCTCCCCTGTCAGCACCTTGACCACGTACTTCCCTTCCACAGGGGTCGCCCTCAGCAGGAGGGACTTCACGATGCCCTTCCGCACCGCCGTAGAGCCCTGCCCCTTCATCCCCCTCAGCTTATCGAACGCCTCCCGCATGTCAGACAGGCTGAGCCGTTCGTTGAACAGGGACACCTCCTTCTTCTCGGCCAGCAGCTCCTGCGCCACCTCGCCCAGGTCACCGTGCCTGAGGTAGGTCTTTGAGACGTCATGCTGGGTCGCGCCGGTGATCTCGCGTATCACGTCTAGGAGAGTAGAGTATCCCACCTGGGCTTCGTCCTTGCTCCCTCTCTCGGACGAACGCCCTGAGGCAACCCTGGCCGCGACCTCGGCATCCTCGGGCCCCAGCCCCTTGAGGTAGGACGACAGTATCTCCACCTTCTTGTTCTTGCTCGAAGTTGCGCGTACCCGCTCAAGAGCCTCGGCGAGGCCTGCGAAGGGGGCGCTCTGTGTCATTGGCCTATCTGCGTTGCCATGACCAGGGCGGCTTCCCCGTCCTTGTAGTACCCTTCCAGGCGCCCAGTGATTCTGTACCCGAGCCTCTGGTACAGGGCGATGGCCTGGTCGTTGGAGACTCTGACCTCCAGGTACGATTCCGTCGCCGTCTTCTTCCCCATGGCCTCCTGGGACGCGCGCATCAGCATCGTCCCTACCCCTTTCCCGCGGTGCTGCTCTGTCACAGCCACCGAGACCACGTGCCCCTTCCTGGCCAGCCCGAGCCTCCTGAGATGGGAGAATCCGTACTCGATGCGGCACATAAGATACCCGATGATCTTGCCGTCGAGTTCCGCGACGAGGAAGGTCTCGGGGAACTCGGCGAGGATTTCATAGTAGAAGTAGTCAGAGTAGTGCTCGGGGAGGGTCTCGGAGTTGATCCTGATCACGTCCGAAATGTCTTCCCTCTCACAGCGCCTGACTTGGTAGTCACCCACCTTCCCTATGATGACCTTCTGCAAGGATTACCTCTCGTCCATCTGCGCCGCTGGTTAAATCTTCCGAGAATCGGAACAGCTTATTATCGCAATGAGGCCGCCCGACCTCAGTTGTCGGGTCAGCAAGGCGACCTGGAGCAGCAGGTCCGGAACAGGTTCACCGTCAAGCAGTTCTTCGCCCTCCCTGACGGCGAGCTCGAGTTCCAGGTCGCCTACGAAGGGGGGACCAAGAGAAAGTTCGCCGAGCTCACGACTGCGCTTGCGCCCATGGGGTTCACCCCTGTGCTGCAGGGGAGCAAGGACGAGTGCGTGCTGATATTGCGGAAGGCAGACACGACCCCCAGGCGCCAGTCGAGGCTCCCTGTCCTGTTCGCCCTCTTCACATCCATAACCTTGGTCGTCTTCGCGCTGCTCCAAGAGCAGGTGTACCAGCAGCTCGTCCCGAGTCTCTCCGCCTATGCGGTCTTCTTCGAGTTCAGCGTCGCCATCGCAGTGATGCTGGTGGCCCACGAGGTCGCCCAGCGGTACGTGGGGAGGAGGAAAGACGCAGGCCACGCGAGCAGCTACCTGATCCCCTCGATCCCGTTCCTTCCCCCGTTCCTCCCTTCCCTGGGGCTCGCAGCCTCGCAGCACGAGCCTGCACTGAACAGGGACCGCCTGTTCGACACCGTGATCGTGGGGCCCCTCGCGATGCTGGGGCTGGCGATAGTCCTGTATGTTGTCGGGGACATCACGGCCACTCAGTCCGCAGCCCTGATCCCTGGGAGCCAGCTTGCCAACTCGACGGTGTCCATCAACTCCAACGCCATCCAGATGGGGATAGACGCGGTGCTCCGTCCCCTCCTTCCTGCCGCCGCCTCCGGGAACGTCTGGGTCTCCCCCATCGCCGACGGAGCGACCGTGGGCTTCATCTTGGTGTTCATCGGGCTTCTCCCCATGGCCTTCTATGACGGCGGTTTCCTCTCCAGCCTTGTGCTTCGTGAGGGACCGGCGAGGCT
>Ga0187771_10004192_pt1 | contig 10134 bp, 13 predicted proteins | sample 0116_SJ02_MP15_1_FD_133139 | JGI IMG/M metagenome (GOLD analysis project Ga0187771, IMG submission 133139) | Tropical peat soil microbial communities from peatlands in Department of Meta, Colombia - 0116_SJ02_MP15_10_MG | ecosystem: Environmental > Terrestrial > Soil > Wetlands > Peat | place... | reverse complement strand
TGTCCTCAGACGCGAACAGGAGGAAGAAAAGCTCCCTCTCGAAGTCTAGGCCGTCGTTCAGACTCATCTGGAAAGACTTGTTGACGGCCAACTTCGCCATCCTCACCGCCACAGGCGACTTCGACGCTATCTCGTTCGCCACCTTCTTCGCCTCTTCAAGGTACACCTCCTTTGGGACGACTCGGCTCACCAGCCCTAGAGTCTTCGCCTCCTCGGCGCCTATCCTGTTCCCAGCGAGAATCATTTCCATCGCCTTGGACTTCCCTACCGCCTTGACCAGCCTCTGGGTCCCTCCTCCTCCAGGCATGACTCCGATGTTTATCTCTGGTTGGCCGAACTGCGTGGTCTCGGAGGCTATGAGGACGTCGAGGCTCATTGCAAGCTCAAGCCCTCCTCCTAGGACGTATCCGCTAAGCGCCCCCACGATCGGTTTGGGGTAGGCCCCCACCTTGTTCCAGAAAGGAGCGAAGTGTCCGGACATCGCCATCTCCACAGCAGTCTTCTCCGCCATGTCCTTGATATCCGCGCCTGCCGAAAAGGCCTTCTCGTTACCCGTAATCACAAGGCATCTTACCCCGTCATCTCTCTCGAACTCGCCTAGGGCCGAGCTCACTTCTTCCACCAACTTTGGGCTCAAAGCATTCAGGGCCTGCGGGCGATTCAATGTGATTATCCCCAGCATACCTTCTTTCGAAACAAGAATCGTCTCGTAATCCATAGGTCAAAGGCCGATTCGCGATCGTATTAACAATAGCGTCCCGTTAAGCTACAATACCAAAGAGCTTGAAGGGTAGCTCACTTCGTCTTGGTCGCGCTAGGCGAGCTCCACTCGTAGAAACCCTTTCCGCTCTTTCTCCCCAGCATCCCTGCGCGGACCATCTCCCGCAGGAGGGGACTGGCTCGATACTTGCTGTCTTGGAACTCGTTCATGAACACCTGTGTAATGTTGAACGTGGTGTCCAACCCCACATAGTCGAGAAGCTGAAGGGGCCCCATGGGCCAGTTGAGGCCAAGCTTGACAGCCTTGTCAATGTCTTCGGGGTCAGCTACGCCCTCGTAGACGAGGAAGGCAGCTTCGTTCAGCGCGGGGACAAGGATCCTGTTCACAATGAAGCCTGGGGAGTCCTTCTTGCACAGAACAGTCTCCTTCCCGAGCCTCGCCGATATTTCCTTGACGCGGTTGACCGTCTCGTCCGATGTCTTCTTCCCCCTGATTATCTCGACCAGTGACATGAGCTGGGGTGGGTTGAAGAAGTGCATCCCACAGACGTTCTCGGGGCTCTTCACGGACGACGCCAACAGGGTGATGCTGATGGAGGAGGTGTTCGAGGCGATAATTGCGTCACTCTCGACGAGCTCCGCCACTTTCCTGTAAAGATCCATCTTGAGTTTGGGGTCCTCCGTGGCCGCCTCAATCACAAGCGAGCTTCCTTTTAGCGCCTTGGCCAGGTCGAGAGTGGGGTGAATCCGACCGATGGCTGATTCCCCCTGTTCCCTGGTGAGCTTCCCTTTCTCCACGAACTTCCCGACGCTATCCCGGATCATCTTCATTCCTGCATCGAGGAACCTCTGCTCCACATCGAGCATCGAGACTTCGTATCCGCCCACCTGTGATGCGACCTGGGCGATTCCGTGGCCCATGAGCCCTGCGCCCAAGACCGCTATCTTGTCTGAGCTACTGTCCATGGGAGGCGACGCCCGCCTGCTCGTTTTAACCGTTGGCGGCCTTGCGTTCGAAAAGAACCATGGAGAAATTTCTACTGTAGCCTTCTTTCCTCAGCGCAGAGATGATAGGAGACTTCTGCGGTAGGAACAAAAACCTTTCACTGGCATCTCTGTCTCTCCCGACGAGAGCCCTGACGAGCCTAATCGAATCAGGGACCGGTCCGCCGAGATAGCAGATTTCTTCCCAATCTCCCTCCCCTTCGCCACCGGTTCGGGTCACAGCCACGGCATCGCCCGCGCGCCAGACTGCCCCCTCCGACAGCAGTCCAGACACAACATCGTGTGTGAGTGAAGAAGCTGTGAAATCATGCCAGAGCACGCCACCACCCAGCTGAAACTCCTTCGCCATCCTGAGAAGGTGCATGACTTTCCCGAGCTCGCCAGGCGCCATGCGAATGGCTGCACCGGCTGGCTTGCACACCATCCCCTTCGGGGGCTCGTACACGCTGAACCGAGCGGTCTCCCTGAACTTGATCCTCGATATCTGCCGGTGGGCCGCCTTGTTTCGGGACCCACTTGTCAGCCTAAACACTCTAACGCCCCTAGTCGCAGCGAACCGCATCGAGTTCTCCCCGAGCATTGAAGCCAACCCTCTTCCGCGAAAGGCAGGGTGTACCCTAGCTCCCTCAAACCAAGCCGATCCGTCCTCTAGGAACCTGACTCTGCTCATCCCCACCGGAATCCCGTCTGCTTCGACAACGAACATCTTCCCACTCCTGTCGCGCAGCCACCTGTCCCACACCGATGGGATGTAATCGTGGCCTCCCCATACGTCCTTGATGAAGCTCATGAGCGGCGCCTTGTCTGCTGGCTTAGCAGGGCGTACCTTCGCTTCCATCAGCACCTGGCGCCCATCAAACACGGTAAAACCGTTGCTCGATTCATGCCCTGATTTGGCCGTTTAAAGGATAAGAAGACAGTCCTTCGGAGCGGCGTCAACGCCGGGGTGGCAGAGTGGTTAATGCGCGGGCCTTGAGTCCCCGCAGGACAGCCCGTGACCGTTATCGGTCGCGCGGGTTCGAATCCCTCCCCCGGCGCCTAACCTACGAGTTATAATCTCCGCACCCGGGTATGACCCCTGGGATAGTGCCACGCAAGCCGAGTCGTATGCTGTGCTGAACGCCGACCTCATCGAGAGGTTCGTCGCCGACCTTCCCCCGATGTCAGTGAAGCGGGTCAAGAAACACAGGTTCATTCTGGCCAACATCTCGAAGTGGTGGCTGAAGAAGTCGTTCGAGGCCGCTTCAAAGAAGGACGTGAAGGAGCTCTGGGCGACGATCGATGGGTGGGACAACGAGGAGTACGGCCCTTATGAGGACTGGCGAAGGCAGAAGCGTTGTTGGAGGCTCGAAAATAGGTTGGTTCCCCGGCCCAATCACCGGTACGTCCTCTTCGGTATCCGGAGGGTATCCTGTGAAATAGATCTGATGTTAGAGTTCCTCTGCCCTCCACCCGAAACTCCTCAATCCGACCTCGAGCAAGAGCGGGAGCGCCTCAAGGAGCGCTCGAGGGCAGAATTGCTCGTCGTCAAAAGGGAGTTCACTGAGGCCGCGTTGAGAATCGCCCGTTATGCGGGATAGTTACCCTACCACTCTGGCTAGATCCGCGACCAGCAGCACCGTGGTCTGGGGAGTCCCCTCTTCGCCCGATTTCTCCATGAGGCTCAGCCCCCTGTCGAGACACCAGGGGTGTGCCTCCTTGATGACCTTCTCAATCATATCTTCCTGGACGTTCGTGTAGTTGAGCCAGACCTCTCTCTCCTGAGCCTCGGGCTTTACCCTGAGCTTCTGGTCGACGAGGTGATGCTGGAACTCTTGTGCACGGTCCCAGGGGTTGCCGCATGCGAACTGGACGATGAGGTCAGGCAAGGGTTTTCTTGCTGCCTGAGCAGTTCTTCTAATAAATAAGGAAAATCCTACCAAGTTCGATAAAAGTGGCGACAAAATCCGTCGTGAGTGAGTCCGACCTAGAGCTGGCATTTGGTGGTTTAGAAAGGGCGGGAAGAGACCTAAAGGTAGTAAGCCCGGGCTGGCTCGAGGCCAGAGAAGTGCGGAGAGACAAGGGTGGCCTGCCTTCGAACGTTTTGCTCGACGACGTGCTAGTCTATTCAGACGCATGGAAGCAAGTGAAAGAAAACCGTTACGTGCCCCTTTGGGCGAAGGAACTTGAGGTGTATCCGAAGAAGAATGGCGTTTTTGAGGATGGAAAGGACGTCGAGGACCCTTACCAGGACAAGGAGGGGAGGACGTGGCGGCTTCCAAGGAAATACATCCCAAGGGAGGCTAGGGAGAGTAAAGGAATAGGGCTGTTTATTGTTCCAGCTTCTAACCTTGAAATAACCAAAAGGGATGTTGTAATCATACCCGAAAAAGTGACAGTGCTTTATCCGTTCATCCAGAATAGAACCGGGGGTGGCAAGGTTGATATGGGAACCAGAGTTCCGCTCGCTGTATCTTACAGCGGCCTTCACGCCGATCATGTCAGATTCGGTACCAGGTCCAAAGAAGCAGGCGTAAAGCCCATTTTCCGTTATTTGACTGGAGACTATACCTACAGGCGCTGTGTGGACACCTATGACCATGATGTGCTTCCCTATCTGTCACCTGTGTTTATACCACCAAGAGATGCTAAACACCGATAATCAGCAGTCTCGCCTTCTCTTATCCCTCTTCAAATCGCTCGCCCCACTTCCGACCGAACCATCTCGATGGCGTCGGCGCCGTTTCTATAATAGCCCTCCCTCACCGTCCCCGTCTCCTTGAACGAGAACTTGCGATAGAGTGAGATTGCGGCGACGTTGTTCCGCTCGACCAGCAGATAGACCTCGCGGTACTTCGAGAGGCTCCCCAGTGCAGATTTCATCAGCGCCTCGCCGATCCCCCCTCTTCGGAAATCTGGGGACACGGCTATCGACTGGATCATCCCTCCGGAGGCATTCGATACCGCAATCACGTACCCTACCGATTGTCCATCCAAAACCGCCACTGTGAAATCAGACCCAGGACGCGCCAGGAAGAACGCGAAGTCTAGCCTGCTGTACGGACTGTCAGGGAAGGCTGCCTTCTCGATGGCAAGAACCCTGTTCAGATCCCCATAACGACAGGCTCGTAAAGTGAGTCCGTTCATTTTCGAACAGAAGGATAGTTGACCTGGCTAAAAACCAAAGGTCACAGAGTCACATGATCAAGGCTGCAGAGAAGTACAGGAGCAATGGCAGGACCAGCCTGTAGAAGCCGTTGATCTTCACTTCCCACGCAGAGTTCAGTTTCGTCTTTCCTTCGATGTTCTCCAAACTAAGGCTCCATCTTGTCCCTCTTATCACCGGAGGCGAAGTAGTCTCATCAGTAATCCTTTGAGCAGGCTCGTATTCCGTGACACGAGACGCACCCAGGGACAGCAGCCGCGATGACCATCTCGACTGAAACGTCGTACCCACGCCGAGTGGCCCAGTGGATGTTTGCTTCACTTCGAGGGCGCCTGGCATCCACTTTGGGGCGTTCGACCAGTCACTGATGAACTTCCAGATCTCCTCAACAGGGCGGTCAATCACTACGCTTGCCTCGAACTCTGCCATGCTTCTTCAACCCGCCGCTGCATCTGAGATGGCCGTCTACTACGACTTTCCGCCTCACTACCGAACGTCTTACTCTCGCTCCCCTCTTTTTTCGACGCACGGTCGATTTCCTGGCCGAGGTGTAAGTATCAAACTCAGAATCCAGCCGGACGATGACGACGAATCCGATGGAAACAGTCGACACATCCTGGAACGGTCTCTACAGATGGGGAGGCATTTCCCTGATGCTAGTCGGGGTTCTCTACTTCATAGGTTTCATACTGGCCCTGAGCATGGGGACTCAGCCGAGCGGGGGCGAGGCCGTCCTGAAGTGGCTCGCGGGTCAGACGACGCTCGCCTACGCTACTTGGGGGGTCTTCATACTAACAGACATACTGCTCGTTCCTGTCATACTCGCCCTCTATCTCGCATTGAAAGGCGTCAACAAGAACGCCATGCTCGCCTCGGCTGGGTTTTTTGGTCTGTTCTTGGCATTGGACCTGGCCGTCACGTGTATTTCATGGATCGCATTAACCTCTCTGAGCCAGAACTATGCAGCTGCCACCAGTGACATCCAGCAAGCTGCTTATGTGGCGACGGCAAACTATGCCCTTAATGCAACCGCGGTAAGTGCGCCTGTCTACAGCTCCGTAGTCTCCTCGATAGGGATTCTAATCACCAGCCTCGTCATGCTCAAAGGGATCTTCAGCAAGGCCACGGCCTACGTGGGCATAGCGACGAGCATCGCAGGTTTCGTCTACGCCATCAGTGTGTTCGTACCAGCTCTGGGCATATTCATAGCAGTCGCTCTGCTTGTGGGTGGGATCTGGGGTTTGCTGGCAGGCTCCAGGCTCTACAGGCTGGGCAAGCGGTAGTTAGAAGTCGAAACACAAGCCTTCATGAACCCGCCTAGTGGAGACTTTAGATACGTCCGACCGCATTTGATTGAAAGAATAGCCAAATCTCGCCTGGCGCATTCGACACTATACGCACATTGAGTGATAGTGCGTTCGCCCGCTCGCTAACTCAACCGGGTTCAGATTCAGCTAATCGTGCCGTCAGTCATCAAGGGCAAGGCCGACCTCAGACGAAAGGCTTCGCTGAACCTAGAAGACTGCCAAGCCCTTCTTAGACCTATGCTGGACGGTAGCGCATCTGCACAGCTCCGGAGTCATATGCCTTTGAGCTGACAAGTCTTAGCCTCATCTTGCTTGCAAAGAGAGGTTTTCCTCGTGCTATTGCAACTGGGTGCACCATCAAGGGATACTCATCGACTAGGTCTAGTCTTGAAAAATTCTGCGCGGTACGAACACCTCCCAGAATGCAGATGTTCCCACCTTCACTTTTTCTTATCTTGTTAACCGCAGAGATCAATGCCTTGTCGTTCTTTACAAGAACAAGTTCCGCGTCTTCCATCTTCAGGTCTTCATTCTTGTTGGAGACCACAAAGACATGTTTGTTATCTAAAGCGGCAGCTATGTCAAGCATCCACTTTGGATCCGCCTTCTTCTCTCCCACCTCCTTCCAGTAAGCCATCATTCCCGGTGCGGTAGGATAGCCCATCATTACCGAATCTGCGCTATCCAGTATCTGCAGTATGTCTCTGTTCATCTCGTCGTCCTGACCTGGCTCAAACCAGTCGAGCTCGTTGTGCAGGCCAGACAGAAATCCGTCAAAGGTCATATTCATGTACAAGAGTATTCTTCGCATGCCCTCATTAGTTTGTTATCCCTGAAGTAATGAACTTCTCCCTTCTTGTTTGGCTGCCAGAAGCACAGACTTCAGAATGGCGCGCGGTCTATAGAATTGAACTGTGCGGTCGCCGGGACTTTGAGCCCTTTGACTCTATACGCAAAATGCAGAATCCTCACTTGGGTTTTGCAACGCCGGTAGGTGCTTCCTTTAGATTCGAAGCGCCGGCGGCTTTGCCTCTACGACTGGTCGTCCATTCTTCCAGGCGCCTCGCGGTATTCGCTACCCAGACCACGTTCCATAAGAAATAGCTGAGCGGAACGACCGGAGACGGGATGACGATTATGCTCCAGAATATTGGAAGTGCGGAGACGAGGAATGTTCCTGATATGACGATAGTCGAGTACATCGTCAACCGCTTCGCAGGGTAAAGAACGCATTCGCAGCAACAACGGCCCCGCATGCAGAGATCGTCGCTCCCACGTCAACATACACTGTGTTGGTGAGGTCAGTAATCCAGTATTCATGTGCGATATCAGACCCCACAATCAATCCCACACCTGTGAAGATGAGCACTATTGCAAGTAAGAGGAGCCGGGCATCCCACGTCCTCCGCACGCCCGCACCTGAGATAGACGTGCCCAGCAGGGCGGTTCCCGCCAGCGCCGATGCACCTGACACCGTGAGGATGGCGCTACCGACGAAATATGCTGAAAGTGAGTTTATGGCCACGACCGGGAGCAGGCCGAAGAAGAGGCCCACCATCCCAAGTCCCAGAAGAACAAAGCCCCTCCTGGCGTTTCTTCGGATGGGGTCGACGATTCTCCCAAGCCATAACATCGCTCCAGCAGGAAGGAGAAGTCCCACTGTTATCAACCCAGCCAGGGCAAAGAAGCCGGCTCCAGAGACCGAAGCCCCTCCGTTGACCGTTAGAAAGACGACAAGCCCCGCTGCCGCGATGGAGAAACCAGCGACGATGAAACTCAAGGGTTTCGTTCCGACTCCGAACTGAGAGTTCACGGGGGACTTCGCCTTACCCGCTCCTATATTGTCCGAAGAAACTCACCATGTCCTGCGCTATCTGCTCTAGGCTCGGGTCGATCGGACTGGGGCCCACCTGGGCGAACATGTGCCCCATGTTCTGGACCAAGACAAGCTGAGTCTTGTCTCCCGCGGCGGAGAGCTGACTGTAGAATTGAATTGATTGGGAGACAGGCACGCATGGATTCGGACTGGGGCACGCGTCGTCAACTCCATGGATTATGAGAATCGGTGGAGCATCAGGAGCTGCGTAATGAGCCGGGCTTGCCAACACAATGTTTGTCAGGTTGTCACCGAAGACACTCTGGGGGTCTGTGAAGCAACCGCAGGACGTAAGATTCGCTGGACCGAACATGTCAGCCACCGCCGTGAGACTGCTCGACTCGTTCAAGTAGGCGCCGACGTCAAACGCCGAGTGTCCGCCGGTTAGAGCGGCAAGAGAAACGAGTTCCCCTCCTACGCTTGTACCGAATGCGAAGAACTCACTGCTGTTCAAGTTGTAGATTTGTGCGTGGTCACGGAGATACCTAATGGCACATTTTACGTCTTCAATCTGCGCTGGAAATTTGTATTGCGGCGCGAGCCGGTAATTTACGCTGGCGACCGCGTACCCCGCCGACGCGAGCGCGTTGAGGAAGATCGGAAACTGGGGGAGGCTCGCCTTGTCGCCGCCGGTGAATCCGGCACCGTGGACAAACACCGCCAGGGGGAGCGGGCGCGCCGGCGCGCTTGGGACGTAAAGGTCAAGTTGTTGGGATCCGCAATACGTCAGGTCCCGATATGCGGTACCAAGAGCGAAGGCGATGGTAGGCGGGGTATCCGCGGCAATTACCCCGTTAATCGTGTAGGCGGAATAAAGACTGATTGCGAGTATCGCTACGACGGCCACAACGGCGGAGACCCGTGTCGCTCGCATCGGCTAATAACGACTCCCCACTTCACTGAGGACCTGGTTCTCGATTTAACCTCCCGACACCGTTCCCAGAGTTGAGAACGCCTTACGGGAATCGGATCTGAGAGGAAACCAACGAAGGCAGGGCTGCAAGACCAAGTCTGAGATCGCTGTTAGACACTATACGCATTGTGTCTAACCAAACGGATGGTAGGATTCGCTTAATTTCTTAAGCGCATACCTTCCGGCCCACGTTTTGGCCGCGTGCTAGAGCGACCATCACATCGGAAGCAAACCTGAAGGGTGTAGCCTCAGCACCGCTCTCTCGTTCGACAGGGCTACCATGAACTCCCATCCATTGGAATCGTGGTTCTCCACCTCGCCGACCGGGATGACCTTCTTATGGTTCCCGTTGTTGACCATGGCGCCCAACAGCCTCTCCCGCACCACCTGCTGCAGGCTCTCGTTGCTCATCTCTTCAAGGTCCATCTTCTCGATCTCATCCTGCTTGAAGCCGGCAACGAGCCGGAGCTGCCGGACTCACTTTGGTTGCTGAAGTTCTATGACAATCTCTAGTGCAGGTGCGCTCGAAGAGGGTAGGATGAAGTTCTTCTTTGTCTTGAGCCGGGGGATCCTAACACCATTTTGCTAAAGACCGATGGGCTATCGGAACCGGGCGGTGCGGGCGCTATACCCGGAAATGCTAATCCCTCCCCCGGCGCCTTCCTTCTTTCTTTGATTAGCTCTCGCGCCACTTCATCCTGAACGAAACGAGCAGGAGCATTATCACGGTCGCCACCAGCAGCACGGCGAAGCCCGATGCTGGCTCTATAGAGTATCCGAGCCCTATGGTCCCCTGGAACAGGGCTGACGCCTCTGTCGTCGGGGTGATCTCTGCGAGAGGCACCAGGAACTTCGGAAGCACATTGACGGAGTAGTAAACGGGCGGAAGGACCGATAGGATGGTCGTGATGAATCCATTAATGATGAACGCGTTCTGTGTGTTCGGGGCGTAGGCGGAGAAGAAGAAACCGAGGCTTGTGGTGGTGACCCAAAGTAGCACTACGACTCCGAGGCATCCCGCAAGCGCGACGGCCGACGCGCCCTGTCCTGCTATCAGTACGAACAGAATGACGAGGGCCGGAGACCCGAAAATGAGCTCAGATAGCGCCACCCCGAACATGTACACAAGGGGAGTTACAGGCGAGGCGACCACGATGTCCTGGAACCT
>Ga0187771_10004191_pt1 | contig 10135 bp, 8 predicted proteins | sample 0116_SJ02_MP15_1_FD_133139 | JGI IMG/M metagenome (GOLD analysis project Ga0187771, IMG submission 133139) | Tropical peat soil microbial communities from peatlands in Department of Meta, Colombia - 0116_SJ02_MP15_10_MG | ecosystem: Environmental > Terrestrial > Soil > Wetlands > Peat | place... | reverse complement strand
TTCGGAGGCTTGGGATTCCGCCCTGAATACGGTCAATATCGGGAAATTCAATATCGGCCCGGCCTCCATGGGGGTGGCTGAGCATTGCTTTTATGAGGCTATCACCCATGCCTCCAACCGTATCCTCTATGGCCTTCGCGTTACCGATATGCCCCATGTGAGAAAAAACTTTATGGAAGCCTGGCTCCGCCTGGTAGGGATGAAGCTCTACCAGCGCCGGGCCACCGACTATTTTCGGAATGCCAATGAAAAGGACCGACGTTATCTCCTTTACAATCCCACAAGCAAGATGAAGGTCACCCTTCAGGCCGAAGAAGTGATCAATCTGCTATGGGATGTTATTGCCGCCAAGGGTTTTGAGAAAGATACCTACTTCTCCATGGGTACCAGCGACATTCGAGGTCCGTCCAAGCTTGAGGGCACTGTGCACGTCAACATTCAGCTGATCCGCAAGTTCATGAAGAATTATTTTTTCAATCCTGTCGATTATCCCCTGATGCAACCCGACCTTTCGACCAACGACGATTTGTTCCTGTTCGGCCAGGGACCGGCCAAAGGCCTCGGTAATGTCCGGTTTCACCACTATCAATCGACTTTCGATTCGTATAAGGATCTGCCAAACGTGGCTGTCTTCATCAGGCAGATCGAACTCTTCAAGGAGTTGTTGACCAAGGCTTATCCGGATCAGAAGCAGGATATGGATTCCTCCTTCTCATTACCCCTTGGAGAGATGTTCTCCATCGTGGTCTATGGTCAATTGATTCTTGAACAGTCCGGCATTGAAAATCTGGATAAGGACGTCCTCAACCAGATATTTGATTTCATGGTCAGGGACTTCGCCTCCTTTGCCTTGCAGATCTACGGCATGAATACGACCAAAGCGGATCAAAGGGATTTTTGCCGGCAGATTATGCTGATCAGAACCGTGGGGGATGATGAGCAGGTTAACCGTGTCTGGGAGAAATACGTATTTCCTCTTAACGGTGAATATCAGATGAATGATTGAAAAACCCACAAGAAGTTGTCCGGCGTTAATAATAGGATGTCTTGCCTACCACACATCTAATCTTACAGCAATTCAAATTTCCATTTGGCAAATCACTGATTCCATAATATACTCTCTTTATTGCGGAATTCGGAATGCGGATTGCGGAATGATAATCCGAAATGCGTTTCTACGGACACGAGACATGAATCACGGGCACGCATAATGGCTTACGCAATTAACGCAGAGGGAATATCTAAAACCTTCCGGTCGGGGTGGTGGAAAAAGCGGGAGAAGGAAGCCCTGAAAGGTGTTGACCTTCAGATCGAAGAAGGGGAGATTTTCGGAATCCTGGGTCCAAATGGCGCAGGGAAGACCACTCTCTTGTCGATTCTCTGCACATTACTCCTTCCTGATCGCGGCAAGGTTCACATCTTGGGCATGGATGGTCTCCACGATGAACATGAAATCAGAAAGAAAGTGAATGTCGTAAGTGGCAATGCCAACTTCCTCTGGAGCCTGACCGTCAAGGAAAACCTTCACTACTACGGCATGCTCTACGGCCTGACAGGGAGAGAGCGGGAGGCCAAGGTTTACACTTTGATCGATCTTTTCAGCATGAGGGAATATCAAAATATCCCCTTTGATGAGCTCTCGACCGGGATGAAACAGCGACTTTCCCTCGCGAAATCTCTTATTAACGATCCAGAGGTTCTCTTCCTGGACGAACCCACCGTAGGACTCGATCCAGATGTCTCCATACGAATTCGGGACGAGATTCTCTCAATTCACAAAAAAAAGGGGATAACCATCCTTCTCACCACTCATAATATGAAGGAGGCGGAATATCTCTGTGGCCGTATCGCTTTTTTGAAGGAAGGAAAGATCGTTACCATCGGAACTGCGGAGTCCTTAAAACGAATGGTTCGGATCGGTGATCGGTTAAAGGTTGAATTTAAGGGAAGGATCCAAGAAGACGAATTGCTCCGGGCGGATGGTGTGATTAATTTTACGATTTCTGATTCACTTTGTGAGATTGTAGTAGATGATGGTGAGAGAAGATTGGGAAGCTTGATCGGCTTGCTTTCCCAGGGAGGTGTCCAGATCAAAAAGGTCGCCTTAGGACAAACCGATTTGGAAGACGTCTTCATCGAGTTCGCAAAGAGTGGAGAGAATCATAATCTCGATTAGTGATGAATTTCCCTTCACCGCCTCCCTCTCCCCAGTGCCTGCCCGCCGGTAGGCAGAGGGAGAGCGGAAGGATGAGGGGGAGGAGATAATCATGAACGGCGCTGAGCTTCTTGTAAAGACTGCGATCGAGGCAGGTGTGGAGGTCTGCTTTGCAAACCCCGGCACAACTGAATTGGCGATGGTTACGGCGCTCGACAAAATTCCGGGCATCAAGGCTTTCTTGGGGCTCTCTGAAGGTGTTTGTACCGGTGCTGCGGATGGCTACGGCCGGATGCTGGATAAACCGGCAATGGTTTTGCTCCATCTGGGCCCCGGCCTTGCCAATGGCCTATCGAACCTGCATAACGCACGACGCGCCAAATCGCCCATCTTGAACGTAGTGGGCGAGCATGCCACGTGGCACCGCGATGCGGACCCACCGCTCGCCATGGATATTGAGAGCCTTGCCAGGACGGTCTCAGGATGGTGGCGGACCAGCAAATCCGCTCTCGGCATTGGGGGGGATGTCTCGGATGCAATTACCGCCACGCGACTGGGTCAGGTGGCGACGCTGACCGTGCCCCATGATTATCAACTGGCCGAATGTGATGTCAATACGATGAAGACACCTGGTGAACCGTTTGATTCTCTTGACCTTGATGCGATTAAAGGGGTTGCCTCCCGGTTACGAGCCTCCCGTAAGGTGGCGCTTATGCTCGGTGGGAGGGCGCTGCGAAAGCAGGGTCTCGATGCGGCGACCCGCATTCAGAAGACGATAGGATGCAATCTCTTCACCCAAACGTTTCCCGGATATATGGAGTGTGGCGCGAGGGTGCCCATTGTGGAGCGGCTTCCATATTTTCCGAGGCAGGCGACAAGAGTGATTTCGCCATACGAGGTCGTAATATTCGCAGGGACTCCGGAGCCGGTTGCTTTTTTTGGCTACCCCGGGTTTGGGAGTCGAATCTTAACTAATGAGCAAGAGAGAATGACGCTCTGTACGGACCGGCAAAATGTCGTCGAGGCCCTTGAAAAACTTGCCGACGAAGTAGGTGCACCTTCGGATCTCAGAAACGGCGATAATCTCCTCGCGGGACGGGAACGGCAGGCAATACCGGATGGTAAGCTAACGGCCGATAAAGCCTGTCTTACCTTGGCGGCAATGCAGCCGGAAAATGCGGTCATTATCGATGAATCCGCCACATCGGGGTATCTCTATTTTGCTCCACCGGCGTGGCTGCCAGCCTATAGCCTCATGACCCTGACGGGCGGGGCGCTCGGGCAAGGCATTCCCTGTGCGACGGGGGCTGCCATAGGTTGTCCCGATCGGCCGGTGATCAACCTGGAGGCAGATGGGAGCGCGATGTTCACGGTACAGGCCCTGTGGACGCAGGCCCGTGAAGGATTAAACGTTACAACCCTGATCTGTTCCAACCGGAGCTACCGTATCCTTCAGGTGGAGTTGGTCCACGCGGGCAATACGTCCCATGGCCCGAATGCTCAAGTTCTGACAGAACTGACAAGGCCTCCGATCAATTGGGTAAGAATTGCTCAAGGGTTTGGAGTTCCGGGGGTTACCGTCAGCACTGCAGAAGACCTCGCCCAGGAACTGGGTAGTGCCTTTGCCGAACCAGGGCCCCATCTCATTGAAATGTTATTGCCGTAATAGGGGTGTCATGTACGAATTCAGATATTGTCCGTTGTGTGGAGAAGGCTTAGCGAAGAACACTGTCGACGGGAAAGAGGTGCTTTGCTGTATGTCGAATAACTGCGGTTATGTGTTCTGGGATAATCCTTTGCCGGTCATTGCCGCCATCGTCGAGATGGACGGCAAAGTACTTCTCGCGCGAAATAAGGAATGGCCCGAAAAGATGTTCGGACTCATCACAGGATTTCTCGAAAAAGGGGAAACGCCGGAAACGGCGGTCAAGAGAGAAGTGAAAGAAGAACTGGGGCTCGATGCCGAGATCGTAGAATTTGTAGGCGTTTATTCTTTTTTTGAAAGGAACCAATTGATCATTGCCTATCAGCTCTCTGCCGCCGGGGAAATAGAATTGGGAGATGAACTGGCGGAAATCAAGTCGATCCCCATTGAAAAATTAAAGCCATGGCCGTTTGGAACCGGTCATGCCGTGCGCGATTGGTTGGAAAGACGCAGCGCGCGCCGGTAGAGCAATAACACTTTCAGATTTGATTAGCCGGACATGAGAAGATGTCTTCCTTGACTTTGCAGCAGAGATTGATCCAGATATGGGCCTTCGTGTTTAAGAATTGGATCATCGCGAAGCGGAATGTCTTTACCATCTTCGAGATCCTTTTCTGGCCTGTCGTTGGATTCTTCTCCGTAGGGCTTTTGACGAGCTTTCTGGAGCTGGATTCTAACAAAACGGGGTTCATCCTGGTCGGCGTCATCTCCATGAGTGTGATTCAGGTCTGTCAGATTGACGTGGCCTATGTCCTCCTGTACGATCTCTGGTCGAAATCCCTTAAACATACCTTCATCGCCCCTGTGCAATCCTTTCAGTTGATTTTGGGTTCCTGGTTGATCGGCGCGGTTCGATCCTTCTTCGTCTTTTTGTTGCTTTCGATTTTCAGCAGTTTTGCCTTCGGGTTTAATCTTTTGCGGCCGGGCATCGGTCCTCTTGTCCTTTTTCTCTTGGGCCTTTTCCTCACCGCTGCATCCGTAGGCATGAGCGTTTGCATCCTCGTTCTCCTTTTTGGTTATATGGCGGATGTGGCGGCCTGGTCTTTCAGCGGCTTGATTTCATTGATCTGCGGGATATACTATCCCGTCTTCATTCTCCCTTTTCCCTTTCCACAGATAGCCCAGGCCATCCCGCTAACGTATTTCCTGGCATATTTTCGTTCCTTTTATGGATTCAGCGAGGGATTTAAGCATGCTTTGGGTTGGGGATTCGGGTTAGCGGGGCTTTACGTCATCGTTGAAGCAGTTCTTTTCAAAGCGGTGCTCTACCGTGCAAGAAGGACAGGTGTGCTGAATAAACTCTCAGAATGATGCAGCCCTCACCCTTCCCCTCTCCCCTGGGGGGAGAGGGGAAGGGTGAGGGGGGCTTCCCACATTCGTTTTATCTTCTCCTTGCTGATTTTAAGGTAGTCCCTGTCCCTGGAGAAGACTTCGAGGGTGATGGTTTCAGCGTATTGGGCATCTTTGAGGTCTTTCAAAATTTTTTCGAAATCGATCACCCCGGCGCCGATCGGAAGGTGGCTGTCTTCTTTTCCGAAGTTGTCATTGGCGTGGACATGGCCGATGCGAAAACCATAAAGACGGATAAACTCCGAGGATTTATTCTTACCGCCTCCAAGGTTGGCGTGGCCCACATCTAAGGTAAGTCGAATCTCCGGGAAGGCATCGAAGACGGGCTGAAACTCATGAGGTCGGGATAGAAACCGGGCTTGAGGAAACATGTTTTCAATACAGAGGGTGATATTCAGGCCCGCGGCCTTCTTCAAGATGGCCTCGAGAGATTCCATGGCATATCCCTTCGACTTATCCGGAAGGAACTTGCCTAAACCGGTGATGAAACCAGGGTGGAGAACGGCTTTCTCAATTCCTAATTCTGCCGCGGCTTCCAGAGCAAAGAAGTTTTCTTGAAGGGAGGCTCTCCTTAGGCTTTCATAGAGGTCTGAGGTCGAGACGAAAGTAGGAAGATGGGCGACTACTCCCATTCCGTATCGATGGAGGACATCCTGGATCGCCCGTTTTTGCGACAAAATTTTTTGTGGGATAGCCTCGGGAGGATCCATGGTCAGTTCCACATAATCGAAACCCAATTCTCCGATCTCCTCGACCTCTCTCAGAAGAGGTTTTATCGGGAAGTTCATGGCTCCGTATTTCACAGTAAACCTCGTGAACAGCGAATCGTGACTCGTGATCGGCAATTTACAGATTTTATTTCAGTTCTTAATTCGTAATTCATAACCTATAACTCATCACTCCGAACTTTCTTTCTTGCTTCTCTTATCCAGATTCTAATCATTGCCTTTCGTAAGGAAGCTCCCTTCTGAGGGATTTGTTCAAGCTTATCATAAAGACTTTCAGGATCTTCCTTTGCAAGAGCGGAAATCGAATCGATGCCCACTCGGTCCAATAGCCGAAGGTTTTCAACTCCCAACCCCTTTAACCGAACCAACCGGGCTTTTTCGACCCACTGGATAAGTACCTCCTTGTGGATGAGGAGACGGAGTGCCAGTTCATCCCTTTCATCTTTCTCTCCGGTTTTTGAGAGTAGATCGCCGAGGCTGGTGATGCCAACTTTCGGGAGCTCCCTTCGATATTGAGATTCAATCCAGTAAGCATCCTCAAGCCTGGGATAGTAGGAGTCAACGGTATATGAGTCAATCGCCATGAAGATTAGGAGGGAGAAACTTGAGATCAGGACGGCTGTCAAGATCATCGTCGGGGCTCTTGTCTTTTTCTCCATGTTCAGGAGACAAGTGGATTCTTCCCACCCCCTTCCGGATCGAAACAGCGAGATGAAGTTATACATCACATAAGCTTGGACGGCGAATGGAGGAAACCCCAAGAAACCAAGGAATGGCATTTCGAACCACTTCCCTTTCTCGAAAAAGGGAACGGTGTAAACCCACTTTGAGAGGGCCCAAAAATTCCAGAACTCCCAGAGAAGGCCGCAGACCAACCCGGCAATGAGGAGGAGGTATATTTTCCGTGGGTTTCCTTCTTCAAGATCCCTTAAGAGAGATTTCCCTCCAAACCGATAGTTGAAAGGGTCTAAGAGAAGGGCGAATCCTATCCAGATGAGAGGGAAGAAGTATTCAGGGACGAGCAGGGAAGACGCAAGGCTGAGGGTTCCGAGGAGAATGAGAACAGAGTGGCCCCCGCCGGAGATCACCGTCTTTTTCATTTTAGAGTTTTTAAACAAACCCAAAGATTCTAACCATTCTGTTGTCTCGAACAACCCAGGAAGAACAGTCCCATAGGCAATCGCATAACCCAACCACCTCTCCACCACGAGGTGAGGAAGGTTAATATAATACCAGTTCTTCAAAGACAGGTTTGCCGCTTCGAAGATCAACCAGATGAAGACCGACCAGGGTATCATCAGGAAGAATTCTCTGGTCCGGCTGACGATGAGAGAGTTTCCCTTTAAGCGATAGATGAGTGCGTCAATAATGAGAATATACGACCACCAGGCGAAGGAATAGAACCAACTGTGGAATGGGTCGACCTTTTTAAAGAGGAAGATTTCGGAGAGAAGGAGAAGAATGATTCCAAAAATTCCATGAAGGGGGAAGGTTCTTTTCACAAGATCCTAATCTATCACATCTTTTCCATTTCAACAATATACGGGAAGAGATTGATTGAAACCATTCATACTGTAGAACCTCCCCGGTGGCCCGCACTAATAATTTTTTTACATTCATCGTGAAATCTGCTATCCTATGGAGCAGGCGTCCACGGGACGAAATGATAAGTCTCCCAAAGGGCTCCACCGAGGAGGGGTTGCACGACGATACAGAAGTAACAAAGGGATGTGGTCTGATGTATCTCGACTTTTATGGGTTCCGGGAAAAGCCTTTTAACCTGACTCCTGATCCTCGTTTTGTCTTCCTGAGCAAGACTCACAGGGAAGCCTTCGCACACCTTCTGTACGGCATTAACAACCGTGTAGGATTCATTGCCCTGACAGGCGAGGTGGGATCGGGGAAGACGACGGTCTTGCGTGCACTCCTCAGCCAGCTTGACACAGATCACTACCGTACCGCCTTGATCTTCAACCCCTGTCTTTCACCGGAGATCCTTCTTCAGAGCATCAACCGGGAATTCGGTATCCCAACGAACACCTCAAATCATTCGATCTTCTTGGATTCCCTTAACGTGTTTCTTCTTCAGCAGAATGCCGAGGGTCGCACCGTCGTCCTGGTCATCGATGAGGCACAAAATCTGGAAGCGTCGGTGCTCGAGCAGATCCGCCTGATCTCGAACCTGGAAACGGACAGGGAGAAGCTGATACAGATTGTCCTGGCAGGACAACCGGAGTTTGTTCAGACTCTAAAGAAGAACGAGATACGGCAGCTGAGCCAGAGGATCAACGTACGGTATCATCTCCAGGTCATGGATTTCCAAGATATGGTCCACTACATCAGCCATCGGCTCAGCGTCGCAGGGGGAAGGGGGGAGGTCATTTTTTCCACGGGGGCGCTGAAGCGGATATTCAGGTATTCGAAGGGGCTTCCAAGGCTTGTCAATGCGGCGTGCGACAGAGCGCTCCTCGCAGGATACACAAGGGACACGGCAAAGATAGACTCCCGGATTGCTGCTGCAGGCATCAAAGATATGAAGAATGATACGGCAGTTCGTGTGCGGAGACGACGTCTTATTCTGATTCCGACGCTTGGGTTGCTTGCGGCTCTCTTTGCAACGGGCATCTATTTTAAACAGTTTGATATCGCGAAACGGTTTGATGCTTCCAGACCCGCCAAGGCAGTAGAGAAATTAACGAGGAAAGACCCGGTCGTATCCGGTGACGAACTTTCCCGAACCATGGCTGTTGAGTTCGGGGAGATTACGGAAGCCCAAAGTGCTCGAAAGGCTTTTAATATCCTGGCAGTCTTCTGGAATGTTCCTCTCTTCCCGGAAAACGGCGATTCGAGCCGGTTCAGTGAAATCGAGCGTGCGGTTTTGGACCGGGAACTCCATCTGTACAGATTCTCTGGAAGCCTGGGTGCCTTACTTCGCATCGATTATCCGGCAGTACTCGAGCTGACGCTGCCGGGCGTACGGGGAAAACGATTCGTTTCGCTGGTAGGTATAGGGAGCGAGCGACTCCTGATCGATCCACCGATAGCGGGGAGGAGATCGCTCTCATTCAGGGAGCTCGAAAAGCTCTGGTCAGGCCAGGGCTTCCTCCTTTGGAAAGACCCGTTGAACCTTTTAAGAACGACAGCCCCTGGATCGAAAGGAGCCCACATCAAACAGCTTCAGGACCTTCTCAGAGAGGCAGGGGCCTACAACAAACCTTCGACCGGGGTCTATGACGGGGAGACTCTTTCGGCCGTGAAGAGGTTCCAATCGTCAAAAGGAATCGACGACGATGGTATTGTCGGCGGTAAAACACTGATGCTTTTGTATGGATCGATTCATCGTTTTGAAGTTCCGAGGCTTACCGTGGGGCCCAAATGAGTGTCATACTGGATGCCTTAAGAAAACTGGATCGCGAAAAGTCATCTCGCCGGAGCGGAACAGCCAATATTGCGCTGGAGATCCTCAGACCTGACCTGTCTCGCCCCGGAAAAAAGGTTCCGCTGTTTGTTGCTGCGGTCCCTATAGCGGCAATTGCCGTGGCTGCCCTCACCTATGTCGTGATTTCGGGGCCCGGGTCCCGGTCGAAACCATCGCCCCCCGTACCCATGAATCTTCCTGCACCGAGCCAGGAGTCTATACCGGCTCCCCTTTCCCGTGAACCAGTCCGCGACGCTCAAAATGAAGTGAGCCGTGTGCCACCGAAGATCGAGACGCCCGCTGCAAGCAAATCCGCTGAGACCTCTTCCGGCGAGAAAAAAATAGAACAAAATATTGTCCCGGAGGAGGCCAAGGCCGTCCCGGGGGAAACAAAGAAGCCTGTTGAACACACCCCAGCCGGATCTGCTGCGACAGCGCCGTCGCTCAAGATATCAGCGATCGTTTGGTATGAAGACCCCTCAAAGCGCTTTGCCATGATTAATGGCACGATCTCCACCGAGGGATCCCTGGTGGATGGAGTGAAGGTCGCGGAGATCCGTCCTTCCGGCGTGCTTTTTTTGCACAACGGTCAGTATTTTGAGATCCCCATATCGAAGTAAGCGGCACTTCTTCCCACTCTTTCCAAGTGAAGTCTCCTTAATCTAGTAATACAAAGCCGTAACGATTTTGAACATCCCCTTTCGTTTTGAGAACCTCACACGGCAGCCCCAAATTGTTTACTGTCTGATATACATCAATACCGAAGATTGAATCGCAAG
>Ga0187771_10004190_pt1 | contig 10135 bp, 11 predicted proteins | sample 0116_SJ02_MP15_1_FD_133139 | JGI IMG/M metagenome (GOLD analysis project Ga0187771, IMG submission 133139) | Tropical peat soil microbial communities from peatlands in Department of Meta, Colombia - 0116_SJ02_MP15_10_MG | ecosystem: Environmental > Terrestrial > Soil > Wetlands > Peat | place... | reverse complement strand
GGGACCGGGAGCATAGCGATAGAGGCGTCATTGGTGGGAGCAAGAGTCGTGACCGTAGACCTCTCTGAGGAGATGGTATGGGGCGCATCCTCAAACATGAGGCACTATGCCCAGGACTGGTTGGGGATCATCCGCGCCGATTCTGCCCACGTTCCCCTTCATGGGGTGTGCGCCGTAGCCACAGACATACCCTACGGGAGGGCTTCTAGCACCCGCGGGCGCCTCCCTGAGCAGATGATTGACCTACTTCTTCCAGAGCTCGTCAGTGCCATGAACCGAGGCTCTTATCTCGTTCTCATGCACCCCAAGAGTGTGGCAGTCGAGCCCACCCCTGATTTCGCGATTGAAGAGGAGCACCACCTCCAGGTTCATAAGCTCCTAACTAGGACAATTACCGTCCTGAAGAGGAGATGACTTGGTCAAGCTCGTCGTGACATTTCTTGGGACGAGCGCGGCCGCCCCCACGGCCGACAGGGGGCTCCCTGCAGTTGCTGTAAAGCGGGAGGGGGAGGTCGTCCTCATGGACTGTGGCGAGGGGGTCCAGCGGAGGGTACTGTCCGAGTCTCTTGGGTTAGGGAGTGACATGAGCATACTGATTACCCATCTGCATGGCGATCATGTGACGGGGCTGTTGGGTCTGCTTCAGACCATGAGCCTCGCCCAGCGTCGTAAGCCCTTGAATGTGGTGGGCCCGGAAAAGCTCCTAAAGTGGCTGGAGGTCACCGCAGAGCTTCTCCACATCGGCCTTACATTTCCCATCCAATTCTCGGTAACCAAGCCCGGTGTGGTTCTCCGAACTGGCGGCTTCCGCATCAGAGCCGCAAGAGCCGCTCACTCGGTTGAGGCGTTCTCATATCTCGTAGAAGAACTTGGGCGGCCTGGAATCTTCTACCCCGAGAGGGCGAAGTCTCTCGGGGTGCCTGAAGGGAAGCTCTGGTCTAGGCTCCAGAAAGGGAAATCCATCAGGCTGGGGGGAAAAAGGGTTGACCCTCTCCAAGTTACTGGCCCTCCCCGGCCTGGCAGGAAGATAGGCTACTCGGGCGACACCCGTCCCTCGGCGAAACTCGCCCGGTTCTTCTCTGGCTGCGACCTACTGATATTCGACTCGACATTCAGAGACAGCGACAGGGAAAAGGCGGTAGAGCGGAAGCACAGCACGAGCCTCGAAGCTGCGGAACTTGCCAAGACGGCGAAAGCTCGCCAGCTGGTGCTGACACACTTCAGCGCAAGATACACAAGTGTCTCGAGTCTGGTCAGGGAGGCGCGCAGGGCTTTCCCACACACCATTGCCGCATCGGACGGGCTATCGATTGAAGTGCCCTATACCGAGTAGGCAGTTAACCAATCAATCACGCCAATGATATCATCCGAATGCACGGTGAGATATATCGGCCCCAAGGGTGATTCCTCCGGGGTTCCGCAGAGGGCGACTACGCCGGCAGCGGCCGCCTGCCGGTTGAGCATCAGGGAGGTCGAGTGCCCAGAGCTCCCCAAGAGCATCCGTTTCCTCGCCGCAGAGCGCACGTGCCTGTCTCTCAGCTGGTCCCTGATGTGAACCAGAGCCATCGTGTCCTCTGTCCTGAGCCTCGCAGAGTGAGCATCGGCGGTGATGTCGCACTTTGACTCCCCCACGATGTTCTTCACGGCCTGCAGGACCTTCGCTGGGTCTTCAGAAGGTGAAACTGTGGCTTCTAGTAGGAGTCTGGCTTTGAGGTCAGGCTGCGGCATGCTTGTCCCACCGCTCGACCACCTGAGCGATCTCGGCGGCCAACCTTCCCGGGGTCGCATGCTGGTTTGAGACTGTTTCATCGGCCAGTGCTATTGCCCTTCCAATCCCTACACCGAGCTCACGTCTATCCCTCTCAACGAACATTTCGTACGTGAGTGGGTCGTCTCTCCTTCCCCTTTCCTTCAGGAGGTCGAAACGCCTCTCGGGGGATGCGTCTACGGCGACCAAGAGAACCGTCGCCTTCCTCCGAAATGCTTCCACCTCTGCCAAGGATCTTATGCCGTCCACTACCACTTTCTCTGCCTTCAAATTCGCAATCGTCTCGAGACAAAGTTCCGCCACCGCGGATTCTCCTTTCTCCTTCCTCAGGAGCTTCATCACTTCGCCAGTGTTCTTTGCGTTGGGCTCTAGCCCGCGCCTTTTTGCCTCAGCCCTGATTACGTCCCCCATGACCACGCGAGTCCACCCTAGCTTGGCGAGGGCCTGTGCTGCCGTTGATTTCCCTGCCCCTGGCATACCGGTTATGGCTACAATCCGAAGCAACTTGTTCGGTTTCCAGCCGACAGGGAGCGGATTTAAAGGAAGCAGTGTTGGCTCGGCTCATGCGCGCCTTCGTTGCGCTCGAGGTCCCGGATGGCGTCGTCGACTCTCTAGTACAGGCTCAGAAGGAACTGGCGGCTACCAGGGCGGACATAAAGCTCGTCGAGCGCGATAACCTCCACCTTAACCTGAAGTTCCTTGGCGAACTGAGAGAGGCGGAGGTCTCTGAGGCGAAGTCCCGGCTCAGCAGAATTTCGCTCAGGGGTGCAGACGTCACCGTACGAGGCGTCGGCGCATTTCCCACATCCAATAGGCCGAGGGTTGTCTGGGCAGGCATCTCACCAGAAGATGAGCCTCTCGTCATCCCCATCGCCAGAGGAGTCATCAGCGCCCTCGAGGGAATAGGAGAAAGGGACGACAGGCCCTTCAGGCCCCACATCACCCTCGCTAGGGTCCGCTCAGGCCGAAACGTCCACGAGCTTACCGAAATCCTTGGGCGGATGGCGGGAATGGAATTCGGGAAAGTGAGCCTGAGGGAAATCAAACTAAAGTCTAGCACACTTACTCCGAGCGGTCCGATCTACAGAGATGAGGGGGTGTACCTGCTATCATGACCTCTCTGGCCTCGGTGCTAAAGCAAGTCGACAAACTGGCTATCCCATCCCCTGCCGAATCGGCGAAGATCAGCAGGCTGGCGAGGGAACTCCTACGGAAGACAGGGCGTGCTGCAGGGAGATTCCAAGAGGCGAGAGGTGTGTTGATGGGCGGCTCGTTCGCTAAAGGGACGTGGCTGCCGGAGCACGTCGACCTCGATGTCTTCGTCAGGATTGACCCAGCAACTCCGGTAGAACGGTTTGAGGAAGTAGGTCTAGACATAGGATCTGCCGCGACCAGAGGCTACCCGATCGGAAAGAAGTATGCCCAGCATCCATACACCGAAGCGACCGTCGAGGGCGTTCGTGTGAACATTGTCCCCTGTTTCGACGTAAAGGCAGGAGAGTGGATGAGCGCGGCAGACCGGTCTCCGTACCACGTCAAGCTCGTCGAGGGGCTCAGTGAAGATAGGAAAAACCAGATCAGGCTCCTGAAGCTCTTCATGAACGGCGTCGGTGTCTACGGGGCCGAAATCCAGCGGCAGGGGTTCAGTGGGTACGTCGCGGAGGTTCTGGTGATCAAGCAGGGGAACTTCGAGTCGGTAGTTCGATGGTTCGCCGACTACGACATCCCAGCGGACGAGAAGACATTCAGCCTCCCTGATCCTGTCGACGAAGGACGGGACCTTGGGATCGCGGTCTCCGGGCACAGCCTGGGGACCATGGTCCTGGCATGCAGAGAGTTTCTAAGGCGCCCGAGTCTGGCCTACTTCGGCGAAATGAGAGGCAAGGTCCACAAGTCCCTCGATGAAAGTGTCTACGCCGTTCTCTTCTCCCACAGGAAAATGAGCGAAGATACACTCTGGGGAGAGCTCCGGAAGACGCTCAAACATGTCGTCCGACATCTGGAGGCCCATGGTTTTGTCATCGCACGCGCCATGGCCGCGTCGGACAACATCACGAAGAGCGCAATCCTACTGATACCCGAGTTGACCGAGCTCCCCGCCGTCGAGCAGCGGGTCGGCCCCACTGTGGATAGGAGGAAAGATGTGGAGTCCTTCATCTCAAAGAACACAAAACACTCCCGCCTCGTCTGGGTCGACGACGACGCTCGTGTCCGGCTGTTAAGCGCGAGGAAATACACACGGCTTACTGACCTCCTTGGCGATGTTATGGGGGGGAAGGCCGGCCCCATCGGGGCTTCGAAGGAGATCGAGGACGGCATGAAGAAGAGCGGCGGCGTGCTTCACGGGCGCAATCTCACAAAGGTGGCATCTTCCTCGAAGTGGCTGCGCGATGGGATCAGGGAAATCACCTCGGATGCAATCGGAACGCGCTAGGCCGGACGACCTGTGCAGGACGCCGTACATCCAGGTCCTCACCTATCCGAAAATCTCTCTTCGTCTGGCGAAGCCCAGGATAAAGCAACTAGAACGGCTTGGGGTCGTCGAGTTGCTGTTCGAAGGACACGCAAGAATTGGGCGCCTCGGCATTCTCGGTCTCGGCACTGTCGGAGTCGTCGTGAGGGCCAGGACGAGAGACAAGCTCTGTGCACTAAAGATCAGAAGGACCGACGCCAACAGGCCGAACATGGAAGAGGAGGTCAGGGTAGCGGCCCTTGCAAATCGGGTAGGAGTTGGCCCCGAAATCTACGGGCACACCAAAGACATGATTCTCATGAAGCTACTAGAGTCGCAGGAGATTGTCGACTGGTTGAAGGGGACTAGCGGCAAGGGCCGAAGAAAGGAGGTTAGAGGAATGATTCACCTACTACTCAACCAGTGCCGCACGCTCGACATAATGGGGATCGACCATGGTCAGCTCAGCAACCTGAGGAAACACGCTGTCATCGCCGAAGGGAAGCCCTGGATCATAGACTTCGAGTCTGCTGGGACCGCGCGGAAGCCCAGGAACGTGACGACAGCCGCCCAGTATTTGTTTGTCGGGGGAGGCCTCTCCCCATTGATGAGGAGGACACTCGGACTGGGCGACACAGAGATCTTGAAGAGACTCCTGGGCGAGTACAAGAGAGACCTATCCGACTACTCCTACGCCAAGATTCTGGAAAACCTGAAGCTCGTTCCGGCTTGAGGGGCACCTACACTAGAGGGGCGAACGGAGAACCTCCAGACGCCCGTCTTACAAAAAACGGACGCCTAACCTTTAAACTGACTCCAGGGTCGGGCAAGTCTGATGGGGCCGTAGTGTAGCTTGGTCCAGCATACCAGAGTGAATGACCTTCACGGTGAACCTGGGGCGCTGGCGATCTCGAGTTCAAATCTCGACGGCCCCACTTCTAGTTAGCCCAGGCTAAACTCGAATTGCGACGCAGACACGGCTGATTTGGACCAAGCCATGGCTAAGCTCTTCGAGGCGATCCCCCATCCAATCAGAACAAGATTCTGCATGCTCCAAGCGAGAACCGATGGGCTTCTCTTCACTCGACGCTGCGAAGAAGCTTGCCCAACTCGATGGGGTCTCCGCGCACGAGCTGTCCTAGGTCTTCGAGCGTGATCCTGCGCGGGAATTCGAAATATCCTCTCTCTATCGCGACCGCTATTATCCCCTTCTCCTTCAGACTAAGGGCAACATTCTTGTCTAGAGGAGTAATGTCCTGGATTCTCGCTTGAATCCCCCCTTCGCTCAGCCTAGTGACAATCTCCCCCACATCGCTCATCTTCTTTGTATCAAAGCGCCACCTGGCTGGGACCTCGGTAGAGTTGAAGGGACAGTCAAGACACTTGATTGCACTTTTCTCCGCAGACCCGCAGATGCGTGGCTTTTCCAAGGCAATGAAGACGCGAGTCGATCGGGCATCGGACTCCTCCTCGAGCGCTTCCTTCACACCAGCCATGCCTTGCAGCGTAGTGATTGTCTTCCTGATTGCGGATGGAGTCCCCGTGATGTCCAAGAGCATGACCATTTCCTCTCTATTTAGCGGCCAACAATCGGCAATGGAAAGCATCGCTCCGTTCTTCTTTGCAGCGGTCAGCAGGTCGTTCCTGGACTTGACCTCGAGCGATACTTCGGTCATCGTTTCCGGAATCTGCCTTGCGTGACTTATAGTTGTCTATCCTTATGCAAGTACTCGATAAATGAGAACGGCTCGGGTGCGGGTTAGGGCTAACCTGGGCGCAGGCGGCAGGGGAGCAAATCGGGACCTTCCGCAAGAATATATATCGAGTCTGACGTTTCCTAGAGATAGGATGCCGCAAAACGTCGAGCTCTCGGACAAAGCGTACGGGATGTTGTTGAAGGCGAAAAGGCCAGGCGAGAGCCTGTCAGATACCATAGTCCGCAACCCCGAAATACGAAAGGCCAACCTTCAGAAGAGAGGTGAAGTAGAGATAACGACCCTCGAAGGCAAGAGGCTCAAGGCGGGTATCGTCGAAGACCTCTGCCTTGGAACGGGGTTCTGCGCTGTCCTCGCTCCAGAACATTTCTCCTTGGAAAGGAAAGAAATCGGGGTAGAGCCCCTCGGGATAGCTGACGCAGACGAGAAATTGGTCGACCTCGAGAGGCTCAGGAGAGCAGCCGAATCCTGTCCTTGGAGGGCCATATACCTAAAGGACGCCGAAAGTGAAGAATACATAGTCAGAAGCGGGTAGCGTTCGGAGTATGCAGGTTGGGAAAGCCTTCAATCAGAAGGCGGTCATGCCAAGTGGAAGGAAAATCCATATAGAGTGAACATTTGCCGGAGAAGACCACGCGCATTTCGAACAGAGCGGCCATGGGCTCGGCGGAGATAGTAGGCATCGGTGTCATCATAATCTTCGCGATGGCGGCCGTCGTTTACCTCGACACCCTCCCTAGCGGGTCAAACAGCACTCTTACATCGGAGATTCAGACGCTTCAGAGCGAGGTCAGTCAGCTTAGCCACAACGACTCCCTTCTCAGCGCAAAGCTTTCATCCCTCCCAGAGGTCAACCAGGCGCCCCAGACACGGCACATCCGGATCGAATGGTCCAACACCGAAAATGCGGGGCAGGACAGGTTCTTCGAGTCTACGATAGTTGTTAACCAGGGTGATAATGTCTCGATTACCTTCATTGCGAATGACACGGATGCGCACACCTTCACCCTCGAATCCCCTTACGATTTCCAGATCAACGGGACCGTGCCCGGAACCCGGGACTACCTGAAGAATGAGACGCCTTTCACCACGCCGGCCACTAACAACTCGCCCGGGGTTAGGATTTATGGAGCTCCTGGAAACGTAACTGGGACGGGCTCCTTCATTGCGAGATACGCCGGAATATTCGAGTACTTCTGCATCTATCACGTGGCGCTGGGAATGTTCGGTTACCTGATTGTTTTGCCCAACGAAGCATACACAGCCACCTCAGAGATTACTGAGAACACGACTGGTTCCACAACAGCCACTCAGTCGGTCAAAGTAGACATGAAGGGGGCAGCGGGAAACCCGAGCTCACCAGGCTTCAATCCGTCGACCATTAGTGTCGTAATAGGGATCAACAATACGGTCGTTTGGAACAACGACGATACTGCTCCTCACACTGTGACAGCGAATGATGGAAGTTTCAGCTCAGGGAACCTCAATCCTGGCGACAGCTACAGCTTCACCTTCACCACTCCAGGAACATACGCGTACCATTGTAGCTACCACTCATGGATGAAGGGCATCGTCATAGTGAAGTCCTAGGCCCTCGGCAAAGCTGCGACCCGTTTTCTGCACACCCGAATGAACTCTGTCTAGCAAACAGAGGTTGCTTCGGCTCCTGTTGAAGACGTTCTTTGCAATCCTTTGGCGACTAGGGTCCAAATCCGGGCCAACCTTGCACACATGTAACCGACTGGACCGTCGTCGATCTTGCGTTCTGCAAGGTAACGACCGTCTTTGCACAACTTTCGAACACTCCCGTTCATCTTATATCGATTTCATCGGAGGAGTTTGCCGATTAGCTCATTTGATTGACGTTGAAGGTCTGACGAGGAAATTCGACGATCTTCTAGCCGTGGACCAGGTCACCTTCAGCGTAGGCGAGGGCGAGGTCTTCGGATTCCTGGGTCCGAATGGCGCTGGCAAGACCACCACTGTGAGGATGCTGACTTGCCTGATATCGAAGACGAGTGGTACTGCTAGAATAGGAGAATATGACATCGGAAGCACCACAGACCAACCAAAGATCAGAGGGATGATTGGACTGGTTCCAGACAATGTGGGTCTGTATGAGGAACTCAGTGCCTACAAGAACCTGGATTTCTACGGCAGGTACTATAAGGTCGATGTGACAAAGCGAAGGGAGAGAATAGAGTACTTTCTCAAGCTGCTGGGGTTGTGGGAGAAGCGGGATGTGGCAGCGGGGACCTTCTCCAAGGGCATGAAGCAGAAACTCGCGGTCGCTCGCGCTTTGATTCACGACCCCCAGGTGCTTTTCCTCGATGAGCCCACCGCGAACCTCGATCCTGAGGCGTCGAAGACCGTCAGAGACTTCATCCTCGAACTGAAGAAGGAGAAGAAGACTATCTTCCTGAACACGCACAACCTCGATGAAGCTCAGAGGATCTGTGATAGAATTGCGATACTGAACACCAAGTTGATGGCGATAGGCACACCTACCGAACTCGAGCGATCGATTAGCGGAAGGAAGACAGTGATCCAGCTCGAGAGCATCAATCCGGTAATCGTATCGGCAGCGAAGAAGGTTGCAACCGGCGCTGTTGAGACCGATGGCAACAAGCTCATCATCGGGGTAAACGATCCCGAGAAGGAGAACCCGGACATCATTAACGCAATCGGCACTGCGGGAGGACGTGTCCAGTTCGTCACCGCCCTGAGCTCGACTCTCGAAGATGTGTACCTAAAGTTGGTAAGGAGCCAGTGACAGAGTTGGACCTGCATAACGCATGGTCAGTCGCATCGAAGGACTTCGAGACCTTCAAGAAGAGGAGGGGCATAATCATCACGACCATAGCGCTCCCACTTGGAATCGCTCTCGGATTTCCTGGGATTGTTGTCGCACTTTCCCAATATGCCGGAACTGCCATCGACGCCTCCCTCGCCCCATTTCTGAACGCGTTCTCTTTCTGGTTCGTGATCGGAGCAGCAAGTCTTCCCAGCGGAATCGCTTCCTATAGCATAGCCGGCGAGAAGATTCAGAAGAGCCTCGAACCGCTGCTAGCAACTCCCATGAAAGACAGCGAGATCCTGTTAGGGAAAACCATCGCTTCCTTCGTGCCCCCCATCGCCTCCATGTGGGCGGGATCCGTGGTCTACATGATACTCATGGATTTAGTGACTCGACCCGGCTTTGGTTATCTGTACTACCCCAACTGGAGCTTTGGAGTAATGCTCCTACTGCTTGCACCACTGGCGAGCATACTCGCAATCGAATTGACTGTCATCGTGTCGGCCCGTGCAAACGACGTTCGAACTGTACAGCAATTCACCGGAGTCATGTTCTTCCCATTTCTCATCATTTACGTGATGACCGAGATTGGCGTGATAGTGTTGAACACTGCCAACCTGCTCATCATGTCTGGCATTTTCCTGGTGATTGACCTCTTTCTCTTCTATCTTAGCACAGCCACCTTCAAGAGGGAAGAGATACTCACAAGGTGGAAGTGATTGCAGAGGCCCTAGGTCTTTGGCCAAGCCAAATTGAGTTCAAATAACGGTTAGGCAGTCTACTAGGTGTGGGCGCAAGGAGCCGCGCTTTTCCGAACGCCTACCTGGAGACCAACGAACCGTCAAGACAATTCTGGCTCAGTGGCCCAGCATTGGTCGTATACTTGGCGGCGATCGACTTCGTAGCCCATATGGCTGTAGCCGGGAACTACGGCTACTTCAGGGACGAGCTCTACTACATCGTTAGCGGGACGCAGCACCTCTCGCTGGGGTACGTCGATTTTCCGCCGTTCATCGCCTATGTTGCCGCACTGCTCAATGTGACTTCCGGCGACTCTCTATTCTCAATTCACGTTGTCCCAGCACTGAATGAATCCCTACTCGTAATCCTCGCAGGGATGATTGCAAGAGAGCTGGGCGGCGAAAGAAAGGCGCAGCTTCTAGCGGCCGTCTCAACCCTGCTGACTTTTGCCTTTCTTGCGTTCGGTTCTCTGTTTACCCCCGACTCCTTTGACTCCCTCTGGTGGTCTCTGCTCGCTTACCTGGTGATTAGGATTGTGAAACGCCGTGAGCAGAAGCTCTGGGTCCCTGTCGGCTTCGTCATAGGAATCGGGCTGCTGACGAAGCTCACGATCTTCTTCTTCGTGGGCGCTCTCCTGATCTCATTCCTTGCGATTCCTTCGG
>Ga0187771_10004189_pt1 | contig 10136 bp, 11 predicted proteins | sample 0116_SJ02_MP15_1_FD_133139 | JGI IMG/M metagenome (GOLD analysis project Ga0187771, IMG submission 133139) | Tropical peat soil microbial communities from peatlands in Department of Meta, Colombia - 0116_SJ02_MP15_10_MG | ecosystem: Environmental > Terrestrial > Soil > Wetlands > Peat | place... | reverse complement strand
TATTACATTCCTTTGGTCGCCATATGCGACATAGGATTTCTGCTTACCGCTTATTCCTTGTTAGCAAACTCCAGTCCGAGGAACGCCAAACGAAGCAAGAAGTACGTGCTTGTGTGGATGACGTTTGGCCTATTGGCCTTCATACTCGGGACAATATGAGCAAATTCATGGGTATTTGTGCGTGACCAACTGGCTCGCAAGACTTTTATGATATCAAACCGTAACCGTGTAATTAGAAGGCATGCTGTTGAAGACGTTGAAAGTTAACGGGAGTAGATTGCGCGGGTTTGATTCGCGAGGTAAACGTAAACTTTCCAAAGAGTCTCTGACGGCCTTCCCAAAGGAAATCGTTGGAACCTTCGCCCACCTTCCCAAGGTTTTCAAGAAGGTTGACATCGACCGCCTCATGGGCGACAAAATCTCCCGAAGCATGAAATGGCGATACATCCGCAGAATGGAGCGGCTTGGCATAGTCAAGCACGCAACGAAGAAGTATTACAGGAAAGTCTACGACACAATCTCAGAGTGGATGGAGAAAGACGCCATCCCTAAAATTCGCCGCATGGAAGCGCTCGTCGAACTAGAAACTCCTCCAACTAGCGCTTAGCGTATTTTTCCAATAACTCCTTGGCACGGTCCACTCGGATCTTTCTTTCAGCCACCATTTGTTCGCTGACTTTGTCTATAAGGTCCCCGGTCGCGCCAGCGCTAACTGCAATGTTGCGGGCGTGGAGATTCATGTGGCCGCGTTGAATACCTTCAGCAGACAGAGCTCTAAGCGCCGCAAGATTCTGAGCGAGTCCGACCGAAACAATGGTTTCAGCCAATTCTTTCGCCGACTTAATGCCGAGAATCTTCATGCATAATTTTGCGACTGGGTTCGAGGCCGTGGCTCCTCCAACTATCCCAACCGCCATTGGCATTTCTATCGTTCCGACTAGGTCACCGTTGCTGTCCTTTTCCCAAGTTGTTAGCGATGTGTAGTGGCCCGAACGAGCCGCGTATGCGTGTGCCCCGGCTTCGATCGCTCTGGTGTCGTTGCCTGTGGCGAGTACGACGGCTGATGCGCCGTTCATTATTCCTTTGTTGTGGGTCGCACATCGGTATGGGTCTGCGGCGGCGAATGCGTATGCTTTCACGATCCCGTCAACAACCTCTTCGCCGCCCAACGCCTCTTTGGTGAACGTTGCTTTGGCACGGGCGAGGCGTTTCACGGCCAAATTGGAAATTATGCGCAAGTGAACTCGTCCGCCTGAGACCTGTTCAACGATGGGAGCAACCGCTTCCACCATAGTGTTCACGGCGTTCGCACCCATTGCGTCTCGACAGTCAACCAGTAGCTCAGGGATGAGCATCTTTCCGAGGAAGGTGTCGATGATTCGTACCTCTAAATCGCGGGCTCCGCCACCGAGCGAGACAAGAACTGGGTCCTGTTCATTGGCGTGCTTCAAGATCTCTGATTTGTGGGCGAGTATTTCGAAACGAGCTCGATGTGCATCTTGAACGCCGACAATCTGTATTTGCCCAATCATAACTGGGTCCGTGGAGGTTGCATGGAAGCCACCCTTCGCTCTAGCCATTTTGGCGGCATTACTCGCAGCCGCGATTACTGAGGGTTCCTCTATCGCCATTGGAATAACTCTGTCTGTTCCGTTTATGAGGAAGTTTACAGCCACCCCTAGCGGAACTGGCATTATGCCCACTAGGTTCTCGATCATGCGGTTGGCAACATCGAACCCTAAAGCGCCTGGTTTCTGAAGAAGCGCTACCTCATCATCTGACAGGGCTGCAAATTCCTTGATTAGCTTGAGCCTTTCAGTGATTGGCAACTTGTAGAATCCGGAATAGTCGGAACTCTTTCCCATGCATAATCACCTGAAATTCGTATTGTTGTTTCTAGCTCAGCGTTGTGTATATGTGGCTTCGTTTTCGACTGGCAGTCTTACTCTCTGGCATCCGATCCAACTCATTGCCGATTCCAGAACTCGTTCAACTATATGAACGAACGTCTTCGCCGCTTATGATCTCGATTATTTCAGCACTTGCAGTTACGGAACGTGCCTGATTATTGACACGGTCCCCGCGGTTGCGTCTACGATCAAATGGTCGCCCGTCGCTATTTTCTCAACCGGAATCTTATCGACGCAAGGGACACCGGCTAGGATCACGCCGGTGGCTACTATGGTTTCGGTCTCTTTATTCACAATTGCAAGTGGAGCTTGATTGTTCTTGGCGAGGCCGTAGATAACGTACGAGCCCACAGTGGACCCTTTCCCACACGGGAATACTAGGATCTTGCCTTTGACCGATTTGCCTTCTAGTTCATGCCCCTTTTCTATGAAGATACCTGTCTTGGGATCGACCCCGCCATAGAACCCGATCGGCTCTTTCGATACGAGGCTTTCGCCTTCAACTTTCCCAGGGCTTATTGTTCTTCCCTTGAGAGTCTCCATTCTAGTTCACGCGGGTCCTAGGTAATCTGCTCAACTAGTTTGTCTAGTTTAGTGAATACGACGTTTTGTTTGCAGAAGCCGGGTAGATAGTTTGCCGCTTTGCCTGAGTTGACAGCGGTTGTCCTATAGCCCATATCCTCGATGGGTGAGACGACCATGCACGTATCGGCAACTACTCTGCCTCCTGCTGCCTCAATGGTTTGAGTGAATCCCATGCGGTTCGCGGCTTCTTTCACCATTCTTGATGTGCAGACCCACAATGGTTTCTTCAATTTCTTTCCTTCTAGCTTTCGGGAAATGGTCATTATTTCTTTCAATGAGGAGTGTGGGCATCCGAGGATCACAATGTCCGGTTCCTTTCCTGTCGAGAGTTTCGAGAAGGTTTCGTCCAAGTCTTTGTCGGTCACCGACAGTCTTTCTAATCCCTCAGTTGTCATCGCGCGCGCCTCAGGAGTCAGGTTCTCAATGTGATATAGTGCCACTGCGCCTGAGGCCGCCATCGCAGCCCCCAATGCCTTCAACTGGTCGGTGTCGGCTTCTTTGATTCCTGTGAAATATGGAATTCTGTTCTTCACAATTTTCCCTACAACGTAGCCTAGTGCTCCATAATCTGCGTTGTCCTCCAGTTTGGCACTGACATCAACAAGAACCTGAGGCCTTCTGTTCGCGCCCAAATGTAGGCCGTAGTTTGGAGTGACCCCGCATAGTGAGGCGGCTAAGGCTGATGGCCCTCCTTCCCGGTTGGTTCGCGCGCCTATGACTGAATTTGAAAAGGAGATGGCTGACGACTCGGACCAAGCAATGTGTTCTCCGAATCTCGGAAGGTTTCCGGCCAAGTAGGGCGTGCAGGTTGCGCTGATAACTATGCCCATCTTCTTGAACGCGTCCATGATTCGCAGCTGCTTCTCAGCGAAGCTGGGAGGAATGTTCAGTTGCTGCCAATCTTCAATGTCCATCCCGGCCGGATTGAGGAATGTCACTATTTTTGCAACAGCGCCTTTCTCCGCATAATCTTCCAGGAAGTCTACGCCCGGATCACCTATTGATTTGTACGAGACTCCAGCGACCTGCGCCGAGCTCACTGGAATCATCCTGTCAGCCCCGTAAATATCTCCGAGGTTGACAAGCAAGCGGAACATGCGCTCCACAACCTCCCCGTTTCCTCCGGATAGCATCAATTCTTCAGCCTTCGTCAAGTACGTCATGTTCACCTTCGGGAATCGGTTTCTAGGTAATCGTTGATGTTCAGTTTCATTGGAAGTTCGGGGCGTTTGAACTCTTTCTTGCTACCTTCAGGTATCGTCAGGTCGAACCCTACTTTGCACGTCATCTGTGTATCCATGTCGGAGGATGGGTCGAGTGAGGACCCCTTTTCTCTTTTCATAATCATGTTCTTGTCTGCTTGAAAACGAGTTGCCATTGCCCATTCAATTTCATTGGGATCGTAGATGTTGATGTCATCGTTCACGATGAAGACGTGTTTCATTGATTTGTGACCTTTGAAGGCGGCCTCTATGGCCTTTGGAGCGTCGTCTGGATTCCTCTTGTGTATGCTCACGACGCCATGCAGCCAAGAGCAGCCCCCAGACGTAACCAGAACATCTTTGACGTCGCATACCTTTGCGACCTCTCTGTAGATCGTGGGCTCCCTCGGCATTCCCATTAGCACCCTGTGCTCGAGCCCGCCTGGAAGCAAGGCGTGATACATCGCGCCTTTCTTGACGTATATCTTCTTGACTTTAGCAACTCTTTGTTTGCGTATGATGTCGAAGGTTTCGGTTAAGTCAAGGAATGGGCCTTCTTCGTGAAGCTCACCGGCTAATTCGGCGATAATTACGATGTCCGAAGGGGGAATCAAATGTCCGTCAAGTTTCACGAGGGGGGTCTCTTCCAGTGAGTTGGCAATGTCCGCTTCACTAATCCCGATGTCTACCGATATTGCTCCGCTAACTAGAACCTGCACGGGCGATGATATACAGAACGCAAATTCCTTCAACCCTCGCTTGATGTAAGAATCGAAATGCCTCTCAAGAATTCGTAGGACCAGCAAGTCGCTTCCTAGAACTTGGGCGCGATGGTAGGAGAAGTTGACGCCGTATTCTTTGTCTTCGGATGCAACGATGCCAGAGGATATGTATGGACCCCCGTCCTTAGGGTAATGTGTCAATATCGGCAGGAGACGAAGGTCGGCCCCAATATTCTGGTAGCCTTCCGCCTCGATTATCTTCGCTTTCTTGGGGTGGTCAATCGCATCGGTGAGTTTCGACATGAGTTGCTCTCTCGTGGTTCCCAACCCTATTGCGACTAAGTCGCGTGTAGAGCAGACATTTGCTATGATTGGCATGCTGAATCCGTTGACGTGATCGAAGAGGACAACACGCCCATCTAACATCTTCATTAGCGTCGAGATTTCGTACTTCGGATCAACTAGTTTGCTTATCCTAATCAGAAGACCCTTTTCCTCAAGGGTCTTGAGAAAATTCGCTAACTCCACTTCATTCACCGCGAAAAGTATCTAAGAGTCTACATACCAATCGTCGTGCGCAGGGCTTGAAAACCCTTCTTCTCAATTTCAGCTGCGACGCGCTCTTGAAGTTCCAAGCCTGGGGTCAACGCTAACATGTAGCCTCCCCGTCCAGTTCCCGTCATCTTAGCGCCTAACGCGCCATTATCTCGGGCTAGGTTCACTAGCATGTCTAGCTCATTACATGACACGCCTATCTGCTGCAGCAGCTCGTGATTTCTGTTCATGATGACGCCGACCCTCTTTAGGTCGAACGCTTCGAGTTGCTTCCGTGCATCTTCAACCAGCTGGGCGGCTTCATCGAATAAGCGAGCATACTTTTCAGGCTCTTTCTCTCTTCGCTCCTTCACTCCTCCAACTACGCTTTTCGTGTCAGCAGTTATGCCCGTGTTACCCATCACAATTTCCACCGACTTCCTAAGTTTCATGCGTTCCATTCGTTGCGAATTTGCCTCTCGCTTGAACCATATCAAACCCCCGTATGTGGCCGCTGTGTTATCGATTCCGGATGGTGTACCGTGGTACCCCTTTTCTCCCTCGTAAGCAATTTCGTTTATCCGCTCATCAGAAAAATGTAGGCCCAACTCGTCCGAAAATGCGCGCGCAATTGCGGCGCATGAGGCGGCACTAGCTCCGACGCCACTTGCAGCAATTAGATCGCCAGCTAGTACGATCTTGAAATGATTGCGATCCGTGTCAACTTGTATCAACCTGAGCATCCTGTCCAAGGATTCCTTCTGCTCAGCGAGCTTCTCTGCCTTGTAACCCGGTGTCTCAGGCCTGTCATCCTGCAGCTCTACTCCTGAGCCCATTTGTCTTTCAACAAGTGCGGTCGTCTTTGATCCAATCGCTGACGCTACTGCTGGGAGGCCGTATACTACGAAATGCTCATTGAAGAGAATGACCTTCCCGAACCCGACACCCTGTCCCATTGTTCGCTCCCTTGATTGCTTTCTGTATAGCCAGTAGAAAAATCATGCGAAACGTTTGTCAAGAATCGTCGTTGGCCACTCGACGAAGTGTCTCTGCTAGAAGAGATGCTGGTCAAGTGCGTGTGCCGCGCCGCCGACCCCGCTTCTTATGATAGGGACCTTAAGGTTGCCCTCGATATCGTCGCATACTTTGTCTAAGTATTCCGGCTGCGTGTTCAGGAACACTGAAGGACCCGTGTCCAGCGAATACCAAACTGGGATACCTTTCTCTTCCCGCAATGTCCTGACTCTTCGGATTACGTTAATCGTCTCAGGGGATACGAGGACAAGCCCTTGCCGACCTGTCATAGTAACTGCGTGCAGGCTAAGTGAATCTGTTTCCGCAATCCTGCATACTTCAGCTATGTCACCTTTCTTGATTGCGTGAATCATTTTGGGGATAGCGGCTTTGACTGTTCTCACCCTTGAGGTGAAGAATGGTGAGGTGATCGATTCCTCGTGTGCCATATCCGTCTTTATGGGCGAAGCCAACGGCACAATTCCCATCGCCAAGTTGACACGCGTACCGTCATCCAGCTGCTGGGCGAACGACCTTCCCCTTTTGTTTGCGTACCAGATGGAAAAACCGCCGACGAGGCTTCGACTTGCGGATCCCGCTCCCAAACGTGCTATCTCACTTAAGCGCGATAGGTCAATCTTCAAGTTGAGAGCATTGTTTGCGGCAAACGCAACCGATGCAAAGGCTGCTGCTGAAAAACCGACACCCTTCGCCTCTTTGAGATTATTCCTGCTAACTATTCTCACGTGGTCTTTGGTCTTCGCGAGTTTTCGCAGGGCATCGATGACAACCATTACCCGCTCCGCTTCAATGCCTTTGGCAACGCTTCCGTTGATCTGAATCATGTCTTCATTGTACTGGGGGCTGAAATCAACGGTCGCCGTCGTTGTCAGTTCCTTAACACAAACGGAGATGCTATCGTGGAACGGAAGCCGGAGTTTCTTATTCTTGAGGCCATGGTACTTCAACAAACCCTGAATAGTATGAGCAACCGCCGTGGCCTTGGCCAATAGATTAGCACTTCATCCTAATTTTCACTAGGCAAAAGAATGCCGCCGTCTCGTCTCAAATATAAGTTTTCCCGGCAGAATGCTCCCGACGAGCACACTTCGCCGGGAAAAGAAAACATCATTGAGAGAGAGTGCTTCCCGCAGCTTTAGGTGAAGTATGATTGAGTAACTAATGCGTTGCCTACCGCGGTTATTCACGACTGAAGACCATCGACGAATATCCGACGACCGAGCTTTTGTCGCCGGTTATGTCGCCACTCGTTTTGTGGGTGAGGAGTTCGGCCTTGACCCCTCCAATCATCTTTGCCGCCGCTATTAGTGTCGTTATTGGTCCGTATCCACACATCGTAACCTTGTTGCTTTCCCCTAGCTCGTTCAGTGCTGCGTCGTCGAGCCTGACAATCGCGTCAATCGCCAACTTGTCGTTCCGGTTGGCGGCGTCTTGAGGTGCATAGTGCGTAAAATCACTGGAAGCAACCATGAGTATGTCGTTGTCTTTGGACTGCTCCACGATACCACGTGCTATCTCACGACTTGTTTGAAGATCCTGCATCATCATGCACACAGGAACGAATTTCGCGGCGTCTTTGAAGAGATATTGGAGAAAGGGCAGCTGGACCTCAATTGAGTGCTCATATGCGTGAGCAGCTTCATCCACATCCATTATGCTTACAGATTTCTTGATCTTCTTCGCCAACGCGTCATCTACGGACGCGATTCCCATTGGCGTCTCCCAGCCTCCTTCGGTTACGGTTGATACTCCGCTCCCATAGCCAGTGTGATTGGGTCCCAATATTACGAAGGATTGTGGCAGGCCGTCTTTTGCGAGTTCACTGTATCCGTTTGCTGCTACGGGTCCTGAATACTCGTACCCTGCATGTGGCGAGACTATGCCAAATATTTTCCTGGGGCCATGTTCCACTGGTTCTGGAACTAGCCCTGGACCGAAGCGGTGGGTGAAGCATCCGATTATCTGTTCTGTTAGTTCAGTTCTTGTTCCCGCGTAGAATGCGCCTGACACGGCGGGTTTTCGAGTTTTCAAAGCTCACCGCCCGCTCTCGGGGCGATAGCTGCCAACTTTGTCTCGAAATCATCAACGGTAGCTGTTATCGTACCATCTTGGGCGAGTTCTCCTCTTTCACGCAAGACTTGGCGTGACAACAACCAGTAAACCATTGCCAACGCGCGCCGTCCCTTATTGTTCACTGGTATTGCTAGGTCGACTCCGCTGAATACATTATCCGTGTCGCAGAGCGCTATGACAGGAACCCCGGCGCTGGACGATTCCTTAATCGCCTGCCAATCTGCTCTCGGGTCGGTTACCATCACAACTTGAGGGTCTGCGTGGTTCGGTTGCAGGGGATTTGATATGAGGCCTGGCATGAATCGGCCAATGATGGGGACGGTCTTTGTTATCTCGCAGAACCTCTCGACGGGAGTTTTACCATACAGCCTAGAGGAAACGATTAGTGCGCGTCCTTCCTCAAATCGTGCGATAAAGCGCGACGCTAGGCGAATCTTTTCATCAGTCTTCCCGATGTTTAGTATGAATAGGCCGTCGGGCCTGACACGGTAGATGTAAGGCTCCATGTCTCCTGTCTTAATCCTCGTTCCTATATGCAATCCTGCGGCAAGTAGCTCTTCGAGCGGGAGGAGTAGGTCTTCGGATTTCGGCATTCCCTCTTTTTCTTCAATCTCGGACATGTAGGCATGCTCCATGTTCATTCGAGTTGCGCGCGTCTCTTAGCCGTGACTTGGGCGTAGCGAAGCAGATCGTCTAAGACGTCGACTTGGGATATGAACATGCGGCGGCAGCAATACCTTGTCATTCCCATGTCGTCCAGAATATTCTTCGGCTTCTCCCCTGCCTTGACCCGCCGTGCGAATTCTTCCCAACGGTCTGCGACGAGTTTTCCGCAAGTGAAACAGCGTACTGGTATAATCAACTCTCATCCTACCTGTAGGATTTTTGCTCCCGGCGTCTAGCTCCAGGCCCACCGAATTTCTTGGGTTCCTTTCTTCGCGGGTCGCCTGCAAGCATTGTTCGGTCGTAATTAGTCAGGGTCTTTCTAAGCTCTGAGCTTCGCGACCATTGAACTAAACCCTTTGCCACGGCCATACGGGCTGCTTCAGCTTGTCCCATGAAACCTCCACCGGCCACTTTGACGTTGATGTCCACTCCTTTTGCTCTCTCTCCTGACAGCGCCAAGGGTTCCATTATTTTCATTCTTGCAATTTCGGGCGTGAACGTTGAAAGCGGGATTCCGTTCACGAAGGCATTTCCTGAACCGGTTTTGATTACGGCGCGTGCAATAGCAGTTTTCCTTTTTCCAGTGACGAGTATGAGCCTCTTCTTCTCGGCTTTCTCTGGTTTTTCGGCCTTCTCGGGTTTTTCCAACTTTTCTAAGGTCTCACTCATTCAACTTAGCCTCCAATCTCCGTCGCGAGGTCTTCTAGGGTGATGTATGGTGAAGCGAGGTTTGCCGCGTCTGCGTCGGGCACCCTCACTATTGCCTTGCCCGAGTACTCTTCAGGGATGCCCATGTACACTATGACCCTGTGGAACGCTGCTTTTCCCTTAGCCTTCTTCCATGGAAGCATGCCCCGAACCACTCGTCTGAAGTATAGGTCTGGCCGCCGTTGGTGTACTGGGGCAGTTGTCTGATTTGCGAGCGTTCTCGTTTCGAGTCGGCGTTTGGCCTCTTCCACAATGTTCTTTCGCCTCCCGGAAATCACCGCCTTTTCAGCATTCAGCACGATAACGCTGTCACCGCTTAGGGCGTGCTTCGCTACGTAACTGGCCAATCGTCCAAGGATTTGGTTTTTCGCGTCTAATAGCACAGGTTCTTTTGACATGGCACTCATCTCAGAATTAGGACGTTTGATCCCTTCGGGTGCTTGCTGACGAAGTCTTTGATTGCTAGACATTTGCCGCCGGCCTGCTCAATCTTTGTCTTTGCCGCTTGGGAGAACTGAAAGGCACCTACGGTTACGGGATGTTTGATGTAGCCGGCCGCTAGAACTTTGCCTGGCACCAGTATGAGTGCATCACGTTTCGAAGCTCGTGAAATATGATTCAGGTCCAATGTGGCCCTGTTCCTTCTAGGGCTGGAGAGGGATTCGGCCGTTACCTTCCAGATCTTGGCTTTGTTTTCTCTC
>Ga0187771_10004188_pt1 | contig 10137 bp, 8 predicted proteins | sample 0116_SJ02_MP15_1_FD_133139 | JGI IMG/M metagenome (GOLD analysis project Ga0187771, IMG submission 133139) | Tropical peat soil microbial communities from peatlands in Department of Meta, Colombia - 0116_SJ02_MP15_10_MG | ecosystem: Environmental > Terrestrial > Soil > Wetlands > Peat | place... | reverse complement strand
CCTTTCAAGGCGGACGTCCATCGGGAAGATTCTGAGCCTGCCCGCTGACCTCCCCGCCTGTGCTTCTGCGGCTGAAAGATCGATTTCTTGTCCAGACTGGGGGAGAGATTCTTTCGTCCCATAGGAGGTGGGGACGGCGCAGGTCACAACAGAAGCCTCACGGCAGAATTCAACTCTCCTCAGAGAGCCGTCTAGAATCCGGAAGCAGACGTCCACGAAGTCGCCGTCGAGAGTGGTCAGCAGGTTGATGAACTCGGTGTTGCCGCCCCTGCTGTTCCGTTCGAGCACCTTGAACCCTCTACCTGTGTGCATTATGGCGTCATAGAGCACCACTCCGCGCAGGCCCGGATTCGAGCCCTTCCCCTTCCATTTCCTGAAGGCTTGCTCCTCCCGGCTGACCAGATCGTCCCAGTCCGATTTCGAGAGGAAGGGAAGGTACGGAGTAGGCCCGCGGTAGCTTCCCATCCCCCCCGTTAGGCTCCCGGCATCGTTCTTCAGGCTCCGCTTGTAGTCTCTCGTTAGAGGGAGGGGGACGAAGTGCTTCCCGTCGCTGATCGCGTGAAAACTGGACTCCTCGCCGTCGACCTTCTCCTCCAATACGACCCTACCCTTGGAGAGGAGGCCCAGGAAGAACGTCTCCGCGGCTTCTACGGTGTCGAAATCGCTCCCCCAGACGCCCACCCCCGCTCCTCTCGCCGGCGCGTCTGGTTTGATGACGGGAGAAGGGATTCTCGAGAGTGTCTTTCTGAAGTCGCTAAGAGCTGCGTTCGGCGAAGGGTAGAACCTCGGGTCGAAAACGGCGTACGGCGGGTTGGCCTCTGGGAAGATCCTGTCGAAGAGCAGACGCTGGTCTGCCTTGCTCTCCTCGATTGCGTAGTTCTTTGAGACGCAGACCATCTGGACGCCAGCCTCCCTCTCGAGAAGGTCTCTTCCTCCCGCAGTCACGAAGTCCTCGGTATCTGTGAACCCGAAGTCAATCCGACGGCTGTTCTTCCTGGCCAGGGTCGCTATCGCCTTCAGGTCCAGGTCGGGGGAGACTCGGTGTTCTTTCGCCCCCCTGGACAGGAAGGGGTTCTCCTGCTTTTCCACAACGTAGAACTCGGGCGAGTATTTCTCGCTTCTACTGAAGGCATCCATGATTGCTGCTCCGCTGAGGCACTTGGATACGATTAGAATGCCGGCCCGTTCCAATCGGGCAACCGCTCTGCATCCCCCGTATAAACCAGACACGGTCTGCAGTCAGGACGCACATGCAACGGTTGACCTGTGGTGCAGCTTATCCCCCAATCGATTTATTAGCCCAGCCTACAACCATGACCCAATGAGCGGGACAGAGGAGACGGTGAAGGACATCATGGAGAAGAAGGTTCTCGTGGTGGACTTCAACTCGAGCGCAAAGGAATGCGCCAAGTCGATGTCTAAGAGAGGAGTCAGCTCGGCCGTCGTCGTCCAGGGCGGAACCGCTCTGGGCATAGTGACCGAAAGGGACCTTGTTTCCAAGGTGATGTCCGATGCCCTCGACGCTTCGAAGGTGCTCGTAAGGGACATCATGTCGACGCCGTTGATCACGGTCTCTCCGGAGGCGACAATGACCAAGGCGGCAGAGGTCATGGCCCAGTACAGGATCAGACGCCTTGTCGTGATAGGCGCGACAGGGGGGCTGGCGGGAATAGTCACGGCCGGGGACATCGCGAGAATAATCGCTGAGAAGCATGGCTACCAGGAACCTGCCTTCAACGCGATCGCCAGGTATAAGGAAGGAGAAGAGGCCGGACCCTACCAGTGAGCTAGCCGACCTTAACCTTCACGCCTGTCCCGCCTGATGACTTCAGGGGGAGTGTAATCTCAAGAATACCGTTGTTGTAGGTCGATCTCGCGCCTTTAGGGTCCACAATGCCGGGCAAGTCCAGTTCTTTGTAGTACCTCCTGTCCTCCCTGTCCACGGATATGGTTACGGACTTTTCGTTCACCGTCACGTTGATGTCTTCCTTGCCCACTCCAGGCATTTCTGCAATCACCCTGATCTCCTTGTCAGAGCTGACGATGTCCACGAGGGGCTCGCGCTTGTCCTGAATCTCCTTCCAGGGAGTCCCCTCGCCTCTTCGGACGTTGCCGAACTCCCTCACGACAGGCTTCCCGTCCGGCCCAATGGTGACGGAATAGCCGTAAACTATGGGGCCTATCTCCTTCTTGGTGCTTCCGTCCGGGGCCTTCCTCTCTCTGATGAGGTTTTTGGGGAGCTCCTTTTCGAGCTCCTTGAACTGCTCGGAGAAGGCGCGTTCCATCTCCTTCATCATGTCGTCAATGTCTGGATAACCCCAGGGGCCGAAGGGGAAGCTGCGGCGCCGCCTGAAGGGCCATTCGTCGTCCTCGTCCCTGTCCTCCAACTGAAATCGCCAGGAAATTGGCTTTGGCGTTGGATTTATTCTTTCAGCCAAGGCTTCCAAAAGTATTTACACGGGCCTCAGGGCGCGGGACTCGGCTCCCCCATGTCCGCTTCGCTCTACGCAAAGATGACGGCTCTCTTTGTGGTGCTGACCGCCTTGCTCTTGGCAATCGGTTACGTTGTGGGACTTTACTTCGGCGACCCGCTCGCGTTCATGCTGTTGGCCCTCGGCCTGGCCGCAGTCTTCAACTTCGTTTCGTACTACTTTAGCGACTCGATCGTAATCCGAATGAGCAGGGCCAAGATAATCCAGGAGAGCGAGAACCCGACGCTGTTCAGGGTCGTCAGAAGCGTCGCGGACAAGGCCAAGATACCGATGCCCAAAGTGGGGATTGTGAATTCCCCCCAGCCGAATGCCTTCGCCACGGGCAGAGGGCCGAACCGGGCAGTCGTCTGCGCCACGTCGAGTATTCTTCAGGCGCTGACGCCTGACGAGCTCGAGGCGGTGATTGGCCATGAAATCGGGCACGTCGTGCACCGGGACGTTCTCATGTCGAGCGTCGCCGCCACCATGGCGGGGGCGATCTCGTACATAGGGACCTTTGCAATGTGGTCGATGTGGCTCGGAGGAGGCAACGCCAGGAATAGGAATGGGAACGCCTCGATATTGGTCCTTCTCGCCGCAATCCTTGTGCCGCTCGGGGCATCGTTCGTACAGCTTGGGATTAGCAGAAGCGACGAATACAACGCCGATGAGTACGGAGCGAAGCTCACGCGCAACCCGGGGGGACTCATTACCGCACTCCAAAAGATCTCAAACCGAGTTCAGTCCAGGCCGATCGGGACCAACTCTAGCACCGCGCCTTCCCCAGCGACGGCTTCGCTCTGGATAGTCAACCCCTTCAGGGGAAGCTCGCTGGTGGAGCTCTTCTCAACGCACCCTTCTATGCCTCACAGGATTGAGAAGCTCCGAAAGCTGGCCAGCGAAATGAATCTGTACGTGCCCTAGCCTGAGATAACTCGCAGAATCGCGAGGAGAAGACCGAATTCTATGAGTTCGTCGCGGGACTCGGGCAAGGCCTGCTTCACCTCCGCTGAAGGCGCCCCAGCGGTCATCGGAGTGGGTATGGAGAACATTGGTAGTATCGCGCCAGGAAACAAGGCCGAACTCGAGGTGGACTCGGACGACATGGAAGCGCGAGGCGCTTCGACAGCCATAACTGGTGCCGGGGGATGCACAGAAGCAGGCTGAGCCTCAGGAAGCTTCGTGGGAAGGGAAGAAGACCACCTCGGCCTCTCGGCCTGCTGCTCGACCGGCTTGGAAGGACCCGACTTCGGAGAGGATGGCTTCTTCGAAGGGACCAGCAGCGCCGGAAACAGAAGAAAGAAACCGAAAATCGAGACAGCAATACTAGTGAAGGCTCCGAGAATAATTAGAATCACCGCGATGGCTAGCAGCGGAGTGTTCGTAAGCTGTCGGCTCGCAATAGGACCGCCAGAGTATTAAGGATTGGCGAGGCGCGGGGTTTGGATTACCTGCATGCTTCGGTCTCGAAAGAGGGCACTCGAGCGTGGGTCGTCTCCCATGTCCTCTGAAGAAGAGAATCTGGCCCTCTACCCTCATTAGCATCGCGGGGGGAGCCCCAGTCCATGGGGGAGAAGCCACCCAAATGGGTCCGTGCAGCAGAGGTGGCCCTCGGAATCCTCTCGGTCGTTGTGACACTCATCGTTGTCCTGAACCCTAGCTTTGGAACTGGGACGATTGTGTCGCTACTTGCATTTGCCGTCATCCTCAATTCGTTCAGAATCGTCTCCTCGGGCGGAGCCCTCCTTCCAGCCATGCTTCGGGGGCTAAGTGTCGGGCTCGGCCTCCTGACGGCGATAATCGTCGCCATTGTGATTCTCTCGCCCAGGGTTGGAATTGCGACCCTGACCCTGATTTTTGCCATCGGGCTGGCAATCCAAGGAGCGGCAAGACTAGCTCACACCACCCACGTGGGGCATCCCAGATGGCTCCGTGTGTCCGCGCTGACGACAGGCGCGCTGACGCTGGTTCTGGCTGGCACAATCGCCCTCCTTCCGAGCGCAACCATGGTCTCGCTTGTGGCGCTCCTGGCTCTGGCGCTCGTCGTGAACGGCATCGACAGCGTAATCGCCGGCCTCAGACCGAGCACGGGAAAGCAGCTCACCCTGGTGAAGCTCGTGGTCTTCGCCTTGGTTTACGGGTTCGTGAACGTAAACTGGATCGACCTCTACTACAACCAGGTCCCGGCCTACCACATCTGGCTGATCCTGACTTACATGGCGCCCTTCGGAGTTCTCCTAGTCTTCCAGGGGTTCAAGGACTGGCAGCTCGCGTTCAGCCTGGGACTACTGGTTTCGCTCATGAACGACCTCGGCTACTACTTCAGCGGCGACCTCTTCTTCGGGTTCCACGTGCAGCTCATCCCCTGGCTGGAGGGGCAGCTCGGGTTTGAAGGAGGGAAGCTGCTTTTTGTCTTCCAGGGAGGTCTTTTCACGATCCCCGTGACGTCCTATCTGATGGGAGCCTCGGTCTATGGTAGAGTGGCAGTCGTCGTCCTCGTGCTCTACCACTGGTGGAGGCGACCGGCTGGCCTCCCTGGATAGAATCGAGGTTCGGGCGGAGTACGAGTGGGCCGGGAGAGAATTGAACTCTCGACCGTGGCGCGCTACCGATTCGCCGTGTCAGAGCCTGACGGGACTAGTCCTGACGTCCTAACCAAGCTAGACGACCGGCCCACAATTTCGCACCGCCCTCTGAACCACCTTTTAGCTTTACACGCCACGAAAGGGGGAGACGGCGTTCGACCTTTGACGAGCAGCGTCGCTTCGATTATATAGCAAGCAGGGGGCCGCGTGAGTATCTTGGTGGACAACTCGGAGATTCCAGGATTCTACAAACTCTCAATGAAGGAGCGGATTACCCTGGTGAAGAGATTGGCGGGGCTCTCTGACGAGGAATCGAGGGCGATTGCAGAGACAGGCGGACTTCCCGGAGATGTTGCGGACAGGATGATCGAGAACGTAATCGGGGGGATTACGATCCCGATGGGGGTCGCGGTAAACTTCAAGGTGAACGGAAAGGACTATCTCGTGCCGATGGCACTCGAGGAGCCCTCCGTGGTCGCCGCCGCCAGCAACGCAGCCAAGATGGCCAGGGTGAAGGGGGGATTCAGTGTCACCAACACGGGTCCCCTGATGATCGGCCAGATTCAGGCGGTCAGCGTTCCAGACCCTGAAAGGGCCCGGAAGGCCCTGCTCGAGAAGAAAGATGAGATCCTGAGGAAGGCAAACGACCAGGACCCTCTCCTGGTGTCTCTCGGCGGTGGGGCCACTGACCTCAACGTGAAGGTCCTGAAGACGTTGAAGGGCCCGATGGTCGTAGCCGAGCTCGTAGTCAACACCGGGGACGCGATGGGGGCCAACGCGGTTAACACCATGGCCGAAGCGGTTGCGCCCCTGGTCGAAGAAATCACCGGTGGAAGAGTGCTCCTCAGGATAATCTCGAACCTTGCAGACAGGAGGCTCGTCCTGGCATCGGCGACCTTCGACAAGGGTGCAATCGGAGGCGCCGAAGCGGTAGACGGAATTGTGGACGCCTACGCCTTCGCGGATGCGGACCCCTACAGATGCGCCACGCACAACAAGGGAATAATGAACGGGGTTGTAGCGGTGGGAATAGCGTGCGGTCAGGACATCCGGGCCCTTGAGGCTGGTGCCCACAGTTACGCCTCGCGGACGGGCAAGTACAAGCCGCTCACTACATGGGAGAAGGACAAGAACGGCGACCTGGTTGGGAAGCTCGAGATGCCAATGGCAGTGGGGTTGGTAGGAGGCGCCTCCAAGACGCACCCCGCGGCAAAGGCGGCAATCAAAATTCTCGGCGTCTCGAAGGCGGTCGAACTGGCGGATGTGATGGCCGCGGTGGGTCTCGCCCAGAACTTTGCCGCACTGAGGGCATTGGCCACGGAGGGAATCCAACGGGGCCACATGAAGCTCCACGCCAAGAACGTCGCAGTGGCAGCCGGGGCGACAGGAAGGTACGTGGACATCGTCGCCCAGAGAATGGTCGAAGAACGCAAAATCAGGATGGACAGGGCCAAGGAGATTCTGAACGAACTTCAGGGGAAGTAAACGCGCTATGGCCGGGGCTTCTCGACCCCGAGCGTGACGAGGAACCGGGCAAAGTCTTCCTCGCTGACCCACTCCACCTTCAGGTAGTCGACCAGCATCCTGCTTCCGAACCCGATTCTTCTTGCCTCGTCCACGGCGGTCCTATAGGCCTCGAGCTCTGTTGGCCTGTCCACGTACTTGTAGCTCCTGTCCCACAGATCCTTACCCTGCATGTGCTGCCTGATGTGCACCAATTCGTGCACCACATCCAGGTAGAGATAGGACTCGTCGCCATCCTTCAGATAGCTGGCGCTGACCACGATGGAACCCTTGACGGCGTCGATGTGCATGTACCCCTTCTCGTCGACTATGTCCAAGGTCAGCTCCGAGAGGACCTTCTCCGTTTCGTCCCCGAATATCCCCTTGACAGCCCGGACGCGCTCGAATCCCTGAAAGACCGCCGCGAAGAGATGAGGACCGACCCCCGGTTCCCTCCTAATCAAGACGTCGGGAATCGTTGCCTTCGCCTCCCCTCGAGCGCGGACATGGGCGATGGCGATCTTCTGCAGGAGCCTTTTCACGTAGAGTTTCTGGAAACCGAACCTGCTGTAGAACGGGTGGGTCTCCTCGGAGAGGAGCGACTGCAGGACGAGTCTTCGGCCCTCGGCCACGGCCAACCCTAGGGCGATGCTCAGGATCGTCCGAGCCACCCCTCTTCCTCTGTGTTTCGGAAGTGTTCCGAGGCAGTACAATCCTAACAGACCGGGCGTCCTGAACAACGCGGTGACCCCCACGACCTTCCCCCGGACCTCTGCAACCAGGAGTGATACCTCCGTGAGCCCCGATGCGCGTCTGATGATCCGCTCTACCTGGGGTTTCAATACCAAGTCTCCGTAGAAGGAGAGAAGGTACGCTTCGCACCACTTCTCGGCTTCGTCTGCCATCACCCGCCGGACCCGGACTTTCTCGCTCGCCTGAATGGCGTCACCCCCTGCTGCCCATACCACCATCCGGTCGACATCCGTGTACCCGGCCGCCCTGAACATCGAAGCGGAACGTGCGCAGTCCTCAGGAAGAACAACGTGTGGAATCCGGCGGTTCCTGCGAAAGGTCCCCTCGATCCTGCGAAGTTCGCCTTCGGATGTATTGCACGAGAGTAGTCCGGCTCTGTTGAAGAAGGGCTCACTCGTGTATCGTGAATCGAGGATGTAGCTGTCCCCGAGCCAGCGAACCCTTCCCCACAGCGACCACCACTTGGCCTCGTTGAGCTCGATGCCCCTGCTACTCTTGTTCAACGGCTCCGACACCGAGAATTCCGAAGGCTACTTCAAGAGCCGTCTTCATCGATCTTGCACGAGAGGGGTCGTTCTCAGCTGCAGCTTCGTCCGCGAGTCTCTCGAGAGCGACGATGGCCGAGGGCGTATCGAAGTCGTTATTCATCGCCTGATAGAAGCGTTTCAGAATCTCCGATGGGGGTGGACCCTTCACCCGCGACCTCGGATTCTGGGGGAGCCCCGCTAACCTCCGTCTCAGACGGTGCAACCTTGCGACGCTCTCATCGAGGCCGGACAGGTCCATGTCCTCGCGGTAGTGCGTGAGGAGGAAGTAGAACCTGAGTTCGTCGGCCGAGTACTCCTTCAAGGCATCCCTGACGGTGATTACGTTCCCCACGGACTTCGACATTTTCTCTCCGGCCATGGTCACCAAATGCGTGTGGACCCAGTAGGCGACCATGGGGGAAATCCCGCTTATCGACTCGCCCTGGGCAATCTCGGCCTCGTGATGGGGATAGACGAGTTCGTAGGCGCCGCCGTGAATGTCATACTGCGGGCCGAACACGGCCAGTGTGATGGCGGTGTCTTGGATGTGCCAACCCGGCGATCCGATCCCCCAAGGGCTGTCCCATTTGCCAGGCACCAGCTCTTCAGGGCGCCAGACCGAGAAGTCTGAGAGATTCTTCTTGCCAGGAGTTAGCTCAAGCGGCCTCAGCGACAGGTCGGCCTTGGACTGATGGGAGAGTCTCCCGTATCTGGGAAAGGTGGAGGTGTCGAAGAAGACCCAGCCCCCTACGACGTAGGCTCTCCTCTTCCTGATGAGCAGCGAGACGAGTTCGATGGCCCCGTCGACGTGCCTGGAAACGGGTTCGAACCTGGTAACCGTCGAGACCCCCAGGGCCTTGACGTCTTCGAGGAAGGCATTCGAATATCGTAAAGCGTGACTCTGAGGGTCTGTCCGCGCCTTCTTTGCCGCGTCTGATATTCTCTCATCTACGTCGGTTATGTTCACGAGGAATTCGACCTTCAGACCCAGATGTGAGAGATACCTCGCCACGACGTCGTAGAAAACATACGTGCGGGCGTGCCCAAGGTGGATTAGACCCTGCACCGTTGGTCCGCACACGAACATGCTTACACTGCCGGGAGACAGGGGGTGGAAGGACTCCTTTCTGCCCGTCAGAGTATTGAACACCCTCAGCGACGACATTGGAGGATTTTCGCGGACTCCGACTGGGCCTATGTAGAGTTTTTGAGCAGGGGGAGATGCCCCGCCCCGCTCTTGATCTACGAGAAACGCATAGGCTCGGTCCCGGAACTCAGGAGGCAACTCGCGACTCTGGACGGGGACGCGGGAGTGCGGGTTCTCGGAGTGTACGAAGGAGCACGATGCTTCGCCTTTGTGACAAGGTTCCACGAGAAGTATACACTGCTTGTCTACAGGGCGGAGGGGAAACCGCAGCTGCCGAGAAGTGTAATCGCCTCCAAGGAGCTCTCCAGTGTCTCTGACGTCATGGAGATTCTTGAAGCCATAGCTGGACCAACCTTGGAAGCCTTCGCCTACTGACGCTGCTTACTCGACCTGTTGGATGGGCCATCGCGGACAGATCCTTGTCGCTGTTCTGCGCTAGTCTGAAAGCATCGGAATCCTGACGCCCTTAGTCTTGGCTGTCCTGATGGCTTCCGGGTAGCCAGCGTCTGCGTGGCGCGCGACCCCCATTCCTGGGTCGTTTGTCAATGCGGTTGCCAGCCTCTTTTCTGCCTCTGAGGTCCCGTCAGCGAGAACGGCGAGGCCGGCGTGAATCGAGTAGCCGATGCCCACCCCTCCACCGTGATGGACGGAGACCCACGAGGCCCCAGACACGGCGTTGAGCAGGGCGTTGAGTATGGGCCAATCCGCTATGGCGTCCGACCCGTCCTTCATCCCCTCGGTCTCGCGGTAGGGGGACGCGACGGACCCTGAATCGAGGTGGTCACGGCCTATCACTATGGGGGCCGAGATGCGGCCGTCCCTGACCATCCCGTTAATCGCCTTCCCGAATCGGGCCCTTTCCCCGTAGCCTAGCCAGCATACCCTTGCGGGAAGCCCCTGGAACTGAACCCTGTCGTGCGCTTTCCTGATCCACCTAGTCAGAGACTTGTTGTCCGCGAACTCCTTCAGTACCACTTCGTCCGTGGCGTAGATATCCTCCGCCCTGCCGGACAGGGCCACCCACCTGAAGGGCCCCCGCCCCTCGCAAAAGAGTGGGCGGATGTATTCCTGCACGAAGCCTGGAATCCTGAACGGGTCCTTGACCCCCGCGTCCATGGCCATCTTCCGGATGTTGTTGCCGTACTCGAAGG
>Ga0187771_10004187_pt1 | contig 10137 bp, 11 predicted proteins | sample 0116_SJ02_MP15_1_FD_133139 | JGI IMG/M metagenome (GOLD analysis project Ga0187771, IMG submission 133139) | Tropical peat soil microbial communities from peatlands in Department of Meta, Colombia - 0116_SJ02_MP15_10_MG | ecosystem: Environmental > Terrestrial > Soil > Wetlands > Peat | place... | reverse complement strand
TCGGACATCTACTGGAGGATGAAGGGGTCCCCAGAGGAGTTCGGAGGACGTCCGCTGCCCTCGCAGAATCGGCTCCGCCGGAGCCTCACAGCTTAAAAGCGCGAAGATTGATGGGGCCTCGCCAAATCTGGTAGAGGCCAAAATTGAAGTTCCCAAAGGAAATCAGGACCTTTTGTCCGAAATGTGAGCACCATACCATACACACAGTCTCCCTCTACAAGAGAGGGAAGGAGCGGGCTGGGTCGTGGGGAGCCAGAAGGCAGGCCAAGAGGAAAAGGGGTTACGGTGGACAGAAGTTCCCCGAGCTGATTAGGACTGCGAAGACGACCAAGAAAGCCACGCTTCGCCTGAAATGCCGAGACTGCAGCACCGAGCTGATGAGAAAGGGGATAAGGTTGAGAAAGCCGGAGATTGCGGAATGAAGAAAGGTAGGGAGCCCATCCCCAGGCACAAGAGCACCTTCCTTCTGGTCAGGTGCCCCGACTGTGAAGAAGAAAGGATCCTCTTCTCAGGGTCCACGAAGAACGTAGGGTGCAGGAAATGCGGAAGGGTGCTCGCAGAAAGCAGGGGAGGCAAGGCGATTATCATGGCCACCCTAGTCAAGAAACTAGGCTGACGGCGCGTCACGACAGCCGAGCGTTCGAGGAAAATCACGTCGGATAGTGCGACCCTTACGGCGTCAGAAGGGCCGTCGAGCCAGGACTGATCCGGCAGACGCGGTCCCCAATCCCTTCCCTAACGAACGTGTGGTTGATTTGCTCGCGCGACTCTGAGAAATGGGCCCAGCCTTCGTAGTGCAGAGGTACGATTGTGGCGCTGGAGAAGGCGCGCGCGGCCTGCACACCTTCCTCGGCAGTCATTGTCAGGTGATCCTGCCCGACCTCGGGCACTCGCGCCGCGCCCATGAAGAGCACGGCGACGCGGACCTTGAATCTCTGCGCAACTTCAGCTACCCCGCTGTACCAAACTGTGTCACCAGAGATGTAGATGGCCCTCTCGGACTGGTCTGCGAACGTCACGACGAACCCGGTTACAGGACCGCGGTCGAGGTGGGCAGGGCCGTGCCTAGCCGGAGTTCCCACAATGTGCATGGCTCGCCCCTGCGGGGCCTGCAAGTCTGTGCCCTGCCAGTTGTCGAGGCCGATTGCGTTGCCACCGAGGCGTCTCGCGCCCGCAGGCGTGGTGATGACCATGCCCGAACTCTTGAGGAATTCTCGGCCTGAACTGTCTAGGTTGTCGAAGTGGTGGTCATGGCTCAGCAAGACCAAATCCACTCTGCCGAGCGACTGTTGATTGACCACCGGGGCGGCCGTCCTGCGGAGGGTGTAGCGACCAGTGCTGTATTCCGACCCAGCAGGGTCGAACGTCGGATCTGTCAACAGTCGGATTCCGCCCCACTCGATCAGCGCCGTCGAACCTCCGATGTGTGTAATCCTTACGCGAGATTCCTCTGGCGCGGGGAACAGACTTCCACCACCTCCTGAGTTCAATCTAACGAGCTCGAGACTGACCGGGCTTATTAGGCTACCAGAGTTGGACGCTACAAGGCGACGCCGTGATACTGCAACCCGTTCCTTGGGAAGCGGGGGAGGTAATCCTTCGCAAAGAGTGTTACGGTGAGTTCTGACCCGTAACCTATTTTAGCACTCCCAGAACCGGACCTCGTCGATGCTTTCAGAGAAAGGAATGCCAGAGGCGGGAGAGATAGTGATTTGTACGGTGAGGGAGCTCACGTCTCACGGCATCTACGTCAACCTCGACCAATACGGCGGGATGAATGGGTTCCTCCACGTCTCAGAGATTTCGACCGGCTGGGTGAGGAACATCGAGCGAGTTGCGAAGCCCCAGCAGCGGCTCGTACTCAAGGTGATACGCGCCAACAGGCAGAGGCAAGAAATCGACCTTTCCCTCCGCCAGGTCACCAACGAAGAGAGGAAGGCCAAGGTAATCGAGTGGAAGAGGGAAGAGAGGGCGATGTCCATAATGAGCGCCGTGAAGAAGAAACTTGGTCTTGACGACGCGACATCAGCAGCGTACAGGAACAAGCTCGAGGAGGAGTTCGGGACACTCTACGCGGCGTTGGAAGCTGCCTCGAAGAACGGGGAGAAGAGCTTGGCCGCGCTAGACCTCCCCCAGGCCGCCGTCAAGGCCATCGTCGAGGTCGCGAGTGAGAAGATCATACCCCCAAGGTACGAGGTCGGGGCCCTGGTGGAGGTATCGTCCCGGAGCCCGGAAGGGATAGAGCACATCAAGAAGACACTGTTGGCAGCGACAGGTTCCACTACTGCCGAGGTGAGGGTTACGTACGCGGGCGCACCCAAGTACAGGGTGAGGATAATGGCTGACGATTACAAGCAGGCGGAGAAAGCGATGGATACCGTGCTGGAGAAGATCAAGGACGGAGTCGGGAAGCACGAAGTATTCAATGTCAAGCGTGAAATATCTCGGAAGTACGGCGGCACGTCTTGAGGTCGCTGATGCTAAGGTGCCCTGAGTGCGGCAGGTACACTTTGGGCGAAAAGTGCCCACGCTGCGGAGGAAAGACCGTCACGGTCCACCCTGCTCGCTATTCACCAGACGACAAGTACGCGAGGTACAGGAGCCAGCTGGCTTACGAAGCGGCTAGCCGGTCACCTGATACACAAGAATAGCGTTGAAGCAGTTCAGCTGCGAATTGCCTGGGCACGCCGTGGGCGCGGATATGGAGGGCGAAGCGTAGGCGAGCCTGAACGGCCCCGTGCTGTTGGTCCCATAGAGATAGCCGGCAGGATAGGAGAACGCCTCCACGGTCCCCGGTGCGTAGGTCGGGATGAGCACGACCTGTGATTGGCTGGAGCTAGACGACGACTGGCTCTGCAGGTATCCGGCGAACCTGAACGGTAGGAGGTCGGCGAAGAGGCTGTTCTGCAAGGCGTATGGAGTGAGATTGTAGTCATCGACGTTAGCGCAGGTAGCAGAGAGAGCGGGGCACTCAAGATACTGCGACTCGTTCAGCCCTCCGATTCGGATGAACCACTGCTTCTTGCTCTCATCGCCACCTCCGGCAGTGAGGCCTGCGCCTGCAGGCACCTGGAGTATGAAGTACTGCTGGCCAGAGCTGGTCGGGAACACGCTCCCGGTGATGAAGAGCAGCACGTAGACCGGTCTCCCGTGGGCGATCTGTTCGGCGGTGGCCGCGGCGGCCGTCGCGTTCGACATGAACATTCGCCCGATTTGAGCTATGCGCGTTCCGTTGAGTGTCGAGTTGTCCGCTGCGCTGGTCCTGTTCCCCATCACAGTAATCCAGTATCCGTAGTCCCACCACGAGATTATGACCGCGTTGGTGGGCGTGTCATGCCTCACCCAGTTGAGGGTCTGGATCCAGTCGTTGAACGTGGACCTGGTGTAGGTGGTGGCTCCGTTGGCCAGGCTGACGCCGGAATCAGCGGGGCTTTGATCACAGAAGTATGAGTTGGAGGCAGTGCAGGTTATTGGGTTGGGAATCCAGTAGGATCCGGCCGGGAACACTATTAGAGCGATTACTGCGACCGAGAAGACCACCTTCATCTCGTTTCTGGTCGTGTAGACGGGTTTCTTCTTCACCAGCGGAGTCGTGCTGGGCTTGACGAGCGCGAACGCGAGCTCTGCGAATCCGATTCCTCCCAGCAGGCCTAGGGCGATGGAAGAGTAGACAAGGAGGCGGGAGAATGCGGCCGAGAAGTAGAGGCCCGTGAGGCCTATGATTAGGGCGTAAGTCATCGGGACGTTTCTGCGCCTGAATGCGATGAGCGCCCCAGCCACGCCGAAGGACAGGAGAAGCACGTACGACGTGAAGTAGTCCTGGCCGGTAGGGTAGCTCTGCTCGGCAACGGACTGGACGAGAGCGTTTCCGCTGCGAGCCCACGGCGCTATCACCGACAGGTACCTGACAGATATGCCGCCGACGAACCCGAAGCTCACGACTGTCAGGCCAGCAAGCACGAAGATGAGAAGGAACTTGGTGATCGTCTGCCTGTACTCTGTGGGCTTCACCCACGACTTGGCCCACTGTGCCACGAGGACGAAGACCGTGCCGCCAATGAGCGCCAACCCGACCGGGTTGGTCACTATGCCCACCCCCGGCCTCGGGAAGATTGCGCTGCCAAGTATGTCGGCGGCTGTGAACGAGATGACTGCGGGTGACAACGAAGAGAGGTCGAAGTTCATGAACGGGAGAATCAAGAACAAGAGGCCGAAGGCTGCGCTGAAGTAGTCACCCCCTCCCCAGGCGGTGCTCGAGTAGCCCGCGAGGAAGCCAGCGGCGAGGCCCCTGAGGACGCGGCTCCTCAGCTTGCGTTCCTTGTCAAAGACAGTAAGGACGAGATAGCTCGCGGCTACGAAGAGGAGCAGAGCGAGGGGCTCGGACTTGAACCAGCCAAGGTTTCCTCTCTCGATGAGGGGTGGAGAGACGGCTAGCATCAAGGCAGAGAAGAGACCGGCCGCGTCGCCGGCCACCCTCCTCATCAGGAAGTAGAACAGCACGCATGTGAGCGCGCCGAAGAAGACTGGGAGAAGGACAAGGAAGTCGTACAACGAGATTTGGACGCCGAAGATGTTGTGGGCAAGAAGGTATAGGAGTGCGCCTCCCACCTGCAGTCCGTCTTGTGAGGTTGCGGCCACGTCTCTGCCGTATGGGAACCACGTAGTGATGTCGTGCCAGCTGAAGTAGCCCTGCAGCGAGTGACACGCGGTCAGTACGGCCGGACCGCAGCTCGCAGGGTTGTTGAAGAGCGCGTAAATGAGGCCGTACTGCTGCGCAAGGGTCACTACATGGTTGGCTGCGTAGTAGTCATAGTAAGGATCGAACTCGTTCAGGTAGAAGCCGTACTTCGCAGCGAAAGCCCTCATGGTAACAGCCACGGAGAACACTATGGCCAGCACCAACGACGTCATGGTGGCCCGTCTGGACACGGTCGGCCTACGGAGCCTAGAGCGCAGGGAACCCCAGTCCAATTTTAGGACGCGAACCCCCAAGGGGTATTTAATGCTGTTACCGCTTCGCTATGAGGCCGCCCAGAAATGAGCGATATCCCTCTGCACTCAAGAGGTTCTTGAGTTCCCTGGCCGAATCTGACGGTTTGACTTCGACCAGCCATCCCTCAGCGTATGGGGATTTGTTCACGAGTTCGGGCTGGGTATTCAGTTTCTCGTTGATCTTTGTGACAGTGCCGGTGATTGGGGAGTAGAGTTCGGAGACCGCTTTGATGGACTCGACCGTGCCCATGGACTTGAACTGCGCTACGCCGCCACCCGCCTTCGGGAGTGTGACGTAGACGATGTCGTTGAGCGTCTTGGCAGCGTAGTCGGTGATTCCGATTAGCGCGGAAGCGCCAGAGACCTTCACCCACTCGTGCTCCTTGGTGTAGCTGAGCTCGTCCGGAATCTCGTACTCGCCTATCTTCATCGAGGTAGTGTGTCTCCTGGTGGACCTAATTACCCTTGCTTCGCCTCTTCCAGCCGTAGAGCGTCTCGTCGTAGAACGGCGGCTTCACATATCGACCAGACTTGCGTCCCCCCCTGACCTCCACCAACGCTGGCGATGAGTCTCCGATGTCCTTCCTGACCCTAGCCAGCGCGATCCCCTTGCGAAGGACTGGAGAGAACGTCCCGCTGGTCACCTGGCCTACGATTCGGGATTGGGCGTCGAGCACTCCGAAGCCATGCCGCGGAATCCCTTCGTCCAGCACGATGCCCCTCCTGGCGTAGTCCGGGGGGATGGTCCTGAGCTTGGAGATGGCTTCAGAACCGACATATCCGGCTTTGTCTACGGACAGCACCCAGCCGAGTCCCGCTTCGAATGGGTTGGTCTTCTCGTCGATATCGGACCCGTGCAACGGATACCCTGCCTCCAGCCGCAGGGAATCTCTCGCCCCCAGTCCGCAGGGCGTCGCAGATCTTACCAGTGCGTTCCAGACAGCCAAGGCGTTTGTCGGGTTCTCTGCCGTGACATCTTGGATTACGACCTCGAAGCCATCTTCCCCGGTATAACCAGTCCTGGAGACTGTACACCTGTTGTCGAGCACCTCTGTGTCGATGCTCCTGAATCGTTTCACTACTTGCAGGTCCACGGAGACGAGCGGCTGGAGTGCGGCAACCGCTCCCGGCCCCTGTACTGCGATCATGACCGTCTTTCCGGTTACGTCGTCTACCTGAATGTCGCACTCCTCGGAATGTCTCAGCATGTGGTCGAGGTCGTGATTCGCATTGGCCGCGTTGACGACGACGAGAAAGTTCGTATCCGCCTTCCTCATGATGATTAGGTCGTCTATTATGCCGGCCTCTTCGTTGAGGAGCAGAGTGTAGAAGGCCTTGCCGCTGGGCTGCGACTGCACGTTGGTCGGCACGAGGCCTTCCAAGAACTTGGCCGCGTCCCTTCCGCGAACAGAGAAACGACCCATGTGAGATACGTCGAAGATTCCACACTTGTTTCTGACCGCCATGTGTTCCTCTGTAATGGTGGAGTACCAGAGCGGCATTTCGTACCCCGCGAACTCGGTCATTTTCCCGTGGGACGAGTGATACTCAAAGAGCTGAGTCCTGTTCAACGTGTTCGGACCGGCGACACATTCTATTTTAAGCCAGCGAAGTGATGGAAGCGTAGATTGCTGACCCTGATGCCCGTGCGCACCAAGCCAGTGACGGGAACGTTCGACGTCGTGAAACTGATTGAGGGCAAGCTTGGGAAGAAGCTGAAGCAGGCCGACGTCCTGATTATCTCGAGCAAGTTCCTGGCAATCTCCGAGGGCAGGGTGGTGAAGCTACGGAGCGTGGTGCCCGGCGCCAGGGCCAGGGGTCTCGCAACACTCTATCATATGGACTCTAGGCTCTGCGAACTCGTGATCAGGGAGTCAGACGTGGTGATCGGAGGGGTTCAGGGCTTCCTGCTGACCGTCAAGGAAGGGCTCCTGACGCCTAACGCGGGGATTGACAAGTCCAACATAAAGCATGGCATGGTGGTGCTCTACCCGAAGAGGCCGGAGTCGCTGGCCCTTATGATAAGACGCGGCCTCAAGTTCTCACTGGGGGTTGACGTGGCCGTGGTTGTGTGCGACAGCAGGCTCATGCCCATGAGGCGTGGAACGACAGGCGTAGCCATAGCCAGCTCTGGGTTGGAGTCAATACTGGATTTGAGGGGAAGGAGGGATCTCTTCGGCAACGTCCTGAAGGTGACGTCGCAGGCTATAGCTGATGACCTGAGCTCGGCGGCCCAGCTCCTGATGGGTGAATCCGACGAGGCCACCCCAATCGTCTTGGTAAGGGGGCTGAACGAGAGACTGGTGCACGACGTGGAGTATCCGTCGGCCAAGTTCTCGATTCCTGCCGATGAGTGTGTCTACCTGCGAAGTCTCGGTTACACCGCCTCGACCGCGCCCACAAACACGCTTTTCTAGCGCTGGTGTATCCCCCAAACCGTTGACATACGAAATCGCCTGCTCGTCTTGCGGCGCTGCCGTCTACTCTGGATTCGATCTGAGATCCCCGAATGACGTCCTCAAGGCGACCGGGTTTAGATGCAAGAAGTGCGGTGCCAAACTCAACTTGGAGAAGTTCAAGGTGGACGTAAAGAAGATCGATGGTTCATTCTCATAGGCCCGGGTCTGAGCGTCGGCGGCGGGATGGAGATGAGTGATGCGAGCGGCGGATACACGCTCGTGATATGCGAGAAGCCTGACGCTGCGAAGAAGGTCGCAGACGCACTGTCAGGAGGGACGGCGGTAAGCTCGACCGTCGAAGGGGTGACGGTCTTCAGGTTCGGAAAGTATCGCGGGAGATACGTCGTGTGCGCGGCGCAGGGTCACGTCTACTCGGTATCAGACCCCCTCGCTGAAAGGGTTGTCTATCCGGTATTCGACGCGGAATGGTATGATCGAGGGTTGGTCGAGGAGAGGGCGGCGAGAACAGCTAACAGAATCGCGGCAATCAAGAAGCTGGCCGCGGGCGCAACTGCGTTCGTGAACGCCTGTGACTACGATGTCGAGGGGGAAACGATAGGTTTCAACATCCTTCGCTATGCGTGCGGAGGGAAGGAAGCGACCGCCAAGAGGGCCGCGTTCTCCACGCTTACAAAGGACGAGTTGGTGGAGGCGTTCCGTACTGCCAGAGTTCAAGAGGATCAAGAGCTTGCCATCGCTGGGAGAGCGAGACACTTCATTGACTTCGTGTGGGGGATTAACTTCTCGCGCGCGCTTTCGCAATCTGCTGTGACTGCAGGGCACAGGTATAGAATCGTCAGCATTGGGCGCGTCCAAGGACCGACGCTGAACTTCGTGGTCGAGAGGGAGCGCCAAATCAGGGGGCACGTACCCAAGCCGTTCTGGACGGTAAGGGGCGTCTTTGACAAGGGAGGGGTGCGCGTCATCGCTCTCTATTCCAGGGAAAAGTTCGACAAGAAATCCGATGCAGAGAAAGTGAAAGGAGAATGCTCCGGAAGGGAAGGCGTAATCACCAAGGTGATGGAGAGGTCGTTCGAGGTCGCGCCGCCGCCACCGTTCAACATCGGCGACCTCCAGAAGGAAGCGTACAGTCTGTTCGGATATTCCCCGAGCCGGACACTCCAGGCTGCCGAGCACCTGTATCTCGGCGCTCTGATTTCGTATCCGCGGACAGGGAGCCAGAAGTTGCCGGCTTCGATTGACTACAGGAGAATAATCCGTGGATTGACTCTGACAAAAGAGTACTCGGAACACGCGGGCGTTCTCCTTCGGGGCGACCTGGGACCGGTGCAAGGCAACAAAGACGACCCCGCTCACCCGGCGATTCATCCGACGGGAGAGAAACCACCGGGTCGCCTTGGAGTTCAGGAGAGTCGCGTCTACGACTTGGTGGTGAAGAGATTCTTGTCTGCATTCGCGCCCCCCGCAAGGAAACGGAGCGTCTCCGTCAACATCTCTGTGGACGAGCACTCGTTCAAGCTCGGGGGAAGGAGGACGGTCTATCTTGGCTGGCTGGAGTACTACGCCCCGTATGGGAGGAGCGCTGATCTGGAGATACCTCGGGTTCGTGAAGGAGACAGACTCTCGGTGCTTGGTGTGGATGTAGAGGAGAAGTTCGACTCGAAGCCGCAGAGATACAACCAGAGCACTCTGCTTGAGAAAATGGAATTAGAGGGGATTGGAACCAAGGCTACGCGAGCGGACGTGATTGCGACGCTCCTCGACCGGGGATACGTCAGTGGAGAGAGCCTCGCCGCGACTGACTTGGGGCTTTCAGTGGTCGAAACGATGAAGCGTTATGCTCCGGACATAGTTACTACTGGGCTGACAAAGGCTGTGGAGGAGAGGCTGGACGCGGTCGAAAGCGGCGCGACTGACGAAAAGGACCTCGTCAGAGACGCCGTGAGGTCGATTTCAAGCCAATTGGTCAAGCTATATCAGAACGAAATCGACGTCGGCAGCGAGATCAGTTCGGCCGCTGCGGCCGCTGCTTCTGTAAAATATGAGATCGGGCCGTGCCCGGTCTGCAAGGGCGGCAGATTGAAGGTGATTCGCTCGAAGAAGTCTGGGAAGCGGTTTGTTGGGTGCACCAACTACGCTTTTGGGTGCAGGGCGTCGGCTCCGCTGCCTCAGAGGGGTATCGTGAGGCCCACGGCAAAGCCCTGTGACCATTGTTCATGGCCGGTGGTGTATGTGATTTCAGGGAGGCCACCGTGGAGACTCTGCGTCAACCCGGACTGTCCGTCGAAAGCTGGTAAGAGGCGTGAAGTGCCGCCTGTGTGAGAGGCGGGCAGAGGACGATCTCTGCCAGTATCACGGAGAAGCGAGGGACAAGCTGGAGTCGACCTACCACTACTGGGTCGATGCGTATGGTTCGATGACCCGGGATGAGTACCTGCGGAGGATTGCTAAGAACTCCGAAACCGGAGAATGGGTAGCCGAGGTCGCTAAGATGATGCTCCCGGGATCCGAGAGCGAGGAGTAGCTTCGGTCGTCCTCGGATGCTAGCCTTCAAATCTTAAACGTAACCTCAAGACGGGGCAGTGGGCACAGGGAGCAGAACGTATTGGTGAGTGTTGAGTGATAAGAGGTACCCTCGGAGGATGGTACAACAAAGCCACGCGTGTGATAAGGGACGTGTTTTCAAGGGCCCTGGGGGCGATTTACAACAGGGGTGGCTTGATTC
>Ga0187771_10004186_pt1 | contig 10137 bp, 10 predicted proteins | sample 0116_SJ02_MP15_1_FD_133139 | JGI IMG/M metagenome (GOLD analysis project Ga0187771, IMG submission 133139) | Tropical peat soil microbial communities from peatlands in Department of Meta, Colombia - 0116_SJ02_MP15_10_MG | ecosystem: Environmental > Terrestrial > Soil > Wetlands > Peat | place... | reverse complement strand
TATGCAATCTATGCTTATTGCCGTCGCAGCATGCTAAAGAACCTCAATTCAGATATCCATAGCAACGTGGCCTGCTTCGTTTGGCACAGATCTTCCTGATGACGCAAACGCCAAAAGTTCCAAGTTCCATACCGCGATCCACAGCTGTCCTGTGCCTGTTCTACAAAAGAATAATGCATTTGAGTATTCTATAGTTCCTTGACTCCTTTGGCCGGGAGGAGAGGAGCTCGCTGCCCTGTTGTATCTCTATCCATCTGAATGTTATTATAGAGTTATTCGTACCGATAGTATTGATTGTTCACAACTCAGGGTTCCTATGTTTTTCATTATAAAGAAGCACGAAAGGAAGAAGTGCCATGTCAGCGTTCAAGAAGGAAAGATATTGGAGTAAATATGCTGCTATATACGACGACTACGCGGAATATGTGATGGGAAAGGGTCTGCGCCTATTGCTTATTGAAAAGCTGTCTGGAGAACGGGACCTGAGAGAGGTCATTGAATTCGGATGTGGTACAGGTTACTACACGAAGGCCATAGCGCGAAATGCCAGTCGAGTTTTGGCGACCGATCTTTCGGACGAGATGTTGGATAAGGCAAAGGCGAACTTGAAGGAATTTCCAAATGTAACAATAGAGAAGGCTGATTGTGAAGGTGCCGCATATCCCCCGGAGAGATTCGATACCGTGATTATGGCTAACGTACTTCATATTATCGAAGATCCTCGGAAGGCCCTTCGGGAAAGTCTTAGGATATTAAAAAAAGGAGGATTGCTCATAGTAATCTCTTACACCGATTATGGCATGAAGTGGTATGATAAAATGCAATTAGGCATGAGGTATTTTTTAACATTCGGCGTGCCGCCGCCGTGGGGTTTGAGGAATTTCTCTCCTGAAGCACTTCAATCCATCGTTGAAGGCAGCGGATTTATTATAGAGGAACTTGAGCTCATAGGGGAGCAATCGGGAGCAATATATGTAAAGGGCAGGAAATCGTGAAACGATACTCGTTTACATTGTAAGCATACGGAAAAATATTCGTCCTCACATACAATGTTCAGCCGGCTTGTGAGGCAGATCATAAAAAATAATTAAGATGCGACGCTTTCCGCACCAAAGCCAACGTAGAAAGTAACGAACTGCCACCATTCAGAGCAATCGTGCAAGATGCGCCTAATCTGCGCATGGGACCTAGCATACTCGGAGCGCTTCCGCCGAATCGCTTGGGACATTTCTTGAAACCCCCCTTGAGCCTTTTATTAAAGACTACATCGCCAAGCCTTCCGGCCGGTAGCGTTTCATAAGCTCTTCGACGGTTTTGAAATCGGTATTAAAGGCATCTTGAATTTATGACAAACAGGTATTTTATGCGAAGACATGGTAACGAATGTTATTTGACACTTGAAGTGTTGCTAAGAATGGAAACCAGAACAACTTTATTAGGAGAGGATGAATCAAATAATACAGATTTCAACCGATACTCTCCGAATTCTAACAGTTCCTAGACATATATTGAACACCTACAATTCCCAGAGATAATCAAAGCATATACTCGGCTGAAAGCCTTCGTTACTAGATGCTAGAGCAATCCGGTAGACTACTCCGGAGGTAGTGACCATTAGGAAGCCGGTGACATAAGATTAACGTCTGATGCGCCATAGTTCAGCGTTTCTTGGCTACTGCATGTACAGATCGTTCTATCCCTACGCTGTTTTCTTTAGGTTTGCTTCCTCGCCCCACACGCGATAAAATGCCTTAACGGGTCTTTTTTTCGCCAGCATCTTTTCTTTCTTCCGCTCGATATCCCTCTCGATCTCCGCGACCAGCTTGTTCACCAAATCCTCGCGGTGGTCCTGGAGAACGATGATTTCCGCCACATGCTTTTCCAGCTCCCGCCCGTCGAGGCTAGACCAGTCGCAGCAGTAGAGGAGGTCGTGTATCCGGGCTGTCAGTCTTGCTATTTTCCTCTTTATCTTGTGCTTGGAGCAGTACATCTCCGGACTCCCTTCTTCAAGCAGCCTCTTCCAACCTTAACACCGCCACGAGATGTATCATTCGCGTAGCAACACAGAATGCACCTCTTAAAACTAGCGCAATTTTCAAATACCTGAGTTGAAGGTATTATTCCCTATGCTAGGTTTCCTTGCTTTAAAGCGATGTCTTCTGCATGAGACAATAAACACTCTCAAATAAAACGCCCGTAATCTTTTGGCACCTCGGCCTACTTGATCTTTTAGGACCGTTCCGTCCCCTCCTGTCCGAGAATTTGGCTTTATCAGGAACTAATTATAGTCTATTACGGATATGAGAAGTCGTCAATTGCCTGAATGTGCAACTTTTCATTTTATTGCATTTGCGGCAGCGTGTTAGAGGCGTTTTCATGTATAAAAGCTACGAAGACAAGTTGAAACATTATACGTTGCAAAGCATGACTACTACAAGAACTACAGGATGGTTATTTCATTGCAAGCTACAACCGATATCCGTCACGTCTCCAGTGATCTGGGGATTCCTCAACAACACCTACTACTATGTAGTTCTGAATGTTTGCAACAGTCAACAAGTACGGCTTGTAACATTTGAACGAAAAGGGATAAGTCGCGGGACCTGCACAGCGGCGGTGACCATCGGCTTTGCGACTGGTTAGGCATTACTTGAGCTCGCCACGCAGATGCATGTACAGACGATCAAGGTTTTGTTCATTACCAGGCTCGGCAATGTGGCGTATAGCTGCGACCACCTTCGGATCTTCAAACTCTTGAACCCATAGAACCCGAGTGCCTGTTTCGCTGGGCAACAGGGACACTGAAAGCGTGAAATGTGGTTGAGAAACATGCTGAATGACAATCTTCTTTCCGGGATCAAGAACGCTGAACAAGCTTTCATTAGGGAAATTGGATCCATCGGGTCCATGCATAATAAATTTCCAACGACCCCCCACTTTGAACTCGAACATTTCAAATGTATTCGTGAAGTCCTTTGGACCCCACCACTTCGCTAAGCGGATTGGATCAGCAAATGCCGCGTAAACTTTATCGGGTGTATACGGAACGGTTCTCTCGGTCTGTATTACTTGATGTTGATTTGTTGATTTTTCCATTGAGAATGCCCCCTGTTGCAGAAGTATAAGGTGTGATGCCTAACGTTGTCAACCTGGAATCTCTACCTCGACGAGCAGTGCGAGAAGCGAAAGCGATTCTTGCCAGCCAAGGTAGCAGGCCTCTAGCGGGATCGCGTCGGGGATTCCTTCTTGCACTATGTCCAACTCAGTTCCGAAAGAAACCTGCCTTATGGAAATAGTCGTCAGCATTTCACCTGGCAGATTGGGGTCGTCGAACTTGTCGGTGTGGCGAATGCGTTCATTGGGAACCAAATCAAGGTACTTTCCCCCAAAAGAATGGCTTTGACCTGTCGAGAAGTTCGTGAACGACATCTTATAGGTTCCCCCAACTTTTGCATTAATATGGTGAATCTTGCCGGTAAATCCATTAGGTGGAAGCCATTTAGCCAATGCGTCAGCATCAAGAAATGCCCCATACACCCTTTTGGGCGTCGCTCGAAGAACGCGGTAAAGTTTGACGGTATTTGTGGACATAACATTTACCCTTTCTATATTTGATGTACAATAATTTTAGCTCTAAATTTGAACTAAAAGAAATTCAAACTTGTAGTGTTTAGTGAATGATAACTTCGAGAATACAAGATGAAGTCTACACTTTCAAAAAAACCGCAACGGTCAACATCTACAGGAAGGATACCGCAACAAAAGCTACAACCGGAATAGAGCAGCTTTCTCGCTCCTAGCCGGCATCAGTCTCTAGTTTTTTGCACGGAAGCATTAAACGTACTAGCACCTAATAATACGTTGTCATCTATGTTTTCATTGATGTTGCTACGGTATCTTCTTAACTATCTCGGCGAACGCCTGTTTGTTAAATGCTTTCAGCACAGTTGCCGTATGTTTCCCTGGGAGCCTATTTTAAGCAACAACGCCATACCGATTTCGTCACTGGTACCCTCCGTGATACAAACGTAGTCATACTCGCCCATCGTGCAGTAGAAGTGTATTATTCTGCCACCCGCAGCTTCGATAGCTTTAGCGGCTGCGTCGATCCGCTGAGGGGCGTTCTTGATGTCCTTGATTCCCTGTTCTGACAATTTCATCAAATGAATGTAGGCTGGCACTCAGCCCTCCTTCCTGATGAATACTGTGCTAGTAAGCCACAAATGAATCACTTTTTGAAACCCATTTTTATAGAGCTTGCCGGGATACCGAGCCCTTCATCGTTTCTTGGCAAGCATCAAATACAGTTACATACTCTGATGCAACTGGATAGGCTATTAAAATTCTTGGGGAGAGGAAGAAATGTTTCCAGCTCCCCTATGCACTTTAAGCTGCCATCGTCTTTTTTTCACACATCATTTTAAGGTTTTCCATCGTAAGCTCGGCATTATGCTCCACCATTCTTTCGATAATGAGACGATCGACAAACTTACCGAGCGCCTTCCCGGGTACCGTGTATTGTATTTCAAACGTCACTTCGGTGCCTCCAGATTGAGGCCTGTAATTCCAGGTTTGCTCGCCCTCCAAAGGCCCCTCGATCAATCCTCTCCACCGACATCCCTCTGCCCCGCTACTATCTTCCAACACCCGAGTGGTGACTGGGAACCGAATGCCCGCAAGCAGATAGCTGTGCTCGACACTAGTACCCACTTCACCTCCACCTGTAACCTTCTCCGGTTCACTGAGGCCAACATACCATGTGGCCCAGTTCATGGGATTTCGTGCAAAGGCATACACCTTTTCAATGGGAGCATAAATTAATCTATTTTTTTTCAGATGCGCCATAGTCTACCTCCTTTCTGTCAATGCACTGAAAAAAACCTTTAAAGGCTTATCTGGACCTTCTCCTCAGTTTGTTCCGCAATGCATTACAAATCAATCAGTCTTGCATCGATTATAAATTATATCGAAAAGATTTTTCACCTCCTTTCAATGTTAAAACAAAAAAACCGAGTTCACCACAGGGTTATCCTTCGGTAGCTCGGCTGTCTTTCTCTTTTGAGACCTGTCTCTTTCCGTCCCCGCCTCGCGGCGAGTTTGGCTTTTCGGGAACTACTTAAAGACAACCACTTATATCAAAAGTTGTCAAGGTTTTCTATAGGGTATTTTTAGGGTACTCGTTAATGATTTCGGCTTGAAAATTGATAAATTGTCAAAATTATAAACTTTGACTGTTCCGGCAAGATATCAGTGATATTTCGGCTATCCGCAACGTCAAATTTTTCAGGAGAAAGTCTATTCTTTATTTTTTGCCTTGTCAATAAAGAGGAGGTGAGATAAAGTGACACCAGATGCTGTCGGAGAGATAGTCATTAAAAGCGTTAATAGTACGTGTCGCCGTAAATACTGTTCACAACACGTTAGAGGTCGGCGGTTCGAAACCGCCGAGGCCTACCATTTAACCCTTTAAGATCTAAGAAGTTCCCCGACACAAATAACCTCATTATCCTGCCTTTGTAATGTCTGTTTATTTCTGTCATAATGTCTATCTATTTTCTCCACCACAGTATGATTTTTTGATTTTGTGATTTTATGAAGCGTCGTGCAATATACCACGCTCAGAAAAAGTAAAGCCCCCGGTTTTCCCGGGGCCTAACTATTGACCTATTTACTGAATTCCTATAGACTGAGTCAATCAATGTGCCCGTTTCGTGCCTTTCGGCTTCGTGAACATGCTGATATGCCCTGACACCCACTGACTTTGATGATCTGAGATTGTGATTGAAAAAACAGAAATTATTAAGTAAAATAAGGTGATAGAAGGAGTGGGGATTTAGGCGTGAATTGCTATCATAATCCCTGTGTCCGGGGTTCGAGTCCCTGCACCGCCACCATTTTTTACTTCCCTCACAGAACTCATTTTCCCCTTTTTTCATGCTGCCTAACAAAATCAAAGAGACCGTTAAGCGCTTTCGCATGCTGGAACCCGGAGACCGGGTCGTTATCTCCGTCTCTGGCGGGCCGGACTCAGTGTGCCTTCTCTCTGTCCTCCATGCTCTTGCCGCTGAATTGAAAATTTCACTGCATATTGCCCATCTCGATCACATGTTCCGCGGTAAGGAGTCAGCAGATGAAGCGCGCTTCGTGGACAACCTGGCCCGGAAACTGGGCATTCCTGCCACGATCGAGCGGATCGATGTGCCCGCCTTTTGCAGAGCACGCGGCCTATCGCCCCAGGCGGGAGCACGCGAGGTTCGCTACTCATTCCTGAACCGCGTCGCGCAGGCAACTGGTGCCGGCCGTATCGCAACAGGGCACACGGCGACGGACCAGGCGGAAACATTCCTGATGCGTCTCCTTCGCGGCGCTGGGGTCGCGGGCCTCTCGGCCATCCCTCCCTTACGCGGGAACATCATTAGGCCGCTTATCGAATCGACGAGAGACGAGGTTCTGGAATATCTCCGGGGAGCCGGTCTCACGTTCGTGACCGATCCTTCTAATGCCAAGCCTTATTACGCGAGAAACAGAATCAGGCTGGAGCTCATACCGGTTTTAAAACGGTTCAACCCCCGCATTGAAGAAACACTTGCGTCAGTGGCCGGCCTGCTTCGCGACGAGGACGAAGCTACCGCAGCGCACCTTGCAACAGCTATGCAGTGCATCATCACAAACGGTAAGGATGTCACCAGCTTGGTGAGGGATAAATTCAACGGCTTGCCACTTGCTTTTCGGCGCAGGATATTCAGGGCTATGATAGCCATGGCCGGCTTGAACCCATCGGAACTATCCCTGGTCCAGACCGACGAGGCGCTCGCGTTCATGGCCACGTCACAGTCAGGCAGGTCCCTGAGCTTGCCCGGCGGCCTTCAACTCGTGCGTGAGTATGATCAGTTCGTCATCAGTGCGGCAAGCACTGCACAGGGTTTCTCCTATGCGCTTACCCTTCCGGGAACCACAATCATCACCGAGCTCAACCTTACGGTGGAGACGCAGCTCACGGAAAAAAAGGAAGAGTATCCAGTAGGGGAAAATAACCTCTGGCAGGCCGTGTTCGATTATGATAAAATAGATCCGTTTTTGACGATCAGGAGCAGGCGTCCAGGCGACACATTCTGCCCTTCGGGCATGGGTGGGAAGAGCAAAAAGCTCCAGGACTATCTGATCAACAATAAAGTTCCACGACGACAGCGCGACAGGGTTCCTCTCCTTTACGCAGGAGCGGACCTCATGTGGGTCGTGGGTTACAGGACGGATTTCCGGTTCCTGCCGGGTCCGGACATGAAGCGCGCCCTAGTCGTCAGCGTAACGATGACAGGAACCAGGCAAGAGTGCTGAGTTCTGCACAGTCCCTGCTGCAGCAAGATGTTCAGTCAAGATATCAGCAGTCATCGAGGAGGAATTCATGGTAGGTATTGATTTCGGCAAACCGCTTTTTACGAGTGAAGAAATTCAGCGGAAGATCCAGGAACTCGGTGCGAGGCTCTCTGCAGATTATGCCGAGAAGGACCTGCTTGTTGTCGGAGTGCTTAAAGGCGCGATATTTTTCATGTCCGATTTGTTACGTTCGTTGAAAATCTCTGTCCGGATGGATTTCATCCACTGCACAAGTTCAAAAGGCAGCCATCCTGTCCAGATCATCGCCGACATGAAAGAGGATATTAAGGGAAAAGACGTCCTTCTTGTGGAGGACATCATGGACTCGGGAGTGACCATCGATTTTGTGAAGAAAATGCTCCTAGAACGTGGTCCTGCATCGCTCAAAGTCTGTGTGCTCCTGGACAAGCCTGGGCGACGGAAAGTGCAGATCGAGGCTGACTATGCCGGCTTTCGCATCCCGAACAAGTACGTTGTCGGCTACGGATTGGATTACAAAGACCGCTACCGAAATTTGCCCTATATCGCCGTACTCCCATACGAGGAGCGACAGGGTTAATCTGCCCGAAATACCCTCAATTACAAAGATAAATCTGTTGTCACATTGTCTTCAATATGTTAATATGATCAAATACCGATAGGATTATGCCTGTCGGCCTTTTTAGGAGGTTCCCTTCGTGAGTGCATTCTATAAAAATCTGGCACTGATACTGCTGTTCGTCGTCGTATCAGTGCTCATCTTTAATCTGTTCAACCCCGTGGGCCAGACGGCGATGCAGATCCCCTTCAGCGACGTCATGGATAAGATCGCTAACGGCGAAGTCAACGACGTTACGATCAAGGGCTCCGAAATGTCCGGGACGTTCAAGACCGGCAAGTCTTTTAAGACCAATCTTCCCGACTATCCTGACCTGGTCAAGGATTTGCGGGCCAAGGGGGTCAAGATCAATGCGGAGCCGGTCAAGGAATCGGGGTGGTACAACTTCCTCGTGGTCTGGGCGCCGCTCATCCTCATGGCGCTCTGGTTCTTATTTATCATGCGCAACATGCAGATGGGGGGGAACAAAGCGCTCTCATTCGGCAAGAGCAAGGCAAAACTCCTGAACGAAAGCTCCAAGAAGGTGACCTTTAACGAGGTGGCCGGCATGGACGAGGCCAAAGTCGAGGTTCAGGAGATTATTGAAATTCTGAAGGATCCGCAGAAGTTCCAGAAACTCGGGGGAAAGATCCCCAAGGGAGTGCTCCTGGTAGGGCCTCCGGGGACCGGTAAGACGCTACTTGCGCGCGCCATTGCAGGCGAGGCGGGCGTGCCGTTCCTATCAATCAGTGGTTCGGACTTCGTCGAGATGTTTGTCGGCGTGGGCGCATCGCGCGTCCGCGACCTCTTCGAACAGGGCAAGAAGAATGCTCCCTGCATCATCTTTATCGACGAAATCGACGCCGTGGGCAGGCACCGCGGTGCAGGCCTCGGCGGCGGTCATGATGAACGCGAACAGACCCTGAATCAATTGCTGGTCGAGATGGATGGCTTTGAAAGCAACGAAGGCGTGATCCTCGTAGCGGCGACGAACCGGCCTGACGTGCTCGATCCGGCGCTCCTCAGACCAGGCAGGTTCGACCGCCAGGTCGTGATTCCCCGACCCGATTTGAACGGGAGGGTTGGCGTTTTGAAGGTTCATACGCAGAAGATCAAGCTCGCGCCGCATGTTGATATTGAAGCGATCGCCCGAGGCACTCCAGGGCTCTCCGGAGCCGAACTCGCGAACCTCGTGAATGAGGCTGCGCTCCTCGCCGGCAGAATGGGCAAGACGCAGGTCGAGAATGACGATTTCGATCGTGCCAAGGACAAGATCCTCATGGGTCTCGAACGAAAAAGCATGCTCATCAGCGATGAAGAGAAGAAGAACACGGCGTACCATGAGGCTGGCCATACCATGGTCGCGAAGCTCATACCCGGCACCGACCCCGTGCACAAGGTCTCGATCATCCCCCGCGGCATGGCCCTGGGTATCACGCTCCAATTACCGACGGCTGACCGCTACTCCTACGATCGAGAACATCTCTTGAACAACATCGCAATCCTGCTCGGTGGCAGGGCTGCAGAAGAAATTGCACTCCATCACATGACTACGGGAGCGGGCAACGATATCGAACGCGCGACGGCGCTCGCCCGGAAAATGGTGACTGAATGGGGCATGAGCGACAAGATGGGCCCCCTCGCCTATGGCAAGAAGGAAGAGCAGATATTCCTCGGCCGCGAGATTGCGCAGCACCGTGACTACAGCGAGCATACGGCCATTGAGATCGACGAGGAAGTCAAGCGCATCGTATCGGACAACTACGAACGGGCTAAGAAATTGATCAGCGACCGCAAGGACACACTCGATCAGCTTACCAAGGCACTTCTTGAGAAGGAAACCCTTGACGGTCCCGAAATCGATGCCATTGTGAACGGCCAGCCCGCGGCGGCGTAGGAGGCAGGCATGGGGCCTGTACTTCGGATTTCCGGCCGTGATGTTTTCTCCATAACTGTGGATGGGCTCTCCTCCAAACAGGAGGCAGCAATCCGCGACTCCCTCACCGCATCAGACAACGGGGCAGGTCTTGGACTTGCCCCGTTTTTTTCTCCCTCGCGGTCTATGCCGGTGATGACCCTCAGCGGGACCAGAGAACGGATAAAGCAAATCTCCCGCATCATTTCTGCATCCAGCGGTTTTCCCGCGGAACTTTCAAAAAAAATCGACTCCCTGCTTGACAACTACG